>Ga0302320_10028992_pt1 | contig 10603 bp, 8 predicted proteins | sample Bog_T0_3_FD_202130 | JGI IMG/M metagenome (GOLD analysis project Ga0302320, IMG submission 202130) | Peat permafrost microbial communities from Stordalen Mire near Abisko, Sweden - Bog_T0_3 | ecosystem: Environmental > Terrestrial > Soil > Wetlands > Peat | place: Sweden: Abisko, Stordalen Mire... | reverse complement strand
ATGGAAGTGAGGAGACAGGAATAGCACCTCTCTCCAAATCGGTTTCAGATCCTCATCATCCACCGAGCGATTAGAATACGCTTCATAATTCACCTCATAGGGGAATAGCTAGGGGGATGTCCCAGAGAGCGTTAAAAGTGACGGATGGTTGTTGGAAGGTAAGAGTCACGCCGAGCTCCTCTACCCAAAGGGAGCGTAGATGTCGTAGCGTCATGGTATGACGAATACGACGGCTATGACGAGTACGACAGAGGGTGATCAAATTTTGATTCAAGACAGCAGAGGCCCTCGTTGCTGGGACGCGTGCCATTCATAAAGATCACCAGGCTTATCGGACGCCAGGAAAGGCAGTCACATACTGGATCGTAAAATCCTCCCCGACTTTGACGAACTGGATTTTGTAGTCGGGAAGGGATTTTACCATCTGCCACTTTCCCGGTGCATCGGGGAATGAATTAACCACTTGAACCTTCAGGTCAGGGAAGCTGGTGACCACTCGCACCTTGTAATCGGGAAAGGAATCAACCACCTGGATCTTTCCATAAACATTGTCACCTTTGGTGATGGCAAGGGCAGATGGCAAAACCAGGATGGCTGCAAGGATCGAAAGTATAGCGGCATTCATGTGTCTTTATGCAGCAGCCTTATCCCTGAGTCCCTCATAGAGCCGGGCGTTGTTGAGGAGGATGTCCTTGATTCCCCGTCGCACCTGCTCCGAGTTGAGGGCCTGGGTACTCATCAGGTTGTGGGCATCCAGGGCACCCATGATGGCGTTCAGTAGCTCCTTGTTCAGGTCGGGAGAATTGGCGAACTGCTCCTTGGTATTATTGGCCGCCTGCTGACGCAGAGTCTCTGACTCCAGGAGCTTTCCTTTGATCACCCCATTGACATACACGAGCTTATCCTGATCGGTGAGTTCACCCTGAAAAAGGTCATTCACCTTCTCGATGATCTCATCAAGGAGCGCCTTATCCTTATCCTGCACTCTCCCGCTGCCGACATCGGTGATGGGGTAAATCTTGGGGTGCTCTCCGTCATTGAGCGTCATGGTGACTTTTCCCTGATTTTTCAGTTTGTGTTGGATCAGGACGACTTTGGAAAGGTCGATCCCCTCCCTCTCGCGTCCAAACTCCAGTAACGGCAGGAGCGCTTTATAGAAAATGGCCCGCTTCTCGATGGCGGTATTGCCGTAGTCGAAGATCTGGGAAAGGAAGGTGTAGAGCCGGATGAATGTGCCCATGTCGGCTTTGAACAGAATGAGCGACTCAATTTCATCCTTGGCCGCTTTGATGGCCGCATCATCCTTCCTGGCCTGCGCTGTCTTCAGGGCTTCCTGTGCTACCTTGAAGCGCTTGATCAGGCGGTCCTCTACTGGCTCCAGGGCGGCCACCAAATCACCCTGCTTGGATTTCGGATCCAGCTCCACGGCGACCACTCTCTCCACCTCGAATTCATCGTAGTACCCTGACGAGTCGAGCTTGGAGCGCAGATCAAAGACCAGATTCGGATCGGTCGTGCCGGAGAGTTCGGCGGTGGTGTAATAGGCTTTGAATGCCTCAAGGATCTCCTTCGTGTCGTTCACGAAATCGACCACATAGGTCGTATCCTTGCCGGGATAGGCACGGTTGAGACGGGAAAGGGTCTGCACGGCTTGAATGCCAGCCAGCCTCTTGTCCACATACATCCCGCAGAGAAGGGGCTGATCGAATCCCGTCTGAAACTTATTGGCCACGAGAAGGATTTGATATTCGTCGGTCTTGAATGCCTCCCGTATGTCGCGGCCTTTCAGGTTGGGATTGAGGGCCGTGCAGTTCTCGGTGAAAGAGTCGGGTCCTGATTCCTTGTCATTCACATCACCGGAGAAGGCAACCAGTGTGCGGAGCGCGTAACCGCGATCCTTGATGTAGAGCTGCATGGCCAGTTGCCAGCGAACGGCCTCCACCCGGCTCCCGACTACAACCATTGCCTTGGCTTTCCCTTCGAGCAGGGGAGCCACATAGGAGCGGAAGTGCTCCACCACGATCTCGACTTTCTGGGCAATATTGTAGGGATGGAGTTTGACCCAGCCCATAATCCTCTTCATGGCGGCTGAGCGCTCCACCATTTTTTCATCCACCTCCCTGTCTTCATGGGCCAGTTTGAAGGCCAGACTGTAAGGGGTGTAGTTCTGGAGCACATCAAGGATGAATTTCTCCTCAATGGCCTGTCTCATGGAATAGACATGGAAGGGATGGGGAACATTATCCTTTGCCGGTTTCCGGGAGGGATCGGGGCGCGTGCCGAAGATTTCCAGCGTCTTGTTCTTGGGGGTGGCAGTGAAGGCAACAAAGGTGATTCCACGATCCTCGGCACGGCCCGCCATCTGTGCGGCTAGGATGTCCTCTGTGCTGATTTCGCCCCCATCGTTGAGTTCTTTTGATCTCCTCGGGAGAGAGTATGGCTTTCAGAGTCGCCGCCGCCTCACCGGCTTGCGAACTGTGAGCTTCATCGGCAAGGACTGCGAAGCGCTTCCCCTCCGCCGCAGCCAGCTTTCGCACAGCCTCCAGGGCAAATGGAAAGGTCTGGATCGTGCAGACGACGATTTTCTTGGCCCCGGAGAGGGCTTCGGCAAGTTCAGCACTCTTGCTCCCATCACTCCCCTTGATGGTGGCGACAACGCCACTTTGCCGCTCGAAGTCAAAGAGAGCCTCCTGCAACTGGGTGTCAATCACTGTCCGGTCGGAAACCACTAGGACGGTATCAAAGACCTTCTTGTTCTGGGCATCGTGGAGGTCGGCAAGGAAGTGGGCCGTCCAGGCAATCGAGTTGGTCTTGCCCGAGCCCGCCGAGTGCTGCACCAGATACTTGCTGCCGGAGCCTTCCGCCAAAACGGCGTCCTGGATCTTCCGAGTGACATCCAGTTGGTGGAAGCGTGGGAAGATAATCCGCTCGATCTGCTTCTTCTTGTCGCGCTGGGCGATTAGGTAGCGACCCAGGATTTCCAGCCAGCTCTCGCGTTCCCAGACCTCCTCCCAGAGATAGGCAGTCCTATGACCCCCTCCACCCTTTGGATTCACCGGATTGCCCGCAGCTCCATTGTCTCCTTGGTTGAAGGGGAGAAAAACCGTGGCTGGGCCGGCCAGCTTGGTGACCATATGGACCTCGCTGTTGCTGACGGCAAAGTGAACCAGCGCCCCGTTGGGGAAGGAGAGGAGGGCTTCTGGTGCCTGACCTTTGGATTGGGGCAGGCGGTCAAAGCGGTACTGGTCGATAGCGTCCTCAATACTCTGAGTGAAGTCCGTCTTCAGCTCTACTGTGGCGACAGGGATCCCATTGAGAAAGAGCACCAGATCGATGCTGTTCTCATTGTGAAGGGAGTAGTGTACCTGTCGCACGACTCGCAGCCTGTTGGCACCATAGCGGGCGAGAATTTTCTCATTGATCGCAAGGGCGGGTTTGAACTGGGCGACGATCAGCGGCTGTCTCAGCCCAAGCAGCTCGATACCATGTCGCAGGACATCTAGCGTGCCGCGTTGGTCGATCTGATCCCGCAGGCGGGAGAGCAGGGTTGCCTCGGATTGGGAGCCGTGGTTCTTGATCAGAGTTTCCCAGACTTCGGGCTGGGTAGTCTGAACCCATGCAACTACATCAGCAGGGAAGAGCGCTTTGTTCCGGTCATAACTCGCCGCATCCCTTTCTGAGTACAGCCAGCCATGGGAGCCAAGGTATTCGCAGATCTCTGTCTCGAACTTGATTTCTTTGTGGAGGGTCATGCAGTTCAACCTTATTCGATGAAGCGCTTTATTGGACCTCGAAACAACATCGTAGGCAATTCGCGATGAGGGATCCCCGTGAAATACCGAGATCCGCTCTCGTGATATACAGCTCCCAACCAAGCCGCGCAGTTCTTTATCCAAAGCTTCCAAAGTTCTGGCAGCGACTCACTTTTGATACCATTCTCCTCGAACATTTCACCAATGAAATTGGAGATCCCAAAGAATAGGCTTTGTGCTCGTATCCTCACATCTTCGTCAGACTGATTAAGAAAGAGCGGAGGATTTAACTCCCGCAGCTCAGTCTCTTCATCTTTCCTTGCCTTAGCGGCGGAGATGAAATCCACCGTATTCAGGAAAAGATAGTAAGCAACAAGGGCAGCAATTACATCCTCCTCACTCCCGAACAGTTTCCATAGCCATTGCCACTCTTTCGCCGACATCTGGAGGAATACCCATCCTAACGTGCAATCGTGATCGAGTGAATCCGGCCAGCCCGTAAAATTGAATTGCTTAAACAGCGGTTGAGTGTCTCGCCCCGAGTGCCGCTCTGCTATTGGAGTAACTGCAAGGCTGTATGCCAGTTCCGGCCTCTGTCGACTTAGGGCCAATGCTCCAAGTAGAGCCTGGTAAGTGAACAGGACAAGTTCAGGAAGTGCCACCCATAATGTGGGTCCGCTCTGCTCCCAGCCTTTTGGTTTACGAATCCAATCCATTAGGCTGAGCTGGTTGTGGAATCGATCGTCAGTCGAGTCGATCGCTGCAAAGACCGCCGCAAAGAGCCCACAGTGCGTGGCGACAGCAGGCAGAAAATAAGCTGGAAGCTCTTTCTTCAGTCCGGGGAATCGGTGTTGGTTTTCGGTTTTCCACTGAAGCATCGCAGTTGCCGCCTTGCTCTTTTCAAAGTGAATCAGTTCATGCCATTTGGCGAAGTTTCCGGCGTTAGCGTAGGAGAGTGCGAGTTCGTAGATTTGATAGGGTTCGCTCACAACCTCACTCTGCAAAGACGCATTTGCCCCAATTTCGGCCGTCGGCACCGGAGCCGTAAATGGATTCGTCCCAAGCGGTGGTTTCTCGAATCGTGGAGCTTCTTGGATTGCACGAGCCAAGTCTTCCAGCTTGTCGTCAAAGCTCTCGTCACTGCTGAAATCGACGAAGTAGCGGGTAGAGACGCACGCGGGCAGTATCGGCTTTTCACCAGCTTGCCTAATGATCGGGATGAATTTCCGAGTGCCTAAGTCTTGAACCAATTCACCAGTCACTACCATTGCTTCGTAGCCAGCCCCGCCCTTGCCATCGTCGACCTTCCGAACGTATTGCTCACTGCAAACCATGATCACGCGAAGTGCTCGCTGCACCGACTGCTCCATGAACTTTGGCAAGTCATCACCAGGGCCAATCTCCCACTGATCTAGAATTACATCGATACCAATATTGCGCAGCGAGGTCGCTAAATCACGCACCCACTTCTTGTGTTCCTCGGAGTCATGAGAATACGAGATGAAAACAATGGGCGCCGGTTTCTGGTCTTCGCTCATGGGCATTTTATATTCGCGGCTTTCCGCACATCAATCTGACCGGTGACAGCGGCTGAGATCAAGGCTGTCCGGCGTTCTTGGAGCAGGTCGATGGCTTTCTGGGCTTCGGAAGTCAGGGTGTCGAATTTTGCGGTTTCGGTGTCGAGAAAGCTAGTAATCTCCTCCTGTTCAGCGCGTGGCGGCAAGGGCGTCCAAAAATTCACCGCATGGGCAATATTGAACTGCTCCTGCGCTGCGCCGTATTGAACGACTTCGACCTGGAAGCGGACGACGCGCGTATTCATCGCGTAACAAAGCCATTGAGAATTGAACTCCCCTTGGCGGATGAGCATTACCGACGCGCAATTGCCGTCTTGGCATTCCTTTGGGACCACCGCAGTGACACCCGGAGCGCCAACACGCACAGTTAGAAGGTCACCAGCATTCAACTTCGTCTTTGAGTTTGCCTCACCTGATCTCTCATCAATGCGGCGTGAATTCGCCCAGTCAATGATGCCCTCACGAATGTCACCGCCATAAATAAAAGGAAGGCCTTCATCGGCCACGAACGAACTGGGGTTGACGACGACACCGACCGTGATGAAAGGCGATATGTGCTTCAATCGCTTTACCTCCCAATGCTTCGGCACATCACCGAGCCACTCGATCCCGGAAGGCTTCATGGGGGCATCGGGATTCAGTCCCTTGGTGACGGCGTGGGAAATGACGGCCTGGCGTTTTTCTTTCAGCAGCTCGATCAATTGCTGCTGCTCGGAAATCAGCTCATCAATCTTGGCCGTCTCACGCTCAAGGAAGTCGGCAATGGCGGCTTGTTCGGGAAGGGGCGGCTGGGTGCAAAAGAGATTTTCGATAACCCCCATGCCGATGTTCTGCTGAGTGCCGAAACTCCAGTTCAACGTGACTCCCTCCAAAAAGTTCCGCGAGCGCATGAAGCTCAGAACGAAGTGAGGCACTGCGTCTTTGCCGCAACGGATAACGGCGAGTGGAGACCAGATGTTGAAATCAGTTCGGCCTTCGACAATCGCAGTGATGCCAGTCGTTGCTCCTGACTTGACCATGAAGATGTCGTGCAGCTTCGGAGAATACTTGAGCGAATAGCGGGCGTTGTCCTCTACCGAAATGCATGCACGCACCTTCGAGAAATCAATGCGCCCTGATGAAACCGCTTCTGCCGAAACGAATGGGATGCCCTCGTCAATAAACTGCGGTGTTTCGTGGGGACCATCGGTGATCGGAATGGAAACGATTCTCTTTAGCGCCAACACCTCCCAATGCTCAGGCACCTGACCGAGCCATTCCACGCCACTCTCCTTGTACTTCGGGTAGCGGGGGAAGCTCATAAGACCACTCCTTTCCAGATTTGTTGATTCCTCCATCCCTCCGGGAATCCCATCTGCTCAACCGGGGTCTGATGACGATCGATCAGGTCCTTTAGCCGTTGCCTCCAGTGGTTGCCCGGAGACACCTGATCCATGAAGTGAAGGATGATCAGAAGGGCGTTATAGACTTTTGATGAATCCTCCTGAAATGCCTCGGAAATTGCCTTAGGTTGCTGGGGATGCTTGGCCGCAACGGTAAAGGTGCGGTTCCAGAGGCAGCCATGGTGCGCGCAGGTATTCCTGACAATGGTGAGGTGATGAAGCCAGGATTGAAGGAGTCGCTGATCAATGGCGTAAACTGATGCTATCGCGCGCCTCGTAGGCATCGGCTTGAGATTTGCATACCACCGGGAGAGGAGGCCGATGGACATGACTTCGCTCACGACCCAGACCGGAGGAAGCTCCTCCATATAGGTCCTCTGGAAATGCCCTATGAAGATCTCTTCCGCACGGGATACCTCCTTCTTTAGAGATTCCATGTTGGAGATCCACCAAGCATGTCTGAAGGCGATTGCAGCATCCAACTGGGCATGGGGGCCGTGGATTGTTCCGAGTTGGAATGCCCATTGTGTCCTGACGGAGACTTCAATGCGTTCCAGCGCATCCATGACTAGAAGCCGTAGCTCCCGGTCGAAGATGTAGAGATTAAGAACTTGGTCGAAGGTGGTGCCTGCCCGGAACTGGTGGGTGGAGTGATCCTCCTCAAAGGGGAGCCAGTAAGCAGTGAGCCGGTAGTAGTTGATATGGCTGAGGTAGAATGCAGCCTCTGTCTCATCCCTGATTTCCATTCCACGGGATCGGAGGAGTGCCACCTGATCGGTGAATGGGAGAGCCTTCTTGGTGTAGGGCTTCTTATTCATCGCGCATCCCCCCCGATGCAGTACTCCCTGAAAAAGAAAGACCCGCCGGTTTGAGGAGTGCTTTCGCACCTAGCCTTGGCGGGTTCTATTGCTGCATACCTCATCCGAAATGACCGTGGATGCAAAGAATATTTTTCGGTCGTCATGGCTCAGCCTCAGGCACTCAGGCCCTGGATCATGGTCAGAATCTTGTCCGTGACCCCCTTCAACTCCGCGTCGATCTCGCTCAGTGGACGGGGCGGCTTGAAGACATAGAAGTGCCGGTTGAATGGGATCTCATACCCGACCTTGGTCTTCTCGTGATCAATCCAGGCATCTGCTGCATGGGGCAGCACTTCCCGTTTGAAGTAGCTCTCCACCTCCTCGCTCAAGGGGACATTCTCCGTATCGCGGAGGGATGAATTGGCCACGGTCTTGCCCTTGGTCTTTCCCTTGGCAGCCAGCATGACCTTCCCTGACTCGTCACGCTGAGGACGCTCGACGGTGATAGTGCGGTAGCCGAACTCCTCGTTCTTGAAGATCCGGCTGATGGGCACGCCGTCTCGGGTGGATTCCTCAAAGCGGCCAAAGAGGCGGGTGATTTCCTCGATGTGCTCGGGGCTGAGTTCCTTGCGTTTACTCCCGAGGCTCTTCCTCATTTTCTGCCAGAAGCTGCTGGCGTCGATGAGCTGCAACTTTCCCTTCCGATGGGCGGGCTTCCGGTTGCTGACAATCCAGACATAGGTGCTGATGCCGGTATTGTAGAACATGTCGGTCGGCAGGCCGATGATGGCCTCGACGAGGTCGTTTTCCAGGACATAGCGACGGATCTCGCTCTCACCAGAGCCAGCGCCGCCAGTGAAGAGGGGGGAGCCATTGAGCACGATGCCGAAACGGCTGCCGCCATCCACAGCGGGACGCATTTTGGAAATGAGATGCAGGAGGAAGAGGAGTGAGCCGTCGCTGACGCGTGGCAGGCCGGGACCGAAGCGGCCATTGAACCCCATCTGCTCGGCCTCCTTGCGGATTTCCTTCTCAATCTTCTTCCACTCCACGCCGAAGGGAGGATTGGAGAGCATGTAGTCGAAGTGCTTCCCGAGCAGACCGTCAGAGGAGAGGGTATTGCCAAAAATGATGTTCTGGATGTCCTGGCCCTTGATAAGCATGTCGGCCTTGCAGATGGCATAGGACTCGGGATTAAGTTCCTGGCCGTACATGACAAGCCGCGCGTCGGGATTCAGGCTGGCAAGGTGTTCTTCACCCACGCTCAACATGCCGCCGGTCCCAGCGGTGGGATCGTAGAGAGATCGGACGACGCCGGGCTTAGTGAGGGCGTCGTCATCCTCAATGAAGAGGAGATTTACCATCAGCCTGATTACCTCACGGGGAGTGAAGTGCTCTCCGGCAGTCTCGTTGGACAACTCGGCGAACTTGCGAATGAGTTCCTCAAAGACCGCTCCCATCTGGGCATTGCTGACAACGCCGGGGTGGAGGTCGATGTTGGCGAACTTTTCGGTGACGAGATAGAGCAGGCCGGACTTGGCAAGCTTGTCGATCTGGGTGTGAAACTCGAAATGCTCGAAAATATCCCGAACCTCGGGCGAGAACGCCTGCATGTAGGCGCGGAGGTTCTCCCCGATGTGGTCCTGATCCCCCATGAGCCTTTTCAGGTCGAGGGGAGAGGTGTTGAAAAAGAGTTGGCCGGATTTCCGCAGCAGGAAGGGCGAGGGATTGACCTCTGCCTTTTCGCGGGTGGCAAGCTCAGCCAGGACGGCAGGCTTGGTGGACTCCAGAACACAATCCAGACGACGCAGAACCGTGAATGGGAGGATGACCTTGCCGTACTCGGACTGCTTGTAGTCTCCCCGGAGAAGATCGGCGACAGACCAGATAAAGGAGGAAAGGTTGGGGTCTGCCATCGGAGGGTAAAAACTCTGTGATAATTATCTGGTTGTGCAGCAAGTGACGAGAAGGGAATGGGGCAAATCGTCACTTCCAAGAGAGCTGATCATCTATCGACGAGTTGAAGCTAAAAAGGCTCTGAGGATACGGCGTCCTTCAACAAGGACCTCAGGGAAACGGAAATTGTTTTACGCGTTTGCCCTCCCGTTGGTTGCTCACTTTCGATCGAGATCAGCCGCTGTAGCATTTTATGGCAACTAGGAACTGCTAAAATGTTTCAATCATAAAATGCTTTGCAAGAGCATCTTATAGATTTCCATAGCCCTCGTAATTCAGTCCTCGTTTTGACGAGGCCGCTCGCTTTTCTGATTCTGTGATCGTTCGATGAAAAGCGTACCGTCCCAAATCCAAAAATTTAGCAGTGCCGAGGTGGAAAAAATCCGCCGCGACCCGCCCGCAATTTTGGATGTGAAAACGTTATCGATTTTTCTGGGTCAAAGCGAGCGCCAAACTCGGGATGACATTCGACTGCGTCGGATTCCCAGCCTCCGCCTCGGCGGCCGCGTACTCGTTCGCAGGATCGACCTCGAACTTGCCCTCGAGGGACTGGTCATAGGACGCCCGAGGCTCAGCCGATCACTACCCTAGGGGCGTTACTCGGAAGCACATGCACGACCACCGCATCCACATAATCGTCCCGGGACATCTCCCCGACTCAAATGATTTCTCAATCTTGGCAAGCTCATCCTTGTATCAAGCCGCCGGAACGGCATTTCAAATCCTCTTAAAACATTATGGACACTGTGGGAATTGAGATTATTGCCAATACTGCTCCAGAGTTGGAGGCGCAGACCTGCACCCCCGGCCTCTATAACTATTATGGATTCGCGGTGAAGAGCGGACTTCGTCCAAACCGCAATGGCTCTGAACTAATGAACTATTTCGAAGCCATCCACGATGATCCGCACATCTTCGTCTATGGATGCAATGGGAAGGTTAAGAAGGTCACCTTCTCCATCAGTGAAGTACTCCACGGCACAAACGGGATTCTCATCAAAAACCAGCAGCAAGTCGACGCAGCCTTGTTAAAGGCAAAGGGTCTCCCAGGGCACTTTTGAATAAAGAGGTAAGCTGTTGATTTTGAGAGGGGCTATTTTGAGATAGACAAAAAGCAGGTTTTTTGATGAGATTTG
>Ga0302320_10028989_pt1 | contig 10604 bp, 9 predicted proteins | sample Bog_T0_3_FD_202130 | JGI IMG/M metagenome (GOLD analysis project Ga0302320, IMG submission 202130) | Peat permafrost microbial communities from Stordalen Mire near Abisko, Sweden - Bog_T0_3 | ecosystem: Environmental > Terrestrial > Soil > Wetlands > Peat | place: Sweden: Abisko, Stordalen Mire... | reverse complement strand
CGCGTCGCGGGCTTGCGTTTCGTAATCCGCGAGCGCCTCCCGCTTACCAAGCTCCGCGTTTGGCCGAACCGCGTTATGGCGCTTCTCTTGAAGTTTCGTCGGCACCCGATTGATCAAATTGTCACGGTTTCTGCAACGAGCGGTGAACTTATTAACGCTATACCGGACTCACCTAACACTAACCGAGTAAGGATGGTTGTGCCGGTCTGACACATCAACTGATGCGATCACGCTGAAATCACGATCGCGCGGGCAATGTTTGGGTTCGTGTCTTCACCGCATCGGGGGAAAGATGACTGCGATCATTTATCAATTTGATCGTTCACGCGGAGTCGCTCAGGAGGATGAGACCGAGCGACTTTTCGCCGCCCTCGGTCGGTACACGACGGCGGAGCTGCTCGAGCTGCTCTATGTCGGGGAAGAGCCCGGTTTCTTCGAGTTGATCCGCGGGCTGTTCGGACTGTCCGATGAAGCGAGACAGCTGCTGCAGAGTTTTCTGGCAGCCACACCGCTCCAGAGCGTCACAGCTGAAATTGACCGCGACGGTCGGTGTGTGCTCGCTCTCCATGCAGCGCTTCGCAACTGGAAAACCCAATGAAGGGGATTTCCCATCCGCGCCTGCGACGCCTATAGTTGTCCCTGATTTCGTTCGGCAATTGGGCGCCAGCCGGCTGTCGCGCATGGCCGCGGTGCTGGGAATAACGGCCGGCGAACTGTTCGGATCGTCCAAGCTTGAATGACCAGCTGATCTGAGGGTATTCCGCGGGGGCATCGTTGTGGCGGCATCAGGCCCTAGGATCGCGCGCCGCGGCAGGCCTTGCGAATTGGAGCTTGCGAATTGGCGGCAGGGTTTCAACCGGCCGCATGAATCACCTGCCTTTGCTGCAGCAGCGCGCCGGGGATAAACTCGCCGATCCAATCGCAGCGTTGCGCTTCGATATGCCACGCCATCGCCTCCGCCGAGGACGGGGCTGGATCGGGAACATCCTTCCGTACCTCTTTACCATCAAGCCAGCCGCAGCTATGCGAATAGCGGGCTTCGGCGATCAGGCTGAGGGTCTCGCATTGCTGCAGCAGGACATAACCGTCGGCAGGAAAGAAGGTGCCGGCCAGCGCCATCGAAGCCGGCGGTTGCCGCACCAACAGGAAGGTGCTGGCCGCCTCGCCTTCCCTGACCAAAAGCCCGAACAGGCTGTGGATCGGCGCGATCGAATCCGGTGCCGCACCCGCATCGGCGCCCCGGATGGCGCCGGCGGTCGCAATCGACAGATACTCGCCATCGGGGCCCCAGCGACAGGCGATCAGCCATTCGCGGCTGCGGTCGCGAACCAGGCTTGGCCGGGCATAGTCCGAGCGGGCAATATCGGCCGCCATCGCGACCACAAAGGCTTTCAACCGCATTTGCTTTCTCACGCTGACCGGCGGATGGATTGTCCGGGGCAACCGTGAGGCCAGCGTGAACAGCGGCGGTGAGATCGATGCCAAATCTGTTGGCCAACGGAGCTGCCGCGCTGCTCGGCCGGGATGTCGAGGCCGGCGCCGCCGCCGGCGTCCGGCAGCTGCTTGAGACGCTGGATTATGTTGACGCCGACGCTGCCGGTTCCGCTCTCAACCGCCACCGGGCCAAGCTGCTCGAGGCGGCTTCCAGATTCACCCGTGTGTTCCAACTGGCCGCCCCCGACGCGCCGGGCCTGGTCTGTGTTGGCGCTGAATTCGATCCTGGGCTTGCCGACCCGCTCCATGCCGGCAGCCCCGTGGTCGGCGTCTCCGGCGTCGGCCTGACGCTGCAGCAAGCCTTTCAGGGCTGTATCGGCGAGGGGATCGAGTATCTGTCCCAGTTGCAGTCTGGCCAGGATTCGCCGCGCCCCTTAACGACGCCCGACCCATCGGCTGGGCTCGGCCCCATGGGTCGGGATTTCCTGGCGACTTTGTCGGCCTATCGGCTGCGGCACGAGGATCCCGCGCTGTCCTGGCTGCGGGTGCGGCGGCTCAGCGATTCCGGCGAGGCGTGGTTGCCGGCCGATATCTGCCTGCGCCGGCCGGCCAGCCAGCGCGAGATCAGAGCGCCGTTTCCGCTGAGCACCGGATCGGCCGCGGGACTCTCCTGGGAGGCCGCGGCCCTGCATGGCCTGCTTGAACTGATCGAGCGGGACGCTGCCAGCCTGTGGTGGCAGGGCGGCGACCGCGGCGGACTGATTCCGCCCGATCATGACGCCGCGTGCCTCGCGCGCGACCTGCTGCCGCGCCTGCGACAGGGCGTGTCGACGCGCCGGAGTTGGCTGCTCGACATCACGACCGACATCGGGATTCCCTGCGTCGCGGCGTTGTCATGCCTCATCGATGGCTTCGGTCTGGCGTGCGGCCTTTCGGCGCGGCCGACGCTTGCGGCCGCAGCCCGCGCAGCCATCCTGGAAATGTGTCAAGGCGAGCTCGCGCAAGCCCTTGTCGAGGCGAAAGCCAGGGAGCGCGGCGCGGCGGCGCTCAACGACAAGGACCGGGATCACCGGCTTCGCGCGACCATGCTCAATGCCAACCGCTGCGAACTGCTATGGCCCGTGCCGATGCCAAGGGAACACTCGGAACACTCAAAAAGGGAACACTCAAAAAGGGAACACCCAAATCTGTCTGTCGATGCGGGCGAGCCCGGCGCCGCTCTGGCGCTGATCGTGGGCCGCCTGGCGCAGTTCGGTATCGAGACCTTCGGCCTTGACCTCACGCGTTCGCGCTTCGCCGTTCCGGTCGCCCGTATCGTGGCGCCCGGGCTGCAGTTGAAACCCTCCGAAATCGTCACCGCCAGGCTTGCAGATAAGATCGCCCAGACCGGCGGTGGCGCTGCCTATACGGACGGCGTCGCCTTGCTATAGTCAGCCAAAATCGCAACCCCGGATGGAACCCTTCGGATGCAGCAGGCTGTGAGTGTTGACGGCGTGGCGACGCAGGCCATCGCGGCTGTGCCGGAAGGCGCCGCGCGCCTGTCGGTGTCGCTGGTAGGCCACCTTGCGATCCGGCTGAATGGCCGATCCATTGAGCTGCGAACCCAGAAGGCTGGCGCCGTCCTCAGCTATCTCGGCCTGATTGAAAACAAGCAGGAAAGCCGCGAACGGCTGGTCGGCCTGTTCTGGAGCCGGTCGGACGAAGGCAAGGCCCGCGCCTCGTTGCGTCAGGTGGTTCGGGAGCTGCGCAGCGCCTTCGAGCATGGCGCCTATGAAGGATTTGCCGCCACCAGGCTTGCGGTCCAGCTCGATCCGGAACTGGTGGATATCGACGTCGAAACCATCATCCGCATGGCGGAGAGCGGCCGTATCCATCCGTTGCTGCTCAACACGCCGCGGCTGGATGAGCGGATCCTCGAAGGCATGGATGACCTCGATCCCTCGTTCCGGGTCTGGCTGCTCGCCAAACGCCAGACGATCCATGACCGGCTGATGCGAAGCCTGAGTGCCAGGCTGATCGCCGAGACTGTCGCGGTGTCCACGAAACATGAGGTTGCTCAGGCCATCATCAATCTCGACCCCACCCATGAAGAGGCCTGCTGTCATTTGATGCGCATGTCAGCGGAGCAGGGCGATGTCGCCGGCGCGCTGCGCCTCTACAAGGCGCTCTGGGATCTCCTGGATCGCGACTATGGCATGGAGCCGTCCCGGGCCACCGAGGAACTGGTCGCCAGCATCAAGCTTGGGGCTTTTGAACAGCCGTTCATCGCAGCCGAAAAGCTGTCGTCGCGCCGAGCCCTCGGGTTCGCCGAGGAAGCCGATCCGGCGGCGCCGCTGAGCGTCCATCCGCCGGCCCGAACCTGCCTCGTGCTGCTGCCGTTTTCGCTGCATGGCGTCGACGCGGACCGTACGCATCTCGTGCAAGGCTTCCACCATCACCTCGCCGCGTCGCTGGTGCGCTTCCGCGAGTGGAGCGTGGTCGATCGCGTCCCGGCCATACGTTTCCGCGAATGGCGCGCGGTTGATGGTGCCTCCGACCGCGTGGCGCTTCCCGCCAATCCAGCGATCCTGCAATACAGCATCGAAACCACCGCCTATCAGGTGGGGACCGAAATCAACATGGTGATGCTGCTGAAGGAGGCCTCGACCGGCATTTACGTCTGGAGCGAAAGCTTCAGGCTCGGCCTCGCCAACTGGTTCGAAGCGCAGCAGCGCATCATCAGGCGCATCGCCATGTCGATGAACGTGCAATTGTCCGCGGAACGGCTGGTTCGGCTTGCCGGCGAACCCGACGTTTCGCTCGATGTTCACGACCGCTGGCTGCGTGGGCAAAATCTGATGCTGCAATTCAACAAGGGAAGCTGGCAGCGAGCGGTCGGCATCTTTCGCGATGCCATCCGCGACAATCCGAGCTTTTCGCCGTGCTACAGCAGCCTGGTGCAGATGAACAATATCGAGCACTTTGTGCACCCCGGCCTGATGCGGGATCTCGGCCGGGCAAGGGCGACGCTTGAGCTGGCGAAAACCGCCGTCCAGCTCGATCCGATCGATTCCAGGGCGCATCTGTGTTGTGGCTGGTCGTATGTGATGGCATTGCGGGAGGCGGAGGCCGGGTCCCATATCGAGCTGGCCTGTGAACTGAATGACAGTGATCCATGGACCCTGGTGTCCTGCGCCCATTATTTCGCGTTCTGCGGCTCGGTCGAACAGGCCCGGCTGCGGGCGGCGCAGTCGCTTGCGCTGTCGCCTTCTCCCTCATCTCTCGAATGGGGCTACCACAGCGTGATTCGTTTCCTGTGCGGCGACTATGCCGGCGCGCTCGCGGCCTGTGATCGCGCGCATGGCGCCAACTACATCCTGCCCGCCTGGCGCGCGGCGACGCTGTTTCACCTCGGCCAACCGGCGATGGCGCGGCGAGAGGCCGAGAGCTTCCTCAACGGCATCCGCTCGTTCTGGGTTGGGTCCTCGGCCCCGACTGCCGAGGCGGTGACGCGCTGGGTCTTGCAGGCGCATCCGATCCGCCGAAGGGAGCGATGGGAAGCCCTGCGCGACGGGTTGCGCGGCGCGGGGCTTCCGGTCGATGGGGTCGTCCCATTCTCCGCCTGAGTTGCAATCTCCGCTGAGTTGCGATCTCCGCTGAGTTGCGATCTCCGCTGAGTTGGATATGTCAGGCACAGAAGCTGATGGTGTAGTCACCGATCCGTTCGGCGTGCACCTTGAACTTCTCGTCTTCCGGAATCACCGGGTCGATGCCGTTGAACAGCCGCTTGTAGAACGGCGGAATTGGATAGGTCGCGCCGGGCTTGCTGAGCATTTCCTCGGAATCCTCGATCATGACCTTGGGCGGCAGCTTGACCAGGATGGTCTCCTGGTCCGACGACACGAACTGGATCTGCTTGAAGCGTTCCGGCACGGTGGCAAAAACCTGGGCCTTGGCGAGTTGCTCCTTGAATTCATCGACCGTGGCCGGCAGCGGATACGCATGGTCATCCTCGAGATAATTGTGGCCGGTGGCCCAGGTCTTGACCAGCTTGCCCCAACGTTCGTGGTTCGAAACCTGCAGTCTTTCGATCGACATTTTTATCACTCCTCTGGGTTGCGTGAGGTGGAAGAAGTCCGCCTCACAGAAATGCGGGGACGGCCTGCCTCAGTCCGGCAAGCTCCGCCGTGAACTCGACCAGCTGGTCCATGCGTTCGATGGCGGGGACCGCGGCGAACACATTGGTCGGATAGGATGCAGCCGCGATCGCGGCGAGCCCTTCGGCAAGCGAAGGGCTGCCGGCGTGTCCGTGAACCGGGTATTGCGCCAGCGCGCCGAAGATGACTTCCGCCGTGATGATCGAGCCGAGCGGCCCAAGACACAGGCCCTCCGATTGCGGCTGCTGCATCGCTTCGAACAGGATGAAGAACGGCAGCGGCGGATCGTTCGCAAGCGTCGCGATGTCGTCGGGCGAAAGTCCGCCATAGGCCGGCTCGGCGGCGAGCCAGGCGCGCAACTGGCTGACCCGGTAGGGTCGATCGGCCAATAGCCGTGACATGCGGATGAAGCCGGGCCGGCGCGCGGCCAGTTCGCCGATCAGCGCATCCACCGACCATAATCCGGCCAATGCTGCGCCGAGCAGATCGCGATACAGCAGGCCCACCCGGTTGGTGTGGTCGAAGGCGGGGAAGATCTGATCGTTGCCGAGCCCGTCGCTGAGATACGGGCCGATGCGCCGGCTCAAATTCGGTCGGGCGCCCCTGAGTTCGAAGAATCGCGACCATTGCACGATCCAGGTCGAGTCGAGCGGCATGTTGACGGGATCATTGACCGAGGTCTTTTCCAGCGTCTTGTTCAAATCATGGGTGGACAGGTCATTGATCACATATTCATGACGCACCATGGCGTGGCCGAAGCGGAAGGCGCCGTGGGAGAATTCGAGCGGCACCTGCCAGTTCGCCTGTGGCCGGCTGCCGCCAGCATCGTTTCGCAGCGGCTGCGGCCGGTCGATCAAGCTTGGGGCTGCGCCCGCATAGGCCGCATAGATCGCCGGATGCAACACGCGCCGCATCAGGTCGCCGCGGATGATGCTGCGATAGATCAGCGTCAAGGCGTCGCGCGCGCATAGGAAGCGCTTGTAGGCGGCGCCGAGGCCGGCATTGGGCCCGTTGGCCTGCTCGCCGTCCCGAACCCGGTCGATCAGGCCGTTATGCAGCGTGGCGAACAGCGCCGTTAATTGCGAGAGGATGGCGTGGTCGTCGTTGCGCGGGTCGGCGATCAGCGCCTCGGTCAGCGCGGCGCGGTGACCGGCAATGCTGCGATCGATTCCGGTGACATTCTCCGCCGCGGCCCGCGCGATGTCGCGGAACGGACAATTGGGTTCGACGCCTTGGCCATACCAGCGCATGCGGCCGAGCCGCAGCTTGGTGCGCCGGTCATCGTTCGGCGCATCCTGCGCATAGACCAAAGGCGATCCGACCGGCCCGCTGCCGAACAGCGTCTCGAGCTTGAGCGGCGCGTGCCGCGCATTCGCGGTGTCGGCGCTGAGCGCGCCCGCGACCGACAACGACAGCGTGCTGTGAACGAGGTCATGCGCCACGAATTGCAACAGATAGGTGTAGCCCGAGGGAATGCGGGGATTTTCCCAGCGCTCATGCGCGCCGTCATGGTGCGACGGCCACGTCAACGGCGCGTCCATCCGCCGCGACAGCCGATTCATGAGTTGGCGAATCTCTGCCAAGGACCCGGCCGCCGACAACGGATCTATTCCATGCACCTTGAAGCGCTGTGAAGCGCGCGGCGGTCCCAGAAAATGCCGAAAGCCTGGAGGCGATGCGTGATCAGCGGTGGGACCAGGCTTTGCCGCGGCTCCTGTCGTCTCCCATGGACGCGTTTGGATCACGGCGGAAACATCCGATCCGTTCAATCCCGCCATTCCACACGCTCCTGTTGTCCAAACCCGAGATTGCCGACACGTCCGTGAAATCATCGTGATCTGAAATTCAACGGAAATCGCAAGCTGCCTCTGCCCTGAGCAGCATCTTGACCAGATTGTTTGCACCCTGTTGCGCGATACGGAATGACGTCGTGCGACGCCAATGCGATCGCGTGGCGCGATGAAACCCATGATATATTTTGTCGCCAAATTGATGCTTGAAGCGCAAATTCCCAGCGTGTAAATATGATTCGCCCGGAAATGGGGATGCGCTGATGATCACCGCCAATCAACTCAGGGCCGCGCGCGCGCTTCTCAATATCGATCAGCGGCAGACCGCCGATCTCGCGGATCTTTCGGTGCCGACGATCCAGCGCATGGAAGCCAGCGAAGGCGTGGTCCGCGGCAATGTCGATTCCCTCATGAAGCTGGTTGCCGCGCTGGAGAATGCCGGCATCGAGCTGATCAACCCGGGCATTGCAAGCCCGGGCGGTGGCCGCGGCGTGCGATTGCGCGAGCCTGTCGCCAAGCCAAAGGCCAAGACGGCAAAGCAGCCCAGGCCGTCGTCAACGCGCTCGCTGGAACGCGCACGCTGAGCGCGAGGCGCGCGAACTGGCTTGCAGGCGATTGACTGCTCCGGACGTCACCGGCCTTGCGCGGCATCGCCGGCATCGGTGCTTTCGAGCAGCGCCAGCAATCCCTGCAGCATCATCATCGGTGTCGGCGGACAGCCGGGAATATGCAGGTCGACCGGGACGACGTCCGAGACCCCGCCGGTGACGGCATAGCTGCCGGCAAAACAGCCGCCGTCGCGCGCGCAATCGCCTGTTGCCACGACCCATTTGGGATCGGGAACCGCATCATAGGTGCGCCGCAAGGCCTCGCGCATGTTCTTGGTGACGGGTCCGGTCACCATCAGCACATCGGCATGGCGCGGCGAGGCCACGAAGCGCAGGCCGAAGCGCTCGACGTCATAATACGCGTTGTTGAGGGCATGAATCTCGAGCTCGCAGCCATTGCAGGAGCCGGCATCGACCTCGCGGATCGCAAGACTCCGTCCAAGCCTGCGCCGCGCGGCGCCGCCGACCCGCTGCGCCAACTGGTTCAGCGCGGCGTCGTCCGCCAAGGGCGCGGCTTCGGTCAACGGCCGACGAAACAGACTTTCAAGAAGGTGTCTGCGCATCTGTGACGCCTCTTTAGAGATCATGGCCCGAATAGGAGCAGTTGAAGGATTTGTTGCAGAGCGGAAAATCCGCCACGATATTGCCCGCGATGACCGCCTCGAGCAGCGGCCATTGGAACCAGGAGGGGTCGCGCAGCCGGCAGTGTTCGACCTCGCCGTCGCGCAGCCGGACGAAGGCCAGAACCTCGCCGCGGAAGCCCTCGACCATGGCGAGCCCCTCCCGCATCTCCGGCCGTGCGATGATCTCCGCCCGATACGGGCCTTGCGGAAGCCGGTCCAGGATCTGCTCGATCAGTGAAAGCGACTGTTCGACTTCACGCACCCGGATCCAGATCCGCGCATTGACATCGCCCTCGCGCAGCATGGGTACCTCGAAGCGCAGACTGTCATAAGGCGGATAGACCAGGGTCCGGCGCGCGTCAAAGGATCGGCCGGAGGCGCGGCCGATCGGGCCGCCGGCGGCATATTGTTCGGCCAACCCGTGCTGCAATATGCCGGTCGCGACGGTGCGATCCTGCAGCGATGCGGTGTTCTCGTATAATTCGATCAGCGCGGGAAACCGCCTGCGGATATTCTGCAGCGCGGCGCGGATCGCAGCGGTGCCGTCGCCGCCGAGATCACGCGCCACGCCGCCCGGGGTGATCATATCGCGCAGCAATCGATGACCGAAGGCTTTGTCGGAAGCCCGCAGCACGCTCTCGCGCAACACCGCGCAATGCGCGTGCATCAGCGCGAACGAGGCGTCGTTGCAGATCGCGCCGATGTCGCCGAGATGATTGGCCAATCGTTCGAGTTCGGCCAGCAGCGCGCGCAGCCAGATCGCGCGCGCGGGCGCGTCGAGCTGCAGCGCCGCCTCGGCGGCCCGCGCGAACGCATAGGCATAGGCCACGGTGCTGTCGCCGGAGACCCGCCCGGCGAGCTCAGTGGCCCGCGCCAGGCGCGCCCCCCGCATCAGCCCCTCGATGCCCTTATGGGTATAGCCGAGCCGCTGCTCCAGCCGGACCACGGTCTCGCCGCTGGCGCTGAAACGGAAATGCCCGGGCTCGATAATGCCCGCATGCACCGGCCCGACCGCGATCTGATGCAGCCCACAGCCTTGCGCCGGCAGAAAGCGATAGGGCGACGCCTGCGGCGAGCCGCCGACCTGCGCGCCCAATGGCGCCTGCGCGCCCCAGGCGCCATGGTCGAGCCAGGGCCGGCTGTCGGCGCTGCCCTGCGCCGACAATCCGTAGAGATCGTGGATGGCGCGCTCCAGCCGCAGCGCCGGCGGATGCTGCGAACTGATCGAAGGATAATGCTGGTCGGGGCAGGCCAGGCTGAACACCGCGACCGCCTGCGCTGGTGCGTCAAGGATCGCGAGGTGCACGATCCCGGGTTCGGCCCAGAGATCGAGCAGGCCAAAGCGTCCCTGCGCCAGTTCGGCGCCGGCCAATTCAAACACCGCGGCATCGACCGGGGTTCGCGACCACGGTCCGTGATGCCAGACCTTGCGGCCCGCCAAAGTGAGATCGATCACGGATGGCATCAGACGTTGATCTCCTATCCAAGCAGCTGCGCAACATGCTGGAACCAGACCACGAACGGCGCGGGAAGATAGACGCCCGCAATCAGCACCAGCGCCAGATGGGTGAACATCGGCACATCGGAGGCCTCGGCCGGCTTCATGCTGCCGCGCGGTGCGCCGAAGGCAATAGTGGTCAGGCGCAGCAGCAGCGCGGCGAGCGCGAGCAGGATTCCGAGGGCCAGCACGATCGCCAGCAGCGGCTGCCGGACAAAAGTCGAGCTGAGCACCAGGAACTCGCTCATGAAGATGCCGAGCGGCGGCAGGCCCGCGATCGCCACCACGCCGATCACCAGGCCCCAGCCCAGCGCCGGGTGGCTCGCGGTCAGGCCCCGGATGCGCGAGATCCGCTGTGTGCCCTTGATCTGGGTAATATGGCCGACCGCATAGAAGATCGCCGATTTGGTCAGGCTGTGCATCACCATGTGCAGCAGCCCGGCGAAATTGGCGAGCGGGCCGCCCATCCCGAACGCAAACACGATGATGCCCATATGCTCGATCGAGGAGTAGGC
>Ga0302320_10028984_pt1 | contig 10604 bp, 7 predicted proteins | sample Bog_T0_3_FD_202130 | JGI IMG/M metagenome (GOLD analysis project Ga0302320, IMG submission 202130) | Peat permafrost microbial communities from Stordalen Mire near Abisko, Sweden - Bog_T0_3 | ecosystem: Environmental > Terrestrial > Soil > Wetlands > Peat | place: Sweden: Abisko, Stordalen Mire... | reverse complement strand
CTCATAAAGATTCAATAAAGAAACCCGCAAACGGCCGCCAGCGGCAGGCGTCCGTCAGTCGCTGAAATCGGTGGTGAGCCAAATCACCCCGGCAGGTGAGCGCCGGCACATCTCTGTCCTTCCCATCGGTGACACCCTTCGTGTACAAGGAGAATGCCATGGAGGATTCTGCCCTCGATGCGAGTGGCAATTCCTGGACCCATCCGTCTCTGATCCTGGTCGCCACCGACCTCAGCGACCTTGACCATCTGATGCCGTTCGCCCTGCAACAGGCCTTGGAAACCGGGGCGCGGCTTATCCTGCTGCATTCGCTTGCCCCCTCCGCCGCGTTGTCGGTGGATCCAGCCGGCATTTCCTATTACGACTCATCGAGCGCGGTGCAGTTTGCCACCAACACACTGGAACCTTGGTGCGTTTTTGCCCGCCGCCACCACATCGTTTGCGACGCAATGATCCGCGAGGGGAATCCCGCACAGCAAATTGCAACGGCCCTCGTCCAATTCCAGGTGGATCGCGTTCTTCTCGGCACCCGGAGCCGCGGCAGGCTCGAAAAGCTGCTGCTCGGCTCCGTGGCGGAACAAGTGCTGCGCTCGGTCAACCTCCCGGTCATAACCGTGGGACCCGAGGCTCATCTCCCGGTGGAAAAGCACGACCATGTCGTGCTGCATGCCACCACGCTTAGAGAGGCCTCTCGCCCGAGCGCCGCACTTGCCTGCCAAATCGCAGCCAGTCAACATGCAAAGCTCGTGCTTCTGCATGTGCTGCCGCACATCGACTCTCCATCTACCACCGCAACTGTCGGCGGTCAACCCGACCCGCTCGACTTTGCTGCCTTGCATGAACTGCGCGTACTCGGCGCAGAGACAAGCACCGGATGCTGCGCCGACATAGAGCCCAGAGTTGTGCATGGAAATCCAGCCATCGAAATCCTGGCGGAAGCCTCGGAACGCCATGCGGACCTGATCGTTCTGGGCGCAACCAATCGATCGGCTTTTGAGAATCTCACCCGCGACCGCACCATTTACCGCATCCTGGCCCATGCGCGCTGCCCGGTCCTCACCCTGCGTGAGCCGCCGGCCGCTCATGAAGCCACCGAAAGAACCCATCGGATTGCAATGCATCTGTGAACGGCAGGCTTAGACAGTGTCTGACTAACCCTGAAGCCTCAGGCACGTATCAGGGCACGACTTCAGTCGTGCCACAAAGGCAATAGAATCAACGTGGGCTTCAGCCCCTGAGGGATGTCTTCCGCCAATTTCATCCGAAATCCCGAGTTTTTCCGCAACCTCTTTAGCCCCTGAGGGAAGTCTCTCGACGTTGCTTGGGCAACAATTCGATTCGTCAGAAGCAGCCTGAACTCCTGACATAAAACTGGCGGGATGGATAAACGGCCAGGCCCTACGCCGTAAGGCGTTCCAACTGGTCGGGCTTGATGATCGTCATGCTGGCGCCCCGGATGGTGATCCATTGGTCGCGGCGAAACTGGTTCAGCAGCCGCGTCACCGTCTCGCGCGAAGTGCCCGCCATGTTGGCGATCTCCTCGTGCGTCAACGCCATCGTAAACCGCAATTCAGGCTTGCCATTGGCGTTTGAGCGTCCCCAATCCAGCAGAAGCCGCGCCAGCCGCCCAGCTGCCGAGCCAGACAACGCCAGCCTCTTGGCATCGTGAAAAACCGTGAGGTATTCGCCCGAAAGCGATTGCGCCGCATGCATGCTGGCAATGCCGTGGCGTCCGAGAAAGTCCACAAACTCTTGCTTGCGGACCGTCTTTACCTGGCACGGTTCAATCGCCTCGGCGGTCACTTCGTGGGGAACATTGGCCAGCACGGCGCTCAGACCCATCACATCGCCGGGGCCGGCGATCTTTAGAATCATCGTCTTGCCGTCACGAGACGTGGCGGAGATCTTCACCTGGCCAAAACAGATTACAAAGACGTTGCGCGCCGCGTCGCCCTCGCTGAAAAGCTTCGCGCCCCGCGCATGACTCATCATGATCCCGATCCCGTCGTAATCCCGAAGCGCCTCGGGCGTCAGATTGCAGAACACGCGCAAATGGCGATGCTCACAGTTGATGCAATCTTCAGGCGGGTGATGGGAGTGAAATGAAGCCATAGTTTTGCCGACGATCTAATTGGAGTATAGCGCACTTCAATCAGGCGGAAGGCAGGGACCTCCATCAATTCTCGTTGCGCCCCGCCTCGGTCCGTCGGACAACGGAGAAAGTAGCGCAGACGGAATCCCTGCGGCCAAACCTGCTCGTTACCTTGCAGGTCGCAAAAAAACTCATTGCTTTGAAAGGGCACGACTTCACAGCTTGGTGAAAAACCCTTCAGAGGTAGGAGTTTTGAAAGGGCACGATTTTAGTCGTGCCGCAAAAGCAATAGAATCAACGCCGGGCTTTAGCACCTGAGGGATGTTTTCGAAAACTCTCCCTCGATGTTCGACTTTTTCACCAACCTGTACAGTCGTGCCGATAAAGCCAATAAAATCAATCGGGCTTTAGCCCCAGCGGGATCCTTTTCCTCATCACGAATGCCTTTTTTGGGCAGCCTCCCAGAGTTCCACCGCGGACCCGCCCCGCCGCGTCCTCTCCACTCGATTCATGCGGCTCGCATAATAGGCCCGCGAAACCTCGCGCGCCAGCTCCTCCAGCAACTTCATTCGCAGCGGCGGATAGCCCTGGAAGGCACGGTTCAGGGCGTAAGTCGGCAGCAGCAAAACCGATCCGGGAGTTTGCGCGGTCATCGTGTAAGTATGGCTGCCGTCTCCCAATGTGGCCGCCAGTTCCACAAGATCCCCCGGCCTCGCCCATCCAAGACTCAACCGCGTCTCCATCCGCTCTGTTCTTCGCAAGAATTGTCCTGAAACCACAAGATAGAGCCCCTGACAGGCTTCGGACTGGCGAAACACGACTGTCCCCGCTTCGTAGTTGAGGCTCTGTGCCGATTCCGTCAGCAGATTCCCGGCATCGGGAGGGCATGTCAACAGCTCAGCCAGAGGGCGCGCTGTTAACGCGTCCATGCGCCCGTAGCTCGCTTCAGGTTGCATGATTGCTTCTCCCTTTTACCCCACCTTTTATCCGGTCCCGCGGTGAACCTGGGTTCCCGTTCCACCTGCAGGCCGATTCCCGGCGAGCGCAATAGGTAGCGCGGATTTGCCCAGAACGAACTTCCAGCGGCGGCGAATCCCTACCCATGCGGCAAATCCAGAAATACAATTCAACGAGATGCGCTTGCGGACTCCCTGCTCCGCCTTCCCATCTCCAGCGTAAAATGCAAAGTTTCTACCAATGCGCCTGGTTGGCGCTATTCACTTTGCGCCCGCGTACACAACTCCGGCTCCGCCATGGCCAGTTCCGGCTCCGGCGGAACGCATATTACAGGCACCCGAGAGCGGGCCAGCAGCGCGAATGCCGTCCCATGTGGTCCCGGTGTATTGCTGGCGCGCTTTACTCCAGCCACCAGCAAGCTGGGATGATACTGGGCAATCGCCTCAACCACTGCGTCCGCCGGGTTGCCGTCCTTCACCATGTAGCGTACCGGGCAGCGCCCGCTCGGCTTGATGCCAAACTGCTCCAGCGTGCTTCCGCGTGGATTCAGGAATGCCGAAGCCTCTGCCGGCCCGCGCGCATGCAATACAAGCAGCGTGCGATGAAAGGTCTCAGCCAGCGAATGGGCTGTAGCCACCGCGGCTGCGGTAGCCTCATTGTTCTCCATTGCCAGCAGCACCGGCCCTCCCGGCGTGGGGCGAAACTCGCCCGCATTCCAGTCCGCCGCCACCGCCAGCACGGGGCAAGGCGACATCCGCACCAACTGCTCCGCCACCGCGCCCACCAGCACCGGCCCGGCGCCCTGCATTCCCTGCGTCCCAATCACAATCAATCCCGCCTGGTATTGCCGCGCCACATCCACCAGCATCTGCGCCACCGCGCCCTGGCGAATCTCAGAGTGGCTGTGAATCCCGCTCTGCTGCAGCTCGCCGGCCATCTTGTCCAACGCCGCGCGCGCCTCTTCCGGAAGCCCCTTCAGCACCCGGCCCGGAACCGACGCAACCGCCGCGTAATCCCTCGGGTCAACTCCGTGTGCCAACACAATCCGCGCGCCGTACCCCGCGGCAAGTTTGCGCGCATACTCCAGCGCCGCCTCCGACTGGCCGGTCAAATCCGTCGCCACGACAATCGTCTTCATGCCCGATGCAAAACTCATCGATCCCTCCACGCCCGTCGGCGTCCCAATCGTTCTTCCCCATTGGATTCCGAGTCTGCGCTATCAATCGTGAGGCAATCTGTGACACCATTCACCCCGCGCAGTGACACGGGTCACAAATTTGACCGGAATTCGCTGCCTAACTGATTAAGAATCATCGCCAGGTGGCGTTGGCACCCAGAAAACCAACGCAAATCAAGAACGTCAGTTGTAAGTTTTCAGTTGTCAGATCTCAGTTGTAAGTTGTCAGATACCAGCCCCGATCGACAGCGCACATTCTTCGCCCCACCGTTTGCCTGGATCGTTGCCTCTGCCCGGCGCAGCAAAACTTACAACTGAAAACTGAAAGCTGACAGCTGAAAGCTGAAAGCTGAAAACCTCAGCCGACTATACATCCCCAAGCCAAATGCGTTAGCCTTCTCCGGGTCATGAAAAACTCAATGAAATCCGCTATGAAATCGTTTCTGTCCATTGCCGGCGCATGCCTGTTGTCTATCCTGCCTGGTTACGTTCTCACCTCGGCAATACAGGCTCATGCGCAGGCTCCCGCGCCAGACTCGCCCGCCATCGAAGCCAAAGCCCAGGCAATGATCGCCCGCCTCACCCTCGACCAGAAAATTCAACTCCTCGGCGGCGTCGAAGGCATGTATACCCAGGCCATACCCGATATCGGCCTGCACCGCTTCAAAATGTCCGACGCCTCCGTAGGCGTGCGCACCTGGGGACCCACCACCGCCTATGCCGGTGGCGTCTCGCTGGCCGCAACTTGGGACCGGAAATTCGCTCGCAGGCTCGGCGAGTCGCTCGGCAAAGACGCCCGCGCCCGCAACGTCAACTTCCTGCTCGGCCCCGGCGTCAACATTGCCCGCTCTCCATTGGCCGGCCGCAACTTCGAATATCTCTCTGAAGACCCGTTCCTGAACGGCGATATCGTTGTGCCCTACATCCAGGGCGTTCAGTCTCAGGGCGTCATCGCCACCGTAAAGCACTACGCCGTCAACAGCCAGGAATACAACCGCCATAACGTAAGCGCCGACCTGGACGAGCGCACCCTACGTGAAATCTACCTGCCGTCCTTTGAGGCAGCTGTTACCAAGGGCCATGTGGATGCAGTCATGAATTCTTACAACCTGATCAACGGCGTTCACGCCACCCAAAACGAATTCCTCAACCTCAAGGTGCTCAAGGGCGAGTGGGGATTCCAGGGCATCCTCATGTCCGACTGGGACGCAACCTACGACTCCGTCGGCGCGGCCAACAACGGCCTCGATCTCGAGATGCCCAGCGCCCGCTTCATGAATGCCAAGGGTCTCACTGACGCCGTCAAGAATGGAACAGTAACCGAGGCTACCCTCAACGACAAGCTTCTGCGTATTTTCCGAACCAGCTTGCGATACGGCTTCCTCGACCGCCCTCAGTTTGACCCGTCCGATTCCACCTATTCCGTTGCCGCTCGCGCCGTCGCCCTCGATGGCGCTCTGGAAAGCATCACCCTGCTCAAGAATGACGGCAACCTGCTCCCCCTCGACGCCGCAAAAATCAAGACCATCGCCATCATCGGCCCCAACGCGTGGCCCGCGGTCACCGGCGGTGGCGGCTCGTCTACCGCGCAAGCCTTCGAGCCCGTCAGCACCCTCACCGGAATCGCCAACCTGGCCGGTCCCACTGTCCACGTCCTTTACAGTCGCGGCCTGCCTGACTCCGTCACTGTTTTCCGCAACACTCACTGGGAAGGCCCTGTCACCGCAGCCACCTACCCCAGCAAAGACTTCAGCGGTGCGGCGGAAACTGCCACGCAGCCGTTCTTCGGCGACACCGGCGGCGGCAGGCGCGCGCCTGCAATGCCAGGCAATCCGGGCAGCAGCATCCGCTACACCGCAACCTACAAGGCCGCCAAAGACGGCAAATACTTGGTGCTCACCTCATCGGGAGGCTGGGGAACCAGCGTCAAAGTGCTCGCCGACGGCAAAGAGCTTTGGACTCCGCCCCACGCCGAGGGCATGGTCCCCCCGTTCTGGACGCTCGATCTGAAGGCCGGCCAAACGGTGAACATTCAGGCCGACTACGTGCCCGGTTACGGCTCGCGGTTTGGTCTTGGCATCGCCTATGAGCCGGAACTGGTGATGGGCGAAGCAACGGAACTGGCTAAAATGGCGGATGTAGTCGTCGTCGCAGTCGGCTTCAGCCCCGAAACCGAGGGTGAGGGCGCCGACCGCTCCTTCAATCTGCCCTGGGGTCAGGAAGCGCTCATCGAAGCCGTTGCCGCGGCCAACAAGCACACCATCGTCACCCTCACCGGAGGCGGCGCAACGGACACGCGTGCCTGGCTCGACAAGGTTCCCGCGCTGCTTCACCTCTACTATCCCGGACAGGAGGGCGGCACAGCCGTCGCCGAAGTTCTCTTCGGCAAGCACGACCCCGAGGGCAAGCTGCCTTTCAGCTTCGACCGCAGTTGGGAAGAGAATCCTTCCTACAACTTCTATTACCCCGTCCAGGGCGCAGACACTTCGCTCCACGTAACCGAGCCAGGCCGCCCGCCAGTCGATTACGTCATTCCTCACGTGAAGTACGACGACGGCCTCATGGTCGGCTATCGCTACTGGACCACCAAAGGCAAGCACCCGCTCTACCCCTTCGGCTACGGCCTCAGCTACACCACGTTCAGCTTCTCCAAGCTTCAGGTTCCCGCCACCGCAGCCTCCGGCTCAACCGTTCCGGTCAGCTTCGACGTAACCAACACCGGCAAGGTGGCAGGCGCTGAAGTGGCCCAACTCTACGTCTCCGACCCCTCCGCCAAAGTCACCCGCCCCGAGCGCGAATTGAAGGGCTTCGATAAGGTGCACCTCGCTCCCGGCGAAACCAAACACGTGACCATCAACCTCGATGCGCGCTCCTTCAGCTACTGGGACATAAACAACCACAAGTGGACCATCGACCCCGGCAAGTTCGTAATCCACGTAGGCGACTCCAGCGAAAGCACCCCGCTGCACGCGGATCTGACGCTGAAATAACCCGCGGATCGCAACCAACAAATCCGGCCTGCCGCATCCAAGCGGCAGGCCGTTCATCTTTGAGGCTCAAACTGACTCCCCACCTTCATCGCAAACGCCAGCCGCGGCTCTTTGCCGGCCACCGTGATCCCTCGCGAAAATGTAGCAAGCAATGGCCGTGCGCGTTCCACCGCTGAGTCCGCGCCAGCCGCCACGATCCACAGCCGACCGTCCTCAGCATCGTGCACCCCACCCATCACCCGCGCCCCCACAAAATCGATGCCCCGGTTCGCGTGCTCCAAAGTAAGCCGCTCAGCCAGTGCCACGCTGATCGTGCCGCACAAAACGTGAAGCACGCCCGGTGAGAGCGCATCGATCAGCCTGTGAATGCCAAAGAACACCTCTTCATACGCCGCATCGTCCTTGAGCATGGTGATGATTGCGTCGGAGCCAAGTTCAGCTTCAGCCGGAGTCGCGGCGGCAATCGCGCCTTCGTGGATCAGCGGTTTGGTTCGCTCTTCGCTCCGGTTCCACACCGACAATTCGTGTCCGGCGGCCAGCAACCGCAGGCCCATCGGCGTCCCCATGTTGCCCGTTCCCAAAAACCCGATCCTCATCCCATCTCCTGTAACAAAAGGCTACTCCAGAACAGCGCCCCGCCTGGCCAACCCACGGGAGAGGAAACTTGCCTCGACCAATGCCACCGGCTAACTCGCTAACTCGCCATATCCGCGAAGCGGATGCGAACTCGCTAAACCGACTCCCAAAATCCCCGCTGCACTCTTGTCCAGATTCTTTAGAACGCGCACCCAGTCCCAGCCCTGCTTCTTCTCAGTTGCGTCCCAGCACTTGCCCCTCCAATCGCCGACAATTAAATTGGTCTTGCAGAACCTAACCGTGCCGGCTCTCTAACAGTCGAATGAGCCACACAGCCTTGATCGCCTCTTGACAGGTTCGAGGCCAGTTTTCCGCGTCGGCCATCTGCACGGCCTATAGAGAGAGAGGATCGTCTTGCGTAGATCGTTGCGCGTACTATCGGCCATCCTCCTTTGCCTGCCCGCCGTTCGATCCGCTCCCCAAACCACCGTGCCGCAGCCGCAAGCGACCCCCGACGATATCCCCGCATCGCAGGCAAGTCCGCAAATCCCATCCGACACGGACGTAGCCGCAGGCAGCCGCATCTTTCTCGATGTCGTGGTCACGGACAAGTCCGGCAAGCCGGTAACCGGACTCCAAGCCAAAGACTTCACCTTGCTCGATAACGGTCAGCCAGGCAAAATCCTCTCGTTCCAGGCATTCGACGGGGCTGCGGCCATGCCGGACCCGCCAGTCGAAGTGATCTTGTTTGTGGACACCATCAATTTGAGTTCCAACCAGATTTCTCTTGCACAGGAGGAAGTGAGCAAATTCCTGCTGCAAAACGGCGGCCAGCTAGCCCAGCCCGTTTCAATCTATCGGTTCGACAAGGATGGATTGTCTGTCACTCCTCAGCCTTCCACTGACGGCAATGCGTTGGCTGCCCAGATTACTCAGCAGAGCCAACTCCGCCTGATTTGGCACGATCCCGCCCAGAACGAACTGAACAGCAATTCACCGCTCGCCGTTGATTCAGCCGTCCGATTTCCGACAACTTCCCCTGCGCAGAGCGGCACGGTCAGCGACCCGGAGTTCCGCTCCCTGGGCAACCCGTCCTACAATGTTCGTCTCAAAAATCCATCCATCCAGAACACGCTATCGCTGGATGTGCTCGGCACTATAGCCATCGAAGAGAGGTGGAATCCGGGCAGAAAGTTGTTGCTCTGGATCGGCAAAGGCTGGCCTGTTGCCCAGAACGGGGACTCCTTCGATTCGATCACCGAGTTCTCTACCCGGCTGCGCGAGGCTCGCATTCAGCTATCGAACGTGACCTTCGGGGCGAATGATAATCAGGAACCCGACCATCGGGATTCCGGGAAGCGGGTGGGGTCGGCCAGGCAAGCGAAGTCTGCCAACCTGTCTCTGCAGGTGCTTGCAACACAAAGCGGAGGCCGCGTAATCGACACAGATCGTGATTTGGTGAGCCAGATCGAAGGTTGCATTGCGGATGCAAGCGCCTTCTACACAATTTCCTTTGACCCTCCCAAGGCGAGACAGCCGGATGAGTATCACGATCTAAAGATCCAGGTGAACCCGGCGGAGTCGTTGGCCCGCACCAATACCGGGTACTACGATGAGCCGACCTATTACGATCAGCCCAATCTCGCCCCAGAGCGCGTCAGTGTGCAGCAGTTGGAGCAACTCCTTGCAAAGGGCGGCTCGGATGACAAGATGGCGCGGCATCTCTATGCCATGGAGCTCACCGAGCGGATGAGTAGCACGCGGTTGGCCTCCTGGAGAACCCGCTTGCCGGGCGCAAAGGCCTGGAATGCGCTCGTGGCGCTGGCCGATGTGTCAGCATTCCTGGAAACCCCGGCGGCAGAGATTCCACCCATTGCGAAACCCGGCCTCGACGAACAGAATGCGATATTATCGCGGACCACCGAATTTCTGAACGACACGCTGCCCAGACTGCCCAACTTCTTTGCGACGCGGACTACGGTTCACTACGGCGAACCGCCATTCAGGAACGATGCGACATGGAAGACGGATACTGCCGATCATTCCCTGCATCCTGACGACAGCGTCCGTGCTACCGTCTTCTATCGCGATGGGGCCGAGGTGGTGGATGAGGAAGTAAGGACGGGAAAGAAGCCGACTGGGCGAGAGATGAATTTATCCACAACCGGTATCTTCGGCCCCATGCAGAGCGTGGTGTTCTTCGATGCCATGCTCGGCAATTTGCAGTGGAGTCTCTGGGAGCAGGATGCAGCCGGCCCGAAGGCGGTCTTCCACTATGCCGTGCCCCAGAAGGAGTCGCATTACGAGGTCTCCTACTGCTGCTCGCTCCAGGGAGACGGAACCAATCTTTTCCGGCGCATTGCCGGTTATCACGGCGAAATCACCATCGATCCTGCGAGCGGTGCGATTCTTCGCTTGACTGCCGTTTCCGACCTGGAACCTAATCTTCCGCTCAGAGTGTCACGCATCATGCTTGAATACGGCCCGGTTGAGATCGGAGGGACAACATACATCTGCCCCTTGAGAAGCGTTGCCATTCTCAAAGGCCGAACATCGCTCGCAGTTCATCAATGGGGTGAAAACTTCAAAACCTACGGTCCATCGCATACAGCTGTGAACGATGTTTCCTTTGCGGACTATCACCTGTTCAAATCCCAGGTGCGCATAGTGCCGAGCGACAATCCGGCGCCCAACCCATAGACTTCGCATTGCCAGCGCGATGTTCCTCGGCGGCAATCGGCCTTGGCACCCGCCGATCAACCGGACGCAAACTACGAATGTGCCTTCTAGAACAGAAAGCCTAAACCGCGCC
>Ga0302320_10028983_pt1 | contig 10605 bp, 6 predicted proteins | sample Bog_T0_3_FD_202130 | JGI IMG/M metagenome (GOLD analysis project Ga0302320, IMG submission 202130) | Peat permafrost microbial communities from Stordalen Mire near Abisko, Sweden - Bog_T0_3 | ecosystem: Environmental > Terrestrial > Soil > Wetlands > Peat | place: Sweden: Abisko, Stordalen Mire... | reverse complement strand
ATCCTGCAAGGCCGCGCGGTGCTGGGCGCGGTGCCGACGCAGACCACGGTGATCGCCGAGCGCTTCTTCGATGAAGGCGGGGGAATGCAGTTGGTGATCCACGCGCCCTTTGGCGGTCGCATCAACAAAGCCTGGGGATTGGCGCTGCGCAAGCGTTTCTGCGTGGGGTTTAATTTCGAATTGCAAGCTGCGGCCACGGATAACGGACTGAATATCGCATTAGCCGAGCAGCATAGTTTTCCTCTGGCGGATGTTTTCAATTTTTTGCAGGCGGCGACGGTGCAGCCAATTCTGGAGCAGGCTGCGCTCGATTCTCCCATCTTTGCCACCCGCTGGCGCTGGGATGCGAACCGGGCGCTGGCGCTGTTGCGTTTTCAGAATGGCAAGAAAGTCCCGCCCCAGATTCAGCGCATTCGATCGGATGATCTGCTGGCGTCGGTGTTCCCCGACGCTGCGGCGTGCTTCGAGAATATCGAAGGCACAAGGCAGATTCCGGATCATCCCCTGGTGGGCGAAGTCATGAAAGATGTGCTCACCGAAGCGATGGATATCGATGGGCTTCGGGCATTGCTTAGTGGATTAGCCGAGGGAAGCATTCGCTGCATCGCCGTCGATACGCCAGTGCCGTCGCAGTTTTCGCACGAGATTCTGAATGCAAATCCGTATGCGTTTCTGGATGATGCGCCGCTCGAAGAGCGCCGGGCGCGCGCCGTGCAGATGCGGCGGATGCTGCCGGAATCTGTGCTCGAGGAAGTGGGCGGACTGGATCAGGAGGCGATTGCCAAGGTTCGTCAAGAAGCGTGGCCGGATGTGCGCGATGCCGATGAACTGCATGATGTGTTGCATACATTGGTGGCACTGCCGGAGAGTTTGCCGCAAGACATGTGGGGAGAGCCGCCTAAGCCTGCCCTGAGCGGCGGCTCGAGCAACTGGGGGCGCTACTTCGAGAAATTAAAAGATGAAGGCTGCGCTGCGGTTGCGGAATACGGCGGAAGGCGCTATTGGGTCGCGGCGGAGCGGGCACGGACTTTTTCGGTTTTGTTTCCGGAGGCGCGATTCGAGTGTGCCCTCGCCGATGTGGAGATGTCGACCCCGGCTCGCGAGGATGCTTCATTGACACTGGTCACGGGATGGATGTCGCACCTGGGGCCGGCCACGGCGGCTGAGATTGGGGAGCATCTAGGGCTTGCTGCCTCGGAGATTTCAGGTGCGCTGCTGCGGATGGAAGCGAGCGGTACAGTGCTGCGAGGGAAGTTCAGTAGTAGCTCAGCCGAGCTTCGCTCTGCCAGTCAGCCGAGGGCGGCTACCCCTACACGCAATGCTTCTACGGAAGCTGACATCGAGTGGTGCGAGCGGAGATTGTTGGCTCGCATTCATCGGCTCACGGTTGCAACGTTGCGCCGGCAGATTGAACCGGTCACGGCCGCGCAGTTTATGCAGTGGTTGCTGAACTGGCAGCATGTCTCTCCCGGGACGCAAGTGACGGGCGAGCGCGGCACGCTGGAAGTGTTACGGCAACTGCAGGGATTCGAAATTCCCGCGAACGCCTGGGAGCGGCAGGTGCTGGCTTGCCGCATCACGGATTACGATCCCAAGTGGCTCGATCAACTCTGTCTTACGGGATCGGTGGGTTGGGGAAGATTGTCGCCGCATCCTGCGACGCTGGATTCTACGCCGAAGAATGGGTTCGAGGGCGAAGGGGCCGCTCCCCGTCAACGGCGAGTGATTCCGACCAGCGTCGCGCCCATTACCTTCTTCATACGGGAAGATGCGGATTGGATGACGCCGCGGCATCCGGGATCGGAGTTCGCGGGCGGTTTGGACAATGGGCTGAGCCCGGGCGGGCAGATGGTGTTGGATTTTCTGCGCCAGCGTGGCGCGTGTTTTTTTGCCGACATCGTGCGCGGCACCGGAAAACTAAAGGCCGAAATCGAAACCGCCTTGTGGGAATTGGTTGCGGCGGGCCTGGTGACTGCCGACGGTTTTGACAATCTGCGTTCACTGATCGATCCCAAGCGGCGCGTCGGTCCCGGAAGTGGGCGGATCGCGCGTCCGCGGAACAATGCGGGACGCTGGGCTTTGCTGCATGCCGAAGAAGTGGTCGAGCGCCCGCGCGCGGTCGAGGCCGCGTGCTGGATGCTGCTGCGACGGTACGGCATTGTCGTTCGGGACGTCCTGGCCCGGGAGTCGAACTTGCCGCCATGGCGAGAGTTGCTCGGCGGCTTCCGCAGGCTGGAAGACCGGGGGGAAATACGCGGCGGACGTTTCGTCGACGGCTTTCTTGGCGAGCAGTTCGCCCTGCCGGTTGCCGTCGAATCGGTGCGGGCGATGCGCAAGCTGGATTCGGCCCAGGGAACGATTACGTTGTCGGCGGCGGATCCCCTGAATCTAGTCGGCATTCTGCTTCCGGGCGCTCGTGTGCCGGCGATTTCGGGGAATAGTGTTACTTATCGGGATGGCGTGGCGGTGGGGCTGCCTGTGGTCGGAAGGTCTGTGGCAGAATCTGCCGTCAGTCTGGCTGGGGATTAGAGCAGTGTGGCTACAGCAAAATGCCTGTCGAGCTTCGCTCGACTTGGACGGACGAGGGCGTCCGTCCCCACACTGGTTTTCCAGGCGAACCTGCAAAAAAAATCAGGAACTCGGTGAGGGGGCCCCTCGAGTTCCTGATTGCGCAAAGCCGGCAGAACCTTATCCAAAAGCGCTTCCCCCATCGCTTTTCGCCAAGCCGTTGCCGCATCCTTGCTCGTGCATTCGGGATGCCAAGAGGGGATGCGTTACGAAATTCGGAAGAATTCCTGTAACTAGTTCTTAGCAAAGCTTTTAGCAAGCGCCTTCGGAAAATACCGCAAACGTCAATGCCGATGAGTGCCGAACTTTGCTATCCGAACGGATAGGCCCTCTATCTGTTCGGATATTGGAACAATTTTAGATCGGGCATCAATTTGGGCCAAGAGTGTGATAAGAAGGGCACCGCGAGGTGTAGCTTTGCGTCCACGACTTCTAGGGCTTTCCGGGCCATTGAAAGATTCAACCGTTCCTCTCACCGAAGGGGAAGTGACGATTGGGCGCGAGCCCTCCAATGGAATCGCGGTTGTCGATCCTTCGGTTTCACGAAAACACTTTCTGTTGGCAGAGCAAGAAGGCAGGTTTCGCGTTCGCGACCTGGACAGCCGAAACGGCACGCTGGTGAATGGAGTCGCGATCGAAGAGCAGTGGCTGCAGCACGGGGACGAGATCGCTGCGGGAGATTCTTCTTTTCTTTTCCTGCTGGAAGAAGAAGAGATCACACCGGGCGAAGGCCGGGTGGAACTCGAAGACGCGCACGCCACTGCGGAGACGACGGTCCTTCATCCGCGCGATGTCGTGTATCTTCACCCCGATCGTTTGCTGCGGGAGTTGCCGGCCAACTCTCGAGTGGCCCGCAACTTGAATGCGCTGCTGAAGATCAGCCGCATCGTGCACTCCATTCGCGATTTGAATGACCTGCAGGGACAGCTACTGGATCTGATCTTTGAGGTGGTTCCGGCGGGACGGGGTGCAATTCTGCTGGCTGACCGCGAAGGCCATCAGTTCAATTCGATGTTCGCGCGCATGCGCCAGTCCGGCCAAACCCAGTTGGTGAAAGTAAGCCGTACGGTAGCCCGTCAGGTGATGGAGCAGGGGATCGCGATTCTAGGCAGCGATGTGCCGGGCAGCGATGAGTTGCGCGACGTGGAAAGCCTGGCGGCGTCGCAAGTGCGATCGCTCTTATGCGTGCCGTTAACGGTTTTTCAGCGGGTGATTGGCTGCATTTACCTCGACAGCGATAGCCTCAGCAATCGTCTCAATGAAGAACATTTGCAGTTGGTCACGGCAATAGCGGGTATATCTGCCGTGGCTCTGGAGAACGCCCGCCGCCTGCAGTGGCTGGAGCAGGAGAACGAGCGCCTGACGGTTGAGATCAGCCAGGAGCGCAGTTTGGTGGGAGAAGGACCTCGTATTAAAGAGGTGTACCAGTTTCTGAAACGCGCCGCGCCGACGGATTCAACCGTCCTGATTGAAGGCGAAAGCGGAACCGGAAAAGAGTTGGCAGCGCGAGCGTTGCATCGCAATAGTCTGCGGTCGAGCAAGCCGTTTGTGGCGATTAATTGCTCGGCGATTCCCGAAACACTGTTGGAGAGCGATCTCTTCGGTCACGAGCGCGGAGCATTCACCGGAGCGGCGTCCCAGAAAAAAGGCCGCTTCGAAGTGGCGGATGGCGGAGTAGTTTTTCTGGACGAGATTGGGGAACTGGCTCCGGCGCTGCAAGTGAAGTTGTTGCGCGTCCTGCAGGAACGCGAGTTCGAGCGCGTAGGCGGGAACCATTCCATCAAAGTGGACATCCGCCTGATAGCTGCGACCAACTGCAACCTGGAGGAGGCGGTCCGCGAAAAGAAGTTTCGTCAGGATTTGTATTACCGGCTGGCGGTTTTGAAGATTACGATGCCGACGTTGCGGGAGCGCCGTGAAGATATCCCTATGCTGGTGCGGCATTTCGTGCAGAAGCATGCCAAGCGCTGCAAAGTAAAACCGCGTCCGGTTTCGCCGGAAGCGCTTTCGCGCCTGGTGAACTACGACTGGCCGGGAAATGTGCGCGAACTGGAAAACGCAATCGAGCGAGCGCTGGTGCTGGGTGACTCCGAAATGATTTTGCCGGAAGATTTGCCGGAGTCGTTGCTCGAGCGCGCTCCACAACCGGAGATGACCGAGGCGAAATATCATGCGGCGCTGAAAGACCTGAAGAAGCAACTCATTCTGGATGCCGTGGAACAGACGCACAGCTACGCCGACGCGGCGCGGATTCTAGGGGTACATCCCAATTATTTGCACCGATTGATACGCAATCTGGAAATGAAAGAAAGTTTGAAGGATGTGCTGCGGGATGTTCCGCGCGGGTTGACGGGGCTTTCGGGCGGGAATGCGTGAGTTACGGCAAGGGTAAGCGAATCACACCCGCGGGATCCAGATAAGTTCCCTGCCAGCGCACGGCGACGTGAAGATGCGGACCTGTGGCACGCCCGGTGCCGCCGCTCAAGCCGATGACCTGGCCGCGCTTCACGGGATCGCCTTCCTTCACTTTGAATTCGGAAAGATGCAGATACAGCGTAAGCAACCCCTGTCCATGATCGATCACCACGAAATTTCCTTCGTAAAAAAGCGGTCGCGCCAGCAAGACCGTGCCGTCGTTCATAGCTTCCACCGGCGTGCCACTGGGGACGCGGAAGTCGAGACCCAGGTGCGGACTGGAGGTCTTGCCATTGAAGATACGCTCGGAACCGAAGACATCCGAGATAGCGGCGTCGGCGGGCGTAGAGAAAGTTCCGGACCACTCGCGCTCCGGCGTGACGCGGTTCAGGTAATCCTTCTTGATCTGCACGCCTTCAGCGATCTGTTTTTGCTGCTCGGGATCAGGCTCGGTAAATTTGCTTTCGACGCTCAGCTTAGCTTGAATCTTCGGATACTTCCCTGCCCCAATCGCAAACTTGCGGCTGAATGTAATTTTCTCGTTAGCAGTCTTAGCCGCCTTAGCCTCGCCCGTCAGTTCGATCACGTAGGTTCCTGGCGCAGTTTCGAGGCTGACTCCGGCCAGCGCATACCAGGTTTTAGTTTTGGCATCGAAACTGAAAGAAACCTCATGACCGAGCCACGTGCCGCTTAATGCTGCCAGACGCTGAGGCGGCTTCACTTGAAATAACACTGGACCGCCGTTTACCAGTTTTGCGGGCTGCGCGTGGACGTTCCAAGTGCCGGCAGATGCCTGCGGAACCAATCCGAATTGCGCAAAGCCGAGAAGAAGAAATCCAGCAAGGCAAACGTAAAGATTTGTCATCCGCCAGGTCACTCTAACAGCCTAGCATCGTTACCGAATGAGAGTTCCATTCTGCAATTCGAATATCGATATTCTCCCTTAAAAAGCTATGTTTCCCGCCTGTTCTCGGATACTATTCCGGTGGAGGTTTTGGATATGAATCCGATCGTCCGATATTGTGCAGTGTTGCTCGTCCTTGCGGCTGCGATGCCGGCCTTCAGCGACGACCAGGAAAAAGCCAACAAAGAGATCGTGAAAGTCACGGCCATGGCCACGGATGCAACCGGCCGCGGCATTGTAAGCCGCGCCATGGCGGATGTGACTGGAGTGAAGCGCCCCGACCTGCTGCAGCAGCGGCAGGCCATGAACGTGAGCTACGGCTCACTTTTTGTGGCGGAGGAATTGATCAAAAGCGGCGCCAAGCCGGAAGACATCGCGGCGCAGTTGAAATCCGGAAAGACGATTACGCAGGTGGCGAACGACACCAAGGCCAACTGGAAACAGATTGGCGCCGATGCGAAGAAATTGAATGCCAAGATCGACGACGGCATCTACAAGCACTTCGTGAATGACAAAGCCGACAAGCAGCGCGATCTGGATGAGAAGTACGACATCACGCACGATGTGGTGCCGGCCGATGCCAGCGTCGATTTGCCGAAGGCCGATCTGGAAGCGGCCGCCGAGCGCTTTGGCATGTGGAGAGATCGTGCCATCGCCGCGCAGGGCAGCCACCACACCATGAGCGTGGCCGAACAGCAGGCCGCCTATAGCGACCACGACCGTGCCGGCGGACCCACCGGGAATGGGGCGACCGGAGCGGCGGCGGGTGGCAACGGCGGAGTGGGAACAGCCGCACCGGCAGCAGGCGGCGCGCGTACCGGCCCCAACTAGAACACCGCAAAAAGCGGATCAGATGGCGGAAGAGCGGGTCCGTACGACTAGCTTTTCCGCCGTTTTTTTTGCGGAACGCGGTCAAGAAAATTTGGTATGAGCAAGACGACTACTCCGAACAAAACACTTAGACCTATGACGCGGGCGGCTATTGAAACCGCGGCCCGTGCCGACCGCGACGAGCTACCTCTCACCGTCGCGGATGTGAACCGGATGAAGCGCACTCCCAGGCGAAAATCATTCGCCGCGCTTTGGCCTTGACCCAGGAGGAATTTGCCGGCCGCTACCACATTCCCCTCGGCACTCTGCGGGACTGGGAGCAAGGCCGCGCCCAGCCCGACCGGCCAAACCAGGCCTATCTGAAGATCATTGCCTGCGAACCCGAGAGAGTTCAGCGGCTGTTGGATCGGGAGTAACCTTCGGATGATGCGTCGCTGGTTCCCATCGTAACTTCTCTCTTGACAGGGCCAAGGTCGTTCGTTAGCATCATTATACCGACCGACCGGTCGGTTTGGACAAAGGAGCTTCCCCAGTGGCCACAATTTTCTACGAACATGACGCCAATCCGAATGCCCTGAAGGGCAAAACCATCGCCATCCTCGGCTACGGCAGCCAGGGACACGCGCAGGCGCAGAATTTGCACGACAGCGGCTGCAAGGTCATCGTCGGCCTGGAGCCGAACCGGCCTAGCGCGGCTCAGGCGCGCGCCGATGGCATGGTCGTGGTCGCTCCCGATGAGGCGGCAAAGCGCGCCGATTGGATCCATATGCTCACTCCCGATGAGACCCAGGCGGCCGTGTATGAGCAGTATGTGCAGCCTTATCTGCATCCCGGAAAAATCCTCGGCTTCTCGCATGGCTTCAGCATTCATTTCAAAACGATCCTCCCTCCCGCCGATGTGGACGTAGTAATGATTGCGCCCAAGTCTCCGGGACATCTTCTGCGGCGTGTCTATGCCGAGGGTCGCGGAGTTCCGTCGCTGATTGCCGTCAATCAGGATTCGAGCGGGCGAGCGCATGAATATGCTTTGGCTTACGCGCACGGCATTGGCTCAACGCGCGCTGGCGTGCTGCAGACTACGTTCAAGGAAGAAACTGAAAGTGATTTATTCGGCGAGCAGGCCGTGCTCTGCGGCGGATTAACTTCGCTGATCAAGAAGGGATTCGAGACGCTGGTCGAAGCTGGCTATGCTCCAGAGATCGCGTACTTTGAATGCCTGCATGAAATGAAGTTGATTGTCGATTTGATTTATGAAGGCGGGCTATCACGGATGCGGTATTCGATATCGAATACGGCCGAGTACGGCGATCTGACGCGCGGCGAAAAAGTTGTTGGCGACGCAACACGGGCGGCGATGAAGAAAACTTTGTCCGATATTCAGGATGGAACCTTCGCCCGTGAATGGATTCGCGAGAATAAGCAAGGCGGATATAACTTCGCCGAGCTCCGCGAAAAAGAGCAGCAGCATCCGATTGAAATTGTTGGGGCGCAGTTGCGCGGCATGATGAGTTGGCTGCCAGGGCGCGAAGCCAAGAAAGCTCCAGAAGCGAAGAAAGAAGAAATCAAGCAGGCAGTCAATGCGTAGAGGACCGGGATCGAGGAGACGGAGATCCTTCGCTTCGCTCAGGATGACAACGAATGATTAGAGGAGCCGAAATCGTTTTGCAGTGCCTGCGTGCCGAAGGGGTCGACCTTGTATTCGGCTACCCCGGCGGCGCGATCATGCCGTTATACGATGCGCTCGAAGGCAGCGGCGTGCGGCACGTGCTCACACGGCACGAGCAGGGCGCGGTGTTCGCGGCGGAAGGATTCGCGCGCGTCACCGGCAAAGTTGGTGTGGCCATGGCTACCAGCGGTCCGGGCGCAACGAACTTGGTCACGGGAATCGCCGACGCCAAGATGGATTCCGTCCCTCTGGTTTGCATCACGGGACAAGTGCGCAGCGCGCTGATTGGCAGCGATGCCTTTCAGGAGACGGATGTTTTCGGCGTGACTTTGTCTTTGACCAAGTGGAGTCGCCTGGTGCGCACGATCGATGAAATCGCGGAAGTGATCGCCGAGGGATTTCATTGGGCACGCAGCGGCCGTCCCGGGCCGGTAGTTATCGACATCCCCACTGACATATTAAAAGCAAAGAAAGAATTTTCCGGGCCGGTAAAGTTCACGCCTCATGTCAATACTCATGTGGGGACAGCCGCCACCGGCTGTCCAGCGGAGCGTAGCTCCGCAGTCCTCGCCCTCTTGCAACATGCGACCCGTCCTGTTGCATTGGTCGGAGCGGGGGCAAAACTCTCGGGCGCAATCCCGCAATTGCGCGCCCTGCTCGACGATCTGAATATTCCGACATTCGCCACGGTCCATGGCCTGGGCGCGATTCCTCCCGCGTCGCCGTACTACCTGGGCATGGTTGGGATGCACGGCACGCGCGCGGCCAACTCGGCGCTGCACGACACGGATTTACTTCTGGTTTTCGGAGCGCGGCTCGATGATCGGGTAACGGGAGAGCCCACACGCTTTGCGCCGCATGCGAAAATCGTTCACTTTGAAATCGATCCCGCGCAGCTTGATCGCGTGCGCGCCTGCGAACTGCCAGTGATTGGAAATCTCGCGGATACGATTCCCGCGTTCCATTCCGAACTGCAGCGTCATTCCCTGCCCGACTGGAGCGGATGGCGCGCCGTTGCTTGCGGAGCCGAGCGTGCAGAGCTTGATCCGCGCGGACTGGCGCAGCCGACGATTCGTTTTCTCGACGAGCTTTTCAGCCGCCTGCCGGAAAACAACGTCATCATCGCCGATGTGGGCCAGCATCAGATGTGGGCCGCACAACGATACCGTTCCTCTTCTCCGCGTGGATTTATCACCTCGGGCGGTTTGGGTGCGATGGGTTTCGCTTTACCGGCCGCGGTTGGCGTGCAACTCGCCAAGCCCGACACTTGCGTGCTCTGTGTTTCCGGCGATGGTGGATTTCAGATGAACATACAGGAACTCGCCACGGTTCACCGCCTCGGGCTTCCAATCAAGATGGTAATCGTCGACAACAAATATCTGGGCATGGTGCGGCAGTGGCAGCAGCTTTTTTATGCGCGCAATTATGCCGAAACCGACCTGAGCGACAATCCGGATTTCGTCGAGATCGCAAAAGCTTACAAGATTCACGGCTGGCGGCTGAACGAATCTGCCATGCAGGAATATCCAGTTTCGGCTGACACAGGCGATCTGATTGAGAATTTCCTGCGCTCGCCGAATGCCGAATTGCTGGTGTTTGACTGCCATCCCGAAGCAAACGTTTACCCGATGGTTCCAGCAGGAGCGGCGTTATCGGAGATGGTGTACGAAGATTGAGTCATTGGGCGATCGGGCGATTGTGCGATTGAGATTTTATGTGGGATGGGCTTTTCAATCGCCCAATGGCGCGATCACAAAATCGCAAAATTCTTTTTGAGGGTTCATCCATGCAACTCTTTCACATTCGCTATCGCAACGCGCAAGGCGCACTGATGCGCATCCTGAACGCAGTGTCGCGCCGTGGGCTTGATCTTACTTCGGTGCACGCCGAGTATGCCGGACAGGATCATGCAGTGACATTGCTGCTGCAGGTCTCGCACAAGCAGATTGGGCAGCTCTACCGCGAGTGGAACAGCATTGTGGATGTGATCGAAGTGCATTCGAGCCCGGCCGTGCGCGCCGAGGCAGAAGCGGGATGGGCACCGCATCCGCCCGCTTCGGCCAGTGTGGCCGAGCAGTTGGCCCGCGCCGCGCTAGCGTAGACGATTACGTTTTCGAATGTCAGCAGCATGAGCGCTTCCTGGGTAGCGCCATGCGTTGGGGAACCTGCAGCGAGAAGACGGCTTTCTGGGCGCCACTTCCTCTGCGAGTTCCCCGTTTTT
>Ga0302320_10028982_pt1 | contig 10605 bp, 11 predicted proteins | sample Bog_T0_3_FD_202130 | JGI IMG/M metagenome (GOLD analysis project Ga0302320, IMG submission 202130) | Peat permafrost microbial communities from Stordalen Mire near Abisko, Sweden - Bog_T0_3 | ecosystem: Environmental > Terrestrial > Soil > Wetlands > Peat | place: Sweden: Abisko, Stordalen Mire... | reverse complement strand
GCCACATGCTGTTCTTCCTCGACCTCGCCCGTCGAACGCGTGCGTTTCTCATGGTATGAAGAACGACATGAATAGACAGGAAATCCTCGATCGGCTGCGGGATAATGAGCGCGCGTTGCGCGCTCGCGGGGTGACTCACGCCGCCTTGTTCGGTTCGCGCGCGCGCGGCGACAACCGCCCCGACAGCGACACCGACATCCTGATCGAGGTCGATCCCGAAGCCCAGATCACGGTTTACGACTACGTGGGCTTGAAGGAATATATCGCCGGCCTGTTCGACGGCGGCGTCGACGTGGTCAACCGTGAGAGCTTGAAGCCTTACGTCCGTCCCGCCGCGACGGCCGACGCCGTCTATGTCTTCTGATCCCGCTCGAACGCCGCTTAAGCGACATTCTCCACCACATCGACCTTGCCGAGGCTTTCGCGACGGGTTTCGACGCTGCAAGGTTTCGTGACGACCTGCGCGCGGTCTATGCCGTGACGCGTTGTCTCGAGATCATCTCCGAAGCCTCGCGCCGCCTGCCCTCGGCGCTGAAAGAACGTCATCCGTCGATTGGATGGAAGCGCATGGCGGGCGCCGGAAACGTCTATCGGCACGATTATGAGGACGTGGCCGCGAATTTCGTCTCGCATACGGTCCAGATCAGCTTGCCGCCGCTGCGCGCCGCGGTGGAGCAGGAGTTGACGCGGCTTGGAGATCCGCCCTGAATTTCGGCTCTATTCTGGAGTCCGCCATGTCCCCCTACACCGCCGCCGTCCGCTGGCGTCGCAAGCCCGAGGAGCGCTTCGTCGACGGCCGCTACGGCCGCGGCCATGAATGGGCGTTCGACGGGGGCGCGACCGTCATCGCTTCCGCCTCGCCCCATGTCGTGCCCCTGCCCTTCACCGTTCCCGCCGGAATCGACCCCGAGGAGGCGCTGGTGGCCTCGCTGTCGAGTTGCCACATGCTGTTCTTCCTCGACTTCGCCCGGCGCGACGGCTTCGTCGTCGATTCCTACGACGATCACGCCGAAGGCCTGATGGCGACCGGCCTGGACGGGCGCGCGTGGATGGCGCGGGTGACGCTGAGGCCGCGCGTCGTCTTCTCCGGCGACCAGCGCCCGCGCCGCGCCGAGGTCGAGGCGCTGCACCATCGCGCCCACGAGGCCTGCTACATCGCCAATTCGGTCAAAAGCGAAGTGACCGTCGAGGGCAGCGAGGAAGGGCTCGCGGAGCGGTGAGCGCGCGTCCCTTCTCCCCGCCTGCGGGGAGAAGGTGGCGGCCTTAGGCCGCCGGATGAGGGGCGGCGCGAAGGTCCGGGAAAGTGCGGCGCAGTCCCTCACCCTCGCCCTCTCCCCGCAAGCGGGGCGAGGGGATTCTCATGCCGCGTCCCCCGTGCGCGGCGAAGGCGCAAGCTGTAGACAGGGCGCCACATTCCGTCGCCATGGGTCGGCGCGGGCGCAACGCCCGCGCGGGCCGGAATCATTTGGAGGTTTGGCCGTGCCGCAGTCCCATCTGTTCACCCCGCTCGAGGTCGGCGGTCTGAGTCTCGACAATCGCATCGTCATTGCGCCGATGTGCCAGTACTCGGCGGTCGACGGCTGCATGACCGATTGGCACATGCTGCATCTGGGATCGCTTGCGCTCTCCGGCGCCGCGCTGCTGACGATCGAGGCGACGGCGGTGACTCCCGAGGGGCGCATCACCTACGGCGACGTCGGGCTCTATTGCGACGCCAACGAAACCGCGATGGCGCGGGTTCTCGCCACGATTCGCCAATGGTCGCCGATCCCCGTCGCAGTCCAGCTCGCCCACGCCGGCCGCAAGGCGTCGACCGAGCTGCCGTGGAAGGGCGGCGCGCAGGTCGCGCCGGAGTCTCCGCACGGCTGGCGCACCGTCGCGCCGTCGTCGCTGCCGTTCGCGCCGGCCGACGCCGCTCCGGCCGCGCTTGGCCGCGACGACATGGCGCGCATCCGCGACGGCTTCGCCTCGGCGGCGCGGCGCGCCGCGCGCCTCGGGCTCGACGCCGTGCAGGTCCACGGCGCGCACGGCTATCTGCTGCACCAGTTTCTGTCGCCCTTGTCGAACAAGCGCGACGACGAATACGGCGGCGCGCTCGTCAACCGCATGCGCTTCCCGCTCGAAGTGTTCGACGCCGTCCGCGACGCCTTTCCCGCCGACCGGCCGGTGACCATGCGGGTCTCCGGCACGGACTGGATCGACGGCGGATGGTCGATCGAGGAAACCTGCCTCTTCGCCGAGGCGTTGGAAAGGCGCGGCTGCGCGGCGATTCACGTCTCCAGCGGCGGCCTCGCGCCGGCCAACATCCCGCTTGGGCCCGGTTACCAGGTCCCACTGGCGCGAAAGGTGAAAGCGGCGGTCGCGATGCCGGTCGTCGCCGTCGGCCTGGTCACCGAGTTCGACCAGGCCGAGGCGATCCTTTCCGCCGGCGACGCGGATCTGATCGCGCTGGCGCGCGCCGTTCTCTACGATCCGCGCTGGCCCTGGCATGCGGCGGCGCATTTCGGCGCCCAGGTCCGCGCGCCCGGCCAGTACCTGCGCAGCCAGCCGCGCGAGCTCAAGGACTTGTTCAAGGCGTAGAGCGCGTCAGGGCGGACAGCGACCGTCGTTTCCCGTCGGCTTTAAAACGGCGGACGTCGCCAGCGGCGCGCCCGCCGGTCCTCGCCGTCGACTTGCGTTCGGCGGCCGGCTAAGTCTGCCCACGGTCATCCACCGCAGGTCGGAAAGGCGCGTCATGTACCGCAAAACGCTGGTCGCCGGCTGGAGCGACATGGATTTCAACGCCCACATGGGCGCCCAGGCGTATCTGGCCAAATGTTTTGACGTGCGAATGATGTATTTCGCCGAGAATGGCTATCCGATGGGTGAATTTGCCCGCCTTCGGTTGGGTCCGGTCGGGATGAAGGACGAACTCGAATATTTCCGCGAAGTGGGTCTTCTTCAGGAGATCGTCGTGACGCTTTCGGTGGCCGGCATGTCGGCCGACGGCACGCGCTGGCGCCTTCGCCAGGAGGTTTTGCGCAGCGACGGCAAGCCGTGCGCAAGGGTCACCAGCACCGGCGGGTGGATGGATCTGACAGAGCGCAAACTGACGACGCCGCCGGACGCCCTCCTGGCCTTGTTCAAAAGGGACATCGCGGCGCACGACTTTGTCGAACTTCCGTCGAGCCTGAAGGCGTAAGGCGGCGCAAGCCGGGCCGAAGAGGATCGGGAACAAGACCTGGTCGCAGACGACATAGTCAGTACAATTAATTAGGGTTGTTTGTTAAAGCGCCGTCTCATCGGCGCCGGCGCATAGGCATCGCTCTCTTGGCCTACGCCGCCGCCGCCATTCGCCCAACCGGCGCGCCCCTGCGCGGCGTCTCGCAAAACGCGCCCGAAATGGCGCCTAGCCCTTTGAAAAGACGCGTTGGCGGAATCGATCTGTCGCGCCCCTGGGCGACGCTCAGTCCGTCTTCGTCACGGGCACGAAGATCACCACGTCATCCTTGCCGACGCGGTCGAGCATCTTGCGGGCCTCTTCGTCGAGCAGATCGCGATCGACCGCCTCGGAGCGCATCGACTCGACGCGACGTCCCCAGCGCGCATGGTCCGCCTGAAGCTCGGCGAGCTGGGTCTGCAGTTGCGTCGCTTCGACGTCGTATTCGGCTTTGGCCTCGAGGCCGCGATCGCCTTGCGAGGCGCCCCAGACGAGCCAGGCGCTCGCCGAGCCCAACACGAGGTAGAAGATGATCGGGATGAGGATTGCGCGCGCGCGCGTCCTGACGGCCATGGACGCGAACATGGCGGCGGCGCGGTTAATTTCCCGTTGCCGCCGCCTTCGCGTTGCTCGACTTCAGCGCGCCTTGATCGCCGCGTGGCCGGCGTAGCGCGCCTGGTCGCCGAGTTCTTCCTCGATGCGGATGAGCTGGTTGTATTTGGCCAGACGGTCCGAGCGGCAGAGCGAGCCGGTCTTGATCTGCCCGCAATTCGTCGCCACCGCGAGGTCGGCGATGGTCGAATCCTCGGTCTCGCCGGAGCGGTGCGACATCACCGCCGTGTAGCCGGCGCGGTGGGCCATGTCGACGGCGGCGAGCGTCTCGGTCAGCGTGCCGATCTGGTTGACCTTGATCAGGATCGAGTTGGCGGTGCCTTCCTTGATGCCGCGGCTGAGGCGTTCGACGTTGGTGACGAACAGGTCGTCGCCGACGAGCTGCAGGCGCTTGCCGAGCTTGTCGGTCGCCAGCTTCCAGCCCTTCCAATCGTCTTCGGCGAGGCCGTCTTCGATCGACACGATCGGATAGGCGTCGACGAGCTTGGCGAGATAGTCGACCTGCTGCTCGATCGTGCGGGTCTTGCCCTCGCCGGAATAGACGTAGGCGCCGTCCTTGAAGAACTCGCTCGCGGCCGGATCGAGCGCGATGGCGATGTCATGGCCCGGCTTGAAGCCCGCCGCTTCGATGGCCTTGACGCAATAGTCGAGCGCCGCTTCGGCCGAGGGCAAATTGGGGGCGAAGCCGCCCTCGTCGCCGACGTTGGTGTTGAGCCCGGCCTTCTTGAGCTGGCCCTTGAGGGTGTGGAACACCTCCGACCCCCAGCGCACCGCCTCCTTGAGGCTCGGTGCGCCGAGCGGCATGATCATGAATTCCTGGAAATCGATCGGGTTGTCGGCGTGGACGCCGCCGTTGACGATGTTCATCATCGGCGCCGGAAGGACGCGCGCCGTCGCTCCGCCGACGTAGCGATAGAGCTGCAGGTTGGAGGCTTCGGCCGCCGCCTTGGCCACCGCCAGCGAAACGCCGAGGATCGCGTTGGCGCCGAGCCGCGCCTTGTTGGGCGTGCCGTCGAGGGCGATCATCGCCTCGTCGATCTTGATCTGCTCCTCGGCCTCGAAGCCGCTGATCGTGTCGAAGATGTCGCGGGTGACCGCCTCGACCGCCCTGGTGACGCCCTTGCCGCCATAGCGGGACTTGTCGCCGTCACGCAGCTCGACCGCTTCGTGCGCGCCGGTCGAGGCGCCCGACGGAACGGCGGCGCGGCCCATCGAACCGTCCTCGAGCACGACGTCGACCTCGACGGTCGGGTTGCCGCGACTGTCAAGGATTTCACGCGCGACAATGTCAACGATAGCGGTCATGCTTGTCCTCCGGATGAACGACGGCGCGCCGCCGCAGCGGGCGCGATCCCGCGGGCGCTCATACGCCATGCCCGTGACGGACGAAAGTCGCAGGCGGCGGCTTTCTTCGCCGCCGGCGTCGGAACTTTTGTCGCAGCGGGGGCCAGAATGACCGAATCCGGACCTTGCTGCGATTTATTTGCATGGCAGCCCTGCCGAAAGAGATGACAGTGGCTAAGATTTCGACTAGTCTCTCCTTCTCGCGAAAAGGAGGCCGACGCCATCCGATGGCGGCGGGAATGCCGAGTCTGTGGGAGGACGGGGCGTTTGACCGATTGACAGAGCGGTGCGCAGCCTAGGCGGCGCCAGACACGCGGCGGATCGGTTTCGCAATCAGGGACAGGGTCGAAAAACAAGGGCAAGGCGCGGGAAATCCTGCGCCTTGCCTTTCTGTTTGAACGCCGCCTTTTCAGGCGCCTGTATTTTCGCCCTCATTCCAACCCGCCCTGACTTCGGCGACGTAATCGGCGAGGCCGCCCTCGGCGATCGCCTTGCGCGCGCCCGCCATCAGCTCCTGGTAATAGGCGAGATTGATCGCGGTGAGCCCCATCATGGCCAGGATCTCGCCCGACTTGACCAGGTGGCGCCAATAGGCCCGCGAATAGTCGCGCGCCGCCGGCGCGCTCGACAGCGGGTCGATCGGCCGCGGGTCGCCGGCGAAGCGCGCGTTGCGCAGGTTCATGCGCCCGCGGCGGGTGAAGACCATGCCGTGGCGACCGGCGCGGGTCGGCATCACGCAGTCGAACATGTCGACGCCGCGCGACAGACTTTGCAGGAGATCGTCGGGCGTCCCGACGCCCATCAGATAGCGCGGCTTTTCGGCCGGTAGATACGGCGCGATCGCTTCGATCATCGCCAGCATCTCAGCCTGCGGCTCGCCGACCGCCAGGCCGCCGATCGCGTAGCCGTCGAAGCCGATCGCGACCAGCGACCGCGCGCTCTCGATTCGCAGGCCCGTCTCGACGCCGCCCTGGACGATGCCGAAGATCGCCCGCCCCGGCTGGACGCCGAACGCCGCTTTCGACCGTTCGGCCCAGCGCAGCGACAGCCGCATCGCGCGATCGGCCTCGGCGTGCGTGCACGGCAGACGGACGCATTCGTCGAATTGCATCTGGATGTCGGAACCGAGCAGGCGCTGGATCTCCATCGCCCGTTCGGGCGTCAGCTCATGGCGCGAGCCGTCGACATGCGACTGGAAGACGACGCCGCGCTCGTCGAGCTTGCGCAGCTTGGCGAGGCTCATCACCTGGAAGCCGCCGGAATCGGTGAGGATCGGGTGCGGCCAGTTCATGAACGCGTGCAGGCCGCCGAACTCGGCGACGCGCTCCGCGCCCGGCGCCAGCATCAGGTGATACGTGTTGGCGAGCACGACGTCAGCGCCGAGCGCGCGCACTTCGCCCGGATACATCGCCTTGACCGTCGCCGCGGTGCCGACCGGCATGAAGGCGGGTGTGCGGATTTCTCCGCGCGGGGTCGAGATCGCGCCCGTGCGCGCGGCGCCGTCGACGGCGTGAACGGAGAATGCGAATACGTCGGTCATGATCGGGAGGAGAGACGAGACGCGGGCGCGGAGGCCCGCGCCACTGCGTAGCAGCGCCAGTGGGGCGGGCCTCCGCGCCCGCCTGAGCCGCGCTCTAAGCACGGTGGCGGCCGAGAATCAAATCAGCCCTTGGGGCCGATCAGCAGGCAGGCGTCGCCGTAGGAGTAGAAGCGATAGCCCACGGCGATGGCGTGGGCGTAGGCGCGCTTCATCGCCTCGAGGCCGCTGAAGGCGGAGACCAGCATGAACAGGGTCGAGCGCGGCAAATGGAAATTGGTCAGTAGCGCGTCGACGGCGCGGAAGCGATAGCCGGGCGCGATGAAGATCGCCGTCTCGCCTTCGAAGGGGCGCAGCTCGCCGTCGTCGCCGGCGGCGCTTTCCAGCAGCCGCGCCGAAGTCGTGCCGACGGCGACGATCCGGCCGCCGCTCGCCCGCGTCGCGTTGAGCGCCTCGGCGGTCGCCGCGTCGAGCCGGCCCCATTCCGAATGCATGACGTGGCCGGTCGTGTCCTCAACCTTCACCGGAAGGAAGGTGCCGGCGCCGACGTGCAACGTCAGGCGGACGAGCCGCGCGCCGGCCGCCTCGACGCGGGTGATCAGCTCAGGCGTGAAGTGCAGCCCGGCGGTCGGCGCCGCGACCGCGCCCTCCTCGCGCGCGAACATCGTCTGGTAGTCTGCGCGATCGGATGGCGCGACCGGCCGGCGCGCGGCGATATAGGGCGGCAACGGCGGAGCGCCGAGGCGGTCGATCGCCTCGTCCAGCGCGGCGCCGTGAAACGCGAAGGCGAGCGTGACCTCGCCGCCCTCGCCTTTCGCCTCCACCTCGGCGTCGAGCGTTTCCAGCAGGCAGGCCGAGCCCTCGCGCGTCTCGCCGAAGCGGATGCGTTCGCCGACTTTCAGCTTCTTGGCCGGCTTGACCAGCGCCTGCCAACGGCTGCCATCGAGACGCTTGATCAACGTGGCTTCGATCGCTGCGACGGCGGCGCCGCGCACCCGAGCGCCGTCGAGCCGCGCGGCAATGACGCGCGTGTCGTTGACGACCAGCGCGTCGCCCGGCCTCAGCAGCCGCGGCAGATCGAACACATGCGCGTCCTCCAGCCCGCCGTCCGGCGCGACGACCAGCAGGCGCGCCGAATCGCGCGGGTTCGCCGGCGTCAGCGCGATGCGCTCGGGCGGCAGATCGAAGTCGAACAGATCGACGCGCATAGAATCCCTTCTCCCGCTCGCGGGAGAAGGGGGCGCGAAGCGCCGGATGAGGGCGGCGACGCCGCTCACCCTTGCCCTCACCCCAGCCCTCTCCCGCCGCGCGGGAGAGAGGGAGCGCTTCTCAGCTCAGCGTCGCTTTGACGATCTTGTCGGGTTCGCGCACCGGTTCGCCGCGCTTGATCTTGTCGACGTTCTCCATGCCGGAAACGACGCGGCCCCACACGGTGTATTTGCGGTCGAGGAAGCCCGCGTCGTCGAAGCAGATGAAGAATTGCGAATTGGCCGAATCCGGGCTCGCCGCGCGCGCCATCGACACCGTCCCGCGGACATGCGGCTCGCCGTTGAACTCGGCCTTGATGTCGGGATAGCTCGAGCCGCCGGTTCCGGTTCCATGCGGGCAACCGGTTTGGGCCATGAAGCCCTCGATCACCCGATGAAAGACGATGCCGTCGTAGAAGCCTTCGCCGACCAGGCGCTTGATATGGGCGACATGGCCGGGGGCGAGATCGGGACGCATCTCGATCACCACCGGGCCTTTGGTGGTGTCGAGCGTCAGGGTGTTTCCAGCAGTGGTCAAAATCACGCTCCTCAGCGTTGGAAGTTCTGGACGTCAGTCCTGGCTCGCCGGCGTGTCGCTCGGCTCGGCGGCCGGCGCGTCGGGCGCCGGGGTCTTCTTCGGCTTGGGCTTCGGTTTCTCCTTCGGCTTGTCGTCCGAGGTCCCCTCGTCGCTCGACTTCGCCTTGTCGTCGGCTTTCGCTTTGACGTCCGACCCAAGCCGCAAGGTGACGATTTTGTCGGGGTGATCGACCAGGCCGTTGTTGCCCGCCGTGCCAGCCTTGATCTTGTCGACGACATCCATGCCGGACACGACTTCGCCGAAGACCGCGTACTTGCCGTCGAGCGGGCCCGCGTCGTCGAAGCAGATGAAAAACTGAGAATTGGCCGAGTTCGGTTCCTCGGTGCGCGCCATGCCGAGCGTGCCGCGGCGGAAATGGGTCGGGGTGAATTCCGCCGGAATGTTGGGCAGGTCGGAGCCGCCCGACCCGGTCCCGGTCGGATCGCCGGTCTGGGCCATGAAGCCGGGAATCACGCGGTGGAAGACGATGCCGTCATAGAACTTGCGCTTCACCAGCGTCTTGATCTGGGCGACGGTCTTGGGCGCCAGGTCGGGTCGCAGGCGGATGACCACCTTGCCGTGTTTGGTCGTCAGAATCAGGGTGTTGTCTTTGTCTTCGTCGTCCTGGGCGAAAGCCGGCGCAGCGAGCGCGGCGAATGAAACGGCAAGAAACGTCCGGCGGCTGACGTGCGACATGCGGTCCTCGTGAAAGCGGCGTGCTCGCCGCGGAGCGGCTTGATAGCACGCGCGCCCGGCAAGGCAAGATCGCGCCAAGATGAGCCGCCACAGGCGCGTTGTCGAACCGCCTCGGCGGACGGGGCGGAATTCAGGCAGGGCAAGAACGGCGACGGCGCCGAGCGATCGCCGTCGGCGCCGTCCTGAACCTCCGCCTTTCCGCGCCCCTATTCCGCTGCGACCTTCGGCAGTTGCGCGAGCGAGGCTTCCAGCGCCTTCGCGTCGTAGTCCTGATCGACCAGCTTGCCGCCGAGATAGTCGATGTAGGCCTGCATGTCGAAATGGCCGTGCCCGGACAGGTTGAAGAGGATCGTCGTCGCCTTGCCCTCTTCGCGCGCCTTCACCGCCTCGTCGACCGCCGCCTTGACCGCATGGTTCGATTCCGGCGCCGGCACGATGCCTTCGTTGCGCGCGAACAGCACCCCGGCCTCGAAGCACGGGTTCTGATGATAGGCGCGCGCCTCGATCAGGCCGAGCTCCTTGCAATGGCTGACCAGCGCCGACATGCCGTGGTAGCGCAGGCCGCCGGCGTGGAACCCGGGCGGAATGAAGGTCGACCCGAGCGTATGCATCTTGACCAGCGGCGTCAGATGGCCGGTGTCGCCGAAGTCGAAGGCGTAGCGACCGCGCGTCAGCGACGGGCAGGCCGCCGGCTCGACCGCGATGACGCGAACGTCGCGCTTCTCGCGCAGCTTCTTGCCGAGGAACGGGAAGGCGATGCCGCCGAAATTCGACCCGCCGCCGGCGCAGCCGATGACGACGTCGGGATAGGCGTCGGCCGCCTCCATCTGCTCGATCGCCTCTTGGCCGATCACAGTCTGATGCAGCAGCACGTGATTGAGCACGCTGCCGAGCGAGTATTTGGTGTCGCCGCTCTGAGCGGCCACCTCGACCGCCTCGGAGATCGCGATGCCGAGGCTGCCGGGCGAATTGGGATCCTGAGCGAGGATCGCGCGGCCGGAGTTGGTCTCGTTGCTCGGGCTGGCGACGCAGGTCGCGCCGTAGGTTTCCATCAACGCCCGCCGATAGGGCTTCTGGTTGTAGGAAACCCTGACCATGTAAACCTTGACCTCGAGGCCGAACAGACCGCCGGCAAAGGCGAGCGACGAGCCCCACTGGCCGGCGCCGGTCTCGGTGGTGAGCTTCTTCACCCCCTCCTGCTTGTTGTAGAAGGCCTGTGCGACGGCGGTGTTCGGCTTGTGGCTGCCGGCCGGGCTGACGCCCTCGTATTTGTAAAAGATGCGCGCGGGCGTGCCGAGCGCCTGCTCGAGCCGGCGGGCGCGATAGAGCGGCGTCGGCCTCCACATGCGGTAGATCTCGCGCACCGGATCGGGGATCTCGATCTCGCGCTCGG
>Ga0302320_10028978_pt1 | contig 10606 bp, 6 predicted proteins | sample Bog_T0_3_FD_202130 | JGI IMG/M metagenome (GOLD analysis project Ga0302320, IMG submission 202130) | Peat permafrost microbial communities from Stordalen Mire near Abisko, Sweden - Bog_T0_3 | ecosystem: Environmental > Terrestrial > Soil > Wetlands > Peat | place: Sweden: Abisko, Stordalen Mire... | reverse complement strand
CTGCAAAATTTCGGCAATAAATCGGTTATAAATTTTATCAGATTCACAAAAAAAAAAAATCAAAAAAAAAAACCAGCTATAATATGCGAGTTCTTCTCTTATTATTTCTAACTTTCTTCTCCTTTGCAAGTGCATGTAACCAGGTTCACATTTACAGTCGGGCTGTCGGCGCCTATTTGATGGCCACTACGGGAAAAGCTCCCTCTTTGTCCACTACGGTTCAAACGACATTTTGTATTGTCGGTGGTGTCATCGAAACTTCGGATGGTGTTTTATCATTGCAACAGCCGATCGCTGGCCATCCAAGCCTGATTTTTGGAGTCATAGCAAATGGAGGGGTCGCGTTTATCCAGACGACAATTGACGGTGGTCTAAACTGGGTGTTTTCCAGTAGCGGCGAGAACCTCCAGACAACCAGTTGGGATATTTCAAGCCAAGGGGTTTTGGCTTCACCAACTGGCGATAGCAGAGAAAATTGGCAGGTCTATCCTGTAGCCGGTAGTGGTGGCAATTCTCCCATGTTGACTGGTAGCGGACCATTCTTGTGCACTAATCCATTTTATCTTTACAGTCGAGCATTGGGTAATTATGTGACAGCATCAACGACCAATGGAGGCTTCGCGTTTTTAACTTCGAGCCCAGAAACACTATATTGTATGTCAGCGACGGGTGTCATTAGTGTTGGAACTAATGCTAATTTGATGCTGCAAACAAATGCTCCTTCAAGCAACCAAATTGTGTTTGCCTCGACGACTCCAAATCTATTCACCCATGTTCAGCTCGATCAGTATAATTATATTTTCTCATCAAATAGTTTGAACCTTCAAACAACTTGGTACGTTACAGAGGGATTTTTTTTGGCTCCTTCAACCGGTGATTCTAGAGAACAATTTCAAGCTTATGGCCAAAATCTTGTGCCGATTGTAGTTCCCTTGAATTAACATTAAATAATAATTAAAAAAAGTATTGTCTGTCAATTAGGAAAAAAACGAAAAAACAATACTTTATTTAAAAAAAACATTGAAAAAAAAAAAAATATACAAAAAAATATTTTTTTCATTTTTTTTTAAAATAAATTAAAAAAAGGAACTATTATTTTTTAGAAAAATTATTGAAAATTTTTTAAAATTTTCAGGATTTATGGCAGTTTTAAGGTTTTATTCAAATCAGAAAAAATTTATATATTCTCGTTTTTTTATAAAATTTTCTAGTAAAACTTCAACATTTTTTTTTTAAAACGAACTCTTTCGTCCCTGCTGGAATAAAAAAAAACGAGTATATCTAAATGATTCTATAAAATCATCTTTTTTAAATTTTTTGAAAAAAGTGAAAAAGTTGGAAAATAAATTTTATTTCTTAAAATGAAATATTTTATTCATTATTTCCGAAGTAAATTCTTCATAATTTTGGGAACATACTATTGCTATCTTTCATTTCTTGGATAATCTTGTAAAATCCCTCATGGGCTTTTTGCATTTCTTCATTTTTCATGACTCTGTCCAGCCATTCTTTCAACTTTGGAAATTCTGAAAAATCCCAATTTATCATAACCAGGCTAATAATTTCTGACGCCGCACTAACATCCGCAATACTAATTTCATTTCCACACAGATACTTCTTATCTTTTAACCAGAAAGTCTCGATCATTTTGAAAGCTCTGAGCATGGTTTTTTTTTCTTCCTCGAGATCATAAAAATCAAAATGATTTTTAGGGAACATTGGACTAATCAAAGCAATGAAATAATTATATACTCTCCTGGTATTAGTTTGATGCCAATCCAGATAACGGTCAACATTTGCTGCTCCTAAAGGATCTTTCGGATAAAAATGGTCCGCAGCTTTGTATTGTCTGCATAAATATCTCATGATTGTATGACTTTCGGATAAAATGACACCGTTTACATCTATGATAGTCGGAACCTTTTGTAAAGGATTTATCGCTTTAAACTCTGCTGTCCGGGCCTCTCCTTTGTAGATTTGGAGCACCTTGACTTCATAGGAGATTTTCAAAAAATTACATAAGGCTAGAACTGCACGACATGGTTGGGAGTTGTGATGCAAATATATGATAAGTGGCATTTCCAGTTTTTAATTTCGAAATAAGTCGTTCTTTCGCTTTTTTTTAATCTTATGTTCTTATGTACTAGAGATTTTTTAAAAAAATTCAAATTTGACTAAATATATACAATAGCAAAAAATTATTAGGTAATTTACGAACTAAATTTTCAAATATTATTTAAATAATTTGCATTCGCAAAATTTTTAAAGAAATTTCAACACAATGGAAAGAATAGTGTTAGTTAAAAATGCTTTGGCTTCAGCAAACCCTGAAACAAATCCAAATCCGATTTTTTCTTCAAAAGAAAGTCTAAAAGGGAAGACTCTGCTAATAACTGGAGCTTCTCGTGGAATAGGGTTAGCTATTGCCACCAGAGCAGCGAAAGATGGAGCGAACATAGTGATTTTAGCTAAAACAACAGAAGAACATCCCACATTACCAGGAACAATCTTTACAGCGGCCAAAGAGATCGAAGCTAATGGTGGCAAAGCTTTACCAATAAAATGTGACATCAGATTTGAAGAATCTGTCAAAAAAGCAGTCGAGGAAGCGGTTAAAACCTTTGGAGGAATAGATATTTTGGTAAATAATGCCTCAGCAATTTACTTAAAAGGAACAATGGACACTGATATGAAGAAATATGACTTGCTTTATGCTTTGATAGTAAGAGGCACATTTTTGGTGACTAAATACTGTCTTCCTCATTTATTAAAGTCAAAAAATCCTTATATAATGAATATAACTCAACCCTTGGACATTTCTCCTCAAAGATTCTATAAGCACCCTGCTTATAATCTAGCTAAACAATCAATGAGTATAATGGTTTTAGGTTGGGCTGAAGAATTTAAAGATAAAATTGTTGTTGTTGGTCTATGGCCTGCCACTGGTATAGCAACGGCTGCTTTAAATCCCTTTGGAGGGGAAATTGTTAAAAAATACTGCAGAAAAGAGACTATTATGGGGGATTCAGCTTATATTCTCTTGACTCTCAAGGACAAGAATATTTCAGGAAAAACATTTTTCGATGAAGATGTGTTGAAAAAAAGTGGAGTAACAGATTTCTCGATATATAAATATGATCCTTCAGTGAGTGAGGAGGAAATAAAGTATGCCAAAGTGCTAGATTTGCAGAGTATAAAGAAAAAATAAAATATTTGAAAAAATTGATATTTAAAAAGACAAATTTTTTTGGTTTTTAGGAAAAAAATAGTTTTTAAGGATAAAAATATAAATTCCAAGAATGGACTTTGTCAGATTTATAATATATTTAAATTAAATGAGTGGATTTTTTGAATTGAATGGGATTTTATTAATTTTTTGGTTTTTAATTTTTCAGAAGGTTTATATATTGAATAAACATTATAAAACATTTCTGTTTTTTTTATTAGCAAGCAAAACCTTTTTCTTTCAGAATCCAAATCCATGAAAAATAAGACAAATTATTAATATTTATAATATTCTTTAATAATAGCTCGTGTTAACCGACCCTCCTTCCATTTCTTTTTCCCATCCTATAAATATTTATTATGATAACTAAATACAAAAAAAAAATCTCACCTTTTACATAAAGCATGATGGCCCATATCATTGGTAACATCACCACGAAAAACAATCCTTCAATAATCGCCTGCATAATATATAATCCTCCCATATATACAGCATCACATTGATATGTATTAATTGAGACCTCACCCATCGTGAGATACATTGCCACATATACTCCGATTCTGGTCAGGAACAAAAATATCATAAATATGAAGAACCTCAAAATGCTCACAGAAATTCTTGAATTGATGGCATAAAAGCCAATGATTGAAGCTATGAACCAAAAAAGATTATGAACCATCACAGGAATCAATAAGAGGGAATATGTCTGGCATTCGTCTAAATAAGCAAAATGATAATATAAGGTTTGGGTTGTCAAATACACTAAGCCGATCTATAATAATTTAAATAAAATATGGGTTTTCCTTAAATTTTACAGCAACGAAAGTGTTCGCACCTTGCACATAACGAATAAAAGACTCGATCCGCTCGTCGAAATTACGATAGTCAGAAGGCAAAAGAGTCGGTTTATTAGATTTGCTGAGAATGAACGGTCGGTTTTCTTTTTTAATTTCCATTGCGAATTTCAGATCAGGAAAAAATTAAAGATTATTAGTTTTTATTTCATTTTTTAAAAACAAAACTTTAAAATAGCAAACACCAAAACTCACCAACCCTTATACTCTATAAAAGTGACCCATTTCTCTTATTATCTCTATTAATATAATTAAAATCTCTTTATATTGCCATTAATATTTTTCAAAAACCAAAAAAATTTAAAAAGATTGTAATTTTTTATTTCATTATTTAAAAAAAAAACCATAAAATATCCTAAATCGCATGACCAATTTCCCCGAAAAAATCAATCCAACCCTTTATGAGGATTATCTGGCTTGCAAGCAAACGATCCAATCTTCCTGTCTTGCCCTGAATGTGATTTCCAAACCCCTTCTAGAAAAACTAAAAATCCTGCAAATTCTTATCGAAAGTTCTGAAAATATCATTTCCTCCATTGAAATCCCCATGGAATTTCAGCATCTCAAGTCTTTAGATCGATCAACTTCCACTAGACTTTATGTAGACACGGTGACATGTCTTTTCCCAAGAAAAGGTTGCCAAGTGAAGAATTACATACGAAAAGGGTCTATTTGGATGAAATCTGGGGCATTGCGCAATTGGAAGGAAAGATTGATAATTTTGAATGTCCAACAAGGGAATTTCTCGATATATAACGATATGTCTCAAGATTCATTAGAAAATGAATGGGATATGAGTGATATTAATTTGGAATGGGTGGGGTTTAAAAAAGGGAAGCATTGTTTCAGCATCCATGATTTGAAGGCCCGTAACCCTTTAGCTGAAATTTTGTTGGGAGATGCCCAATTTAACAATATTAGAGAATGGTATGAGTTGATGTTGGAGGTGAAAAACACGAAGGAAGTCAAACAAATCAAATCATCCTTTTCAAGAAAAAAAGATATCATTAGACAATTGGAAGGAAATGAAAAGGCCTTATCAGATAATGATTTAGATAATGATAATGAAAAAGATGATGATGAGGAAATTATTCCAAAACGACCTGAGGTGTTATTTAAAAAAACGGAAACGATGGATTTTTTTAATGATAAGGAATTGGATGAGCTTTCGACGAACATGAGAACTGAAGAGGTGAAAGAGTTGATAATTCCGCAGATTTTCCATGAAAGTTTGAAGAATTTCGAATTGGAAAAACTACTCGAAGAAGAAGATTTCAACATTTTATCAGAAAAAGACACGATTCGAATCCTTCAACATAATACTAAGCCAACTGTTTTTAAAGTCTTCTTCCAAATCAATTACCCTTTGATAAATGTTTGTGATGATATCTTCGAACTAAAGAATGCGAAACATTGGAACAAAACGATAGAAGATATCAAGGTTTTGAATATAATTGAAGAAATGGAAGAACAATCCTACGTCATAAGAGAAATCCATAAACCATATGACAAGTTATATTGGCCTAGAGACTTTTGTTATTTGCAGTGCTTCGTGAAGTATCCTAATTCATTGTTAACTATGAAGAAATCCATCTTCTATGCAAAGGAAGATAAGAAATTCATCAGGGGAAACATTAAAAACTACATTGAAGTTTTCCTGCAACACCCAAAAACTACTGATTTTACATTAGGAGTCCTGCTGATTGATATCGATAATATGGGTTATTTCCTCACTGCTAAACAAAATCTAAAGCTTTCCTTGAAATATCTCAAGCAATTCAAGAACTTAAACTCATATTTTGCTCATAAAAACTTCCTTAGATCAATCTCGAACCATATTTCTCTTTACAAAATACCAATCGATTCAATAAAAAACTCCAAAAGCCCATCTATTTCCAAGCAACCATCGATAAAAACTAACAACAAAATAAATAATGAAATCAACCCTCTTTTTCAATCTATGGAAAGTGGAAGCGAGCCTATAACTCCAACTCTCCAGGCTATTGAAGAAAAAGAAAAAGAAAAAGAAAAAGAAAAAGAAAGAGAAAAAGAAAGAGAAAGCAACTCTTTGATTATCAACAATAATATCGCTGAAATGTCCTTTTCCAATAAGAAGGAATTGAATGTAATTTATGAGAAAAGCGAAGAATCTAAAAGTTATGATTTATCCACTGACAAAGTATTGGAAAAAGACTTTGATGAATCTTCGGTAAAGGATAGTGTGGCTTTATATTACGAATTTGCTCCGAAAATTAGGAAGTTTCCTCATTTAAATAGAAACGATTATGTGAAACTTCTGGAAATTATAGAATCTAATGAGCATAGCATCAGAGCGATTTCTAAGAATTATATCTTGCATCCTGTGAAAACTAAGGAGAAATTCCAATCGACATACCCTGAACATTATGTTTTCAACAAGGATTGGGTGAAATTAAAGGATGGCGGTTTATCTTATCATAACAAACGCAATTTAGACAATCAAAAGAAGGTTGCTGGGTATTTATTACGGAAAGTTGGAAAGAACTTATTGACAGGAAAATCGATTATGAGTATTTCAATGCCGATTGATATTTTCGACACAGAATCGTTTTTGGAAAGAATAGCATTTTCCTTCACTCATATGCCTTTGTTTCTAGAAAAAGCAGCCAAAACCACTGATATCCTCCAACAAATGAATTATATATGTGCTGGGTTTATGACCACAATGCATATGACTCTTGATCAAATAAAGCCTTTTAACCCTATTCTCGGTGAGACCTTCCAAGGCTGGATCAAAGGATGTCCTATCTATTTAGAGCAGATTTCTCATCATCCCCCTATATCAGCCTTTCAATTATATGGAAATGGTTATATTTTACAGGGGAATTTCGAGGTGGTTGCAGAACTACATACAAATAGTCTAACAGGGAAGGAGTTAGGACTTTTTGAGGTTTATCTTAAGAATCAAAATAGAAGATTTTACTTCACTAGTCCAACTTGTGATATTAGTGGGGGGTTCGCGTTTGGGACTAGATATGTGAATTATGAAGGGAAAAGCGTCATTTTTAATAAAGAACAATGCTTGATGATGGAATTGCAGTTCAATCCGGATAAGAAAGGGTTTATAGAGAATTTGTTCGTAAAATCAACAACTCCTTGTGATTTTTTCACAGGATCCACATATAAAGTCACTGAGGATTGCATGAAAAGACTGTTAAAATGCAAACCGATTAACAAATTTCTTTATTATGGAATCAATAAAAAATCAGAAATTGTTGAGGAAATCAACAAAATTCGAGGTGTTTGGCATGAATATTTGATGATTGATGATAAAAAATATTGGGATTTGAAGGAACATGTTGCCTATGAATTGGAGTATGAGACAGATCCTTTACCTTCAGATAGCACTTATAGAGAAGATACTAATGTATGGAAATCTGGCAATGTGGAGAAAGGTCAAATGGCGAAAGAAAAGTTGGAAGAAATTCAAAGAGCAGATAGGAGGTGGAGGACGAACCTAGGACCTAAAAAAGCAGGTCATTGAGTAAATTCATGGCAGAGAGTGTCAAATATATTGTTAACAAAATTCAGGGGGAAATTTCAGAAAAATAAATTATATTTTTAATTATTTAATTGGAAACAAATGATTAAATGTTACACAAAACAAAAACTTAACTTTGAAAAAAATTAAAATATTGTTTTTTCTCTAAATGAATGTTTTCCCCAATTTTTCAATATACTTGAATATTTTTTTACCTGTATTACATTTTATGAATGATATTTTGTAAATATATGCAAATAAACATTTTTATAGATTTTTTGAATATTATTTTTCTGTTATATTTTAAAAATAAAAAATTTATATGAACTAAAAAATTTTTATATCATAAAATCCATAATTTTTTCCCCCAAGTTTTATACAAAAATAATTCTTTTCTTCTCCCCTCGAAATATTTTCTTAAATTTAATTCATTAACTATTCTACGATTGTTCTTAATTTCGCCAATAATTCTGATATGATCTGTCTCCTGGACACTTTCCTTTGAAACTCCAGGCATTCCGAATATGGAATCACCATTAATCTGAATCCCATTTTCTTCAATAACCTCTCTTTTAATTGAGTTCCTCCTCTCAGAAATTGTTCATTACAAATATAATGATCAGGACCATGGATTTCTATAATAAGACTATCATTTTTCTTAACAAATTCCTCATTTTTCGCCGCATTTTTTTCCTCATCTCTCGAAAACTCTTCATTTTTATCATTTTTCATTGAAAAATCGAGAGTTTTCTTAATTTTCAAAAAATCGAGGTTTTTCTTGCTTTCATTGAGAAAATCCGGATCAGTGATTTTCTCAATGACTTTATCAAGATCCAATTTTTCGATTTCTTTAAGCTTTTCCTTATTAAGAACTGGAATATATAGATCCACATTAAAGACCTCAATGATTTGTTCAGGAATAGGATTCAATTCTAAAGCCTTTAATATATGATAAACACTAAAAGTTCCCATTTCCAATGAATTGAACTTCTCAATCAATATATGTTGATTAGTTTTCTTATAAAGTTTCTTGAATTTCTCATAAATTTCCTTATATTTCTCTTTATCCTCAATAAAATCCGGCTTTTCGATGCTTAAAGCCAATAATCCCAATGCGATTTGAGAGATTCTGGCATTATGAGGGGTGATTTTCTGCGGGTTTTCAAGAAAAGTCTGGATTTCTTTAGAAAACACTCTTTTTTCTATTAATTTCCAAATCTCCATATCATAAAGCTCAAATATGCATAAAGATCTCATCAACAAGCCGAGATCATCATCAGAAACCAATAATTTATTGTTATTTTTCAATTTATTCAACAATTTCTCAAATAACACTAGATCTTTCTTATTGAAAAACGCATAACAATTCAAGAAATACACAACCTGATCCCCTGAGATTTTATCAAGGTTCTTTATTAGATACTCATGTAAAACCTCAAAAAAAGGATCTTCAGGACTCATTCCCTGGAAGTTCTTATTGTTTTTATTAGTGAAAGTCCTAAACATTTGCAAAACATTAGTTAAATCTATAGCATTTCGAACCATTCTGGCAATCAACCAACCTTTAGTGATTTCTATGAGGCCTAAATCAAAGATATTGATAGAAGCTAAGTTATGGATCACGTTTTTCAATGTCTCTTCACTAAAGACCTTCATGTTTTGCTTATATAATCGTTTGATTAGAGGGAAGAGCGTTGGGATGAAGTCTGGACTAAGATCGTTCCTTTTGATAGTCGATACAACGTCACTAAAAACTTTTTCATTGAATTTCTGGCCCAACAAAATGACATTATTTTCAAAAGCTTTCCAGAATTCGAGGTTTTTCTGCACTGCAAAATAACTCCTATTGAAAATCTCTGCTTTTGCCTTGATCTTCTTCATATCGATCTCAACCTCCTTGTTTTTTTTCTGGAAGCCCAGGCTTTCTGGGCTTTGATGATCAGAAACAAAGAAGATTTTATGCGAAAGTTTCTTCATTTCAGGAGTTTCGGGAAAATATTGATATATCTCATAAAACATCCCCTTCTGATATAAAAAGGAGAAGTCTTTCATGAAATATAACAATTCCTTAAATAAGAAGATCTTATAGTTCTTCAACAAATAATCAGAGGCAAAAACTAAGAGTTTTTCTCTATCTTCACATAGATAACTCGCTGGTTTTATCAAAGATAACGCAATACTTGACCCCACGAATTTCTCCTTTGAATGGCTTATCAGGAATTCAATATCTGCCTTATAAATGTCCTTGAAAAGTTGCATGTTTTCCTGGTCTTTTTCGAAAAATTTGAAGGTTTTAAAGGCCGAGCTCCAAAAACTCGCTAAATCCTGAAAATCCTCACAATTTTTGGTTTCTTTTATTTTCATTAACAAAGAAGTGAATAACTCACGAGTTTCAAGGTTTCGACTCACACAAAGGATTAGATATTTTCGGAGCTTTTCCTGTGAAGATTCAATTTTGATGATATCCATCATTTTAACAAGAGGTTCTAAGTTGATTTTTGCTTGGCTTTCAGAGAAATTATAAAGGAAAAAGTGGCTCAGAGGTTTTTTTAAAAGAAAAAGCCTTGAGAAGATTAATGGACGAATAGCTTGAGTCGAACTTTTGAGGAAAAACATGGGATTTATTAAGGATTTTTTTTATTTTACTAGAAAAACTAAGGGATTTATTAACAAAAGTTCCAAAAATAGTGGTTTCTTTTAAAAAGTTAGGAAGTCTCAATCTTGGTTAGGGTTTGAATTTAATTTGTATATCGGGACTCATCCTCAATAACAATAAAATAGAGAAATTCATCAAAATTTAGGGTTTTTATGGCCCTAAAATATTTTTTTAACACAGAATAATACATTATAATTTATCAAACAATATTTTTTTCACAAAATCCATTTTTAAAAATTTTTTATTTAATTATATTTTTCTTACTTTTTTCATATTTGAAAAAATTTGTAAAAAAACCGTCAAATTAAAAAAATTATTATTTATTTTTGCCAAATTCTTTTTAATTTTAG
>Ga0302320_10028976_pt1 | contig 10606 bp, 6 predicted proteins | sample Bog_T0_3_FD_202130 | JGI IMG/M metagenome (GOLD analysis project Ga0302320, IMG submission 202130) | Peat permafrost microbial communities from Stordalen Mire near Abisko, Sweden - Bog_T0_3 | ecosystem: Environmental > Terrestrial > Soil > Wetlands > Peat | place: Sweden: Abisko, Stordalen Mire... | reverse complement strand
CAACTAATCCTGCACAATTGCGTAAGCAATTGATAATCAATGGAGCGGGTGAAGGGAATCGAACCCTCGTCTCAGCCTTGGGAAGGCCATATTCTACCATTGAACCACACCCGCTTCGCCCATGACCGTCAGCTCGATCATGGCTCACGTCGATACTTTATCAAACTCTTTTTCCGTTGCAACCGTTAACCGCTCGCCAAAATCGTCCCGCCGGGCCGCGCTTAAATCGGCGTCTCCAGCTTGCTGATCGCTTTCAACAGGCGCGCCTTGATCGCTTCATGCCGCTCCGCCGACTCAATCTGCCGGCCGTTCCGTTCGCACACGTAAAAACTGTCGATCGCCGCGCCCCGTTCGGTCACGATCCGCGCCGCCGAAACATCCAGCGACAGTTCCGCAAACGTCTGCGAAATGACATAGAGCAGGCCCAGCCGGTCTTCCGTTTCAATTTCCAGCAACGTCCGCGCTTCGGAAGCGTCATTGTCCAGGCGCACCCAGGTCGGAATATGCTCGCCCGCGTAAGCTTGATAAGCTGGTCGAACCTCCCGCTGCCGGTCGATCAACGCCGGCAAATCCACCAGCTGACCGTTCAAAATTTTGTCCAGCAGTTCATCGAACTTCTCATGCTGCTCGCGCGAGGCCAGCTTCCCCGTCCGGCCGTCATTCACAAAAAATTCGTCCAGCACTATCCCGTCGCCCCGGGTGAAAATCTGGGCGCTCAGGATGTTCAATCCCACCGCGCTGAACGCTCCGGCGATTTTGCTGAACAAGCCCCCGCGATCCCACGTGCAGACCTTCACGAGATTGTACCCGCGATCCCGCTCATCCGTCCACTCAATGACCGGGGACAGGCTGCCCTCTTCATCCAGAACCTGCCGGCTGATAAACCGGTGCGCAATCTCAAGGTCGTCCGCGATTTCCTGCGCCGTGTGAATCTGAAAATAGCGGGGTGGCAGTGAGGCAAAATGCGAAATCAATTCCTCTTCACTCACCGAGCTGTCGCAGAGGCGGCGGGTGTCCTTGAACTGCGTTTCGCGCTGTTCCTTTTCCGCCTTGATGAATTCTGTGCCGCCCGTCAGCACCGTCATGGCCCGGTCATGCAATTGCCAGAGCAGCGAATCCTTGAACCCGTTCCACAACTTGTCGCTCGTGCCTTGCGAATCCGCGAACGTCAGCAACGTCAATTGATTCAATCCCTCCGGCGTGCCCACTTCCCGCGCAAACACCTTGATGACCGTCGAATCATCCAGGTCGCGCCGTTGCGATGTCGTGGCCATGAGCAGATGGTTGAGCACGAGCGCCCGCAGCGATTGTGTCGACGCCGCATCCAATTGCAGCCTTTTTGCGGCCCGCAGCGCCATGAGCGCGCTCGCCTCCGCATGTTTGCCTTGGCCGTGTTCCTGCGCCTTCCCCACATCATGGAGAAGCAGGGCCAAATACAGCAGGCCGGGCCGTTCCAAACTTTGAAACAGCGGCGCATAATGATTGTAGGGCGGTTCCTTCGCCTCCCAAATCCGGTCCAGCTGTTCCAGGCAGACCAGGGTGTGTTCGTCCGCGGCGTATTGATGGTAAAACTCGTGCTGCACCAGGCATGTCAGCTCGCCAAACTCCGGGATATACTTGCCCAAAAAATTCACTTCATGCATCGCCCGCAAGGTCGCCGACACTTCGCCGCGCCGGTCCAGAATCGTCATGAACGTTTCGCGCACATGCTCATCGTTCCGGAATTCCGTATTCACCAGTGACAACTGGTTCCGGATCAACTGCGCCAGGTCCGGATGCAACCGCAGCCGCCGTTGCTGCGCATGCAGAAAAACCCGCATCAGGCGCCGCGGTGAATCGCGAAAAATCCGCTGGGATGCCGCGTGGATCTCTCCGTCAATGAACAGAAAACCGTCCACCGGTTCCGGCGGCGTGCGGCGGCGATGCGGCAATAACGCTCGTAATTTTGCCAGCCGGCTCTTTCGCTCCGAAGGCAGCAGCGCCATCCGCTCTTCCAGCGTGCGCGTGATCAAATAAACATTGCGCATATGCATGTACAAATCACGCATGAAGATTTCAATCCGCCGGCTCGGCGACCGCTCGCCATACCCCAGATTATGCGCCACCGCCGGTTGCAGATTCTTCCCCAGCGCATCCACGGCCCGGTTCGTGTGGTAATGCACCTCCGTCCGCGTCCGCAGCAGAAAATCGTAGGCGTCTTCCAGCTGTTTCCGTTCAACCTCCGAAACAAATTCCCCTTTTTGCAAATCCACCAGGGATCGCGTGTGATACTTGAAAAAAGCCATCCACAATAGATTTTGGAAATCGCGCAATCCGCCGCAGCCGTTTTTGAGATTGGGCTCCTGCATGCAGGCGGAATTGCCAAACTTCGTCCGCCGCGTTGACTGATCCTCCAGACGCGCCTCGATATACTCGTCCTCGTAACCGGAAACGCACTTTTTGACGATGGTCCGCTGAAATTTATCAAAAAGCGCCTGATTGCCCGCGATCAACCGGGACTCGATCATCGACGTCTTCGATTGCATGTCCGTGTTGGCCACTTTCACACAATCATCCATGTCCCGGACCGAATAACCGATTTTCAACCCGATGTCCCACAGCGGATACAGCAGGCCGTCGATCAATTTGGCCAGGTAAGGCAACGGTTTGCCCGACGCCACTTGCCCGTCGTGCAGAAACATGAAATCAATGTCGCTATAAGGATTCAATTCCGCGCGGCCGTAACCCCCAATGGCCACCAGCGCGATCTGCGTGAATTCCTTCTGCGCCTGTTCCGTCAAATTGTGGATCGTCGTGTTCCAGAGATGAACCAGCAGATTATCGAGAATAGCCGCATTTCCCTGGCAAATTTCCCGGCCGCCGGCGCCGGCGCGATGTTGCAATTTGATCCGTTGGGACTCTGCTTTCAGATAATTTTTGTAGCGCGCAATCTTCTCCGGAGCGGGCGTGCCCGGCGGAAACTCGAGTTTGGCCGATGCTGCCGCTTCGATTTTTTTTAACAGGGTCTGCACGGGCGCATAAGTTGACGCCAAAACGTCACAAACGCAAGACATGCTATTGTGCTGGAGGCGTTTTTAATGCTTTTCCCCTGCCGCCCATAGCTAAGAAAATGGCAATGACGCAGGTTCAGCGAAACCTTGTCGTTGCTCCGGCGTTCAATAGACTTTCCTAACCATGCCGGGCGAACCAGACTCAGATGCGGAATTAATGCTGCGCGTAAAGCGCGGCGACCGCACGGCGTTTGAGGCCCTCGTCGAAAAGTACAAGCAGCCCCTCATGAATTTTGTCCAGCGCACTCTGCGCGATGAGGTGGAAGCGGAAGATCTTGCACAAAATGTTTTCCTGCAAGTCTTTAAGTCTAGGGCGCGCTACGAGCGCACCGCCAAGTTTTCCACCTGGCTCTTCACCATCGCCCGCAATTTGTGCCTCAACGAAATCCGCCGCCGTTCCCGCCATCCCGCCGAATCCATCGAAGAAACCAACGTCCAGCACGAGGACCAACCGCAAAAACAATACGAGGATAAAAACGTCGCTTTGCCCGTGGACGCGCTGCTGCACGGCGAACTGGCCGAAAAAATCGATGAAGCCCTGGACGCCTTGCCGGAAAACCAGCGCAGCGCCCTGTTGCTATGCCGTCAGGAGGAGCTCAGCTACGAGGAAATCGCGGAAATCATCGGCTGCTCACTGGCCGCCACCAAATCGCTCATCCATCGCGGCCGCGAAACCCTCAAGGAAAAATTAAAACCCTACCTCCAATCCGGCGACTGGAAAACCCGCCTATAATCTCCCTCGTGACACCTTCTCCTCGGGGGAGAAGGCTGGGATGAGGGCGAGCACCACCTTGCGCCAACGGCGCTGAAATCTCCTTTGCGGCGGCGGTCTTCTCGCCCGCCTTAGAGGGCGGCATCCTGCCGCCCGGTTAAACCGTTCGACAGAGAATCCCGTTCCCTTCGCCTAGAGTCCGAGGCGAAAACGAGTCCAGAATTCGAGTAATCATTTTCGGCGCCGCTCCAAACTCCCGCGCCACCCGCGCACCTTCTTTAAAAAAACCGTCTCCAAGCAACGGCCTCCTGGCGCCAACCTCAAGCTCCAGCGGAGCGAAACTTTTAGAATCCCGCTCCGAAAACACTCTCCAGCTCCGTAGGTGCGGCATAATCTGTTGCCAGTGACTGTTCGATAAAGAAAATCCTCAATTCCGCGAACCACCAGCGGACGAATCACCTTCTCCCCCACCGGATCAATTCAGTTGGCAGGGAAGCGATTGCGCCGCAGTTTTTTGTGCAGAACGAGGCGTGAGGCGCGCGCATATCCGTCATGGATCTGTAAGTGCCGAACAACGAAGTCTCTGCGCAAAAAGATCATGCAAGCGCGCCCGACCCAATTGAATCGTTCCGGCCGTGGGAGAAGGCCGGGATGAGGGCGAGCAAAACCTTTCGCCACCGTCGCTAGAATCTCCTTTGTGGCGGCCGGCGTCCCGCCCGCCCGGTGGCGGTGCGCAAGCACCGTCCTGCCGCCCGGCAAAAACGTTCGACGGAAAGCCATTCCTCTGTATCCCTTGCGGAACCCGAACGCCAACGCTAAATTCAATTGATTCAACGATTAGGTTCGTTGTTTTTGAGCATAAAACTATGAAAATCCTCCACACCTTGTTGTTCCTATTTCTCGCAGTGATTTCGGCTATTGCGGGAAATCCCTATAACGAGACTGCCGACGCGAAACTTGAAATCCAGCAGGCGCTGACACAGGCTGCCACGAACCAAACCCCCATCATCATTGTTTTTGGCGCCAATTGGTGCGGAGACTGCAAAATGCTAGACCAGGCGATGAAAACCGGCGCCAGTGCGCCTTTAATCTCCCAGGATTTCAGAGTGGTCAAGGTCAATGTGGGTCGTTGGGACAAAAACCTTGATCTGGCCAAGACATATGGCGTGCCGTTAGCGAAGGGCATCCCCGCCGTGGCCATCATCTCCGCCAAAGACGAGGTATTATACGTCACCCGTGAGGGAGAACTCGCCGACGCCCGAAGAATGGGCGATAAAGGAATCTACGATTTCTTCAAACGCGTAACCGCCGACGCTCTCGCGAAGAAATGAAGGTGTCCGGGACACCAATCATTCGCCAACAGTCGGCGGCACGATTCTCGACCGTGGCGGTGGGCGTCTCGCCCGCCGTAGAGGGCGGCATCTTGCCGCCCGGCAAGACCGTTCCACAGACAACCCCGTTCCTTTCGCCTGAAATCCGGCGGGCATTGGGAATCCGAGCGCCAATCTAAAGCTCCGTAGGAGCGAAATATTTGTAGAATCCCGCTCCCAAATCACTCTCCAGCTCCGTCGGTGCGGCATAATCTGTTGCCAGTGACTGTTCGACAAAAAATCCGCAATTCCGCCAACCACCGGCGGAAAAGACCGGGACGAGGGCGAGCAACACCTTTCGCCACCGGCGCTAAAATCTCTTCTGGACCGAAAATCAACCTATCCTGCGCCCCGCGACTGAACCAATCTCCTCTCTTTGCATACTTCGGGTTTCAGCAATCCGGTAATCGCATGTGCCGCGGTCGGGGCGACCGCATTGGTTCCAAGCGACGCCTGGAATTTCGTGTTTCCCGCTAACGTGCGTTTTTTTCAAACCATGCCATAATCACCTAAAAAGACTCATGAAAACCCGCTCCCCCCAGATCGTTCCGCCATCCCCATGTGCCGCGGGCTGGCCGGCCGCCTTGCTATTAAACCCCTTTGGGCGCGAAGCGTCGTGGAGTGCGGCGGCCCTCCGCCCCTTTGGAGCACCTGTGACCAAGCCTGCCGAAAATTCGTTGTTAATACTGAACCATCCGTCCGCGCTTTCCTCGCCCCTCAACGGGGAGAGGAATTAAAGGTGAGGGGTGAGAACGGAAACCAGCCTGCGTTCCCGATTGATTAAATCAAGCCTTGAACCTTGTTATCGCGCGTCGTGGAGTGCGCCGGCCCTCCGCCGCTTTTTCGTACCTACACTAACCTTACCCGAAAATATCCCCGCCCCGGAACCAAGATGGCAAGCGCGCGTCGTTCCAACCGCCCCACGCCCTATTTCACAATTCACCCTTCCTACCTTCTCTATTGGGTCCAGCGTCACCCTGTTTAAGCCATTTTAAGCGAATTTAAGTCATTTTAAGTATGTTTTTTTTATTCTGTAAAAAATCCCGACCTGGTCCGCGACGCCTTTTTCGGTCCCGGCGCCCAGCGAAAAAGCTGGATCCGCCGCCCGAGAACATGCCGCCGGCGTCCCTTTTGATTGTCCGTTTTGATTCGCCAAGAACGAACCATCTGCTACGCTGTACGGCCAATTATATAATGTCAGATTCTCCTCATCATCCGAAGCCGCGCAACGGGACCGCCTCGTCCCACGCCGAACTGGTCACCCAGCTCAAGGCCGCCGCCGAATTGCTGGAAAAGGCCGCCGCCAATCGCGCCTTGCTCGCCAGTCTTTCCGTCGAGGAACGGTCCCGCCTCCTCCAGGCTGCCGGCGATATCTATTGCCCGGACGTCAATGCGCGCCGGCGCCTCGTCAAAGCTCGCGTGCGCCAGCGCAAGGCGGAAAAAGTCGAACGCGATCAAACCGTCCTGAACGAAACCGGCATCCGCACCCTGCGCCGCAAACCCGTCTTCACCACGCCCAATGTTTTGCCCCCGGAAAATTTCACGCAGGAGGAAGTAACCGGAAACGAGGATTTTCGGGAAGTCGTCGAGCCGCAGAATTGCTACATTTGCAAGAAGGATTATTCCGCCATCCACCATTTTTACGATCAGTTATGCCCGGAATGTGCCGAATTTAACTTCAAAAAACGTACCGAATCTGCCGATCTATCCGGTCGCGTCGCCTTGCTGACCGGTGGCCGGGTCAAAATCGGTTACCAGGCCGGGATCAAAATGCTGCGGGCCGGGGCGCATTTGATTGTCACCACCCGCTTTCCCCGCGATTCCGCCCAGCGCTACGCCGCCGAACCCGATTTCAAGGATTGGGGGCACCGGCTGGAAATTTTCGGACTCGATTTGCGCCACACACCCAGCGTCGAAGCCTTTTGCCGCCATCTTTTGGCCACGCGTTCGCGATTGGATTTCATCATCAACAATGCCTGCCAGACCGTCCGCCGTCCGCCCAATTTTTACCAGCACATGATGGAGCTGGAAACCGCCTCACTGCAGCAAATGCCCGAAACTATTCGCCATTTGCTGGGCGCGTATGAAGGCCTGCGCGGTTACCACATTCTGCCGGAAGGCGCTCCCGATTCCGCCGTCTTGGATCAGAAAATCTCCGGCGTGGCCGGCCTCACGCATGCCGCCGAATTGTCCCAGGTGCCGCTCCTCCCGGAAGAGCTGGCCGCCCAAAAAGGTCTCTTTCCCGGGGGAAAACTGGACCAGGATTTGCAGCAAGTCGATTTGCGCGAGCGCAATTCGTGGCGCTTGATGATGGCGGAAGTGTCCTCCGTGGAATTGCTCGAAGTCCAGTTGGTCAACGCCATTGCCCCATATATTTTAAACGCCCGACTGAAACCGCTGATGCTGCGAACCCCGGACCGGGACAAGCATATCGTCAATGTTTCCGCCGTCGAAGGTCAGTTCTACCGGAAATTTAAGACCACCCGCCATCCTCACACCAACATGGCCAAGGCCGCCTTGAACATGATGACCCGCACCGCCGCGGCCGATTATCAGGTCGATGGCATTCATATGAACGCCGTGGATACGGGGTGGGTCACCGATGAAGATCCGGCCCATATTGCCGTCCGCAAAGTCAAAGATCACCGTTTTCATCCTCCGCTGGACATTGTCGACGGCGCGGCGCGCATCGTCGATCCCATCATCGCCGGTATTAATTCCGGCGCGCACCTTTGGGGCAAATTCCTGAAAGACTATCGCGAGACCGATTGGTAGCCAGCGCCGCCAGCCGAAACAAAAACAACTATCGCCCTTCCGCCCCATCTCTGATAAATCACAGGAACCAAAATTGGTTGGGCGGGCAGTCCGCTGCACGCCTTCGTAGATATGCCGCTTGACGACGAAATAATGACGATGGCCGATCGCCGCTCCCTCTCCCCTCAACGGCGAGAGGGATTAAGGGTGAGGGGTGGGCGTTAATTCACAGGTTCATGGAACCCCCCCTCTCAATTTTTCGAATGCATCAGGACCATAAACCTGAGTGGGTTGCGGAGCCTCGCCGACCGACGGCGGGCAGTTTCCCCTCGCCTCTCAACGGGGAGAGAATTCCCCGAAAAAGTTCGCGCATTGAACCCCTGAACCTGATTGATGCGGCCGCGGGGGGGACATCGGAAATTCATAGGGATATCCCGACGCGGCGCCCTCTCCTCTCAACGAGGAGACTATTGCTGCTTGGGAAAGCAGCAATAGGAATTCGGCGGAGCCGGAGGCCCGTTAGGGCCGAGCGAGCGGGCGCGAGCGAGTCCGCGGCAGGGGTGAGGAGTGAGACCACGTCAGTCGTTGGAACAAAATGTTCAAGGTCCATGGAGAGAGTTAAGGTGAGGGACGGGCGTTTTTCAAATTTTGAAATTCAACGTGAGGCGGAACATCTCCCCGGCGCATCCGAATGAAGGACACCCAGGTCATCCCCTTGTCCGAGTTACCCGTCACCGCCGTTTTCGGCGTCGGTGAAGACCGGCGCCAGTTGCTGGAACGATTAAAAATCATCACCGTCCAGGATTTATTGTTCCATCAGCCCCGCCGGCACGAAGACCGCCGCAAATTTCTTTCCATCCGCGAATTGAAATTGAAAGAACCCGCCACCGTGCGCGGACGCATTGTCGCCGCCGGCTTTAAGCGCTGGCAACACGGCGCCCGCTCACTCTTCGAATGCATCTTTGAAGATGGTACCGCTCGCCTGCATTGCCGTTGGTGGCACAGCCAGCCGTGGATGGAAGATTGGTACGCCGTTGGCCGCGAATTCCTCATCTACGGCAAACCCGGATCGCTCAAGCCCATCAATATTGATCATCCGGAAACCGAACTCGTCGAACCTGGTGACGACGAATTCATTCACGTCAATCGCATCGTTCCGTTCCATCCCCTTACCGATGGACTAACGGGGCGGGTGATGCGCACCCTCATATGGCGTGCCTTGGAACAATTCGCCAGCCGCGTTGCGGAACCTGATTTTCTCGTGGCGGGCGAAAATGGGGCCAATCCTGCCACGCCGTTCTACGCTGCCTTGCCCACCCGCGCCAATGCCCTCCGCATGATCCATTTTCCGGAAGAAGTAGTTCATGTCGAAATCGCCCGGCGGCGGCTGGCGTTGGATGAATTCGTTCGGCTGCAACTCGCCATCCAGGGGCGGCGCAAAAAATTTGAAGCGCAGGCCCAGGCGCTGCCGTGCGGCGGTGATAATCATTGGATGAAACCTTTCTTGTCGCACTTGGGTTTCAAACTCACCCATGCCCAAACCCGGGTCTTGCGCGAGATTCGTACGGACATGGGCGGCGTCCATCCCATGCGGCGCCTCTTGCAGGGCGATGTTGGCTCCGGCAAAACTGCCGTGGCCGCCTGCGCCGCGCTCATGGCTCTCGAAAGCGGCTTCAATGTGGCGCTCATGGCCCCCACCGAGATCCTGGCCGAACAACATTTTCAAAATTTCTCACGCTGGTTCACTCCGCTGGGAATCGCCGTCCGGCTTCAAACCGGCCGCAGCAACGGCATCGATACCGCGCCACCCCAATCGGATGATTCTGTCTGTTTATACGTCGGCACCCATGCGTTGCTGTCATCGGGATTCAGCCTCCCTAAACTGGGCCTCGTCGTCATCGATGAGCAGCATAAATTTGGCGTCAGCCAGCGCGAACAACTGGTCCGGAAAGGCCGCTACCCGCATCTGCTCGTCATGACCGCCACCCCCATCCCGCGCACGCTTGGGCTGACCCTTTACGGCGATCTCGATATTTCCGTCATTGATGAAATTCCCGGCGGCCGCGGCGAGATCAAAACCTTTGTGCGAACCGCCGACAAACTTCCCAAAGTGTGGGATTTCATTCGTGAAAAGCTCACCGCCGGCCGCCAGGCGTTTGTGGTTTACCCGCGAGCGGAACAGGAGGACGTGGATATCAAGGCTGTCACTAAGGAATTCGCGGGAATCCAACGCGCGCTGGCGCCGTTCCAAGTCGGCCTCCTCCATGGCCGGTTGCGCGGCCCGGAAAAGGATGGCACCATGGCCCAGTTTCGCTCCGGCCAAATCCATGTGCTGCTGGCCACCTCGCTCATTGAAGTCGGCGTGGATGTCCCGAACGCCACCGTTATGCTGGTGGAAAACGCCGAGCGATTTGGGCTCGCCCAACTGCACCAGTTGCGCGGCCGCATCGGCCGGGGGTCGCACGATAGTTATTGCATCCTCATCTCCGGCGCCGATGATCCAAAGGCGGAATCCCGCCTCGCCGTCATGGCAAAAACCAACGACGGATTCAAGATCGCTGAAGCCGACTTGAAGATTCGCGGCCCCGGCGAACTGCTCGGCCAGCAACAAAGCGGCCTGCCCGATTTGCAGTTTGGCCGGCTGATCGATGATACTGATTTAGTCCGGCAATCCCGGGACATCGCCGCCCGCTTGTTGCAGATCGGCATCCCGGCTTGAA
>Ga0302320_10028972_pt1 | contig 10607 bp, 4 predicted proteins | sample Bog_T0_3_FD_202130 | JGI IMG/M metagenome (GOLD analysis project Ga0302320, IMG submission 202130) | Peat permafrost microbial communities from Stordalen Mire near Abisko, Sweden - Bog_T0_3 | ecosystem: Environmental > Terrestrial > Soil > Wetlands > Peat | place: Sweden: Abisko, Stordalen Mire... | reverse complement strand
CCTCCCTCGCTGCGGCCGCGCGGCGTCCTTCGCTACCCACCCCAGCGGGAAGGAGACCCCGCAACGCCCCCACTCAGATTGAGAGGCGCGCTGCGCGCGGCTTCGGAACTTGTAAAGCCTAACCGTGCGGGGGCGGGGGAAAATACGCTGGCTGAAAGCTGCATGGCTTCTCAAAGATATAATTTCGGCATGGCTCTGAAAGAGGTTATTGCACTCATTGATGAGGAGATCGCGACGCTCAGGAAAGCCCGCGCGCTCCTCGCTGCCGGTTCAGCGGTCACCGTAGCGAAACGGAAGGCCGGCAGACCGCCAAGGGTGCAGCCTGGCACTGCGACGATCCCAAAACGCAAGAAGAAACGCAATCTGTCGCCGGAGGGCCGCGCACGCATCGCAGAAGCCGCCAGGAAGCGCTGGGCCTCTCAAAGGAAGCCCGCCAAGTAGCGTCTTGGAGCAGAACGATTGAGGTGGGGAGTCCAATGAGGGTCGTGTGAGTAATGCGCGCTGGCCCGACCAAACATTTTAGAATTCCCCGCAGTGGATGACTAATGCATCAATGGCCTAAGTCGTCCAAGAACTCCGAAGCTGGAGCGGTACTCGTCACGAGCAGATGATCGCGGGCGCGAGTGCAGGCGACGTACAGCAATTGGCGCTCTGTGTTGTATACATCCTGAAGGTCGGCCTCATCGGCAACGGTCTCAATCCGCTCCTGGAGCGGAATGACCTCATCGTCGCAAGCCATTACTGCGACTGCCCTGAATTCCAGACCTTTGGCGAGGTGCATGGTGCTGATGGACAACCGTCCAATCGGTGTTTCGACATTTTCGTCGAGTACATCAAAGCTGAGTGCGGCATCGTTCGCCGCTGCTTTGGCCCGGTCGAGTTCATTCTCTGATCGAACAAAGATCGCAATCTCATGCGGTAGAATTCCTACCTTCGTGAGGCCGGTAATCCATTGGCTAACGGCCTTGATTTCGGCTTTGGCGGTCGGGAATGCTTGAATGCCGGGCTTTGGACCGTCGAATACGGAAATCGTTCCCTTGCGTTCCTCTGTGTTGCCATCCACATCGGCAACCTCTGCCCCGAGCAGCCGGTCGGCCTGGGCGCGAATCTGATGAGATGTCCGGTAGTTGATCTTCAATGTTGTTGAGCGACCGCGAACATCCACCCCGAGCGCCTTCCATGAAAAAGGCTGCTGGAAGATCCGCTGGCCAAGGTCGCCAGCAAAGAAAAGGCCGTTCACACGCCCCGCACCGAGCGCGGCAAGGAATCTGAGTTGCGCGATGCTAATGTCCTGAGCTTCATCCACGACGGCGAAGTCAAAAGGCGAACTAATGCCGCTACGGTATCGACTTGCCAGGATGTTGAAGAGTCCAGAGTCTGTAACCAATCCCTGCAATTTCAGAGCGGATCGAACCCGGTCAAAAATGGACCAAAGAATGTGCCGCTGAGGCTCCTTGAGCCGCGTCTTGCGGCCCAAGCGAATCACATCGCGATAGTCATCCCATGTCTCCAATTGCCACGCATCGACAACCTGATCCCACTCTGTCGTTAAGAATTGCAGCGAGAACTTGTTGGCATCGACTGTGCTTGCAGCCTCCTTCAAGAGATTCCTGACGGTCTCCCGTGAAGCAATCTGAGGTTTGCCGATGTTCAGTTCATAAAGACGGCGTCCAAGCGCGTTCATCGAGTGAACTTCTATTCGCTCACCCAGGCGAGGTTCGCTGTTTATAAGCAGACGGAGCTTGGCCCTCAATGCGTTTGCAAGAATATCCGAGAACGTCGTGAGGAGCAGCCGGGTGTCCGGGTTGGTTCGCGCAAGATGCACGGCGCGATGCAACGCGACAATCGTCTTCCCGGTGCCAGCCGATCCAGAGACTCTGGCCGGACCATTGAAGTTCTTCTGAACGAATTGACGCTGTGCCGGATGCAGAAACACGGCCCAACGCTCCCAAGGGTAATCGAGCGCCAGGGCAAGCTCCTCCACGTTCTTCATCACGCGGAAGCGGCGGAGCGCGTCTGGATGCTCGAAGGGATTCGCACCCACTGGCACTGGTTCGGGCAGCGGCGGCTTGATGCCGGTCGCCAGATTCAGCAGCGCCTCGGCGGCCTCGGCTGGCAAATGTCCGGCAATCTCAAGTAGCGTGTCCTCTGTGGCCTCCCGCACGTCGGCAAGCCATTCGGCCGGAACGCCATAAGCAAGAAACTGACCATCGGAGATGTACTTGAAGACTGGCGGCTTGGGCGGAGTTGGTTGTTCCACTTCGACGTACTTGGGAATCTCCTGAACGCGCTCGCGGATCTCCACCAACTGCGCTGCGCCGGTCTTCGGATGTGTCTCCAGCCGCCGCCGTTCGGCCCAGTGGTAGGCTTCGTCGTGGTGGTTCACATAGCAAAGCAGCAGGCTGGTTCCGGTTCGATGGACAATCAAACGAAGATCGAGATTGACGCGAATGGACCAGAAACTCTGGTCCTTCGCTTTATCGAGCTTGTGGAATTGTAGACTCGGCTGCGCCGGGTTCAATTGCAGATCGAAGGCCGCAGTCTTCACAGCCTTCTGCTCGTCGCCCGTCAGCTTGGCTAGACTGTCGGTGAACGTGTCTGCAATCCGGAATTCCATATACTCTCGTTGAAGAACTTCTTGCTCACTGGTGTCAAATCCATTCAGGAATAAAATCCGTAGATTCGATTCCTCTGCCCTTTTGTCGTGCCAATATGTCCAGCGGCATTTGCACGAGAACTCCAATGACGAAACGTGTTGCTGTCGGTGTCAACCACTTTGAAAGAAAATGTGTTAGGTTCATCTGTTTTTGCGAATCTAATGGCTCTTTCCGCAATCGGTTCCCCGCCTGTCGTTTGGGTCGGCATTCCAAGACGCCAAATTTCGACTCCATAGGTTGTCGTCTTAAATGATAAAGGTCTGTCTGTCCATACATGACGACCATCAGTTAGCGTGATCCTACGTGATCCACGATAGACAGCGCCAAAGAACTTAGCAAGAGTTTCCGGAAACTCCACTTGATGTCGTGCTTCTGGAGGCCCTGAACCAGCTCCAACTTCCAAGAAGAAGTACTCCGAATCGTCCAGATTTTCCGGCGGATCAATAGCGTGCCGAAGCAGCGGGTTGTTATCAAGCACCTTCGCTCGCAGCGCGGCATATCTCTTGATGAAGTTTTCATCTATGGTTTTTGATTGTGCCCAAAGGGAGGTCCACCATCTGTTGAACCGACTAGTTCGATCCAAGTTCTCCGTTCCAGTGGATGCTATTGCCAGCCCAAATTCAATGTTGGATGAGGGTGAAGCAAGAGCGGCTGAGGTTAGGTTTGCGGAGCCAGCCTGGATGAATCGAAGGACTCCTGTGTTCCCATTGCAAACTGCTATGACTTTGGGATGGAACACAGGAGAGTCTGAAAAGGTTGCTACGCTCAGTCGCCTCTTAGGGTTGAATACTTTCACGCTCGAATGCCCAAGATTGGCGAGCGCGAGCAGCGCCGAGGGTTCTGAAATGGCATGATGTAGGCCAATGATAAATTCCTTTTCCACCCTCTCCCAAACCGGTCCACCTGCCGCCTGTGCGCAAAACTTCTGCACGCCTCCGAGTGTGGCATATGCGAATCCGGCTCGCACAATGCCTACTCCAGGTTGTAATGCCGCAATAGCTCTGCCCATTTCAGCGAGCTGATCGTTCTGCTGTTGCGCAAGAACAGGACACATTGTAAGGATCATTGGCGTCAATCCTTTCTTCCACGATCTTTCCCGACGCTGTAGACTTTTAATACCTCATCTCCCAATTGATTGATCACTTTCACTGCAATCCTCCCAGAAGTCGGCTTGTCAAAGGCTCGGGACGTATCGCTGTGGATGGAATCCCATGCTTCCTCGTTGATTTCTGCCTTGAGTGTCATCTTGAGCGATTTGTACGGGTCGTCGGCTCCAAGGAAATATGCTTGGCGAACGAAGAAGCTCTCTTCGTTGTAGTCGGTGTCGATAAACCAGCAGGCCAGCTCATCGGGACTGCTCTGCTCGACCCGTCCAAGATGCGGCTTGAAAACGTCAATGCCCTTCACCCTGACGCGAATCTGGCCGCATTCCACATTCTGAATCTCGATGTCCGGCTCGCCAAAGATTACAAACAAATTGCCTTTGCCTGTGTTCTTCAAGTCGGCGGCCATGTGCAAGTCGGCGTTCATGCGCGCCTTCAACACTGGAATGCGTCCCAGCTTGTTGAAGTCGGCGGAATGCGCGTCATAGTTGAAGGCGCAGGAAATCAGAACATCGAAGTCTGCATCACCGGCTTCGCGGGTAGCGGAAACCAGATCGGGCCGTGAGACGGTCCCAAACTCTGGACCAATCAAAATGGCCGCTCGCTTTTCAGTCCCGTCCTGGTCTGTGTACCGGCCCTCGGCACAGACGCGATCACCGGGCCAGGGTGTGATGGACGAGAAGGTGATCTTGTCTTCCCGGTGTGCCTGCTGGACGCCGCTGATTTTGAGGGTATCGAGAATCACCTGAACAAAGTCCTGCGCGTTCCGTGCATCAGCCTCCGAAGATCCGGACGGCTCGAATAGTTCGTCGTTTTCATCCACGGCGAGAACGCGATGCGGCGACAGGCTTTCGACGGTGAAGGGACCAGCAACGCGAACCTTCTTGTTGTCTTCATAGGGTCTGTCATATAGATACTCAATATCGGCCTTGCTTGTTATTGAAGCATCTATCTTCTGCTGGCGAGCGGTCCGTTGCTTCCACCATTCTGTGTGCAACTCTTTGGCTGCTTCGGGCCACGCCTCGTCTGACGAAATCGGGATTTCCCATTCCTGCCAATTCTTTTTGAGTATCGTATTCAATTGCTCACGCAGGGGCGCCAGTAGACGCTGATACTCTTCCCACAACACATCGATTTCTGAATTGTTCGCAATGGACTTCAGCGTGATCTGTGGTACGCGCTCTAAAACAAATCCCTGGAGGATACTTTCGTGAGTTGGAGCGGTAGACGGAGCGCGATTTGTGACCTGGCCTTCCTTCACCTGGCCATCTTTAGAATCTGCCAGTAGATAGTAGGGATATCGCGCCCCCATCACACGTGCACGCGCCAACGCGAGAGCGACACGAGAGGTGTCAATCGTAATCCAGCGGCGGCCCCATTGCTCGGCAACGTATGCAGTCGTACCGGACCCGCATGTTGGGTCGAGCACCAGATTCCCAGGGTCGGTAGTCATCAGAATACATCTCTGAATGACAGCTTCAGATGTCTGAACCACGTACGTCTTATCAGTTGCCGCAAACGTATCTTGCCAAATGTCCGTTATTACCTCCGTAGGTGCGTCATCGAAAAAGTACCTCCATCTCAAGCTAGTAGTAAGCGGCTGGAGCCTTCCTGCCATTCTAAGTCTTTCCATTCCGGCTGGATGGGTCTTCCAGCTTTTGCCCCTCGGATACTTGAATGTCTGTGCACCTACCTGTACGTCATACATACAAGATTGCGTATATCCCGAAGACGCGAGATTCTGGGCGGTGAAGAATCTTGCGTCTGGAAGGCTCTCAGCGGTAGCTCGATTAACTGTCATGCCGTTAGGAAGGAGTGCCATAGAGAACTCTGGATGTCCTGCAAGCGACTTTGTTGTACGAGGCTGTCGAAATTTTAGAATCTTTCGATCTTTTCCATACCAGAGCAAGAAATCGGTTGTTCTTGCAAGATCTGCAACCTGCAAGGGGCTCTTGACTCGGAATGTTATCTGGGCAACGAAGTTGTCATCGCCAAACACTTCATCCAATACCGCTCTCACCCTATGTACGTTCTCATCGCCTATCTGAACAAAAATAGAACCAGAATCTGTGAGCATATCCCTTACAACTGTGAGTCGATCACGAAGATAAGTAAGATAAGAATGGACACCATCCCGCCATGTATCACGGAAGGCCTTTACCTGTTCCGGTTCACGCGTAATGTGGTCAATGTTGCCATCCTTCACGTCGCGGCTGGTCGTTGACCACTGGAAATTTGAATTGAACTTGATGCCGTAGGGCGGGTCGATGTAGATGCACTGCACTTGACCGCGCAAGCCTTCACGTTCGGCCAGCGATGCCATCACCTGCAAACTGTCTCCAAGAATCATCCGGTTCGACCAATTCGCATCGTGTTGATAGAACTCTGTCTTGGCGTCCTCGCTGGGCAATCCGTTGAAATCGGCGAAGAGATCAAACTGTGATTCCTTCTTGCTGTCGTTCTTCTCCGTTTGCCGTCGCAGGTCATCGATGAGTACCTTAGGATGAACCTTCTCCTGGATGTAGAGCGGCGGCGCGGGCACAACCAGATCGGACCAGTCCAACTCATCCTTGCCACGCCAAACCAGTTGCGGGTCCAGATCGCGGTTGCGGCGCTCATAGGCCAAACGAACCGGCGCCTGCTCGTCCGTCCGCATCACGGACTGATACTCAGCCGTGGGAATGTTCTTGCGCGATGCTTCATCGTGCGTCAGCGTCTCGATTGTCTTGCCCGGTTTGACAGTTCCATTCTTCGCCATTGCTGCCCCTTATGCCTCTGTTCCTATCTTGCCCATCTTCCCGTTGTCGGCAAGATGGTGCTTCACTTCGCTATCGCCGCTGTTGTTGGACTGGCAACCGTATCCATCATCTTATTGAACTCAACCTCGACTTTCGCCGCGAAGTCAGCATCCATAGCGTAGACCTCGGTGAACTCCGCAAAAGCCCAGCGGCCGAATTTGCCGCTGTTATTCACGCCTGGAATCCAGTAAGTCCGCATCGTTTCCGCCTTGTCTTTTGCATCCTCGCGCCGGTAGCCCTTGATCTCGACTACAAGATGGAGCAGGTCTTCATCGCCATGTCCATCATCGACCAAAACAATAAAGTCGGGGCGATAGATGCGGCTCTCTGAACCATAGCGGTATGGAACCTCGAAGCCGAGCGACTGATTCTTGACGTAGGCTTTGACACGGGGATGCGACTCGGCTACGCGACAGAATTCGCCCTCCCAATCGCTATCGAGGATGACCCAATTGATATGGCAGCGGTCAGCCTTCGTCTGCCAGCGGTCTGTCTTGGACGTGGTGAAATTGACGAAGTTGGTTGAGCCGGTCGGGTTGTAGGGGTCAAGGAGCGCCTTAATGGGTGCTTTGCCGATGGTGTCCGCCGTGATGGCTGCCGTGATGCGGTTGCAGGCTTCATCGGCAAGCTGGCGAATCATGAGTTGCGCCGGATAGGTGCCGCCAGAGCAAGTAAGGCAGGTTTCCAGCCACTCCTTGGTGATGCGCTTGAGTTGACCGAAGAGGTTGTACTTTGCCTCTTCACCGGGTTCGCGCCACTTGGTCGTCAGCAGGTGCGCGGTCAGTTTGTAGAGAACCGTCGATGAACGAATGTCGCCAAGATGTTCAACGGTGAGGTTCACATCCTCACCGATGATGCCGGAGTTGTTGGTAATGGTGGGACCAACGTGCTCAGGAGTCAGATGGAATTTGTGGTTTTCATTGAAGTGGGCAGTGAGCCGATCTTCGGGCAATTCCACGCGGTAGCCCAACACTCGCGGGAATCGAATCTCCAGTGCGTCCCGCTCAGGGCGAACGGCCTTGACGTGAATCGTCTCGCGTGGCTTTTGCGGCGGAGCCACGACGGGCTTTGCCGCGAAATCAAAGGGAATGCCGAGAACATCCGCATACTCGACATTGAAAAGCCCCTCTTCATTCAGGTCATAGGACTGGCGGCGAAGAGCGCGGCCAATGACCTGTTCGCAGAGAAGCTGAGTGCCAAAAGCGCGAATACCGAGCACGTGCGTAACGGTGTTGGCATCCCACCCTTCGGTGAGCATGGAAACGGAGACAACGCAACGGATGGATTCGCCCAACTTTCCGGGCTTGCCAACCGTATTCATGACCTCGCGGAGCAATTCCTGATCGGAGATGTTATCGCCCGCTTGTTGGTCGCCGGTCCGCTCGATTATATCGCGACGGAATTGCTCGATCTCAGCGGCGGCCATCTCGCGGAACCTGGGATCGAGAGCTTCCCCGGATTCGAGTTCTTCGCTGTCGATCAGCAAGGTGTGTGCTCGATGGAGCGGGTTGCCGTGCTCATCGAAGTTCTGGAAGAGATCGAGCCGTCCGTTCTCAGTCTTCGTTGAACCATCTGCATTGGTTCGCGTAAAACCAGAGATGTAATCGTAAACCAGCTTTGATGTAGAGGTGTTGTTGCAGACGACAATGAAGCACGGCGGGACACTGATCCCGGCTTCTTTCCATGAATCGAACGTCAGCTTGTAATGTCCATAGAGGGCTTCGAGCGCCGTAATCAACTTTGCGGGCAAGTTGAGCGGGTCAAGAGCATCCGCCTTGCCGCGCCCTTTCTTGGGCATATCCTTGCGGATATGTTCCCAGAGATTGCGGAATACCGGCGTCTCTTCGCCTGAGATATTGTCGGCAACCGGAACGCGCGGCAGCTTTACGATGCCACACTCAATCGCGTCCATTAGCGAGAAATCGCTCATCGTCCAATGGAAGAGTGTGCCCTCGTTGTAGCCGGAGCCACGGAGAAAGAACGGGGTCGCTGATAGATCAATGACACGTGTGATGCCGATCTTGCGTTGAACGATCTCCAGACCGCTGATCCAAAGTCGGGCGGCCTCGTTGTTCTTCTCAGCCTCCTGCCTTTCTTCACTCGAAAGATCCTCTCCGTCTGGATCGTGGGGCCTTTCCCGGTAGCAGTGATGGGCTTCGTCGTTGAGTACCAGTATGTTTTTTAGGCCCATCAGGTCAGGCATGACCCGCTGGACCATCTGCCCCTCAGTTTCCAGCGTCAATAAAGGCTCGCCCCGGCCCTGAAGAAGAGACCGTCCGCCCTTGGAAATGTCCAGCCGCTCGCGCAATTTGAATGCGTGGTAGTTCGTAATGACGATCTTGGCTCGCTGAATGTCGTCGAGCATATCGGCGGGAACCAATTCCCGGCTTTTGTAGTAGGCGTCCGGGTCATTAGGCTGGAGAACGCGGAGCCGGTCCTTGATTGTGAGACCCGGCGCAACAACCAGAAAGCCCTTAGTGAAAAGCGAGCTGCCGGGACGGCGGACGGCGTTCACGGTCTGCCAGGCAATCAGCATGGCCATGACGGTTGTCTTCCCGGCGCCGGTGGCCAGTTTTAGGGCTAAACGCATGAGTTCGGGGTTGGCGGCGGCGTTCGCGTTGGCCAGGTGTTCAAGGAACCCCTTGCCTGCTTTTCCCGCCTTTGGAGCTACCTCGGTCAGCCAAATGGCCGTCTCGGCAGCTTCAATCTGGCAAAAAAAGGGTCTGATGCCGGCGAACTTGTGGTGCCGCCAGTGCTTGAGCAGGCGTTCCGTCTCAGGGGTCACATGCCAGTCTGCCGGATTCGGCCACTTGCGCCACTGATCCACTTGGTACCGGAGTTCATTGATGATTGGCGTGGGGTCGTACTGCTGCTCCGCCGTGGAGACGCCAGCTCCCTCATCAAAGACCAGCGACTCCTGAGCCGCCCCCTTCTTCCTCTTACGAGGCTTGGGGACTGGCGTGATGTACTTTGCCACGCGCCGGGTTTCAATGGTCTGCTGGGTCGGCTGGCCTTCGGCATCCAGCTCCCAGTGCCGGGCTGGAAGCTCGTAGGGGGAGTTGAGGATCGGTCGCTCGAAGAAGTGATTTTCCATGCTAGGCCGCACGCCCCTGTCAGTAATCGTTCAAGTTCTTCCGGTGATGCCTCGTTGAGCACTCAGATGCTCTTGGCTGTGGGCCATTCCAGGTCAACCCAACGCGCTGAGTCCAGTATGCGTACAAGTGTACCCTTCACGGTTGTATTCGGCATTCCTGTACGCTCCATCATATTCGTTCCAAAAGGGATCAGCCTCTTAAAGGGATGGGCGCGAGCGTCATCACGCGTTGTCCGGACAACGACAAGTCCGAGCACACTGAAGAGAACGTCAGACGCCAACTGCCAGGTTGCCGGAATCGCGAGTACCGCTCTGTAGATCGCCCATCGCTCGGGGCCGACGACTCCGCATCTGAACTCGGCGGCGGCGAGGGAACACGGGCTGTGTGGGAGCCAGCGACGATTTCTGACTCCACGACGCAAGACACTAATAACAGTAAAGTCCGGTGAGGCAGAGTGAGCTTGCGCTTATCGGTAACCATTCCGCACGCTAACTGTGATCTAGCTCACAGTTAGCAGGACTTTCCTGCTCTCTCGCAAACGTCGGCTTTGCTTCGCTGTTTAACGAAAACGCACAAGGTTTTCCTTTTTCGCAGAAAACCTTGCGGAATCGTGTGTCCTCAAGCGGCTATCTGTCATTCCGCAATCCTTGCCACGTTGTCGTTCGTGATACATTATGCGCGTTAGCTTTTATTTACAGCAACCACAGCATAACTGTAGATACGAGCGAGAGCGGCTAAGAAACTAAAGTTTTTGCAAATTTGAGCAGACGACCCCGGCACACTAGTAACAAAGATGCAGAACTTGGGTCTAACCGAACGAACCGGCATTGTCTTGTTCAGTGAAATCATTCGATTTGGAAAGGGTAAGGGATGACAGTCGCAGAAGCTGAAGAGAAACTTGAAACACTCACACGAAACCTTGCGTCCAGCGAGATTTCACTCTCCCAGCGGCAC
>Ga0302320_10028971_pt1 | contig 10607 bp, 10 predicted proteins | sample Bog_T0_3_FD_202130 | JGI IMG/M metagenome (GOLD analysis project Ga0302320, IMG submission 202130) | Peat permafrost microbial communities from Stordalen Mire near Abisko, Sweden - Bog_T0_3 | ecosystem: Environmental > Terrestrial > Soil > Wetlands > Peat | place: Sweden: Abisko, Stordalen Mire... | reverse complement strand
GGATTGGCCAGGTACACAACCCGCATGACGGGTCCATCGAGGTCGATGAAGCCCCGTGCGGGGTCGCTGGATAGGGTTCGCGCGCCCGAAAACCCGGTGACGACGGCGTCGCCGTCGTTGAGCGTCGGCGCGGGCGATGGCCCGCTTTGCGCGCGAGCCGTCTCGATGAGCGAAATCGTCCAGAAAAACGCCAGGGCGAAAACGAAAACGCGCCCCAGTCCAAACGCACGCCTTTGCGCTTCGCCGTCCCCCATTCCCCTCATGCGCATGCCTCGAGACACAGAGAAGGTCATTCGGCCATTCGCCCCGTGCGAAGCGGATCAGCCCCTGTTGGGGAAGCAGGCGTGGACACTATTGCCCCAATGGTAACCGGCTGGGCAGCCGCGTGTGCCGGGGCCGATCGCATAGTTCGAGATGCACTTGCCCCATGACGTGCGATGACGCCCGACGCCGCAATTGTCCCAGGCCGACGCCTGCGACGCGGCGGCGACGCTTGCTACCAGCACGACAATAGAGATCGCGAGCTTTGATGTTCCAGACATGACAAATCTCCTCCCATGGGGCCACCTTCAGAGGGACTTACAAGCCCTCGCAGGCTCCGCCTCCGGATCGGTTCCGTCAAGGCGCCGCGCCCCGCATAAAGGGCTTACATTCGGTACTGTGGGGCGCCACGCCTCCGTTAGGATGAATCGATCTCATTTTCCGAACTTTGCTTCCGAAAAAGCGCTCTTCATGCTAATGTGTCGCGTGAATTCGCCGACAAATCCGCCGGCGCCGAGGGCGGGGGTCGAGGGACCTCCAAATAGAAATGAAAATCAGCTTGGAATCGCCAACAACCATCTGAAATCGTGCAAAACGACCACCTAAAAATCTGAAAAAACTTGACGCGGCGGGTCGGAAATTTGGAGAAATTCAGTAAACAATTGCTGGCGGCTTGCCATTGTCATATCAGCGAAAGCGGGCATCCAGACGAGGCTGCAATGGCTCCAGCCTTGGTGCGCGCGGCCTTTGGATTCCCGTTTTCGCGGGAATGACAGTTGTCGCCGGCATGACACGGCGCGCGGTCTCTTTTATGCCCCATTAACCATAACATGGTTTTGTGGGAGCGAATTCATACGCCAGGGACGCCTCATGCTTCGAAAAGTCATTCTCGCGCTCGCGCTGATCGCAGCGCCGACGCTCGCTCAGGCCGAGGCCGGGCGGGTGATCGGCGATAGTCTGGGGGTCGGCGTGAATTGGGCGGCCAAGCTGCCGTCGACCGCCAAGAACAGCGTCGCGATCTACAGCGGCGCGATCCTCGAACAGTTGAAGCAGGCGCAAAAGGGCGAGACGGTGTTCCTCAGTCTGGGCACCAACGACGCCATCGGCAACGCGCTCGACGTCCACGCCCACGTCGATCAGATCGTCGCGATGGCCGATTCGCTCGGCGTCCATTTGGTGTGGATGGGGCCGCCCTGCGTGCTGAAACCCTGGAACGCCTATTCCAAGAAACTCGACGAAATCCTCGCCGCGCAGCTCAAGGGCACCTCGGTCACCTATGTCAGCATGCAGGATGCGCAGTTCTGCGACCCCAGCGTGCACGCGGCCGAAGGGGTGCATTTTAGTATGGCGGGCTATAGCCGCATGTGGCAGAAAGCGGCCACGGCCGTGGGATTTCCCGTCGCCGTCGCGGCCGCCAGCGCCCCAACAGTCGCCACCGAGAGCCGCAAGCCGCGGGTCCACAAGCGGCGCCACAGGAAGCATTCGCAGGCCGCGACGACCGAGACGACCACGCCCGACACGAAATAGCGCGTTTCGTCAGCCGAGGGCGTAAGTCAGATGCAAGTTCGACGTGGTATGTTGTCTTTTGTTCGAGCCGCGACCGGCGCCGTCGTCCTCGCTCTGGCGGTCGCCGCCGCGCCGGAAGCCACGTTCGCGGCCCCCGACGTCGCTCCTTTGCACATCGCCTTCGTGGGCGATTCCATGGCCGACGGTCTATGGGGCGCGCTTTTCCGGCGCCTCGGAAAAGACAAATGTCTGGCAGAGAAGGTCAAGTTGATCCGCAAGGCCAAAAATGGAACGGGGCTGACGAGGCTTGATCAGTACAACTGGATCGATGAAGTCGGCGCGCTCGCCGACGAGTCCAACCCCGACCTGTTCGTCGGCTCCTTTGGCATCAACGATCGCCAGTCGATCGTCGAAGCTGACCGGACTCGCGTCGATTACCCCTCGCCGGCCTTCGAGACTCGCTATACCGCGATCGTCGAAGACGTGCTCAAGCGCGCGACCTCCAAGGGCGGTTCGATCGTCGTCGTGGGATTGCCCGTGATGCTCGACGACGACGCCAACACCGACGCCCTCGACAAGAACAAGATTTTTGCCGCCGCGGTCACCGCGGTCGCCTCGCCCCGCGTTTCCTACGCGACGCCCTGGTCGTCGCAGCCGGGAACCGACGAGTACAAGCCGTTCCTGCCCAACGCCCGCAACAACATGGTGCAGGTGCGCGCGTCCGACGGCATTCATTTCACGACGATCGGCTACGACATGGTGATGGAAGCCGTGTACCCGGCCGTGCTGGCGAGCCTGAAACAGCGGGGGCGCGATCTCGCGACCGAATGCCCCAGTCCCGTCGGGGTGAGGTGACGCATTGGCCAACCGCGCGCCATTGATGATCTGGGCGTTGATCCTCGGGATCGGCGCCATGGCGGCGGAGGGCGTTGCTCGGGTCGAGCCGCATAGCTTGCATGTGGCGGCGACGCCGGATCTGGTGCTCACCGTGGCGGATCGGATGAGCCGGGCGCGGCTCGAGCCGACCCGCGGCGCGGAGTCGCAGCATCTGTTGGCGCAGGCGACGCAATTGCGGCCGCCGTCCGATTTTGGTCCGCGCGCGGGTCTTCCGATCATTCTGGCGAACTGGACGCCGCCGAAGGTCGAGGCGCCGGGCGAATTCTCCGTCGCCACCATCTCCGCGCCCAGCGGGGCGGAAAAACTGCTCCGTGTCGCGATGGAGCATGCCCCCGCGCGGGCGGGCGCGCGCTCGCAGACGGCGCTCGCGGCGCTGGAGGCGGTGTCCGCCTCGAGCCGCGGAATATCCAGCGAAATTCCCGCTTACGGCGAACTGGAAACCGACATGTTCGCGGCGCATCGGCTGACGATCCTGCAACTCGGCGACAGCCACACCGCCGCCGATTTCTTCTCGGGACGGGTGCGCGAGCGGTTGCAACAGGTGTTCGGCACTGGCGGCGACGTCTATCTCGTGCCCGGCAAGCCGCATCTGGGCGTTCGCTCCGCGATGTTCGAAAGCGACGCCTCGTCCGACTGGAACTACGAGGCGCTGCAAAAGCCCGACGCCGCCAAGAAACGTTTCTATCTCACGGGCTTCAACGCCATCGCGCGGCACGCCGGCGCCGCGCTCAGCATGCGCTCGCGCGGCGGGCGGCCCTACGATCGGCTGGAAGTCGCGTTTCTGAAACAGCCGGGCGGCGGGCGCGCTGAAGTGCTGCTCGACGGCGCGCCGAGCGGCGAGATCAATCTCGACGGCGCCGCCGACGAGCGCGCGACGCTCGAGGTGCGGTCGGGTGCCGCGCAGGGCTTCCGCGAGGTCGCGGTGCGCGCGGTCAATGATTCGCCGGTGACGGTGACGGGCGTCCAGGTCGGCCGCGAGGGCGACGGCGTCTCCTATCTCAGCCTCGGCTTTCCCGGCGCGACCGTGCAATTGCTGCAAAAGCTCGCGACTGAGAACGTCGCCGACGATTTCCGCCGCATGGAGCCCGACATCGTCGTGCTCGCCTTCGGCACCAACGAGGGTTTCAACGACAATCTCGACGTCGCCAATTACATCTCGCAATACGAGCAGATCGTGCGCCGTTTACAAGACATGCGCCCCGGCTTGCGCGTCGTGATCATCGGCCCGTCCGACGCGGCGCGGCCGGCCGGCGTTTGCCACGCCGCCGGGGTCGGCCAAAGCTGCGATCCGCCCGCGAATACCGCGCAGATCTCGGCGACGGAGGGGGGCGGGCAATGCAAGTTCCCGACGCCGCCGAAGCTCAATCTGGTGCGCGAAGCGCAACGCAAGCTCGCGCAGCGGATGGGCGTCCAGTTCTGGGACTGGTCCTCGGTGCAACCCGGCCCCTGCGGCGCGCAGACCTGGGCCGCCGCGAATCCGCCGCTGATGGCGCATGATTACGTGCACATGACGTTGGAAGGCTATAAACAGAGCGCCGACAGATTCGCGGACTTCCTGATTCCGCTGATCGACGGACGCCAGACCAACGCCCATGTTGTTTCCAACAATTGAATTTGGTCTCTTTTTCGCTTTCTCGCTTGCGCTGGTCTGGGGTCTCAATTCCCACAATGCTCTCAAGAAAGTGGTGCTGCTCGCGCTGAGCCTCGCCTTCTACGCGTCGTGGAATTGGCGCTTTCTGCTGTTGCTGCTGGCGAGCGGTGCCATCTCCTATGTCGTCGGACTTTACGTGGACGCCGGAAAGCCGCGCCCGTTTCGCGGCGCCGTGCTGGCGCTCGGGGTCGCGCTCGATCTCGGCATTCTCGCCTATTTCAAATATCTCGACTTCTTCATCGCGCAGTTCTTGAACCTCGCGCATCAGTTCGGGCTGAATCCGTCGATCGGCTTCGTCAACGTGACGCTGCCGGTGGCGATCTCGTTCCTGACCTTCCACGCGATTTCCTACATCATCGACGTGTCGCGCGGACGGCTGGCGCCGTCGCGCTCACCGGTCGACATCCTGCTCTACATCAGCTTCTTCCCGCATCTCGTCGCGGGGCCGATCGTGCGCGCGCACGAATTCCTTCCGCAACTCGCGAGCCCCCGCAACGCCGCTGACTTCTCCTTCGGCGAGAACATGCTGCTGATCCTCGGCGGCTTGTTCAAGAAGATGGTGATCGCGAACTATCTCGCTGTGCGCTTCGTCGATCCGGTGTTCACCGATCCCTCGCAGTTCTCGCGGTTCGATCTCATCGTCGCGGTCTACGCTTACGCCATTCAAATCTATGCGGATTTTTCCGCTTATACCGACATCGCGATCGGCGTCGCCGCGCTGCTCGGCTATCGCTTTCCGCAGAACTTCAACCAGCCGTATCGCGCGCTCGGCATCGGCGATTTCTGGCGCCGCTGGCACATGACGCTGTCGATGTGGCTGCGCGACTACCTCTACATTCCGCTCGGCGGCAATCGTCACGGCGCTTTCGCGACCGCGCGCAATCTGATGCTGACGATGCTGCTGGGCGGCCTCTGGCACGGAGCGAACTGGACATTCCTGATCTGGGGCGCGCTTCACGGCGCGGCGCTAATCGGCGACCACGCGTGGCGGCGCAGCAAGGCTTTCGCGCGCTACGGCGAGGGGCCTATCGCTCGCGTGCTGGACTGGACGCTGACGTTCCACTTCGTTTGCTTCGCCTGGCTATTCTTCCGCTCGCCCTCGTTGGATTCGGCGTCGCAATATCTGAGCGGCATATGGATCGACAACGGCGCGGCGAACACGGCGCCATGGATCGTGGCGCCATTGATCGCGCTCGGCGCGGTGACTCAATTCATCCCGCCGGCGTCTCGTGCGGTGGTCGGCGCGTGGGTGGACAATCGTAATCCGACCGCGCAAGCCGCGTTTGGCTTCGCGCTGTTTTACGTGATCATCGTCATGGCCCCGGCCGCCTCGGCGCCGTTCATTTACTTCCAGTTCTGAGGGTGGGCATGGCGAATTCGGAAAATAGCCCGCAAGCCCATGCCGTCGCCCGCCGGACGCGCCCCGCTTCCGCGCCCTATGCGCGCCGCCGTTTGCTGACGATCTATGCGATACTCGCCCTGGGCGTGCTCGCGTTCCCCGGCGGTCTTGTCGGTTGGCTCGACGAGCGCAACGCCAGCGGCTGGTTCGCCGCGCCGCTCGCGTTCGCTCGGGGAATCGACGCCGTGTCTGGCGCGATCGGAGTCAAGGAAGTCGGGCAGGGCTTGCGCAAACGGTTCTCGGCGCTGATCGGCGAGGACGAGGGGTGATGGGGCGGAAGCGTCACGAGCCATTCGCCGGGGCGAATTGACATGCAGGCCTCACCCGAATGGATCATGGACGCCAACGGCAATCGCGCCACCATCGCTTTTTGGGGTAGCTTGGACGCGGCGCGAGACTCGCTGACCACGCTGATCGATTGCCGCGATTGCGTGAACTGCTCACATTGCGCCGCGTGTCGGGATTGTTTCGAATGCCAGCGTTGCGCCCGCTGCTTAAGATGCGCGGGGTGCGAGGACTGCATCGACTGCGAAAACTGCGGGGATTGCCTCAAGTGCGCGCGGTGCGTGGACTGCGATCAATCGGAGCGCGGCCGCATGTTGGATTGCGCGGATTGTTCGTATTGCCAAGGCTGCCTCGCTTGCGCGCACTGTGTGGACTGCCGGGATTGCGCGCGATGCTCGCTTGTCGAGGGGCTGAGCGCGCAATCGGATCAACTCGGCGGGAAATAACGCTCAGAAAGGTTTGACCACGACGAGGATGGCGATAGCGGTCACGCCGATCACGATCGCCGGGGCGGCGTGGCGCGGCCAGGATCCCACCGACCGAAGGGGGTCGACCGCCGCGCGTCGCAGCGTGCCCGACAGCGCGCCATGCAGCGCCCCGAGCGCCAGCGCGATCGTCAGCTTGGCCATCAGCCAGGGCGAATGAAACCAGTCGCCTTTCATGCCCAAGGTGATCCCGAAGCCCCAGAGCAGCAGCATCGCGGGCGTCGTCACGGTGCGATCCCACAACCGGAGGGCTCGCAACCGTCGCGATTCGGCCTCGCCGCGCGGGGTCGGCAACCCGGCGAGCGCGAGCGCGACCGCGAATTCACCCCCGACCCATGTCAGCGCGGCGGCGACATGAAGCGCCTTGAGCCAAAGATATTCCACGCTTGTCCTCAGTCGGCCAGAGACAAGCCGGCTTGCTTGCGCCGGAGCCAGCGCTCGTTGACGAAGCCGCCGAACGGCACGATCGCCGCGACGCCGGCGCGAAGGATTTCGGGCCAGGTCCAGTCGCCGCCCGAGATCGTCTGGATCAGCATCCAGACATAGAGCAGAAACGCCATTCCGTGGATCGATCCCATCCAAGTCACCGCCAGCGGATAGCCGCCCAGATGTTCGAGCGGAACCGCGACGAAGACGAGCGCGACGAGCGTCGTTCCTTCGAGCAGCGAAACCCAGCGCATGTGTCTGAGCTGCACGATTTCCGGGTTTACCGCGGCGGGGGGATAGCGAAACATCACTCGACCTCTTCGCGCACTTTCGTGATCGCCGCCAACCGCGTCTTGACCTCGCTCAAATCGGGATGGCGCGCTACGCCACTTCCGACGCCATGCCCATCAATTCCGCGCCCTTGAGGATATGCTGCGCGAGTAGGCCGGCCGCCGCGTCGGCGTCGCGAGCCAGCGCGGCGTCGAGGATGCGGCGATGCTCCTCGGCCGATTGCGATCGCGGAAACGGCTTGGTCTTCAGCGACAGCATGCGATAGCGCTGGCTGTGGTCGTACATCGCTTTATGATACAGCCGCAGCCACCGCGAGTGACAATTGGCGATCAGCGCGGCGTGAAATTCCTGATTGTAACGCTCCCAGTCGTCTCCGTATCGCTCGGGGTCGATCTCCACTAGCGCCTCGACTTTCGAGAGCTTGTGATACGCTCCGACGACGCGGGCTTCCCAGTCGAGATCGGCGCGGCCGATCGACTGCCGCAGCGCGTGGCATTCGAGCAACTGGCGCATCTCGGTGATCTGCCGCAAATCTTCCATCGAGACCGGCAGCACCGTGAAGCCCTTCTGTCCCTCGACGACGACGAGCCCCTCCGCCGCCAACCGGGAGAGCGCTTCGCGCATCGTGTTGACGCTGACGTCGTAGGCTCGGCTCAGGATTTCCAATTTGAGCTTGGCGCCCGGCTTCAACGCGCCCAGGATGATGTCTTGTCGTAGTCGATCTTGCAGCGCTTCGGTGAGCGTGGAAGGCGCACTTGGCGCGACCAGGGACATCCAGGATACTCCGGAAGGGCGTCGTATCGGCCCATCGTCAAGACTTTACCTATTGCACGAAAGCAGCGGAAAGCCTATAGCATCTAGAAAATCTAGGAGATTTTGCAAATGCTCAGATGGTCGATCGCGACGGTCTGCATGGGAGGCGCGCTGGAGGCCAAGCTCGCGGCGGCGGCCAAGGCGGGGTTCCGCGCGGTTGAAATGTTCGAGAACGATCTGACCTTCTTCAGCGGCAAACCGCGCGACGCCCGCGCCATGGCCGCCGATCTCGGCATCGAGATCATCGCGTTGCAGCCGATGCGCGATTTCGAGGCGATGCCCGACGCGATCCGCGCGCGCAATTTCGAACGCGCCGAACGCAAGTTCGAACTGATGCACGAACTCGGCACGCGGCTGTTGAGCCTCTGCTCCAACGTTTCCGACGAAGCGATCGACGATCCCGCGCGGGCGGCGCATGACCTCGCGGAGCTCGCCGACCGCGCGCGCGGTCACGGCTTCAACATCGGCTACGAGGCGCTCGCCTGGGGTACGCATGTCAAGGACTGGACGGCGGCCTGGGATCTCGTGCGCATGGCGGACCGGACGAACCTCGGCATCGTCCTCGACAGTTTCCACGCCTGCGTTCGCGGCAACGCCATATCGCCGATGGCCGCGATCCCCGCCGACAAGATCGCGCTCGTGCAGGTCGCAGACGCGCCCGCGTTGCAGATGGATCCGCTGTCGCTCAGCCGTCACTATCGCTGCTATCCCGGGCAGGGCGACTACCCCATCGTGGACTATCTCGAGGCGATCGCCGACACCGGCTATCGCGGTCCCGTCTCGCTCGAAATTTTCAACGATCAGTTCCGCGGCGCCTCGGCGCATCAGATCGCGCTCGACGGCATGCGCTCGTTGCGCGCGCTGGGCGAGCAGGTGAACGCGGTGCGCGCCAAGCTCGCCAAACCGCCGTTGCCTGACCTGCCCGCGCTGCCGCCGGCGCCGCAAGTGGAGGCCGTCGAGTTCATCGAATTCGCCGCCAACGACGCCGAGGCCGCGCCGCTCGTTTCCCTGATCGAGGGCCTCGGCTTCGCGCGCGCCGGGCGTCATCGCTCCAAGGACGTCGAACTCTTCCGCCTGGGCGACATCAACATCGTCGTCAATCAGGATCGCGAAGGCTTCGCGCACGCCTTCAACACGCTGCACGGCCCCTCGGTCTGCGCGTTGACGCTGCGTGTCGACAGCGTGGCCAGGGCGCTCGATCGCGCGCGCGCGATGGACGCGCCGAATTATCTCGGCCGCATTGGACCCGGCGAGACGCTGATCCCCGCCATCGCCGGCGTCGAGGGCAGCCTGTTGTATTTCGTCGACGCTGGGTCCCGATCCGCATGGCCCCAGGATTTCGTCGCCGAGGCAGCCGCCGCGCCCGCCGGCGGCCTGACGCGGATCGACCATCTCTCCAACGTCGTGCGCCGCTCGGAATTTCTCACCTGGTCGCTCTATTACAAGACGGTCCTAGGCCTACAGGCGGAGGCGGCGGTCGAGATGGCCGATCCGCACGGCGCGTTCTTCTCGCGTTCGCTGCGCAGCGCCAACGGCGCGCTCAGAATTCCGATCAACGTTTCCGACGGCGGCGAGACCGGCGTGACGCGCTTCATCGACACGTTCGGCGGCGCGGGCTATCAGCAGATCGCGCTGGCGACCGACGACATCTTCCCGGTGGTCGAGCGCGCGCACGCCGCCGGCGTCGCGTTCCTGCCGATCCCCGATAATTACTATTACGATCTCGACGCCCGCTTCGACATCGCTCCCGAGTTGCTCGCGCGCTTGCGCGGGCTCGGCGTGCTGTACGATCGCGTGAAGGGCGGCGAGTTCCTGCACATCTACACTCAGACCTTCCGCGACCGCTTCTTCTTCGAGATCGTACAGCGCAAGAATTACGATCTTTTCGGCGCGGCCAATACGCCGGTGCGGCTCGCGGCCCAAGCGCGCGTGCAAGACGAAGCGCAAAGCACGACGTTGGCGCTGGACATCTGACGATGTTTTGATAGTAAACTGGTTTATGATGAGCTCTCGCCAGGTGGAGCCGTCGAAGAGGGAAGGGAGGAACGGCTGAATGTTTCGCCTCGTCGCGCATCGTCTCCTGACGTCGATTCCTCTCATTCTGGTCGTCACCTTCCTGACGTTCTTCCTCAACTCGCTCGCGCCCGGCGATCTCGCGCGGACGCTGATGCAAGGCGGGGGCACGGAAGAGCAATATCAGCAATTGCGCGTTGAGATGAGTCTCGATCAACCCGTTCTGATGCAATATTGGCGTTGGCTCAGCCACGCCCTGACGGGCGATCTCGGCGTCTCCTTCTTCACCGGCGAGCGCGTGTCGACGCTGCTCAACGGCCGCGTCGGCGTGACCTTGACCCTGATGGTCGGCGTGCTCGTCGTCTGCGTCGTCGCGGGGCTGACGCTCGGCATCGCCAGCGCCTTGCGCGGCGGCTTCGTCGGCCGTGCGATTGACGTGCTCTCGATGATGGGCCTGATCTTTCCCTCGTTCTGGGTCGCGCTCGTGTTTATCGCGATCTTCGCTGTATGGCTGGGCTGGTTCCCCGCCACCGGCTACACGCCGTTTCGAGACAATCCGTGGGCTTGGTTTATCGGCATG
>Ga0302320_10028970_pt1 | contig 10607 bp, 3 predicted proteins | sample Bog_T0_3_FD_202130 | JGI IMG/M metagenome (GOLD analysis project Ga0302320, IMG submission 202130) | Peat permafrost microbial communities from Stordalen Mire near Abisko, Sweden - Bog_T0_3 | ecosystem: Environmental > Terrestrial > Soil > Wetlands > Peat | place: Sweden: Abisko, Stordalen Mire... | reverse complement strand
CGAGGTCATGCGGCGCCGGAGCCCCGCTTCTCCCCCAGCGCCTATTTTGATCGGGGCCATTTCTTTCATCGCCGCGAACGCTCCCGGGTTCGCCGACGATATCGAACCGAAACTGCAATCCGCGGGATTGAGTTCCCTGCCCTTCCGCATCGAGGGCATCCTGCGAGCCGCCGAGTTATTCGGCAAACCCGTTCCCTTCTCCCTCACCGAAACGCAACGCGCCCGCCTGGTTCATTCGCTCTCCCCTCACTCCCTGGACGCCATCGTCCGCGCGGCCCGCCGCACCATCGAGCGGCTGGGATTGGCTACGCTACGCTCCGTCGCTACAGCGCTCGCAGACATCGCCCCGGAAGCCGCCGACACCGGCTTCATCGCAGACGTACTCTCGGGTGCGGGCGACTTCCGCTGGCTGGACCAATCCAGCGAATGGTTCTGGCTTCCCGCCGTGCCGCGAAACCCGGTGGTGCGGCGCATCCGCAAAATCCTGGCGGTGGCCAACCCCGTCCGGTCTACGGAGCTGTGCGCCGGAATCGCCCGCGAGTACCGCCTACAGAGCGAATCGCCTCCTCCCGCCGTGTTGCTGGAATTGTGCCGTCAAATTCCGGGGATGCGTGTGGCCGCGGAGTTTGTCGAAGCAGATCCTCGCATCGACCTTCGCGAGGTTCTGGGTGAAGTAGAGCAGAGCATCGTCGAGTTGTTGGTGGCACGGGGAGGGCTGATGCGCCGCGCCGACCTGGCCGCCGGTTGCCTGGAACGCGGGTTGAACCGGTCCAGCTTCTATAGCGCCTTGGCACTTTCCCCCGTGATTGCACTGTTTCCCACCGGCCAGGTCGAACTGATCGGCGCCGGAATTGCCCCGCCACCGGACCTGGACACCAGCACACGCTCGAAGTACCTCCATCCCAAGGCGCGCGGACACAACATCAGCCTCCGCAAGTGGATGGCGTAGGCAGACCTCCCTGCCTGTCACTTCCTACTCCGTGCGAGATTTTGCTACAACACCTCGCCCCGGGTTGTGGGTATTTCCCAATTTAATACAGATAATAAGATCTTTTTACTTGTTTTTGTCTACGGAGTTGTGATAGATTCCAGAACATACCTTAAGCGACACTCGCGCCCGGCTGTAGGTGATCTGCCGGGCTCTCGGCTTTAATTTGGTGGGATCTTCGCGCCTTTGGGCCGGATATTTCCAAACTTCAACCGGGCCATGTAGCCCCATCATTTTCTGAGATAGGGGGCGAGCTGTCTAAGCGCTCCCCGCATTAGTTTGGCGCCAGGCTACCAGTGTGTCTGTACGGCTGCAATCGCCGCTCTCATTACGCGCGCCGGTTGCCCTCGCTAGCCCTCCAGTGGCATGACGCTGAGGGAGAAGTCTGCCCTGATGGCGTTCCACTCGGCTCTTACCTGAATCATTGCAAAGGGGGTCATTCCATGAAACGGTTGTTGGCGTTCTTCCTTTTGAGCGCTGCGGTAGTTCTCGCCCAGGGATTGGGCCGCATTGACGGATCGGTAAGCGATCCAACCGGAGCCGCCGTGCCCGGTGCCGATATTCTGCTGAAGTCTGTCGCGACCGGCCAGACTTATACCGCTTCCTCCAACGAACGCGGAGAGTGGACCATACCGCAACTGGAAGCCGGAGCGTACCGGGTCACCATCAGTAAGGCGGGATTCGTGGTAGCCACGGTTACCAATATCGCTCTGGCAGCCGGTGTCGCGGCATTGGTGCCGGTAAAACTGGAAATCGGCAAATCCACGGAAAGTGTGACCGTGGATGCCGGCGCCGAGATCGTGGAGACCCAGTCGGCCCAGGTCAGCAATACCATTACCGACCGCCAGATCACCGAGTTGCCCTTCGCCACCCGCAACGCCGTGGAGTTGATGGTGACGCAGCCGGGAACCTCGACCCCCACCAACCCACGAAGCTCGACCATTGACGGCCTCCCCCGAGGTGCGATCAACGTCACCATCGACGGCATCAACACCCAGGACCAGGAGTTGAAATCGGGCGACGGATTCTTCAGCTACATCATGCCTTCGGTGGATTCGCTGGAAGAAGTAACCCTCACCACGGCCGCCGCCAGTGCCGACAGCACCGGCCAGGGCGCCGCACAGATCAAGTTCGTCACCAAATCGGGAAGCAACAATTTCCATGGCGGCGGCTTCTCCCAGTTCCGCAACACTTTCTTCAACGCCAACTACTATTTCAATAACGAGACCTGGTCCAACGCCACCACCCATTTGGGCGTGCCGCGAGACATCCTGCACTTGCGGCAATACGGCGGCCACATTGGCGGTCCAGTCATCAAGGACAAGTTGTTCTTTTTCGGCAACGTGGAGATCTTCCGCAATCCGTCGTCGAACGCGTACACCCAGAATATTGCCTACTCAACCTATACCCAGGGGATATATAACTACCAGAACACAGCCGGCGCCGTCATCCCCGTAAACCTGCTGCAGATCGTGGGAACCGCCTCTGTACCGGCAGGCACTCGCGCCTTTGCTACCACCTTGGATCCAACCATTGCGGCAACCTACGCCAAGATTGCGGCAATCGCGCCGCCGGCCTCGTCGCTGATTTCCAATGCCGGAAACGGCGACTACAATTCGGGCGCCTGGACCTATCAGATCGCCGGCGTGGACGCCCGGAATTTCTATACCGGGCGTATCGATTACAACATCTCGCAGAAACATCACCTGTCATTCACCTATAACTACGACTATTACAATTCCACCCCGGATATCCTGAACACGGACGTGCCGGTCTACCCCGGAACAGGAACCGTGCTGGGAAGCTCGGTGATTGCCGGCCAGATCAGCGACCGGTTCTCGGGCACGATCGCCCTGCGGTCGGCCCTCACGCCCCGGCTCACCAACGAACTGCGCGGCGGTCTGGATGGCGGAACGGTGTCGTTCGGCGGCAACGTGAACGACGGCATGTTCGACCAATGGAAGGGTTACGATCCCAGCGTCAGCTACCAGCACATCACCACCGTGACCGGTCCGCAGCGCCGCAACGGTCCCTACAAGGAAATTGGCGACACGGTGACTTTGGTGAAGGGCTCGCACCAGATTTCCGCCGGCCTCACCTGGTCGCAAGTCAATCTCTGGCAGCAGATCGAAGGCACGGAATCCATTCCCCAAATGTCTTTCGGCGCCGCCACCGGCGACCCTCTCAACACCGGAGCTACCGCTCCGTTCAACATCGCGGCGAACTTCCCGGGCGCTTCGTCTACCAGCGCCATGGCGACGGCATATGCCCAACTGACCGGCCGCGTGTCCTCCATCTCCACGCGCGAGGTGCTCAGCGAAGGTTCGCTGAAATATTCGTACGGCGTGGCTCCCATCGATCGCGATGAAGAGCAATGGTGGGGCTTTTTCGGCCAGGACGTGTGGCGTGTAGCGCCCACGTTCACGGTCACCCTCGGGATGCGTTATGAGAAAGAGGGCAGTTGGAAAAACCTGGACAGCCTCTACACCAACGTGTCGACGGCCTCAATCTGGGGCATCTCCGGCATCGGGAATCTGTTCAATCCCACCACCAGCCCGACCGGCGTGGTTCCCACCTATTCACCGCTGAACGATTCCACCGTCTATCACATGCCTGGCGTCTTTGCGCCGTCTATCGGACTCGCCTGGCAGTTACCCGCCGGCGAAGGGCCGCTGGCCATCCTCTTCGGCCGTCACCAGGGCGCCTCGGTCTTGCGTATGGGTTATAACATCGCCACCACGCGCGAGGGTTCAGGCACCTATCAGAGCGTTTACGCCTCCAATACGGGCTTGACCGAAGATGCCAGCGTGAGCAACGCGGTGGCTCCCAATGACTTCGGCGCCGCCGGGAGCGTGCTCTTCCGCGACCCCTCCATGCCCACGCGTTCGGGTCTGGCAACCGGCCTGAACTTCCCCATCGCAGCCACGTTTACGTCCAGTCTGAACGCCTTCGATCCCAACCTGAAGACGGGATACGTGCAGAGCTGGAACATCGGCTTCCAGCGGGAACTGAGCCGCAACACGGTGGTCGAATTCCGCTATACCGGCAACCATGGTCTGCACGAGTGGAGACAGGTCAACCTGAACGAGATCAACACCGTCAACAATGGCTTCCAACAGGTATTTAACGCAGCACAGAATAACCTGCTGATCGCCCGCGCCGGCAACTTGTACGCCACCAATACCAACAACTTCGCCAACCAGGGATTGCCGGGACAAGTCGCCATTCCCTTCCTGCAAGCCGCTTTGGGCTCCGCCTGCTGCAACAGTTCCACCTATGCCGGTTATCTGGCTTACGGAAGAGAAGGCAGCATGGCCAGCAGCATTTCCGGCACATCGTCTTACAACACCAACTGGACCGCCGCCGGATACGCCGCCAACTATTTCGTGGTGAATCCCACAGTGGCCAGCGGCGGCACGTGGGACGTGCTTCCCTGGGGTGAATCCTATTATGATTCGGGTCAGGTGGAATTGCGCCGGCGGCTCGCCACCGGCATGCAATTCCAGATCAACTACTCATTCTCCAAATCGCTGGCCAATGGCGCCACCAACAGTTCGAGTTCGTCCGGGCAACCTTACACGTTCCGCGACCTGGCGATGAACAAGTTGCCGGATGGCTATGACATCCGCAATGCCTTCAAGGCCAACTACATTTACGAATTGCCCTTCGGTCCGGGCCGCCACTTCCTTTCCGGCACCAGCAACAAGGTGCTCAAAAAAGCCGTGGAAGGCTGGGAACTGGCCGGCGTAGTGCGCGTCCAGTCCGGTACGCCGCTCATGTGGAGCGGATACGACTCGGTGAATGGCAACAGTTCCGGTGTGGTGTACCACAACATCACGCAAAAGCAATTACAGGGCATGATCCAGATCAACAAGACGCAGAACCCGGTCAGCGGCATCCCGCAGGTTTATTATCTGCCGACACCGGTCGCGCCGACTGGTCTGACCAGCGCCAACAACACCAACTTCATTACCAACACGCAAGCGGCGTTCGGCGTAAACAACCTGACGGCCGCCCAGGTGGATCCCAACGCGCCTTACATCGGACCGGCCGCCGCCGGCCAGTGGGGCTGCGAGTGCTACTTCTACCTGCCGTGGCAGCGGCACGTCGACGTCAGCCTGATCAAAGTGACGCACCTCCGTGAGAATGTGACCCTGGAATTCCGGGCACAGGCTCTCAACGTGTTCAACCTGACGAACTTCCTGCCGGGCGCCAACGACACCAGCGCCACGTTCGGACAGATCACTTCCGCCTACCGCGACCTTTCGGGCACCTACGATCCCGGCGGGCGCATTCTGGAGTTCGTCGGCCGCATCAACTTCTAACTTCGGCAGCCACCGCTCCCTGGCGGGTTTTCCGTCAGGGAGCGGCGCCAAGGAGGGCGAAGTGTTGAATCAAGCTCTCGAATCCGAATTGTTAGCCCTGCTGGGCGGCGATGAGAAGGCCCGCATCGCCTCCCGCTACTGTGGATTTGACGGCCTTGGAGGGACCACGCTCCAGGCGGCCGGCGCCGAGTTCGGCATTACCGCCGAACGCGTCCGCCAAATCGTCGGCGAGGTCATGCGGCGCCGGAGCCCCGCTTCTCCCCCAGCGCCTATTTTGATCGGGGCCATTTCTTTCATCGCCGCGAACGCTCCCGGGTTCGCCGACGATATCGAACCGAAATTGCAATCCGCGGGATTGAGTTCCCTGCCCTTCCGCATCGAGGGTATCCTGCGAGCCGCCGAGTTATTCGGCAAACCCGTTCCCTTCTCCCTCACCGAAACGCAACGCGCCCGCCTGGTGCATTCATTCTCGCCGCAATTCCTTGACGCTATCGTCAACGCCGCGCGCCGAACCATCGAGCGGCTGGGGCTGGCTACGCTCCGCTCCGTCTCCACGGCGCTGGCGGACGCAGCTCCGGAGGCCGCTGACCGTGGCTTTATCGCAGACGTGCTCTCGGGCGCGGGCGACTTCCGCTGGCTGGACCAGTACAGCGAATGGTTCTGGCTTCCCGCCGTGCCGCGAAACCCCGTGGTGCGCCGCATCCGTAAGATCCTGGCGGTGGCCAATCCCGTCCGGTTTACGGAACTGTGCGCGGGAGTCGCCCGCGAGTACCGCCTGCAAAGCGAATCGCCTCCTCCCGCCGTGCTGCTGGAACTTTGCCGCCAAATTCCGGGGATGCGCGTGGCCGGGGAGTTCGTCGAAGCGGACCCGCGCATCGACCTTCGCGAGGTTCTGGGCGAAGTAGAGCAGGCTATCGTCGAACTGCTGGCCGCACAGGGAGGGCCGATGCGCCGCGCCGACCTGGCCGCCGGTTGCCTGGAACGCGGGCTGAACCGGTCCAGCTTTTATAGCGCACTGAAGCATTCGCCCGTAATCGCCCTGCTTCCCGCTAACCAGGTGCAGCTGGTGGGCGCCGGAATTGCCCCGCCACCGGACCTGAATGCCGGCAAACGCTCGAAGTACTTCCATGCCAAGCCTCACGGACACAACCTCAGCCTCCGCAAGTGGATGGCGTAGGACAGGCCTCCCGGCGCCTCCCGGCCCGCCATTCCGGCTCAAAATGACAGGCCGGGAGGAGTGTCCCGCTGATTTTTCGCATTTCAGACCTAAAACCCTGTAGATTTTTACGACATGAAGGTCTTATAATAGGATTTAAGAAAGTGAATCCCATACTAGTAAGGAGGGGAGAGTTGACCAGCTCATCCGCCAACATTCGCCCGAAAGTCACCATCGACGGCAATGAAGCAGCCGCCTACGTGGCCCATCAAACCAACGAAGTCATCGCCATTTATCCTATTACGCCGTCCTCCAACATGGGGGAGTGGGCGGATCAATGGTCCGCCGAACAGAAGACCAACATCTGGGGTACCGTGCCGACGGTGGTCGAGATGCAGAGCGAGGGCGGCGCCGCCGGCGCGCTGCACGGCGCTTTACAGGCCGGGTCGCTGGCCACCACCTTCACCGCTTCCCAGGGTCTGCTGTTGATGATCCCCAATATGTTCAAAATCGCCGGGGAGTTGACCTCCACGGTGTTTCATATTGCCGCCCGCTGCGTGGCCACGCACGCTCTTTCTATTTTTGGCGACCATAGCGACGTCATGGCCGCCCGCGCTACCGGGTTCGGCATGCTCTCTTCCAACTCCGTGCAGGAAGTCATGGATATGGCGCTCATCGCCCAGGCCGCCAGTATGGAAGCGCGCCTTCCGTTCCTGCACTTCTTCGACGGCTTCCGCACCTCCCATGAAGTCGCCAAGGTGGAACAGCTCACCGTCGACGATTTGCGCGCCATGATCGACGAAGAACTGGTTCTGGCGCACCGCGCCCGCGCCCTCAGCCCCGATCGGCCCATGATCCGCGGCACGGCGCAGAATCCCGACGTTTACTTCCAGGCGCGCGAAGCCTGCAATCCCTACTACCTGGCCGCCCCCACCATCGTGCAGAATGCCATGGACAAGTTCGCCGGGATCGTGGGACGGCAATACCACCTGTTCGACTATGTGGGCGCCCCCGACGCCGAGCGCATCATTATTATGATGGGTTCGGGCGCGGAAGTGGCCCAGGAGACGGTGGAAGCTCTCACCGCCGCCGGCGAGAAAATCGGCCTGCTCAAAGTCCGCCTTTACCGGCCTTTCGCCGTAGAGACGTTCGTAGCGGCGATTCCGGCTTCCGTCAAATCCATCGCGGTTCTCGACCGCACCAAGGAACCTGGCGCCACCGGCGAACCGCTCTATTGCGACGTGGTTACCGCGCTTTCGGAAATGGGCATCGCCAAGAAAGTGATTGGCGGCCGCTACGGCCTGGCGTCCAAGGAATTCACTCCGGCCATGGTGAAGGGCGTGTATGACGAACTGCTGAAGAAATCGCCCAAGAACCACTTCACGGTCGGCATCCAGGACGATATCACGCACACCAGCCTGGATTACGATCCCGAGTTTTCCACCGAGGTTCCCGGAACGGTGCGCGCCCTGTTCTACGGCCTGGGCGCCGACGGCACCGTGGGAGCGAACAAGAACTCCATCAAAATCATCGGCGAGGAAACCGATAATTTCGCGCAAGGCTACTTCGTCTACGATTCCAAGAAGTCCGGCTCGATGACCACGTCGCACCTGCGCTTCGGCCCCAAGCCACTGCACTCCAGCTACTTGATCACCAAGGCCAGTTTCGTGGCCTGCCACCAGTTCAGCTTCCTGGAGCGCATGGATGTGCTCAAGGCCGCCGAACCCGGCGCCACCTTCCTGCTGAACAGCACCTTCGGGCCGGACGAGGTGTGGAACCACCTGCCGCGCACCGTGCAGCGCCAGATCATCGACAAGAAACTCAAGTTCTATGTGATTGACGGCTACGAAGTGGCCAAGCAGACCGGCATGGGCGGACGCGTCAACACCATCATGCAGACCTGCTTCTTCGCCATCAGCGGAGTGCTTCCGCGAAACGAAGCCATTGAGGCGATTAAGCACTCCATCGAAAAGACTTACGGCAAGCGCGGCGAGAGCGTGGTGAAGAAGAATTTCGCCGCCGTGGACGCCTCCCTGGCCCATCTTCACGAGGTCAACGTTCCGCAGCAGATCACGGCGGTGTTCGATATTCGCCCGGCCGTGCCCGCCGCCGCTCCCAGCTTCGTGCAGAGAGTGACTGCCCGCATCATCGCCGGCGAAGGCGACGATCTGCCGGTGAGCGCCATGCCCGTGGATGGCACCTTCCCCTCCGCCACCGCACAGTGGGAGAAGCGCAACATCGCCCTGGAAATCCCCGAATGGGATCAGGACCTGTGCATCCAGTGCGGCAAATGCGTGCTGGTTTGCCCGCATAGCGTGATTCGCGCCAAGGTTTACGACGATAGTTACCTGGGGAATGCCCCGTCCACTTTCAAGTCCGTTCCGGCCCGTTGGAAGGACATGAAGGAGCGCAAATATACCCTGCAAGTGGCGCCCGAGGATTGCACCGGCTGCACCTTGTGCGTGCAGGTCTGCCCGGCCAAGAGCAAGAGCGAAGTGAAGCACCGCGCTCTCAACATGGTGGCGCAGCCGCCCCTGCGCGAAGCCGAAGCGGCCAATTGGGACTTCTTCCTGAACATTCCCGATACCGACCGCAAGGTCCTCTCCCTGGGCCAGGTGAAGGACGTGCAGTTGCTCCAGCCGCTGTTCGAATTCTCCGGCGCCTGCTCCGGCTGCGGCGAAACCCCCTACGTGAAGCTGATGACTCAGCTCTTCGGCGACCGCATGCTGGTCGCCAATGCCACGGGATGCTCCTCCATCTACGGCGGCAACCTGCCCACTACGCCCTATTGCCAGAACGAAGAGGGACGCGGACCGGCTTGGTCCAATTCCCTGTTTGAAGACAACGCCGAATTCGGTCTGGGCATGCGCCTGGCAGTCGACAAGCAGAACGAATACGCCCGCGAGCTGGTTTGGAAGCTGGGTTTCGCCATCGGCGAGAACCTGGCGCAAGCCATTCTCAACGCCGACCAAAAGCACGAGGCCGGCATCTTCGAGCAACGCGAACGCGTGAAGCAGCTCAAGGCGAAGCTGATCGAAATCAACACAGCCGATGCCCGCGACCTGCTAAGTATCGCCGATACGCTGGTGAAGAAGAGCGTCTGGATCGTGGGCGGAGACGGCTGGGCCTACGACATCGGCTTCGGCGGTCTCGACCACGTCATGGCATCCGGCCGCAACGTCAATATCCTGGTGCTGGATACCGAGGTTTACTCCAATACCGGCGGCCAGGCTTCCAAATCCACGCCCCGCGGAGCGGTCGCCAAGTTTGCCGCCGGCGGCAAACCGGTGGGCAAGAAGGACCTGGCCATGATCGCCGTCAGCTACGGCAGCGTCTACGTGGCGCGCGTGGCCATGGGCTCTAGCGACATGCACACCCTCAAAGCCTTCCAGGAAGCGGAAGCTTTCGACGGCCCCTCGCTGATCATCGCCTACAGCCACTGCATCGCCCACGGCTACGACCTGGCCAACGGTTTGGAGCAGCAGAAGGCCGCCGTCAATTCCGGCTATTGGCCCCTGTTCCGCTACAACCCCGACCTGGTGGCGCAGAACAAGAACCCCTTCCAACTGGATTCCCGGGCGCCCTCCATCACGCTCAAGGAATACATCTACAACGAGACCCGCTACACCATGCTCGTCAAGAGCAATCCCGAACAGGCCAAGAAGCTGCTCGCCCTGGCCCAGGAAGATGTGGCCAGCCACTGGAAGCTCTACGACTACATGGCTCACGAGCCCTTCAACGGCGCGGAGGTGAAGAAATGATCGATCTCAGCAAGACTATTGACCTCTCCACGACCTATCTCGGTCTGAAACTCAAGAACCCGTTGGTTGCCTCGTCCTCGCCGATGTGCGGGGACGTGGGCAACATCCGCCGGCTGGAGGATGCCGGCGCCTCCGCCGTAGTGCTGCAATCGCTGTTCGAAGAGCAGATCGAGCAAGAGAGCAACGAACTCGACCGCTACATCGACGCGGCCTCCGAAGTGGGAGCCGAATCGACCAGCCATTTCCCCGAACTGATGCACCGCGTGATGGGTCCGGAAACTTACCTCGCCCACATCGTGAAGTGCAAACAGGCCGTCAAGATCCCGGTGATTGCCAGTTTGAACGGCACTTCCCTGGGCGGCTGGCTGGGCTACGCC
>Ga0302320_10028969_pt1 | contig 10608 bp, 10 predicted proteins | sample Bog_T0_3_FD_202130 | JGI IMG/M metagenome (GOLD analysis project Ga0302320, IMG submission 202130) | Peat permafrost microbial communities from Stordalen Mire near Abisko, Sweden - Bog_T0_3 | ecosystem: Environmental > Terrestrial > Soil > Wetlands > Peat | place: Sweden: Abisko, Stordalen Mire... | reverse complement strand
ACCGTCAGAAGTTCGATGAAAAAGACGGCGTCCTGGTTTGCTCGCGCCTGTTTAACCTCAAAGAGGTCGAGATCGCCCCCGCGCAATATGCCGGGTTGAAACGGACGCTCAAGGATTTGCAATACGACGCGAGAAAATCCCCTGTCGTGGCTGTCGCGAATCCTGCGGCCGCGGCGCCAGAGGTGGCCGCCGACCCGCCCGCGACTCCTCCAATCGAGTCCAATTCGATTGTCCTGTACAGCCGCAAGAACCTCGATGTGTCGGACCCGCACACGGCCGTGTATCGGGTGAAATTTTCGAGGCTCATACTTACTTACGCCGGGAAAATCGGGAACGCTGAGATCAAAGTGGATTACAACCCGGCCTGCGAAGAAGCGCGGATCCTTAGTGGTGTTGTAACTTCCAAAACCGGCCAGCGGCAGGAGATATCCAAAGGCGAGATCAACGTCATGGATGCCGAGTGGAGCGCGTCGGCCAAGCGTTACACGGGCGGGAAGATACTCGTGGCCAACCTCCCCGGCGTGGATATCGGGTCCACCATCGAAGTGGAATTTGAGATAGTCATGAAGAACATGCCCTTCGTCGCCGGCTTCGAGCCCTTTCAACTCCCCGACGATCTCGATCAAAAGTCATTTGAACTTACCGCCCCGGCCGGCGTGAAAATCGAGAAGATGGTCACTGGCGGCATCCCCCTCGAGTTCACCGATCCCGTCGCCTCCGGTACTGGCAGGCAAACCTGCCGGTGGTCCGTGGAAAAAGTGAAGGCGCTGGCCGCCGAGACGCAATTGCCGCCCGATTGGGTTTACAAACCCGGCGTGACTTACTTCGTGGGCGACGTCAAAGACTACCTCAAGACGCTAAGTGACACCATGGAGGACCGGTCGCGGTCTCGCGCAAAGGTCGAAGCACTGACCAGGCAAATCGTCGGCCAGGGCAAGGACAAACTCGCAACGGTAAAAGCCATCCGCGACTTTGTGGCCAGGTCGATCCGCCTCGCCGGGCCGGCCTTCACGAAACTGCCCTTGAGCGAGTTATCGCCCGCCGACACCACGCTGGCCGATGGTTACGGGCACGCCGCAGACCGCGCGATCCTCCTTCATGCGATGCTGGCCGCGGCCGGATTTCAACCCGAGTTCGTCCTGGCCTCGAACCTGCCGGCGATGCAGGACATCAGTAACATCGTAACTTCATTTCCGCTGCCGGACAGCTTTGACACGCCGCTGGTAAAACTTACGCTGGACGGCGAAACTTATTACTTGAATGACACCGATCAGTACGCGAGGCTGGGCTCGACGGCGCATGAGGACAGGCTGGGCATCAATCTCTCGAGCCAGGCCGGCGAGGTGATCGAGGCCGCAAAGGATTGCAAGGACAGAATCGAAACCGATTACACGCTCTCATTCGCCGACAACGGCCGGATGCGGATGGGCGTGCGAAATCATTACTTCGGAAACGAGTATAACCAAAAGAACCGCTATTTTTCCGAGCTGCGTCCCGAGGAAAGAAAGCGTTACTACCAGGAGGCTGTTTCGAAGATAGACCAGGGCGCCCGCCCCGTCGGCGATTTGACCGAACAATTCGACACTTATCCCGGCACCGAACAATTCACGGTCGAACTCGACAACTACGCCGTGGTGGATGGCAAGTACCTTTACTTCAATCTGCCCTTTACTCCCTCGCTCGTCCAACTTCCCGGCGGCGACCGGCGCACCCTGCCCCTCATGCTTTCGGACGAGGGGACCCACAGCATCCGCACCGAGATCGAGTTGCCGCTCGGCTTCCGCGATGTGCTCATCTCGCCGGCAAATGAAAGCCTCGAGGCTCCGGCGGGCGGCGGAAAGGTGCGCATGATGTCATCGGAGGCCGCGGGCAAGTTTGTGCTTACTGATAACTTCGAAAAGTCGCCTGCCGTCATCAACCCTCGCGACTATCTGGCGATGCTGAAGGTTGAATCAATCCTTGAGACTAAGTCGGCAAAGGTGTTTCTCTTGGAAAAGGACTGATCTCATATGAAACTAACCGGCTCCGGCCCGGGCCTCGTCTGCGGTCAGGCTCGGCATTTTCCCCAAGGCGATTTTACGGACCGCGCCGCCCTTGCCGCCATCGCGCGCAAGGCCATGGTCGAGCGCGGTCTCGAACCCGACTATCCGCCGGCGGCGCTGCGACAGTTGGCGGCCATCGGCGGACCCGCGGCGGCGACCGGCGACGTGCGCGACCTGCGCGACCGCCTCTGGGCATCCATCGACAACGACGACTCCCGCGATCTTGATCAACTCACCGTCGCCGAGGCGCTCGCGGGCGACCGGGTCAGAATCCTCGTGGCCGTCGCGGACGTGGACGCCCTGGTTTCCAAGGGATCGGCTCTCGACGCCCACGCTCTTTGCAATACGACCTCGGTCTACACCCCCGCCGCGATTTTTCCCATGCTCCCGGAGGGGCTCTCCACCAACCTGACCTCGTTGAACGAGGACCAGGAGCGGATCGCTCTGGTGGCCGACATTGTCTTCGAAGCCGACGGCTCTCTTGCTGCCTCGGACATCTACCGCGCGCGCGTCCGTAACCGCGCAAAGCTCGCGTATCGTGGTGTCGCCGCGTGGCTGACCGGCGAGGGACCCGCCCCGCAGCGCATTCTCGATACCCCCGGCCTCGACGCGAACCTCCGGCTCCAGGATCAGATCGCCCGGCGGCTCGTCGATTTGCGGCATCGCCACGGCGCTCTCAGCCTCGAGACCATCGAGCCTCGCGCCATTTTCGACGGCGACTCTCTTTCCGATCTCGACCTCGACCCGACCAACCGCGCCCGGCAATTGATTGAGGACTTCATGATCGCCGCCAACGGTGTGACCGCGAACTTTCTCAAGGCGAAGGGATTTCCCTCCCTCCGCCGCGTGTTGCGCTCCCCGGAGCGCTGGAGCCGCATCGTTGGCCTGGCGGCCGGGTTCGGCGAGCGCCTTCCGGATGCGCCGGACGGCGTCGCCCTCGAAGCTTTTCTCACGCGGCGCCGCGCCGCCGACCCCGCGAAATTTCCCGACCTCTCCCTGGCCGTAGTCAAGCTCATCGGTCGCGGCGAGTACGCCCTTTATCTCCCCGGTGGCGAGCCCCCCGGGCACTTCGGCCTCGCGGTCAGAGACTACGCCCATTCCACCGCGCCCAACCGCCGCTTCCCCGATCTCATCACCCAGCGGCTCCTGAAAGCCGCGCTCGCCGGCGCCCCGCTCCCGTACGCCGTCGCCGAGCTGACGGACCTGGCGCAGCGTTGCACCGAGCGCGAGGACGCCGTTGCCAAAGTCGAGCGCCAGGTCCGGAAGTCCGCCGCCGCCCTCCTCATTTCAAAACGGATCGGCGAGAAATTCGATGCCATTGTCACCGGCGCATCTCCCAAAGGTACATGGGTCAGGGTCTTCCATCCCCCCATCGAAGGCCGCCTCGACCGCGGCTTCCAGGGCCTCGACGTAGGCGACCGCGTCTCCGTCAGGCTCATCCATACCGACTTCGAGCGCGGCTTCATCGACTTCGCGCGCGCGTAGGATGTGCGGGTGTGTGCCTTCAGCTTCACTTCACTCGTTCTGCCCGCTGCCGCGTTACCCGGTACGCCTCCCTCAGCCGCAGCCGGAAGTGATCCCACGTAAACAGCCCCTCCATTCGCGTCCGCGCCGCCGCTCCCATCCGCCGGCATAACTCCGGCGACCCGTACAGCCGCTCAATCGCCCCCGCCAGCGCCCTAGCGTCATTGCAAGGGATCACGCACCCCGTCTCTCCGTCCACCACAGCGTCTCCCGACTCATAAGTCGTGATCTGCGGCAGACCCGCCGCCGCCGCCTCGAAGGTCACCTTCGCGCTCCCTTCGCAAGTCGAGGGGAAGATGTGCACGCTCGCCGTCCGCAGCAGCTTCTCCGGCTCCGCGCAGAAACCCTCGAGCCGCACTGAGTCATCCGCGTAGCGATCGAGGAATTCCTCCATCTCCTCGTGTACGTAGCCCACCAGAACCAGTTCCGCATTTTTCAGCTTCAGGCCGTGCCACGCCTCGAGCAGCGTGTGAACCCCTTTGCGTTTCTTCAGCGCCCCCAGGAAGATCGCCCGGAACTTCTCCGGCGGGCTCTCCGCCGGCGTGAACCGCTCGATGTCCACCCCGCGCGGCAGGTAAAAAAGCTTCTCCTCCGGCACCCCTGCCGCGCGAAAAGTATCCGCCGCGCAATGGGACAGCACCAGGATCAGCGTGGCCAGGTCGTACTCCTCGATCGTTTGCTGCCGGGTTACCAGCAGGCCGTTCATCAGCCGTTGCGGCCAGGGAGCGGCCGCCCGTTCCCGCTCGCTCTTCGTCACCGCCGGTTTCGTCTTCCCCTTATTGCGGTGCCACGTCGGGATTTCGAGGACGGACGGAATGCCCATCCGTTTTGCCTCCCGAAACGTGCGCACGCATTCGCCCGACCAGGCGTGGACGAGGTCGTGCCGCCCCGTTCGCAACTCCGCCCGCGCCATCATATCCAGGTAATGCTTCTTCGCCCCGTAATAATGCGCCCGGTCCAGCGCCGAGAGCAGCCGGACAGGATGCCATCTCAGCGATTGAATGCGCAACGCTGGCGCCGTCTCCTGCCGGTTCGCATAAACGATGGCCCGTCCGAGGATCCCTGCCTCGTGCAATCCCCGCACCGTCTCATACGCGTCCGTGTCCAGCCCGCTGCCCCCCAGCTTGGCGGAGATAGAGTACAGGACGCTCTTCGGCAGCGCCAGTCCGGCCGATTCCTGGGGACTCGTCTCGGATACGTCGAAGAGCTGCATGAGGACCAATCAGTATTCGCAAATCGCCACAGGGGTCAACACGCCGCGCCTGCCTAGGGGAGGGACGGCTGATTTCGTCGTGGTTGAAAATAAAATTTCTGTGGGCGCTTTGAGTAGGGGCTCCATGGCTCGTTTTTCCCCGGAGGCGGCCCCTGTTTGAACGGTATAAAGGCATTCTCTTGGACATCTGGTAACCGGATGTGCATATTGCGGCAGGTTTACGAATTAATTTATCTCCCTGCCAATAGTCACCCGTTGACGCGGAACCACTCCCCAATAGTCATGAATACCTTCTCTTCTGACAGGTGCCTCTGGCGCCATGCCGTTTCTTCACGTCTGGCCCGGGTCCTTCTCGCCACCGCCCTGTTGGTTATTGGCGCCGCGCCGCCCGCCTCGGCGGAGCCCATCATCACGTGGACCGGCGCTTCCAGTGCAAACTGGAGCAACTCCGGCAACTGGAGCGGCGGCACTCCGAGCACCTACGGAGAGTTGCTTTTCAACGGAAGCGTTCAGACGACGAATACCGACGACGTGTCGTACTCGGAGCAGGAGCTGCTCTGGAACAGTTCGAGCAATTGGACGCTGAATCAGGCGAGTTCTGCCGTCATCTCCCTTTACGACTACGGTGGCATTCAATCCAAGGTCGAGAACGATGGCTCCGGCACAGTCACAATCAATGTCCCGATCACGTTCGCCATGACTGTCAACACCAACCCCTGGGGCGAAATCAGCGCCGTGGGCAATTCCATTACCTTTGGCTCCGGTGCGACATTGACAGTAAACGGCTCGGCTGTGAATGGCATCAAGTTCTGGGGCGGCGGCAACACGGTTACATTCAATAATACGATCAACGCCTCCGGGAAGTGGTTTGGCGAAACCGCCACCGGCGCCGTCGTCACGATCAACGGCACGGCCACCACCGGCGATTTCTATGTCATGAACGGGGGCATCCTTAACATCGGCGCGGGCGGCTCATTGACCACGAGCGCCGTCAGGCTCGGCGGCGATTTCGGCAATACCACCAACCAGAATCAAACCCTCGGCGGAACCCTTGCGCTGACTTCCGGCACGGGCGGCCAGACCTTCACCTCCATCATCGACTCAGTAAGCGGCAATAGCTCAAACGCCCTCTACCTCAAGTCCCTCAACATCAGCGGCACCAATACCGTCAGCGGCAACGTTTTCCTCGATAGCAGCCTCTCCGTTCAGAACAGTAACAATGGCACGCTGCTCTTTAATGGAAGTAACTTTGACTTAAAACAGCAGGCCCTGACGGTGTCCGGCAGCGGCACGACGATTGTCAGCGCTCCACTGACCACCGACTTCGCCACCGGCGGTTCCCTGGTCAAGAGCGGCCCGGGAACCCTGATCCTCCAGGGCACGAACAATAATTACACCGGCACATCGGGCGCCTCGCTCACTGCCAACGGCACACAGATCGGCGGCGGCGTACTGGGCATTTACGCCGATACAAGCCTCGGCCTCGCGCCCTCAGGCGTTTACAATAACATCCAGTTTATCGGCAGCGGTACTTTGCAGGATACTTTCAGTAACATCACGCTCAGCAACTTGCGGAATATCAGCGTTGCCAGCGGCGCGACCGCCACATTCGATAGCGACGGCAATGCCTTTACCATCCAGGGTGTCGTCAACGGGAGCGGCGGCGCGGTCGCCAAGGCCGGGGCGGGCACTCTGACGCTCACCGGCAGCAATACCTACACCGGCGCGACCTCAGTCACGGCGGGCGCGATGGTTGTAACCGGGTCTCTCAATGGAACCGCTTCCGCATCGGTGTCGGCCGGCGCGATTCTCGAAGTGGACGGAATGCTGAATACCTCTGCGACGACGACGGTTGGTGGAACACTCCAGGGCGCCGGCTCGGTCGGCGGGATCATCGCGAATGGCGGCATGATCGATCCAGGGCTGGCCGCGGGCAATTCCTTCAGCGGCAGATTGACGGCCGCCGGCGCGGTCACGTTATCCAGCACGACGAATTTTAACATCCGTCTAGGCACCCTGGCCAGCGGGACCGATTGCGATCAATTGGCCGAAACGGGAAACAACGCAGTTACCCTGAGCGGCTCCTTGAATCTAACCCTCGGAACGGGCATGGCCAATCTGACCAGCGCCAATGTTAACAACTTGTATTATGTCATCGTCAATGGCGGCACAAACGGCGGGACCATCTCCGGCGCCTTTGCGGGCCTCGCGAACGGAGCCCAGATCAACATGAATGGTTACTCGTTCGATATCTATTACGCCGGTACCGCGAACAGTTCCGCCGGCGGCAACGACGTGGTGCTAAAGCTGGCAGCCATTCCGGAGCCCGATACCCTGGCATTCATCTTGTCAGGATTAGGAGCGCTCATCGGCATCCGGAGGTTGAAACGGAAAGCTCCTTCCGCCTGATTTTACTGGGATTCCCCGTCGACGGTCAGCATCCCATCGCGAATTTCCAGCCTCCTATCCCCGCGCATCGAGAGCTTGCGGTCGTGCGTTACCACCACCAGCGCCGTTTTTTCCTCACGCACGATCTCGAACAGCAGATCCATAATCGATTCCCCAGTCTTCGAGTCGAGATTGCCCGTCGGCTCATCCGCAAAAATAATCCCCGGCTTGTTCATCAGCGCCCGCGCGATTGCCACCCGCTGCTGTTCCCCGCCCGATAACTCCGCCGGCAAATGCTGCAACCGGTCTCCGAGCCCCACCCGCTCTAGCGCCGCCGCCGCCGTTGCCGGGTCAGGCCGTTTCCCGATCATCGCCGGAAGCATCGCGTTCTCGAGCGCGGTCAGCTCCGGCAGCAGAAAATAGCCCTGGAACACAAAGCCGATCCGCCCGTTCCGGATGCGCGCCTGCACCGTCTCGTTGCCCTTGTAGAGCTGCTGCCCATCCAGGAACACCGTGCCGCTCTCCGGCCGCTCGAGCCCCGCCAGCGTATAGAGCAGAGTCGTCTTGCCGGCTCCCGACGCTCCGCACAGGAACACGCATTCCCCTCGCGCAACATCGAGCGAGATGCCTCGCAGCACCTCGATATTTCGGGTTCCGAGGCGGAAGGAGCGGCGCAGATTCGAGGCGGTCAGGAACATCGTTTCCGTCAAGCATGCAGGCCCCGCGCCCGATTAAAAAGCCTGTTCCTCCGCAAATTGCCGCCGGGCCTCGAACACCGCCACACCTACGGCCACCGCCAGGTTCAAGCTCCGCGCCCCTGCCATCGGGATCGTCACGCATTGCTCTGCGTTCTTTTCCAGCAGGCTCTCCGGCAGCCCCTTCGTCTCGCGCCCGAAGAAGAGCCAGTCCCCTGGCCGGTACTTCGCCGCGTAATACGGACGCCGCCCTTTCGTGGTGAAAAAGAACCGCCGGTCGCGGGTCGCCGCCGTCGCGGCAAACAACTCATCGAGGCTCTCCCACAGCCGCACGTCGACCTCGTGCCAGTAATCCAGACCCGCGCGCTTCAATTGCCGGTCGTCGATCTTGAACCCCAACGGCTTGACCAGATGGAGCCGCGACCCAGTCGCCAGGCAGGTCCGCGCGATATTCCCCGTGTTTGCCGGAATCTCCGGTTGATGCAGGACGATGTTAAAACCGGACATCTTAAAAAAGAAAAGCGCCCCGTTTCCGAGGCGCTCTCTCTTGCGGGAATCTGTTTTCTGAGGCGCTAATTCGCGCTGGCCGGCGTCGGTTCGACATTCACCCGGCGACCGCCGCGGTCGAACTTCACCTGTCCGTCGACGAGGGCAAAAATCGTGTAATCGCGTCCGAGACCGACATTGCGTCCGGGCAGGAACTTGGTGCCACGCTGGCGGATAATAATATTTCCTGCAATGACCGCTTCGCTTCCGAACTTCTTTACGCCCAGCCGCTTACTGACGCTGTCGCGCCCGTTCTTGACGCTGCCTTGACCTTTTTTATGAGCCATATTTTTGGGAGTGTTTTGAAGGTTAAGCCGTGATGCTCTTGATCCGCACTTCGGTGAGTTTCCGGCGATGTCCAACCGTCCGGTGATACCCCTTCCGGCGGCGATACTTGAAACAAATGACCTTCGGAGCCTTCTTAGCCCCGATCACCTCGGCCGTCACCGAAGCTCCCTTGAGGTCCGCGCCGGCTTTGAATGCTCCGCCGTTGGAGAGGAAGAGCACTTCGGAAAAGGTCGTTTCCGCGCCTGCCTCGACGTCGAGCTTCTCGACCTCGATCACGTCGCCTTCGGCCACGCGGTACTGTTTTCCGCCGGTTTTGATGATTGCGTAGGACATAAATGGTGCGTGCCGTGGCACGAAAAAATGGAGGGTGACAGTGGCACGGCTCGAAGCGGAAGGCAAGGGTAAATCAGCGATTTTTTGGCGGGAAGATGACGCCGTCGTTGCGATCTCAATGGAGTGTTGCCTCCAAAAATAGCCCAATTTGGTTTGATTTGGTCGGATTTGGTCGGATTTGGTCGGATTTCGTGCGATCAGGTTGGATTCAAAGGCGGGTAATTCCAGGGAGCATCGATCTCCGGATGGGCAGTCAACTGGCTGCCCTTCGGGAGAATGGCGATCCCGGGAACGCCATGCATGAGCCGTTTCATTCTCTTATTATGAGCAGCGGGGACGGTGCTCTACCTAGAACTTTTTTTGAGGTGAACCCGAAATCGCCCGCGAACCCGCTCCCGTGTTGACATCCATTTTGCCTCAATTACGGGTGCTGCATGGCGACCATCACCCTCAAGAATGTCCCGGAGGAGGTGTATGCCGCGTTGAAGCAGCAGGCGAAACGGCACAAGCGCTCGTTGAATCAGGAAGCCATCGTGTGCCTCGATTTGGCGCTCGGACGCGGAGCCCGCGATCCGCAAGCCATGCAGGCGGGGATTCGCAGCCTGCGTTCCAGTGTTTCCCTGAAAAAAGTGGATTTGGATTGGATCGACCGCGCCCGACGGGAAGGGCGTCCATGATCGTCGCCGATACAAGCTGCATCGCATCCCCCGCGAGCGCGCGCTTGGCAGCGGCTCGAAATCGTGGCAGCTTTCCAGCATGAGCATTACCGGGATTGTTGAGAATGACACGATCAAGTTGCCGCCGGGCGTGCATGTGCCGGACGGCACCTCCGCGCGGATTATTCTCGAAACTGTTGCCGGCAGGACTTTGGCTGAAAGGTATGCAGGGTTAATCGGCATCACTGACGCCCTACCCGAGGATATGGCTGAGAACCATGACCACTACCTGCACGGCGCACCGAAGAAGTGAGGGTATTCGCGGATACCTATTTTTATCTCGCGCTGTTCAATACGCGGGACACCCACCATCGGCGCGTGCTGGAGTTTGTGGGGACATTCACGGGCGGGGTAGTGACCACGCAATGGGTGCTCACGGAGGTTGCGGACGCTTTTGCAAGCATCCCTCAGCGGCGGGATTTACAAGCAAAGTTTCGGGTTCTTGTAGAAGACCCCGGAACTCAAATCGTAGTGGCCTCGCCGGAACTTTTCGATCGGGGTCTCGCACTCTACAACGCCCGTCCAGACAAGGACTGGTCGCTGACGGACTGTATTTCCTTTGTGGTGATGGCGGACGAAGGGCTTGCCGAGGCGCTGACGGGGGATCGGCATATCGAACAGGCAGGATTTAAGGCGCTGCTGGCGTAGCATGAGGCTATCGAGCAGCCGAACTGGAAACAGGTTTGGGGTGGTGAGCAGAAACTGTGACGGGCGAAGCACGGCGCGGTTTGTGGGGTGGCAGGATGTGGCGGCTTTTGGGAAGGTTGGATCGTCGGAGCTTGCGTAGCGATTCAATCTTCGTGGCCGGTGCCCTGCCCGGCATGGGCAAAGTTTTCGACGTTTGGAGTGCAGCGGAGTCGTGG
>Ga0302320_10028968_pt1 | contig 10608 bp, 9 predicted proteins | sample Bog_T0_3_FD_202130 | JGI IMG/M metagenome (GOLD analysis project Ga0302320, IMG submission 202130) | Peat permafrost microbial communities from Stordalen Mire near Abisko, Sweden - Bog_T0_3 | ecosystem: Environmental > Terrestrial > Soil > Wetlands > Peat | place: Sweden: Abisko, Stordalen Mire... | reverse complement strand
AAAATCAATCCCTGATTGCTACTCGTGATGAAGAAGTAAATCACAATCAGTAGCAGCGTGTACGGATGCCGCAGGGCTGCCAGGATTCTGACGCGCCCCTGGGCCTCCCGCTCTCTCGCCTCTTCCGCAAGAGCGCCGTTAATCCAGTCTTTTTCGTCTTGTTCCAACCAGCGCGCATCGTTTGGCCTGTCGGTCAAATAGAAAAAACTGAACACCCCCAACAGCACGGGCGGAATTCCTTCTAAGATGAAGACCATCCGCCAACCCGCCATCTCCAAAATCCAACGCGATAACCCGTACCCAATCAAAATGGCCAGGGGCTGCGTCATCATGAAGTACGTTTTTGCGCGCGCCCGATCCTCAATTCGGTACCAATGCGCCAGATAAACAATCACTCCCGGAAAGAATCCAGATTCCGCCGCACCCAAAATAAACCGCAGAACTACAAATTGCTCGCGCGTCTGAATGAATCCGCACGCCGCCGCCACCAACCCCCACACGATCATGATCGCGGACAAAAGCTTGCGGGCGCTCCACCTTTCCACAATGAGCGTGGAAGGGACTTCCAACAGAAAATACCCGACGTAGAAAATCCCCGCGCCAAAACCGATCAAGCTGTCGTCAAAACCCAGATCGCCCTGCATCTTAATTTTGGCAATGCTGATATTCGCCCGATCAATATAGGCGAACAAGTACACCAACATCAGATACGGCATCAGCCTCGCCGTCACCCGCCGTCGCGTCCGCTCGCCCACTTTTAGCACTTGACGTAGCACTTGAAGATGCTATCAAGCCCGCGCTGGTAACACTTCGCGATTCTCTCCGGCCCGCTTTCCGATATCCTTGTAGCAGGAGTTTATTTAAATGACAGTCCTCGAATCTCTTAAGAAGTACAGCGTAGTCGTGGCCGACACTGGTGACATTCAGGCCATTGCGCGGCTGAAGCCGCAGGACGCAACCACCAATCCGTCGCTGCTGTTAAGCGCGGCGCAACGCCCGGAATATAAGCATCTGGTCATGGACGCACTGAACTACGCCGATAAAAAGGGCGGGGACAACAAAGCGCAAACTGAAGCCTTCATGGACATGTTGTTCGTCAGCTTCGGCAAGGAAATTTTGAAAGTAATTCCCGGTCGTGTGTCCACCGAAGTGGACGCCAGCCTGAGCTTCGATACCGATGCGACGCTAGCCAAAGCCCGTCACCTGATTAAGCTTTACGAAGAAAGCGGCACCGGCCGTAATCGCGTGCTAATCAAGGTCGCCAGCACTTGGGAAGGGATCAAGGCGGCGGAGCAACTGGAGCGCGAAGGCATCCATTGCAATTTGACGTTGCTCTTCAGCTTTGCTCAGGCAGTTGCTTGCGCCGAAGCTAAGGTCACTCTCATCTCGCCTTTCGTCGGCCGCATCTACGATTTCTACAAAGCCCAAAACGGCGGCAAAGATATTCCGGTAGACCAAGATCCCGGCGTCGCCTCCGTCACGCGTATCTACAACTACTACAAGAAGTACGGCTACAAGACGCAGGTGATGGGCGCGAGCTTCCGCAAAGTCGAACAGATTACGCTATTGGCCGGCAGCGACTTGCTGACCATCAGTCCGGATCTGCTGGACAAAATGCAGGCTACCGAAGGCGAAATCAGCGCGGCTCTTACGCCGGCTACCGCTACCGCCAGCACCGAGGCGCAAATTCACTTGGACGAAAAGGCTTTCCGCTGGCTGCATAACGAAGATGCGATGGCAACCGACAAACTGGCCGATGGCATTCGCAAGTTTAATGCGGACGCCCGCAAGCTCGAAAGCTGGGCGCACAGCCAAGTGGGCGAAAAGGTCAGCGCTTAATCCGGATCTGTTGTTCGCGCGTTGCCGCGAGATGATCGCGCAACGCCTCGCGCGTGACAGGGTGGCGCAAGTTCGGAGCAATTTCCAGCAGTGGCTCAAGTACGAACCGCCGCTGCAACATGCGCGGATGGGGGACGGTGAGCTGTGGCATATCAATCACGGCGTTGCCGAACAGCAGGATGTCAATATCAATCGGCCGCGGGCCGCGTAGCAAGTGAGCGACGCGCACCCGGCCGATTTCGCGTTCAATGCGCAGCAGCGTGTTCATCAGATTCAGCGGCAGCGCGCGCGTTTTGGCTTCCACCACCATATTGAGAAACCAAGGTTGATTTGTGACGTCTTGCGGCTCTGTCTCATAGATAGACGAGCGCGCGGTGATTGAAATCTCTTCGCGTTCCAGCGCCTCGAGCGCTTGGCCCAAGCGATCTTCGCGTTCGCCCATGTTCGAGCCAAGCGACAAATAGACTAGCTTCTCGTTCATCTAAAAGAGCGAATTCTGGCGTTGTTGTGGACGCGGCGGCAGGCCGAAATATTCGGACGCAAGATCGGTGGCTGTGCGACCACGCGGCGTTCGGTCCAGAAAGCCGAGTTGCAGCAGGTATGGTTCGTACACTTCTTCAATGGTGTCCGTCTGCTCATCAATGGATGCAGCGATGGTGCTCAAACCAACCGGCCCACCATTGAATTTCTCCATAATCGTGAGCATGATCTTGTGGTCAATTTCATCCAGTCCATAACGGTCCACTTTGAGGAGATCAAGGGCGGCTTTGGCGACGGACAGATCGATGTGACCGTCCGCGCGAACCTGCGCGTAGTCGCGCACGCGGCGCAGCAGACGGTTCGCGATGCGCGGCGTCCCGCGTCCCCGGCGAGCAATCTCGCGCGCTGCATCCGGCGTAGTCGGCACCTCGAGTAGCCGGGCCGATCGTTCGACAATCGACCCGAGCGTCGCTTCGTCGTAAGGATCAAGCCGGAGCACGATGCCGAACCGTCCGCGTAGCGGCGCGCTCAGCAGCCCTTGTCGCGTAGTGGCGCCCACCGCCGTGAAGTGCGGCAGTGTGATCGAGTGAGTACGGGCGCCCGGCCCCGCGCCAATCAAAATATCGAGCCGGAAGTCTTCGAGCGCGGCGTAGAGAATCTCTTCGATGTCTGGCTGCAGCCGGTGGATTTCATCAATGAAGAAGACCTGCCGCGCGCGAACGTTGCTGAGGATGCCGGTGAGGTCGAGCTTCTTTTGCAGGATCGGGCCAGCGGTCTGGTCTACCGGTACACCGAGTTCATGCGCGATGATCCCGGCAAGCGTTGTCTTACCCAAGCCAGGAGGCCCGCAGAGCAGCACGTGGTCCATCGCTTCGCCGCGCCGTTTGGCCGCTTCAATCGCGATGGCCAGTTGTTCGCGCACACTCGGTTGACCGGCGAAATCCGCCAGCGAAGTGGGTCGCAATGCCGTTTCAAATTGCCGTTCCTCCTCGAGTGAGGCCGGTGAGACCGTGCGATTCGTGGCCATGCCAACTTCACCTTAGCGCACGGCCGCGAGAGCCGCGCGGAACAATGGCTCGAATTCCGCAGGCGTGCCTTTTTCCTGTACTTTGCGCAGCGCCTCTTCCGCTGCCGGCCGTGAACAGCCCAGATTTTGCAACGCCGAGAGGACATCGCGTTCGAGCGTCGAATAGGCCGGACCTGTCTCAACCGCTGTCGCGCCCTTGCCACCGGCGTCGACTGCCATGAGCTTGTCTTTGAGTTCCAGCACAATGCGCTCAGCCGTCTTTTTCCCAATGCCCGGAATCCTCACCAGGCGGGCAAGATCGCTACTGCGAATGGCCGCTATCAGTTCTGCCGTGGGCAAGCCCGATAGAACAGTTATGGCGAGTTTCGGCCCAATCCCACTTACCGAAATCAGCCGCTCAAACACCGCCTTTTCATCGGGCGTCGCAAAGCCGAACAACAGCAGCGCATCCTCTCGCACATGCGTGTGGATGCGTAAAGCAGCCGTCCCGCCTAAATCCGCCAGCACCGTGAAGGTAGAGATCGGGATCTGGATCTCGTAGCCCACACCGCCCGATTCCAAAATCACCTGATTCGGATGCTTCTCAATCAGTGTGCCGCGGAGATAGCCGATCATATCTCGCAGCCCCGCCCGCACCCCATCGTCCGCTTCATCATCCTAATATAAATCCGCAGCGCCTTCCAGACTGTCCAGACTGTGTGCCGCGCGTCCTCTTTCGTCAACGGCGTTCGCTGCCGGATGCATTCTCCTTTGAGCGATTTGTGCCAGCGCTCGATCGCGCCGTTGGATTGCGGATAGTACGGTGACTTTCTCACGTGGGTCATGCCAGAAATCCGGATGAACTCTTTAAAGTCTCTCGCGATGAACTGTGGACCGTTCTCGGAGATGATTCGGGGTTTGGCCTCCGCAAATCCCAGTGGACGATGGAGCGGCGGTAGCCATCCAATGGGGGCGGAGTTAATTGTCCGCAATGATGACCAGCCGCATACCATCCCTCAGGATGCTTCGCAACCGGTTGAGAAGCTCGCGCAGAAACTCTTGGCTTTGCTGGGCGAGTGCGATTCCGAAGCCTACAACGACTCGTCGCGGCCTCTTCTGGCGTCCCAACAGCTATACGCCTAGGACCATCGGTCTCTATCTTTAATCCTAAATATCACAAAAATCCTAAATATCACAAACCTTCGTTATAGGCCTTTTGGCGACACTGCTCAAATTGGCCTATTCCGGTCACTTTTACCGGAATACTGCCTGGGATCGTTGTGGTACTAGGTACTATTCCTAACAGTACTAAGGACTCTAAACCTATAGTACTGGCTAACTGGACCATTTCAGCCTCCAATCCATAGCGCTGTAGCGGCAAAAGTCGTAATCTGAAGAAGAACTTAGAAGATTTCTGAAAGTAATCCAAGAGAATTTTAGAAACGTTATATAGTTCATACGATTCTGTAATTGCGGAGCCTTAATCCTATGCCCGAGCCAGTCCGAGTCGAGACACCAAGAGCGAAAGTGCCAGCGCCGCTGGTTCGATCAGCCATGAGCCGGGGCGACCGGCAGTTTAGTATCAAGCGTACGAAGTCTGAAGTGGGCTACGTGTATTGGATTCTGGAAGGCTTCGGTAAGCACAAATGCTTCGTCCTTTGCGACACGTGGGAAGAGGCAATGGAGCAGGCGAAAAGCCGTCTGGATTCAGAAAAAGAAGACAGCCAGGAATTCCTGTTCGCCGACGGCCTTTAGCAGTCGTTTGCTGTCTCGTTCGCTCTCGTAGGATACGTTTTTCGCATTCGCGTGAAACGATCCTTTCTCCTTTGGTACTATTCCCTCGTAGGTCTCGGTCCTCTGTCAGAACCGGGTCTAAAAACTACGTCTAGTTTTTCAAGGGAGTTAGTTGTGAAAGCCTTATTAGCACTCACTTTTATTTGTTTTTTGAGTGCGCTGCCCGCCTACGGTCAATCTGATGCCGCCAGCGCCACGCTTAAGGGAAACGTCTTGGACCCTTCCGGTGGCGGAATTAGCAACGCCTCACTCACACTTTCCAATACCCAAAAGGGAACCTCCCTCAAAACACAAGCTGCTGTCGATGGCAGTTACTTCTTGCCCCTTTTGCCTCCGGGCGATTACACGCTCACGGTCGAGGCCAAAGGATTTCAAACCCAGCAAGTATCGGCACTGCATTTAACGGTAGGGCAAGTGCTGCCCTACGATGTGGTGCTGAAAGTTGGTTCCGTTAGCTCCGAAGTAGACGTTCACACCGCGTCCCCAGACGTAGTGGAAGTGGAGCAAGCGCAGCAGGCAAATACGATTGATGAAACGACAATTGAAGGCTTGCCGAACGTGACGCGCAGCTTCGCGGAATCTCTATTCACCCTGCCAGGTGTTTCGAGCTCAAACGCACCGCGAACGCAGAACGCCGCAGGGTTCACCGGTTTCTTGAGTAGCGGATTTTCGATTGGCGGCAGCAATGGCCGCAACAATTTGGTGACCATCGACGGCGGCGAGAACGAATACGGCGACGGCGATTTGCGAACGCCTAACATCAGTATCGAATCTGTGCAAGAGTTTCAAATGAACCGCAATGCGTTCGCCGCTGAGTTTGGGTTTACAGCGGGCACCGCGTTGAACGTGGTTACGAAAAGCGGCGGTAACCAGTTTCACGGCAGTCTGTACACCTATTTTCTGGATGAACACACAGAGGCTCGCAACTATTTTGATGTTTTCCCCGGCAAGGCATATGAGCAGCATATTTTCCCAGGCGTGACGCTGGGTGGTCCGCTGGTGAAGAACAAGCTGTTCTTTTTCACTTCTTACGAATACCGGCGCATCAATGCGCCGGAATTCCGCGATTATGTAAATACGCCAGAGGCGCAGGGCATTAGCGCCAATAGTGCACAGGCGGGTTACATCAAAGGTCTGTTGGCATCGGGCAATCCATATCTGCAGGGGTTCGCTTCACAGGTCGCCCCGCTGCTTTCGCCGATGAATGTTCCTTACGTGTCCACACTTCTGAAGCAGAATACGGGCGTGTTTGACGATGTCTCGGCGAGCCACGATTGGGTGCTGCGGTTGGATTATCAGCCAGATGAAAAGAACACGCTAACCATGCGCTTTTCAATTGAGCGCTTCCACTATACGGATATAGGCGCTTCCAGCGTAACGGCGCCAACCGATGCCGGCGGCACGCAGCGCAATGATGCAGCGATTCTGGCCACTTGGAACCATGTTTTTTCCCCGTCTTTGGTGAATACCGCGCGTGTGCAGGTGGTGCCGAGCAATACCTCAAGTCTGACCGGTTTTAGTCCCAATTCCACCGAACTTTCCCTCGGAAGCTTGGGCGTTTTCGGCAATTATTTCGGCTCGCCGTTTAACAATACCCAGAGGCGCGTTCAACTGGAGGACAGCGTTTCTTGGACCCGGGGCAAACACAGCGCCAAGTTCGGCATCTCGTACCGGACAGTGGATTACACTGTCACCAACAAATTGTGGTTCACCGGCGAATTTGATTTCTTTGACGGCGCGGTGCCGCTCATTAGTCTCGCTCCCGCGGCGCTGCAGCCTGCGCTCGTAGCCTATAACTTGGCCACGGGACAACCGGCTACGGGCAATCCATTGACGAATTTGAGCGCTTTGCAATCGTTCGCTGTCGGCATTCCAGTGGATTACCGTCAGGGATTCAATAATCCCAAGTGGGGAAGTTGGGCGAACTATTTGGGAATGTACGCGCAGGATTCTTGGAAAGCGGCGCGCGGCCTCACAATTGATTATGGTTTGCGCTTTGATTACGATGCCGAGTCGGCGCCGGTTCCTCACAACAGTTATTTTTCGCCACGGCTTGGGGTTGCGTGGGATGCGACTCGCGACGGCAAGACCGTCATTCGGGCAGGTAGCGGCATCTTTGTTTCGCCGGTCTATTTTCAAGTCCCGTATTTGACGAACCTGCTGAACGACACAGGCAAATATATCAATCAGATTGCCACGCAACTGAGTGCGACAAATGAAGTGCCGGCGCAATTGTTCGGCTTGGGTTTGCAGGAAGGGAAGTTGCCGTTTGGAGAAATTGGCGCGTCAGAGCTCTCGTTGTTTGGCATTACGCCCGGTCCCGGACAAAATGGGCGCGTGATTTTCAATCTGGCGCCCAATTACAAGAACAACTATTCGATTCAATCGAGCCTGAGCATTGCACGCCAAATCGCCCCTAACCTTTCGCTGGAAGTAGGCTATCTGCGCTATCGCGGCGTGCATATCCCGCTCTCGCAGGAGACCAATTATCGCGAGACCGGTGCAGTTGCCGATTCCGGTGCGGCGTATGGTCCGGAATATGCCCCCATCAATCCGAGCATCGTTCAGCAGAATACCTACTCCTCAATTGGCAGTTCCACCTATAACGGTTTGACAACTTCTCTAACGAAGCACTATTCAAGAAATTTCCAGTTTTCGGCCAATTATACGTTCAGCCGTTCGATTGACGATGTGACGGATTTCAATTCGCAATTTGCTTCCTTTACGCCGACGCGTCTGTATTTGGAACGCGGGATATCGGCATTCAATGTCAAACACAACTTTGTCGCGAATGCAGTGTACACGACAAAGGGGCCGCGTTGGGCATCCGGCTTCTTGCTTTCGCCGATTGTGACGGCACGGACTGGCATCCCTTTTAGCGTGACGGTGCCGGGGGCCGAAAACGGGACGGAAGGTCACTCACTCTATGCGCGGCCGATTTACATTCCGCGCGATAGTGGCATCGGGCCGAATTTTTATAGCTTCGACATGCGGTTGTCCAAGGCATTCCTGTTGAAGCCGGATACTGTGCGGCGGCTCGAAGTGAGTGTGGATGGTACAAACCTCTTCAATCACACGAATTTCCTCAGCGTCAACAATGTGTTTACGTTGGGAGACCCGCGATTGGCGACTGGTCCATTTGGTTTCACTGGCAGCAAGTCGATTTCAGAAGGTTCACCGCTCGGATTCACTTCGGCGGGCAGCGCACGCCAGTTCCAGTTCGGACTGAAGCTGGCCTTTTAGCTTCACTGATTGTATTTAGGGTGGTGGCGCGCCGCTTTGTGCAAAGACTTCCAAAGCTTCTTTTGTGCCAGCATCGCTTGTTTATCTTGCGAACGGTGTTGATACTTCAATTCGGCGTCCAATTTCCGATAGCTTTGCCAGCGGGCGCGATCGAGAAGACCTGATTCGAGCGCCGCTTGCACGGCACAGTGCGGTTCAGTGTTGTGCGTGCAATCCGCAAAGCGACAGTCTCGCGCCAGCGCTGCGATTTCGGTGAAGACATCATCGAGCGATGCTTCGCTGGCCCAGAGTTGCAATTCGCGCATGCCCGGATTGTCGATCAGCGCGCCGCCGTAGGGAAGCGGAATGAGCATCCGGCTCGTGGTGGTGTGGCGTCCGCGCGAGTCGCCCTCCCGAACGTCGCCTGTCACTTGTTTCTTTTCGTCGATTAAAGCGTTGGCAATGGTGGATTTACCCGCTCCTGACGAACCGAGCAGTGCCACAGTCTTGCGTTGCGTAAAAGGCTTGAGCGAATCGACATTTTGGAGCGCGCTGAGCAGTACCACCGGCGTTTCGAGCGCGATCCCTCGAACCTGCGCCGTTTTCTCTTCACGATCAGGGCAAACGTCCGATTTGTTAAGAACAATCACTGTCTCCGCGCCGCTTTCTCGTGCCAGCACCAGGTAGCGTTCAATGCGCCGCAGATTGAAATCGTGATCCAGGCCGCAGACGATCAACGCGACGTCAATATTGGCAGCGATCACTTGTTCGTGATGACCCGATCCAGCGGCTGCCCTCGAAAATTGCGTGCGACGCGGTAGTACCTCCTCGATCAGCGCGAAGTCTTGATCTACCTTGCGTGCCCCCACCCAATCGCCTACTGCCGGTAGCGTCTCGTCAAACCGCAAACGTCCGGTAGGGGTAGCGTCATACTCTCCGCTTTCGAGAAAAATTCGATATTGTTCATGCGATGCGAAACAAATGCGACCCAGTTCGAGGCCTTGTTGTTGCGCATATGGATGAAAGAGAAGGCGCACTTGTTCATCAGCGCCAAGATTTTCTAAGAACACTGTTTAGCTCCATGAGGACACACTTCCAGTAACGGTTTGGAGCGCGCAGAGGGCGGGGATACGCGCCGCCAAACAGCAGAGGAACTCGCTTAGACTTTCGGCGGCAAGCCTCGCACCGCGACCGTCTTGCGCGAGTTCCTCCAAAAATCGACTTGGGAGGCGCAACTCGCGCCTTTAGCTAAACAAGAATAGGCAGACAGCTTTTAGTTTACGCCGAAAGCAAAAAATCCGGGAGGAGCCATTTGAAGCCCCTTCCGGATTTTTCGTTGCTGCTGTAGAACTGTGGTCGTTTAGTAGCGGTAGTGCTCCGGCTTGTATGGCCCTTCGACCGGCACGCCTAGATACTCAGCTTGTTTCGGGCTCAGTGTCGTCAACTTCACGCCAATCTTTTCCAGGTGCAAGCGTGCCACTTCCTCGTCGAGCTTCTTCGGCAGCGTGTAAACGCCAACCTTGTACTTGTCCTTGTTCGCCCAAAGATCCAACTGCGCCAGGGTTTGATTAGCAAAGCTGTTGCTCATCACAAAACTGGGGTGGCCCGTAGCGCAACCCAAGTTGACCAAACGCCCTTCCGCCAGCATGTAAATGCTGTTGCCGCCAGGGAAGGTGTACATATCCACTTGCGGCTTAATGTTGGTGCGCTTCACACCGGCCGCAGTGTTTAGGAGATCCACTTGAATTTCATTATCGAAGTGGCCGATGTTGCAGACAATGGCCTGATCCTTCATGTGCCGCATGTGTTCGAGCGTGATGATATCGACGTTGCCGGTAGTCGTGACGTAGATGTCGCCGCGTCCGAGGGTATCTTCGATGGTCGTTACTTCGAAGCCTTCCATCGCCGCCTGAAGCGCATTGATCGGATCGATTTCGGTAACAATAATGCGCGCGCCCATGCCCTTCAAAGAGTGAGCCGAACCCTTGCCTACGTCGCCGTAGCCGCAGATGACAGCCACTTTGCCGGCCATCATCACATCGGTGGCGCGCTTGATGCCGTCGGCCAGCGATTCGCGGCAACCGTAAAGATTATCGAACTTCGACTTGGTCACCGAATCGTTCACGTTAATGGCCGGAACCAGCAGCTTGCCCTGTTCCTGCATCTTGTAGAGGCGGTGAACGCCAGTGGTGGTCTCTTCGGAAACACCGCGCCATTCCTTCGCGATGTTAGTCCAGCGCTTCGGATCTTCCGCGTACACTTTCTTC
>Ga0302320_10028967_pt1 | contig 10608 bp, 15 predicted proteins | sample Bog_T0_3_FD_202130 | JGI IMG/M metagenome (GOLD analysis project Ga0302320, IMG submission 202130) | Peat permafrost microbial communities from Stordalen Mire near Abisko, Sweden - Bog_T0_3 | ecosystem: Environmental > Terrestrial > Soil > Wetlands > Peat | place: Sweden: Abisko, Stordalen Mire... | reverse complement strand
CTGGAGGGCTTCCGGTACTGTGAGTGTTGCTGTCAGCATGTGCTTTGGTTAGATAAAGTTTATGTTGTTCCTGCGCGCAAGGCATGAAGAGCCTGGCGGGCCGCCAGGTAGCACCCAGCTGCCGTGCGGTTTTTTCGGTCCTCACCCTTTCGCTTCCACCTCAGGGCGTGCCTCCGGTAGAAATTCACTGACTGCTGTGCTTCCCTGACGATGCTGGTGAATCGCCAAGCAATGGTGTTCTTAAGTGTCCAGTCTGGTGTATGTTCGTTGATGGAAACGACGATGGGAAGTCCGGCCTCTCGGACTTCATCCACGTTTCGCATCAGTGTCTTGGCTTGGAGTTTCATGGGCTCACTTGGGCTTGCCGACCGGCGCGGAAGGGTCGCGCAGCTCGATCTTTGTCCTTCCGGCGTCCAGCTCATGCTGCCAGATCGCGAATTCAGGCTCTGGCCTACCTCGGTCAAATTGTGCATACCCGATGTCGCGATTCATGTCAGTCCGGTCATGCGAAACAAAAATGGCTGGGTTGGTGACCTCAAATTGGGCGCTGGTAATCCAAATGAGATTACCAGGTTGGAGCTGCTTGAGACTGTTGATGGGCGCCTGCGCGTTCATAAATTGTACGAGCTTTACTTCTTGGATGGCATCTTTACGGGAGTGGCCGCCATTAAATCAGTCAGGGACGGCTCAGTATTGGGCGAGGCACCGGCCGAGATCTCGCTGGACTGCCTCGTCCAGGCGGTGTTTGGCTCTCGCTCCCAAAGGGAGTCCCTGGGAACCAAGCGCGAGTTCCGGTCGCAGGGATACACTTGATGGTGAGGTCTTGGGCTGGCATCCGGCGGTGAGGCAAAACTGACGAGTAACGTTTATCATGATGTTTATGTGACGAGATTTTGGATTGCTTCACAAAGCCGGTCCTGGCTGAGGACGGTTGTCTTCTTGGCCTTCTTAAGCGTGAATTGGCCCTCCTTCAAATGGTACTCCTGCTTCCGACTCCCGACGGTGATCTGAACGGACAATATCCATCCGTCTGGGTCCGGCTTGGCTATTTCATCCTTCAGGGCAGAAATTAGATCGGGAATGGTGGACTCGCCAGCCGTGAAAACGGTGCCATGTTCGTCGCAGAGCTCGCAATCCAGTTGCCCATCCGGAAGAACATCGGCTGTCTGGTGCTGGTGGTTGGCGTAGTTGACGCGGACGCTCTTTACCTTCAGCGGCTTCCTTGCAGGAGGACGGCTCCGGGTGAGCCCGCTCATGGTTTCATCCCGTTCTCTTTCAGCACCTGCAGGAATGCTTCCGCATTGCCGATGGCGTCGTTGACTGGGTTGTGGTCGTGGACGGTTCGGCGGAGGTGTTTGAAGTTCCGGCGCAGGTTTCTCACCACTCCCTTGTAGAGGGATCCGAGGTTGGTCGAGGAGTGGCCAAAGGGGTTTCGGCCCAGGAAGTGATGGAAGTACCAGTTGATGAAGCCGTAATCGAACCCGTTGTTGTCGGAGATGAACGCCGGGGCGTTCGGGCAGTGGGTGGCCAGCCATGCTTCGAACTCGTTCATGGTCAGTCTCGCGTCTGGGAATCGGAGGGTCTCCTCACGGGTGAAGCCGCTCACGGCAAGCGCCTCCGGAAGCCACTTTGATGAGATGGGCCGGAGCTTCCCATAGAAGGTTTTTGAAAGCGTTTCATCAACGAGGACGGCCCCGAAGCAGATCATCGAGTAATCTTCCGTTCCGGGGATGGGCCCGTCCGATTCAATATCAACCATTACGTACGGCATGTTTTTTAAGCAGCTCAAGGGCCTTGACGCGGGTGCTGAAACTGTCGGAGATGACGCGAGCTTCACGAGCCAGTGGCTCGTATCCGTTCTTTTCACTTGTGACGGCAAGTTTTTCCAAGGCGCCGGCTGCGGCCGCCATGTCACGGTTCAAATCGTTGCCTCTGGAGTGCCTCGGTGGTTTTGCTGTGGGGGCGCTCATGCTTGGAGGAATGTGGGGTGTCCAACTGCTGTCTGGCGCGCTCGGAGGCCGATGGCAAACCCGTTGAGCCAGTTCTTGGTCTTGAGAGCGTCCACTGCCGCAGCTGCGCATCCGAGGCCGAAATACATCAAGCCTCGCCGGGTTCGGTCTTCCTTCAGGCCCGCTTCCTTTCCCCTGGCAAAGGCCCATGGGATGAATTGGACTTGCGGATGGGGCTCCTGCGTCTTGGTTTTGGGTGCTTGAGTCCCGGTGTTGGCTGCGTTCATATTATGCTGTTTCAAAGTTGTGCATGACCGGAATTTCTGGTTTCCCGGTTTCATCGATCCCATAGTGGGCGACTAAGACGCTCACTTCCTTACCTGCTTGGTGCAAGCGTACCATCTCTCGGCGCTGCTCAGGCGTGAGTCCGCTGCCACAATTGAATTCTAATGCCGGATTGCCAAGTTGCACAAGCAACTTGGCCGGGTCCGGATTAACAAACCGGAGAACAGAGAACTTCTGCTTGTAAATGGGCTTCACCTTCCAGGCGCCCGCGCGGGCTTTGTTCTCGCCGGAGAGCTTACAGAAGGATTGGGCGTTGGCATCCCAGAAAACATACCCCTCGATTTGTGAGGCCCGTGCTTCCTCCACGGCTGCGACGGCCTGCTGCAGACGCGTGTAGGGTGCCTGCTCCACCCGGAGCCGTTCTGGAATCCGTGCGAACCTTTCACGATACGGCAGATGAGCCAGCGGCTTCCCGTCCCAGCAGAGGACATCAAAGACCTTGTAGGTGGCATTTTGCGGCGGTTGTGCAGCCGTTCCTTCGAGCCCGTTGCTGTGCCATGTGTACCACTGCTGGAAGGCTTCCAGGTCCTCGAGGGTGGTTTTTGGGATGTGGATCTCGCCCAGGAGAATGGTCTCGCAGGGGAGGGTTTGCAGGTCGTAGCGCCAGTAAGGGATGCCGGCCCATCGCTCGCTGCCGAGGTTCGCCAGCGGCAGGTTGGAAGCCGTGTAAAAGTCGACCCCGCCCCGGTTGGCGATGGCGGTGGAGAAGTTGCCGTTGTATTTGCGGCTGCCTATGATCTCAGGGTTGCGCTGGAGGTCGATGGGCCGAATTTCCCGGATCGGCTTGCTCGGCTGGAACTTGCGCCCCTTAACGGCCTGCACTATGGAATCGAAGGTCATGAGTTCGGCGACTTTTTTCATGGCTATTTTTTCTTGCGGATGCCGCGGATGTTCGCGCCGAATTTCGCGTGCATGTCCTGCACCTTGTCCGGGCTGAGAATCTCCAGGCGGATAGACTTCCCCGTCTTGAGGGTGATCTTCTTGGTTGCTTTCCCAGCGGCGATCGCGGCGGAAAGCCTGGCGTTGGCATCCTTCACTGCCTTCTCCGCTTCCAGGACGTCTTTGATCTCCTGGCAGGTGTCGGTGCGGTCGAATTCCGCGTGGGCCTGGGGATTCACGTCGCAGACTGCCAGCCCGGTCTGGCTCACGATCAGCATACTCGTGTCCTCGCCGAGAAATCCGATGAGCGACGCCAGGGCTTCGACCTTCGAGGACTCCTTCTTGGCTTCCTTGGCTTTGAGGGTTTTGACCACGTTGTAGAATTCCTGCAGTTCGGTCGGCAGGTCTCTAAGTGCTTTGATTTTCATTTATTCGGGTCGCTTGCTTGAGCGTAGCTTTGGGTTTTTTATTCTGCTCCACGAACTTCAAAACAGCTTGAAAAGTGCTCCGGCCCTCGGAGAAGAGCTCCTCGACGTCCTTGCGCTTGGGTTCCTCCTGAGTAATCGCGGTCAGACCGATCCTGCATGTTGATGCGCCTGATCGCGGAATGAAAGGTGGATGGCTGGTGGCCGGGGAATCGAGCTTGATTTCGGGATCGGGAGACTACGGATGACGCTCGTTCATCGTGAACGTCAGGGGGTTGTTTGTCTCGACATTTGGTTGATAGGCAGCCAAATCGAGAATCGCCTCAATCCCTTTTACGAGGGACGGGCCCGTAGACCCGACGATCGCAACTGTTCCTGCGATTGTCCCCTAAGACAATGTAATCGACTTTTCCTGTCCCTACTTTATCCCTCGCTTGCAATCGTCCAGGGTATAAACACTTTCTTTGTTTGGTCGGATTAGGCCTCCGCCGTGGCGCTCATGGCGGCGACTTCGGTTGCGATGAGGTGTTTCAGAGCCGGCAGCGAGAAGCCGGCAGCGCTCTGGACGATTTTGGCTGAAACCTGGGTGATGGTGACAGGGTTCCGCAACGCTTTCGGCAGGCCCCGGCGGACCATCCCTTGCACCTGTCCGTTGAAGTAGGCAGCGCGCCGGGCCAGTTCCTGCCGGTAGGTGGCGATGGTTTCGGCTGTGATCAGCGCCGTGAGTGACTTCAGGCTCATTCGCGCGTTGGTGCGCTCGCCGCACCAGAGGACGGCGCTCATGACGAGGTTCGTGTTGAGATTGCTGGCCTGTGCAAAAGCTGAGACCGGGGCCTTGAGTGCCTGGCGGTTTTTGACGCTGATGCGGCCGTTCTTTGCTGTTTTTGTGTTCATGTTTTTGTTCGTGTATTGTTCGAGGTTTTACTCGCATCGGTTGTGGTGATTTAGCGGAGCTTCTTTCAGCTTCGGAATTTTGCCGGCCATGCTGCTTACGACTTGTGGAAAACGCTCGATTTTCGCCGCAAATCGGCCATGTTGGCCGCATGGGATTAGGGCGGCCACTCGCGGCCATGCTGTCGCTGAACTTGGGCGTGCGGCAGTATGGGAGTATTTTGCGGTCGATTCCGTCAAATGAATAATATGAAAACTATCCGCCTGCTCGTGCTTACAACTGCCTTCCTCCTATGCGTCACCGGCATCGTCGCCGCACGCGGTGTTCGCGTTTGGCCGTATCAAGAGCTGCTTGAGAAGTCTGACTTGGTGGTCCTTGCCACTCCCAACGCCACCAACGACACCAAAGAGCACATCGACCTCCCAGGCTTCGTTGGCGAGCACGTCATCGGCGTCGAAACGAGATTCACCGTTTCCGCCGTCCTCAAGGGCGATAAGGCGCTGAGGGATTTTGTCTTTCACCATTACCGCACCACGGATGGCCGAAATATTACTCACCTTCCTAACGGCCCGACTTTTATCTCCTTCGAACCTGTCGTGAACCCGACAATTCCTCCGCGGACATTTATTCTCTTCCTCCTCCGTGAAGCGGATGGTCGCTACGCGCCAATAGTTGGTCAGACGGACCCCGGAGGAGGGGTCAGAGAACTCAGATGAGCCAGCAGATACAATGGCCATGAAGCATAAAATCATCGTCTGGCTCACGCTCGTTTCACAGGAATTTTACCATGATTTTACGCCTGTTTGACATGTGTGTCCGCAAAAGGCATGACTATGTGAGAGGCATGAAAATTCTCACGAAGAAAATCCTTCCGCCCGCCCTGGGCATCGTTGCGCTCGCACTCAATTTGACTGTCATTCCACAGGCGCAAGCCGGCTCCTTCCTTACCAACGCCCCGATGATTACTCCGCGCGCTGGGCATGTCGCAATGCTGCTGCGCGACGGGAAAGTGCTGGTCGCAGGGGGCAGAGGCAACTTCAAAGAAGGGGTGGACGATCCCAAACGTGCCATCGGCGGGTCTTACGACAACGCCACGGGAAAGTTGATCTTAAAAACAACCGAGCTCGACAGTGCGGAGTTGTACGATCCAGCCACTGGAAGCTGGACCGCGACCGGCTCCATGATCCAACCATGCTCCTGGCCCAAGGCAGTCTTGCTCGCCGACGGCCGGGTCTTCGTGACCGGCTTCTTTGACATCGGCCGCAGTCTCAGGCATGCCCCGGAGATATTTGATCCAGCTACCGGCAAGTGGACAGAGACCGCCGCACCGATAGGCGCTCACTCCTGCGTCTGTGTGGCCTCGTTGACGAACGGGACAGTTCTCGTGGTGCAGGGGTACGGCACTCCGCTAGCGGGTCCGCCAGTGGAATGGTACAATCCGGCGGCCGGAACCTGGACGTCCACCAACGCCATGACAACGGAATTTGAGTCTCCGACCGCCACCCCGCTGCGCAACGGCGAAGTTCTGGTCACCGGGGTAAACGGCCAGGGGTACAATGCGCAGCAGCCCGATCCTGAAATAGAAAAACGGCCCGTTCCCGCCAACGCCGAGTTGTTCCATCCGGACACCGGGAGATGGACGATCATCACCAATTCGATGACCCGCCACGTCAACAGCCCTCACACCGCGACCTTGTTGTCCAATGGCAAGGTGCTTTTCATGGTCCAGGACGGGCCGGGAAACGCAACTCACCGCCCGCAGATCTGCGATCCCGCCAGCGGCACATGGTCGGCGACCGGCGCCATGGGCGAGCGACGCGGCGGTTACACGGCGACTCTGCTGCCCGACGGGAAGGTGTTGGTTGTGGGAGGAGGTAATAACGGGGATTATTTCTCCAGCGCTGAATTGTACGAGCCGGAAACGGGGACGTGGGGGAAGGTTTCAGGCCATCTGGCCACCGCGCGCTTTGAACACACGGCAATCTTGCTGTCCAATGGCAAGGTGTTGATCGCAGGCGGCGTGAATGCGGGAACCTTTATTGCCAGCACCGAGCTGTACAATCCGGGCGAGACATCGCCGAGTCGCTGACGAAAACCGCGTCCGGGGTACGCGGCTGATTGAGCAGTTTGTTGAAACCTTGTCGTTCAGAGGCCAAGTTGTTTTGATTTAGCATGGAAAGAAAAAGGCCAAAGCCGCATAATAACCAGTCGCTGGCGGCACCGCCGGTTGGTCGTCTCACTTGAGCCTTCGCGGTTGAGGGGTTCAAGAGACGATGAGATATGATGGGCAAACTATGAAACCCAAACTCATCCTCTGCTTCGCGCTCGCTTTGAGCGGGAATTGCCATGAACTTGGAAATGGCCCCCTTGCTTGCATCATGAAACGTGATATGAATTTAACACCTCAGAGTGGCCGGTTGATTCGACCCCGGCTGGCTGGTTTTGAAGTGACCGGTGACAAGTTGGAGCCAAAGGCTAGGTTTCCGAAATCCTGCACGCCGTCTAGCTATTCCTCCAGCGCCTGGAAATCAATTGGGCGTTCTGCGGCTCTGCCTGTGGCCATGTGAGGCAAAATCACGGAGTAGTCGACGAGGGACTGTTACTCTTGGAAGATGGCGGCAAGCTGTTGGATGGACTCGCGGTCGGAGACAACAACGTGCAAGTTCAGTTTGATCGTCAGCAGGGACAGCTTCTTGACGGCTTCCCGCCACCGCCTCTCCAGATGCGGATGGCAGGACACAGCAACTCTTCCGCGGTATTTTAAGGTGGCCTGCAAGATTGGGTCCGACAGGTGCATCCCGTTGGTCGTGTAGTTGGGGACGATGTCGATCTCCCGGAATGCCTGCAGCGCTTCCGCGAATTCTGGGCGGGCGGTGGCTTCCCCAGAGCCGCCCAGTGCCACTTGGAACGGCCTCCCGTTCAGGCTCATCTTGTTGCCCGTCAATTCTGAGAGTGCGCAGGCGGAACGGTCAAAGCTGCGACTTCAGTGTTGATGACCTCCTTCAATGCAGGAATGGAGAGTTTCCGAGCTGCCTGGATAACGGCAAAGACCCTGGCCGTAACCGCCTGCACGTTCTCTTCCGTGCGGGTTGAAGCTGGAATGGCGTTCGTTACCATGCCCACCACTTGCTGGTTGCGGGCGGCCTCCCTGCGGGCCAGTTCAGCGTTATAGCTGGCAATCGTCTCCGCGTTTACCATGTTGGTGATCGCGTCTGGTTGCTTTTCGCCGGCCCAGAGGACAGCGCTCATCACGAATCCGACAGAGAGTTCATGGGCCTTGGCAAACTCTGTGACGGGCTTTACGAGAGATCTGCGGGTGGCAACGTCAATTTTGCTGGCATTCATTGGTGATTATGCTTTCGCTTTGAACGGGTTTTTCGCATTTAAAGTCCTGGCAGCTCTGACTCCAGCTTTTGTCAACTCATCCACGATCCCCATTAGCTCGTCGCTGACTTTCTGCATAGCATTTTTGGTGTCTCCGAAGGCGAATTTGGCGATGCTCCGGACACTCTGCGTGCTAATCTCGACCCGGGTTGCCTGGAGGACGCGGCTCCGTGCGGCGATGCCATTCCAACAGGCTTCGAATGTATCGAGCCGGGTGCCCTTCCTGTGTGCATGCTGGGCCATGCTCTTCAAGCTGACAGTCGTGATGCGTATCCGCTTCACTTTCAGCATGGGATTCCCCTTCACGATGCCCTCCCAATATGTTTCAAATTCTGAATTCATTTGCGCGGTCTTAACCCTCATCCTCATCGTTGTCGCCGGCCTTGTATTTGAGCTGGCCGATCACGCATTCGGGCGGGTCCACGTCATCGCGAACACGTAAACTGGTGGGTTGAAAGAGGCTCCCGCCCTTGTAGGCATAGAGGTAACGAACTTCCAGGACCTGCCCGACCTTTGGCACAGGCTGGTTGGCCGGGATGGTGACGTTCCCGATGGGGACCGGGACTGAAATGTTACCTGAGTTATCATACACGCTGAAGGCCACGCTCCGCTGGATATTGACTTTGGTCACGACGACCGATGCGGTGGAGTAAAACTTGTATTTCAGCTGGGAGCCACCGCTGCTCGGACGGCCAACTGTGACGGGGGCGCTGATCAGCTTGAATACCATGCCTTCCCGCTTTTGTTTCTTCAGCCTTTCGAACATTTGGCGCTTCTCTTTTGGGGTCCAAGCGGTTTCGACCAGGAGGATGACTCCTCCGCTTACCGGGGACCGCGCCACCAGGTTCATCAACTCCAAGTACCGATCCTTGTACGACCTGGAACGCAGGTTTTTGCCATTGATCTCCAGGAGGTCGAATACATAGAGCTTGTCGCCAATCGCTTCGCCGTCGATGACGAAGGCGCCGATGAATGCCTCCAACGCCTTTTGCATGGGGAGGGGAAGGGCGATGAGCAGCCCTTTCTTGTTGGCCCCTTCGACGGCCTTGTTTTTTCGCACCAGGATGTGGCGGCCGTCGAATTTCTCCTGACCGCAATGCTTCGAGTCGTTGAGGAGCAATTCCAGTTCTGCGTCGCCGATCATGTTCAGAAGCTGGGGGAGGAGACCGCTGACTTTGCCCGCGTGCTCGGTGCCGACGTAGGGCGTTCCGCCCGCTGCGGGGGTGTAACCTTTGGCCATCTTCTCGGCGACGATCTTGTCGTAGATCTTCTTGGCCTTGTCGTAGGCGAGGGGTTCGCTGGTTTTGGTGCCGGTTTGCAAAGTGGAGCCTCTGCGCCCGAAGGCGAAGTTCACGATCCACCCATCTCCCTTGGCTTCAAGGTGCGCGTGATACACTTTGTCAGACGGGCCTTGCTGGTAGTACAAACTGATGGTTTGGTTCATAGATTAGGTTTATGTTTGAGTATATTCTGCTGCCATGTCTACTTCTTTTGCCCCTCTCTGAATCCCAACGAAAAGCAGGGCTCCTCCTCTTCCTTGGGAGTCAGTTTGTCGGGGCTGCTTACCGCCCACGACCACCCCGCCACACGTAATGCCCGCGGAAACTCCCGCCGCTAATGCCTCCGGCGATGTTTCCTCCTCGAAAGCCGCCGCCAATGTTCCCACGAACTCCAGGTCCCCACCCCCAACTGTGCCCCCAGCCCATGCCTCCGATGACCATGGGTGGCCAGTAATAGCAAGGCGATCCAATGTAATACGGTGGGTACACACTATCGTAAGCAGGATAGACCGGATAATCCAAACCATCCATCACGACAGGCGGCGCCGGGGTTGAGGGCATCACATACTGCGCAGGCGGTTGGGCTGCGTATGCGCCGTTTGGAACTCCCCGGGGCAGGTAGTACTGCTGATTGACCTGCTGCTGCGGAAGCTGCCCGCCTCGCTGGATCATCGTTTTGATGACCTCCTGCGGCAGGCCCGCGGTCTGCAGGTAGATGATCTCTTCGGCGCTGAGATGATACGCCGGCGCAGTGGTGTTGATGTAACTGATGATCAGGACCTTCTTGATTCCACCTTTGAACATTTTCAGGACTTCGCCCGCTCCAGAGGGAAGGGCGCGGGCGGGGGCGCTGCCGGTTGTGGGTGCAACCGGGGCCTCGGCGTTTGGCTTGCCGGCGCTTGCAGCGCTCCAGGGGATACCGAGGCCGATCGCGGTGAACATAGCCACCAGGGCCATGCGAATTACTGATGAACTATTTCTCATTTTCTCGTCCCCTCTGTTTTCTAGCACAGCACAATGTAAGACTTACATTGCTTTTGAACAAGCTGCTTTTTCAAACTTATATGTGCCTTCATTGTTTTCTACCTTTGCTTGTGTTCCATTTTACGGGTCTCTTTTTTATCTTGTTGCGCGGAGCGATTGCCTTGTTTTATCGAGCTGAAAAAGAGGACAGGGAGCGGAGCCTCATTGTAATCCACTCCCCGTGTGCCCGTTTACAGGACAGAACTGAGTGCGTAGTGACTCGGACAGCCTCCCCTTATTGTTTCACTTGACGACTTTCGATCTGGTGCCCGCTTCTTTGAACATTTGTGACTGTTGCTGAGCGGATCTCCTTGCATGTACCGCATGGTGCCGGTCAGGCATTGCGAGGTTGATGGAAGCCCCGCGGAGTTAAATCGTTAGTATCGCGGTGTACCTGGAAGAACGTTCGCCATTAGCGAATGGCGTGCATC
>Ga0302320_10028965_pt1 | contig 10609 bp, 8 predicted proteins | sample Bog_T0_3_FD_202130 | JGI IMG/M metagenome (GOLD analysis project Ga0302320, IMG submission 202130) | Peat permafrost microbial communities from Stordalen Mire near Abisko, Sweden - Bog_T0_3 | ecosystem: Environmental > Terrestrial > Soil > Wetlands > Peat | place: Sweden: Abisko, Stordalen Mire... | reverse complement strand
CCTGGGGAAGCGCGGGGGGAACGGAAGCGCCGATTTGCGGAGCGGCCTCCGCCTGGACCGGGCGCGGGGGAGGAGGAGCCGGTGGCCGTGCCGCCTGGACCGGGGGCAGGACCGGCGGGGCCGACGGAGCGGGCGCCGATGGGACCCGCAGCACGGCGGGGCGGGCGGCGGAAGGTGGCGGGACCGGCGGGGGCCTCAAGGGCGGCGGAGCCGAAGGAAACCTCGGGGGCGGGCGCGGCAGGGCGGGCACCGGCGGCGGCGGCATGGCGGCCGCCTTCGCGGCATCCCTCTCCCGCACGACATCATCCGCCGACTTCACAAAAACGCCCACGGGCGATCTCACCCTCGACACCACATCCGGGGACGGCGGGGTTGTGAGCGGCACTTCGCCCGCACCGTGGTCCGAAGCCGCCTCCTTCTCCACCGCCGGGGCGGCCTGCTCGGGCGGCGCAACCTTGACGCCAAACTCCTTCTCAATCTCCTCGACGTAGATGTTCGCGACCGTGCTCGAGACCGATTTTGTGTCCGCCGCCACGTAGCTTCGCTGCTTCAGCAAGGCCAGCATGTCCTTGCCATCCATGCCGATGCGTTTGGCGAGTTCGTGGATGCGGATGCTCATTCAATCAGGACGATGACGGCGGAACCTGGGCAATGATGGCCTGCGCCTCCTCGGCGGTGAATCCTCCGCCGACCAGGTCCTCCGCCCCGACGCCCTCAAATGCGGCGGGGGAGGTGATGCCCATGTCGACCAGGCGCCCGGCGATGGCCGGATCGAGGCCCAGAAACTTGACGAGGGAGGCGATCGCGTTGCCGCGGGGATCGTCGCCGGCGGCCTTGAATTCCTCGATGTCGATCCGCCATCCAATCAGGCGGGATGTCAGGCGCGCATTCTGGCCCTTGCGGCCGATGGCGATCGCGAGGTCGTCGGTCGCCACCTTCAGGACGATGCGGTGGTTCTTGTCATCGACGATGATCTCGCGGGGAACGGCAGGCTTGAGCGCCTCGATGATCATTTCCTTCGGGTCCGCGAAATACTTGATGATGTCGATCTTCTCGCCCCCCAGCTCGCGCACGATCGCCTTCACCCGCGCGCCCCTCGCGCCGACGCAGGCTCCGACCGGGTCCACCTTCGGGTCGGCGCTGGTCACGGCGATCTTGGTCCGGTAGCCGGGCTCGCGGGCGAACGCCTCGATCTTGACAGTGCCGTCGGCGATTTCGGTCACCTCCAGCTCAAAAAGGCGGCGGACAAACTTCGAGCTCGCGCGGCTGAGGATGATCTCGGGGCCGCGGGTGGTATTCTCGATCTCCAGGAGGAGGCAGCGGATCCGGTCTCCCGGCTGGTATTCCTCGCCCGGCACCTGCTCCTTGGCGGGCATGACCGCCTCGGCCTTGCCCAGGTCGGCATACAGGTCGTTGCGCTCGCGGCGGCGCACGACGCCCGTCACGATGTTTCCCACCTGGTCCTTGAAGTCGTCGTAGATGCGGTCCTTCTCAAACTGCCTCAGCCGCTGCATCACCGCCTGGCGGGCGGTCTGGGCCGCGATCCTGCCCAGCGTGGACGGATCGATCTCCTTCTCGACCATCTCGCCGATCACCGCCCCAGCCCTCACGGCTTGGGCCTTCTCGACATGGATCTCGGTCCTGGGATTGCTGATCGAGTCGACGACCTTCATCACGGCCCACGCGTGCAGCTGGCCGTTCTTGGGGTTGATGTCGATTCGCAGCTCCTGGCCTGAATTCAGGCCCTTCTGGGCCGCCGTCTTCAGCGCATTCGCGATCGTCGCAATCATGTCCGTGCGCGGAATGCCCTTCTCTTTTTCCATATACTCCAGGACGGAGAGGATTTCGCTGCTCATGGATGGGGAAGGTTATGAAATTGGGAAAAAAAAAGCGGGCCGAAAGGCCCACTTTTCCGCAAAGTGAGTTTGAGTGGGTTGTCAATCTACCCAACGCGCTTGCAAGGTGTCAAGTCCGGCGGGCGCGCGGGCGTTGGCGCAAATTGGCGGAGCCGGTCCGATTCGAACGGACGGTGGACTTGCGCCCACGCGAGTTTTCAAGACTCGAGCATTAGACCACTCTGCCACAGCTCCGGGACGGGGTACTGAACCATAAATTCCTCCGGACGCCACGTATTTTTGGGCGCAGGGACCGTTTCGCCGAAGCGCGGGTAGAGACGCGCGGCCCGCGCGTCCGGGCCGACGAATGGCTCCTGGGTTTGCCCGGACGCCCGGGCCGGGCGTCCCTACCTCGAATCGTCTGCGGGATTGTCTCTGTCAAAAAGACCCTGCGCCATTTTCTTAGGAGGCTTGCGGAACCCCTCCCCCCCCGCTTTGTTCGGTGCGATGCCACGACGCAGGTTGTTGACTTTCATGCTGTCCGCGGGGTTCGCCCTTGCGGGCGGTTGCGCCAGGCATGGCGACGGGGCCGGAGCCGACGGGCGTCCGCTTCAGGTCCTCCGAATCGGCAACGGCGCCGAGCCGCAGGACCTGGACCCCGAGGCGATCACCGGCGTGCCCGAGCTCAACATCATCCTGAGCCTCTTTGACAGCCTGGTGGGCGCGGACCCACATGACCTGCACCCGATTCCCGGCCTGGCGGAGTCCTGGGACATCTCCAACGACAGGCTCGTGTACACCTTCCATCTCCGGTCCAACCTGCATTGGTCCGACGGCAATCCGATCACGGCCGGCGAGTTTGTGAAGTCATACCAGCGGACCCTCACGCCGGCCTTCGCGTCGGAGGTTTCCTACAAGCTTTGGTGCGTCGTCGGCGCCGAGGACTACAACCACGGCATGCTGACCGATTTCTCGAAGGTCGGCTTCAAGGCATTGGACGACAGGACCCTGCAGGTGACCCTGCGCCAGCGGATCCCGTTCCTCCTGAAGATCCTCGCCACGGACGACGTCTGGGATCCGCTCCCCGTCAAGGTCCTGGCGCGCTATGGCCCCCTCGATCGCAAGGACACGGGGTGGACCAAGGCCGGCCGGCTGGTCGGAAGCGGCGCCTTCATGCTGAAGGAGTGGACGCCCGACCAGAAGATCGTCGTCGTCCGTAACCCATATTACTGGGACGCCGCGAGGGTGAAGCTCGACGCCATCGAGTTCTATCCCGTCGTGGACGCCTCCACCGAGGAGCGCATGTTCCGCACGGGGCAGCTCGACATCACGTCGCAGCTGCCGAGCACGAAGATCGACGTGTACAAGAGGGAACACCCGGAGGAGCTCCGGCTGGAGCCCTATCTGGGCGTCTATTTTTACCGGTGCAACGTCACCCGCCCCCCCCTCAACGATGCGCGGATCCGCAGGGCGCTTGCCCTGGCGGTCGACCGCGAGCGCCTGGTGGGCGATGTCGTAAAGGGCGGCGAGCAGCCCGCCTATGCCGTGAGCTATCCAAACGACGGCGGCTATACACCGAGGGCGCGGCTCACGGGCGGCGTGGCGGAGGCGCGGCGCCTCCTCGCCGAGGCCGGCTTCCCCGGGGGAAAGGGGATGCCGCCGATTGAGCTTCTCTACAACACTTTCAAGGAGCACCAGGACATCGGCGAGGCCATCCAGGCGATGTGGCTGGAGAATCTCGGCGTCCGGGTGACCCTTAGGAACGAGGACTGGAAGGTGTACCTGGACTCCCAGCACACCCACAACTTCCAGCTCGAGCGGGCCGGCTGGATCGCCGATTACATGGACCCCCATGTGTTCCTGGAAATCTGGGTGACGGCGAACGGGAACAACGACACCCTCTGGTCCGACCCGGAGTACGACCGCCTGTTGCGCTCGTCCCTCGACGCGGATACCGAGGAGGCTCGCTACGAGATCTACCAGAAGCTCGACTCGATCCTTGTCGAAGAGTGCCCGGTGATTCCCATCTACTACTACACAAGCTTCTACACCGTGAACCCGCGCGTCCAGGGCTGGTGGCCCACCCTGCTCAACATCCATCCCTACAAGTTCGTGCACCTGGACAGGACCTGACATGTTCCGCTTCATCGGCTACCGGCTGCTCCAGGCGATCCCCGTGATGCTCATCATCATCACCGGGACCTTCTTCATGCAGCGCTTTGTGCCGGGCGGCCCCTTCACGGCGGAAAAGGCGGTGACGCCCGAGGTCCTGAGGAATCTGAACGCCTACTACCACCTGGACGACCCCCTCTGGAAGCAGTACCGGGACTACCTCTGGGACCTCTGCCCGAAGGCGTTCCACCCCGGGGCGCTCACCCAGGGCCTGGACCTCAAGCAGGCCTTCGGGATCGATTTCCGTCCGTCGTTCAAATACCCGAACAGGACCGTCAACGAGATCATCGCGGACAAGCTTCCGGTTTCCCTGGAGCTGGGCTTCTATTCGCTGCTGATCGCCCTCGCCGTGGGCCTTCCTCTGGGCGTACTCGCCGCGGTCCGGCGCAACACCTGGATCGACTACCTCTGCTCGTCCCTTGCGATGACGGGCATCTGCGTCCCCACGTTCGTGCTCGGCCCGATCCTGGTGCTCCTCTTAGCCATCCACGCCGGCTGGTTCAACGCTTCCGGCTGGTACTCCCCGATCGACCGGATTCTTCCGAGCCTGACGCTGGGGTCGGTCTACGCCGCCTATATCGCGCGGCTTTCCCGCGGAGGCCTCCTCGAAATCATGAGCCAGGACTTCATCCGGACCGCCCGTGCAAAAGGGGCGACCGAGACCCGGGTCATCTTCAAGCACGCCCTGCGCGGGGGCCTGCTGCCGGTGGTCTCGTTCCTCGGGCCGGCGATCGCGGGAATCCTCACAGGCTCCTTCGTCATCGAGACGATCTTCCAGATCCCGGGGCTCGGGCGGGAATTCGTGAACTCCGCCTTCAACCGCGACTACACCCTGGTCCTCGGCACGGTCATCCTCTATGCGGCGTTGATCGTGGGCATGAACCTGGTCGTGGACGTCGTCCAGGTTTGGCTCAACCCAAAGCTGAAGTTCGAATGAGCGCAGCCCCCCAGGCCGTCCCACCGCAGCAGGAGCAGCCCGAACGGGGCCGCTCGCCCTGGGCGGATGCCTGGCGCCGTCTCAGGAGAAACCGGCTGGCCCTGTTCGGGGGCATCGTCGTCGCGACCATGCTCGTGTTGTGCCTGGTCGGACCCTTCTTTTCCCAGTCGTACGAGGACCAGAACCTCGACCTCGGCGCGGCGCCGCCCAGCGTGGCCCACTGGCTGGGGACGGACACACTGGGCCGGGACCTGTTTGCGCGCATCCTGTTCGGCGGCCGGATCTCGATCCTGGTGGGCCTGGTCGCGACCCTGGTGGCGCTCGTGATCGGCGTCTCGTACGGCGCCATCGCCGGCTTTGCGGGCGGCAAAACCGACGCCGTCATGATGCGCATCGTGGACATTCTCTACGCCCTGCCCTTCGCGATCTTCGTCATCCTCCTCATGGTCTTCTTTGGGCGGAACATATTCCTGCTCTTCGTGGCCATCGGCGCCGTGGAGTGGCTGACGATGGCGCGGATCGTTCGCGGCCAGGCGCTGTCGGTAAAGCACATGGAATTCATCGAGGCGGCCCGGGCCCTGGGGTACGGGCGGCGGCGGATCATCTTCAGGCACATCATCCCGAACCTGCTCGGGCCGATCATCGTGTACACGACGCTCACCATCCCCGCGGTCATGCTGCTCGAGGCGTTCCTGAGCTTCCTGGGCCTCGGCGTGCAGCCCCCGATGAGTTCCTGGGGCGTGCTGATCAAGGACGGCGCGGACAAGATGGAGGAGTTCTGGTGGCTGCTCGTGTTTCCAGGCTCGGTGTTCTCCCTCACCCTCTTCTCCCTGAATTTCCTGGGCGACGGGCTCCGCGATGCGCTCGACGTGCGCGCCGCAAAGGATTAGCAACCATCCGCCCCGTGAAGCGCTTTTTCCCTTACCTCAAGTATCTTCGAAAGGTCCGGGGGACGCTCATTGCCGGGGTTCTTTGCGGCATCCTTTATGGCGCGGCCGGGGGTCTGGGAATGCCGCTGATGATCAAGTACGTCATCCCGCGGGTTCTTCTTCCCGACCCTGTATCCGTCCACAGTTCCGTGCACAAGACGGCTAGGTTTCTCGATTTGGACGCCTTCTTCGACCGCCTTCTTCCGCCCGCCCCGTCGCAGCCGGAAGCCACCGTGGTAACGCCGCCTCCCGCAGCACACCCCAAGGTTTCGGCGTGGCAGATCTGGACGATCGCGATGTGGCTGCCGTTCGTGTTCATCATCCGCGGCGTCGCCGGGTACCTGAACACCTACCTGATCCAGTACTCAGGCGTCAGGATCCTGGAAGGCATCCGGACGGATTATTTCAGGAAACTGCAAAGCCTTCCCCTGGCTTTTTTCCACAGGATCTCCACGGGAGAACTCATTTCCCGCGGGCTTAACGACACAAACCAGCTCCAGAACACCCTCACCGTTATCTCGAACGATCTCATCAAACAGCCTGCGACACTCGTCAGCACGATCGCCGCCATGGCGATCCTCGCCTACCAGGAACAGGGGCTCGCCCTCGTCATGGTCTGCCTCCTCACCGTGCCGATCGCCGTCTTCCCGATACGCTACGTCGGCAAGAAGTTGGTCACACGGGCGATTCAACTCCAGGCGCAGTCGGGAACGATCACGGATCGATTTGCCGAGAACCTCGCCGGGGTGAGGGAAGTCCGGGCCTTTGGCTTGGAGCAGCATGAGATCGACCGCTTCGCGCAGCTCAGCAGGTCGTTGGTTCGGGCAAACATGAAGGTCGTCAAGTACGCCCAGATGCTGACCCCGAGCATCGAGATCCTCTCGGCCATCGGGATCTCGATCACTTTTGTCTACGCATATCGCTACAACGTCCACAGCGGCAGTTTTCTGGGCATCCTGACTGCGCTCTTCATGAGCTACGAGCCGTTGAAAAAGCTCGGTGCCGTAAACAACGAGCTCAAGCGGGGCAGCGCGTCACTCCAGAGGCTTGAAACTGTCCTGAAGGAGCCCGAGACCATTGCGGATCCTCCCAACCCGACGGTGATTGGGCGCCTGCGGGGTGACATCGCTTTCGAGGGGGTAAGCTTCGCGTACAACCCCAATGAGCCCGTGTTGAGCGACATCTCCACCCTGATTCCCGCGGGAACGACCTGCGCCCTCGTCGGACCCAGCGGAGCGGGAAAGACAACGTTCGCGAACCTGGTGCCGCGCTTCTACGAGCCGGCTGAAGGCCGGGTGACGATCGACGGCATCGACTTGAGGTCCCTTCGCCTTGCAGATCTCCGGAGGAATATCGCGGTTGTCTCGCAGGATCCCGTTCTTTTCAACGACACCATCTACAACAATCTTGTCCTGGGGCGAGAGGGGGCCACGCGAGATGAAGTGATCGTTGCCGCACAGAATGCCTTCGCCCACGACTTTATTTCAAAGTTTCCACAGGGCTACGAGACCCGGGTCGGCGAAAGGGGTGCCATGGTCTCCGGCGGCCAGAAGCAGCGCCTCGCAATCGCCCGTGCCTTCCTCCGCAACGCCCCGATCCTGATTCTCGATGAAGCGACGTCGGCCCTCGACTCGGAGAGCGAGCAGGCGATCCAGGCGGCGCTGGCCAAGCTCGTCGTCGGCAAGACGGTGCTGATCATCGCCCACCGCTTCAGCACGATCCGAGCGGCGTCCATGATCCTTGTCTTCGATCGTGGCCGGATCATCGCCACCGGCGACCACGCCAAGCTCTACGCGGGAAACCCGCTCTACCGGTCGCTGTACGACGGACAGCACGGATAAGGCGAGAGCCATTGAACCTCGTGGCCGACACCGCCCCGCCGAACATCCTCGTCATCCGCCGCCACTATGTCGGCGATCTCGTCCTGCTCGGGTCGCTCCTCTCGAACCTGCGCCTGCGCTGGCCCCAAGCCCGGCTGACCGTCCTGGTTGACGAAGGATATGCGGAAATCCTGGCGATGAATCCGGATCATCCCGAGGTGTGGCAGGTTCCCCGCCGCGCGCGGCGGATGGGGCGAAGCTTCAGCCTCCTGCGCCGGCTGCGCAGGGCCGGTTTCACGCATGTGTTCGACATCGACAACAACGACCGGACTGCCCTCTGCACACGGATCACCGGCGCTCCCTTCCGGGCCGGATTCGCCTGGAAGAAAGGACGGCTCCGCCAGCGGCTTGCCTACACCCATGCGGTTCCGGTCGATCCCGCCGTGTACGAGACGCGCCACATCACCGAGCACTACCTGAGCCTGCTCGAGCCCGCGGGCGTGCCGGTGGCGACGCGAAAAGTCAGCCTCGAGGTGCCCGACGCGGACCTCGCGGCGGCCTCGTCCCTCCTGGTGGAGCGCAATCCGGCAAGCCTGCCGGTGGTCCTTCTCCACCCTGGCAGCAGCAGCAGCTTTCGCATCTGGCCCGCGGAGCGCTTCGCGCGGACCGCGGACCGGGTGCAGCGGGAGCTTGGGGCCGTCGTCATGATGGTCGGCGGAACAAAGGAGGCCTCGCTGATCCGGGAGATCTCGACGATGGCGGCGACGCCGATCGCCACGTTCGACCGGCCCCTTTCCCTGGCCCGGCTATCCGCGCTGGTCGCCAGGGTCGACGTGCTCCTCTGCCACGACAGCGGGCCGATGCACATCGCCTCCGCTGTCGGGACCAGGGTTGTGGCACTCTTTGGCTCCCAGAGCCGCGCGCTCTGGAGTCCGCTCGGGACGGGCCACCAGGTTCTCCAGGCGTCGATGCCATGCGGTTCCGCCTGCGTGGCCCCCGCCGGATGCAATCCGGCCAATGCCTACAAAAGCTACTGCGTGCGCCGCATCGGCGAAGACGAGGTGTTTGAGGCTCTGAAGCGCGTCTTGAGGTAGGGACGGCCGTCCTGGCCGTCCGGATCCGCTTTCAGGCCCGTCCGCAACCCCTCGGCCCGTCTTGAAAGGGCCCATTTGTCGGGGGTTCTTGAACAACTCTAGAGTGAGCCGGGCCGCGCGGCCCGCGCGGCCCTACCTCGGAGCAGTTTGACAGGGCTCGGCCCCCGGCCCAAAAGAGAACTGCCGCATGTCGCTTCCCCCGCCCGTGTCCGTATTCATCCTCGCCCACAACGAGGAGCTGAAAATTGCCGCAGCCCTGGAGAGCGTCGTTTGGGCGGGCGAGATCGTTGTCATCGACTCCTTCAGCGCCGACCGCACCGTCGAGATCGCGAAGGAGTATGGAGCCAGGGTCGTCCAACTGCCGTTCACCCGGTTTGGCGAGCTTCGCCAGGCCGGCATCACCCACACCGCGCTGCCCTGGATCTTCAGCCTGGACTCCGACGAGCGGTGCACGCCGGCTGCCCGCGACGAAATCCTAAGAATCGTTGCCGACCCGGGCTCGGCCGACGCCTACCTGGTGCCGAGGCGCAACACGTTTCTCGGAAAGGAAATCCGGCACTCCGGCTGGTACCCGGACTTCCGCCAGCCCCAGCTGTTCCGCCGCGGGATGATGGAGTACGCGGTCAGGGACCACGTGCACGAGGGGTACGTGCTGAAGGGCCGGCTCGGCCGCATGAAGAACCCTATCTCCCAGATACCCTACCGGAATCTCTCGGAGGCGATCCAGAAGATGGACCGCTACACGACCCTGACGGTCGCCAAGGGCGCGGGGCGCAAGCGCTTCGGCGGGTTCCTCGGATTCTTCCTGGCGCTTCAGCGCGCCAAGTGGGCGTTCTTCAAGGCATACGTCCTTCAGCTGGGCATCCTCGACGGCACGGCCGGGTTCATGATCGCGTTTCTGCGGTTTGAAAACTCGTTCTACAAACATATGAAGGCCGCCGAGGCCCGGGCAGAGGCAAAGCGGGCAGCCAAGCCGTAATGGAACCGGAGCCCCATCGATTCAGCCGGGCGGTCGAGAACCTGGTGGCCGGCTTCCGGCACCTTCCTGAAGACCGGGGCCGCTCGCGAAGCCGACAGGCACAGACCCTTGGGGATGCCGTCGAAAAGCTGATGACCAAGTACCAGATTGGCAGGCCGTCGCCGGAGCAGACGATCCGGGACAACTGGTCGGCGCTCGTGGGGCCTGCCAACGCGGCCTATTCCAATGCCGTCCGCATTGACCGGGGCAAACGCCTGTTGGTCCACGCATCGCACGCGGTCGTCAGGAGCGAACTCTTCCTTCACCGTGCCGCCATCGCGGAAAGGATCCGCAAGCTGCCAGGGTGCGAAGAGATTAAGGATATCTTCATCAAGGCCGGCTAGGAGTGCCAATTTGCGCTTGCAGACGGTTCGGTTACCCCGAAGGCTGGCGAGTCACGTTAGCTGAATCCCTCGGTTGGGGGTTCGGCCACGACCCACCCCGACTCTCGGGGTGATAACGGCGGCGCCGGCCAAACCCCTTCAGAATGGGGCGAAGCGGGTGCCGCGGGGCCGCCAGGCCCCGGGGGTCGCGCCACTCAACCTCAGTACCATGGCAACAGTCGCAAAACCCGAAATCATAGCAGAATACAAGATCCACGAGAAGGACACCGGCTCCAGCGAGGTCCAGATCGCGCTGCTCACCGCCCGGATCAATCACTTGACCGAGCACCTGCGCACGCATCGCAAGGACTTCCACTCCCGCCGGGGCCTCCTGCAGATGGCCAGCCGCCGTCGCAAGCTCCTCGATTATCTAAAACGGCATAACCTGCCGAAATATAACGAGTTGCTGCAGAAGCTAAAC
>Ga0302320_10028963_pt1 | contig 10609 bp, 14 predicted proteins | sample Bog_T0_3_FD_202130 | JGI IMG/M metagenome (GOLD analysis project Ga0302320, IMG submission 202130) | Peat permafrost microbial communities from Stordalen Mire near Abisko, Sweden - Bog_T0_3 | ecosystem: Environmental > Terrestrial > Soil > Wetlands > Peat | place: Sweden: Abisko, Stordalen Mire... | reverse complement strand
CTGGGCACACCGCCGCAGCTGAGGGCGGGTGCTTAACCCATGCCTGCCGCCGGATCAATCCCCGATCAGGCCGCCTCGCCCGATGGCGGCGGGTCCTCGTCCAGTTCGCCCTCAGGACCGGGAATGCGGTAAACCCCGGTCAGCCAGCGGCCTAGATCGACCTCCTGACAGCGCGGCGTGCAGAACGGTTTGAACGCCTCGGAGGCGCGTCGCCCGCAAATCGGGCAGCTTGGGGGTTGCTTAGCCATCATCCTTCTCCAGCACCCAGGAAGTCGCCGGCAGCGACGGGTCCGATCGCAATCTAACCGCACGTCCGGTCCGCCGCACCACATCCGGCAGCGCCGCCGGATCAAGCTGCAACGCCGACACCACCGCCGGGTGCGCCCGCACCGCCGGCAGCCCACCCCGCGCCGCGCTGAACGCACCCATCACCGCCCGCAACGCCGCCAACCCGGCCGGCAAAGGCCCCGCCAGCGCCTCATGCAACGGCGGGTGAATCCGCGACCGGACGATCTCCGCCAGCCCCAGCGCGGTGAACCCCAGAAATTTAGGGCGCAACGGGTCGTTCGCCAGGGCGGCGATGAAATCCGGCGCCAGAGCCGCACGCTTGCGCGGCGAAAGCCCGGCCAGATCGACCACGATGCCGCCCGAGAGATTGCGCAGCCGAATCTGGCCCGCCAGCGCCGGGATCACCCGCCGGTTCACCGCCTCGTGCCGGGACCCAGCCAGCGCGCCGCCGCCATCCACGTCGATCGCCACCAACGCCGGAGTCGGCCAGATCGACAGCCGGGCGCCGCCGGGAAGATCGACAACCGGCCGGAACAGCGCCTCGATCGCCTCGGCCACCGCGTCGTCGAACACCTGCGCCACAACGGACACCCGGTCGCCAAGGCGCAGCGCGGCCGCCGTCCCCGCATCATCGACGAAAACCCGCGCATCCGGATACCGCTCGGCGAACCGCGCCACCGGACCGGGACCGCGCCGCAGCAGCGCCACCGCCCCACCGGCCGCCCCCTCCACCCCGCGCGCGCTCAACCGAGGCCCCTTGGCGCTCTGCGCCGCTCGGATGACGCGCACAGTCAGGATCGCACCGGAAATCAGCCCCTTCCCGCCCTCGCTGTCCGGCAAAAACCCCTCGGCATCGGCCAGGGCGACAAACGCCCCCGCCATCGCCGGAACATGCGCGATCACCCGCCCGCGATGAATATCACCGACACCGTCCGGCGCGCCCGGCCGCCACAGGGCAAAATCGATCAGCCGGTCATCGTCGCTCACCGCCACCTGCGCCTCGCCGGGACTGGTCGCGACCCGGATCGAGACGCTCACGGCACCGCCCAGCCGAACCCGCGCAGCAATTGCGCGGTCTCGAACAGCGGCAGCCCGACCACGCCCGAGTAACTGCCCGACAGAAACCGCACGAAGCTCGCCGCCTGGCCGTTGACCGCATAACCGCCGGCCTTGCCCTCCCCCTCCCGCGTCGCGACGTAGCGTTCAACCTGCTCATCCGTCAGCCGGTTGAACGTGACGATGGTCTCGACCAGCCGGTCGGTGACCCGGTTCGGGCCGGCCAGCACGACGGCGGTCATCACCCGGTGGCGCCGTCCCGACAGCAGGTCCAGGCACGACCGCACCGCCTCGGCACTTTCCGCCTTCGGCAGGATGCGCCGCCCGGCGGCAACCACGGTATCGGCGGCCAGCACCAAATGGTCAGACGAGCGCACCGCCGCCGCTTTCGCCGCCGCCATGCGAATGGCGTACGGGCGCGGCAATTCGTCACGCAGCGGGGTTTCGTCGATGTCGGGGGAAACGACCTGATCCGGCACGATGCCGATCTGCTGCAACAGCATCAGTCGTCGCGGGCTGGAGGACGCCAGAATCAGCGGGAGCGGCTTCACCCGCTGCAATCGCGCATCAGGCGGCGCGCTATTTGAAGCGGAAGGTGATGCGGCCCTTGGACAGGTCGTAGGGCGTCATCTCGACGTTGACCCGGTCGCCGGCCAGAACGCGGATGCGGTTCTTGCGCATCTTGCCGCTGGTATGGGCGAGAATGGAGTGTTCGTTATCCAACTTCACGCGGAACATGGCATTGGGCAAAAGCTCCATCACCGTGCCGCTGAATTCGATCATGTCTTCTTTTGACATCAGCCCTCGTGGTTTTGTTGATTCGGCGGGAACATGATGTTCGGCGCAGTCGAGGTCAAGTCAGATGAAGCCGGGACGCCGGCGCCCGATCGCATCCGGACGCTGCGAGCTGAGGCCTCAGTCCTTGCCTTACTGACCCAGCCGCAGCGCGATACTGCGCGCATGGGCCTGCAATCCCTCAGCTTCCGCGAGCAGAACGGCCGCCGGCCCAACCGCGTCCAGGCCCGCCTGCGTGGCCGACACGAATGTCGTGCGCTTAAGAAAATCGAACACCGACAACCCCGAGGCAAACCGCGCCGTCCGACCGGTCGGCAGCACATGGTTCGGTCCGGCCACGTAGTCCCCGACCGCTTCCGGGCAGAACGCCCCCAGAAACACCGCGCCCGCATGCCGCACCCGCGCAAACACCGCCTCAGGATCGCGCAGCATCAGTTGCAGGTGTTCCGGCGCCAGCCGATCGACCAGCGCGACCGCCTCGTCCCAGTCGCGCACCACGATCACCGCGCCATGCGCCGCCCAACTCGCACCGGCAATCACCGCCCGAGGCAGCGACGGCAGCTCCGCCAGCACCGCCGCGGCGACGGCATCGCCAAACGCCGCGTCATCGGTGATCAGGATCGACTGCGCCGCCTCGTCATGCTCCGCCTGCGCCAGCAGATCGACGGCGATGCGGCGGGGATCGTTGTCGGCGTCGGCCAGCACCACAACCTCCGACGGGCCGGCGATGCTGTCGATGCCGACACGCCCGAACACCTGCCGCTTCGCCTCCGCCACATAAGCGTTGCCCGGCCCGACAATCCGGTCCACCGCAGCGATCGCGGCCGTCCCGTATGCCAGCGCCGCCACCGCCTGAGCCCCGCCAATCCGGTAGATTTCGGAGACCCCCGCCCGCCGCGCCGCCGCCAGCACCAGCGGGTTCAGCACCCCATCCGGCGTCGGCACGCACATCGCGATCCGCCCAACACCGGCCGCCCGAGCCGGGATCGCGTTCATCAGCACCGAGGACGGATACGCCGCCTTGCCCCCCGGCACGTACAGCCCGACCGCATCCAGCGCCGTCCACCGCATCCCCGTCGTCAAGCCCACCGCATCCGTCATCCGCAGATCAGCCGGCATCTGAGCACGATGGAAAGCCTCGATCCGCGTCGCCGCCAGTTCCAGCGCCGCCGCCAGTTCAGCCGGCACCGATGCCACGGCAGCATCGACCTCGGCCGTGGCAATCCGCAGCCGGTCCGCGGTCAGCCTCTGCCGGTCGAACCGCTCGGTGTACTCAATCACCGCCGCGTCGCCACGCGCCCGGACATCGGCAAGAATGTCGGCGACAGCGCGATCCACCGTCTCGGTGGTTTCCCGCGCCTGCGACAGCAGCGCGGTTAACTGAGCGTCGAATTCGGGGTCGGTAGTGCTGAGACGGATCATAAGGATTCTGTAGCCGATCTGACCCAGCGCGTCATGGTCTCGCGACACAATCGCGCGCGCCGCCGGGACGTTCATCCGCTCTTCCTTTTTTGGCATGCAAGCAGGTGCGGGCGCGCGAAGCGCGGGCCGTCACGTCAATATGCGAACCTCCAGGGACGCCGCCGAGCCACCGGCTCCTCTAAGACCTCAAGGTCGGGTAAAGCGTCGAGCGCGGAGAGATCGGTCGCAAGACCATCCCCTAAATGCACCCCTCGGAGAGCGGTCATCCCGGCGAGCGGCGTCAGGTCGCTCACCCGGGTTCCGTCCAAATAGAGGGTTTGGAGGGCGGTCATCCCGGCGAGCGGCGTCAGGTCGCTCACCTGGGTTCTTCCCAAATCGAGGCGTTGGAGAGCGATCATCCCGGCGATCGGCGTCAGGTCGCTCACCCGGGTTTCGACCAAATGGAGATTTTGGAGAGCGGTCATCCCGGCGATCGGCGTCAGGTCGCTCACCCGGGTTCCGACCAATTGGAGGTTTTTGAGAGCCGTCATCCCGGCGATCGGCGTCAGGTCGCTCACCTGGGTTCCGTCCAAATAAAGGTATTCGAGAGCGGTCATCCCGGCGATCGGCGTCAGGTCGCTTACCTCGGTTCCGCCCAAATCGAGGGTTTGGAGAGCGGTCATCCCGGCGATCGGCGTCAGGTCGCTCACCGGGGTTCCGCTCAAATCGAGGTATTGGAGGGCGGTCATCCCGGCGATCGGCGTCAGGTCGCTTACCTCGGTTCCGTTCAAATCGAGGTATTCGAGTGCGGTGATCCCGGCGATCGGCGTCAGGTCGCTCACCTGGGTTCCGTTCAAATCGAGGGATTGGAGAGCGGTGATCCCGGCGATCGGCGTCAGGTCGCTCACCTGGGTTCCGCTCAAACGGAGGGATTGGAGAGCGGTGATCCCGGCGATCGGCGTCAGGTCTCTCACTGGGTTCGGTTCAAATCGAGGGCTTCGAGAGCGGTCATCCCGGCGATCGGCGTCAAGTCGGCGAAATTCCCGGCGGGGAACGCCAACTTCCGGATGAACGGCCGCCAACGCGCCGGGGGCGCCTCACCTCGCAGAATCAGTTCGACCGCAGCCGCCTCGACATCGTCCGGCATCCGAACATCCGGCTCCGCCCCATCACCCTCCGCCGCCGCGTCCACCTTCCTTGACACCTGCTCCATCAGCGCATCCAGTCCGTGCCGCAGATCCGTCGCCATCAACCCCCCCAGCACCCGAACCTGCGGCGCGGCGGCCACCAGCGCCGCGGTCACCCGAATCGCGCGTCCCCCCGCGTCCGCATCCGCCGTGGCGATACCGGCGCGCGCCGCGGCGACATGCCGCGCCGCGGTCACGATCAGATTGTTCACCGTCCCCACAGCCAGCGTCGCGACCTTCTATGCTCGGCTGCCCGGTCTTGCCGGTCCGGGCGGCAGGTCGGACACCGTGTCCAGTGCCAGAAGCGCGTGGGTAAAATCCTCGTCCGACAGGCAATCACCGTCCCGAAAGCATCGCAGCAACTGCCGAGCCGCGTCGTCCATGCTTGCTGAGTCCCACGGCGTGACCGTCCGATTGTCCAGCGCGACGATCGAGGATGCCCGCGCAGCCACGTCGCCCCCAGGGCGATCAGGTCGCGCAAATCCCCCCGCGTCACCGTATCCAGAGGGGCATCGCTGTCATCCGGCCGAATTGCGTCGTCGGTCTCCAGAATGCCGCCAAGCCGGCCCAGCAAGGCATAAGCCTCGGCGAGGTGCACTGCCATCGAAGCCGGATCGCACGTCAGTAGCTTACCCAGCGCAAACGCAAGCACCGAGAGCTTCGGCAGCAGCCGGGTATTGGACGGCCGGTCGCTCTCCCGCCCCAATGCGCGCGCCATCTCGGCAACCTGCGCCTGCAATCCAGCCTGCATCGGATCCCGAGCGGCCTTGGCGTCGCCCGGCTGCACCTTGCGTACGAACACCAGCCGAGGGCCTTTCGGCACCCATACCCCCGGCGCCGCCGCCAGTTTGGCTTCCCGGAGCGATTCCTCGACCGCGAGATTATACGCAAGCCGCAGATTGGCCCGCTCCGGCCCCTGGGTCCTGATATCGAACAGCACATTGAGGATCGGTTCGATCTCGCGCGGAACGAACCGGCCCTTGCACCAGTTCGATACGGCGCGTGGCGAACATGCCCCTTTATCCTCCACGACATCCGCCAGCGCGCGGGCAAACCCCTCGTAGCTCCATCGCGCGCCACTCGGCACCCCCGGCCGGGCGCCGTTCACCACGTACCTCAGTAAAGCCTCGGCGAAAGCAGTTCGTTTCGCTCTCGGTGACGACTTGCGGGTTGCTGCGGGACCTGCGCCCGTTGCGCCGCGTGGCTTGGTCACGCCGCCGGTTCGGCCACTAAAGGGATGCGGTCTTTTCACAGGAGCGCATCATGTCCCGTTTCGAATCCGTTGCCCAGGCCGTCGCCCGCGTCATCCGCCGCGCTCGCCGGTGCGACGTTCACCGCGCCGCTCACCTGGCGCTCGCCGCCGTCCACACCGTCATCGGCGCCCTGCTTGCCGCCGGCACTGCCACTCCGGAGGCCATCTGCGTCTGGATCGCCGCCCTGATCTACGCCCTGCTGGCCAAATTCGGAGGCCATAATGCCTGACCGCCCAAACCTACCCGTCCAACGCCGCGCGAAACCGCGCGATCCAGGCGCCGATCGCCTCCGGCTGGGTCTTCAGCGCCGTGCGGTTGACGATCAGCCGGCTAGTCACATCCGCAATGACCTCGGTCTCCACCAGCCCATTGGCCTTCAGGGTCGACCCGGTCTGCACCAGATCGACGATCATCCGGCACAGCCCCAAACCTGGCGCCAGTTCCATCGCGCCATTCAGGTGCACCACCTCGGCGTGGATGCCGCGGCCAGCATAATGCCGGCGGGTGATGTTCGGATATTTCGACGCCACCCGCACCTGACTCCAGCGTGACGGATCGTCGGTCCCCGCCGTCTCCTGCGGTTCGGCAACGGAAACCCGGCACTTGCCGATGCCCAAATCCAAAGGCGCATAGACCTCGGGGTAATCGAACTCCATCAGCACGTCGGCGCCACAGATGCCGATCTGCGCGGCGCCGAACGCGACGAAGGTGGCGACGTCGAACGGCCGCACCCGCACCACATCCAGCAGCGGGTCGTCGGTCGGGAACCGCAGCCGGCGGCTGTCCTCATCGGCGTAGTCCGGCGCGGGAATCACGCCGGCCCGCGCCAGCAGGGCGCCGCACTCCGACAGGATGCGTCCTTTGGGCAACGCCAGGATCAGCGGTGTCGCCAGGTCCGGGCCGGGGGCGGCGACAAGGGATGCCGGTGGAAACGGGGCGGTCATCAAAGCTCCGGCTTACGGTGCAGTCGGCTGAAAGGTCGCGCCGTTTACCTCAGGCCGACGCCGACCGGAAGCCACCCCGCGGTAACGCAGGGTTGCGCGCTCCGGTTCCGGATCGGCCGGTTCGGCACGACCATCGCTCCATATGATTGACCGCTGGCGGCGCTTCGCCTTAGACCGGCCGGGACGGCGGAAAATTTCAGGTATGGCTGGGAAAATCCTCATTCTGCGCTGGGCGGGCAGCGCCTACGATTCGCTGGGCGGCCTGCTCGAACTGATCGCGCAGGAATTCGCCGCCCAGGGCCTGAACGTCATGCTGTTCGGCGCCAACGGCGACGGCTGGCCCCAGCAACTCGTGCAAGCCCTGCGCGCCGGCGACATCGCCTTCGCCCTGACCATGTCAGGCATCGGCACCGATCTGTCGATCGACGGCAAACTGATCTGGGAGGCCGCGAAAGTCCCCCTGTTCAACTGGAACTGCGACCATCCCTGCCGCTTCCCAAGCCGCCACGTGATCCGCAACCGCTATTTGCTGCACGGCTACGTGTTTCCGGATCACGCCCGCTACAACATGACCTACCTCAAGCCGAACGGCATCGCCTACGCCGTGCATCTCGGCATTCCGCCGCGCAGCCTGTTCCCGCGCGCCCCGCTGACGCTGGCAAGCCGTAATGGCCGCATCATGTTCACCAAGACCGGCGGCGACACCGCCGGGATCGAGGCCGGCTGGCGCAATTACGGCCCGGAACTGCGCGACATCGTCTTCACCGCCGCCGAGGAGCTGTTCCACAGCACCACGACCGACGTCGTGCCAACCTTGCGCAGGATTGCCGAACCGCGCGGCATCTTCCTCGATGGCGACAACCATCTGACGATCCGCCTGATCCGCGAGCTTGACGAATACATCCGCTTCAAGCGCGCCAATCTGGTGATGGAAGCGATCCTGCGCTACCCGGTCGATGTGTTCGGCGAAGGCTGGGCGCATATCAGCTGGAAAGGCGCCGAGGCGCGCTATCTCGGCCCGATCACCTGGCGCGCGATGGTCGAGCAGTTGCCGCATTACGTCGGCTGCCTGTCAACCAATCCGATGGTCGATGAATCGGTCCACGACCGGGTGTTTTTTGCCCTTGCCGCCGGCGTGGTCCCGATCGGCGACAGCAACACATTCTCGCGCACCCATATGCCGAACCTGGAGCCTTACACCTTCCGCTTCACCCGCGAACGGGTCGAACAGGCGGTCGAGGCGGTTCTTGCAGCGCCCGCCGAGGCCCTGGCCCGCACCGAAACCGCCTGGCAGGCGCTGGCCGTGCCGTTCGGGATGCGCCGCGCCGCGCACCAGATCGCCCAGTTCGTCGCCATGCACACCCTGAACGCGCGCTGGGGCGGGTAGCGGCGTCACCCCAGCCCGGCGCGGTTGCGCGCAACCGTCCGCGTCGTCGGGTGATCGGGACCCAGCGTCCTGGTGTAGATCGACAGCGCCCAGTTCAGTGCCTCCCGCGCCGAGAACCCATCGCCCATGTCTTTCAGCACCCCGGCCAGGTTGTTGGCATCGCGGGCGACATTGGGATGATCATGTCCAAGCGCAGTTTCGTCGATCGCCAGTGCCCGCTCGAACGCAGCATGGGCGCCGTCGAGATCGCCGATATCGTGCAGGATCAGCCCGATATGGTTGATGTCGGTCGCCGCTTCAGGATGCTCCGCACCGAACGCTTCAGTATGCAGAGCCAAAGCGCGGCGAAGCTGCGCCTGGGCGTCCATCATCTCCCCCAGTTCGTGCGACAGCCGCCCCAGATCGCGCAGATCACTCGCGAGATCGGGGTGATCAGCCCCAAGCTGGCGCTGCCGCGCCTCGATGAGTTGTTCCAGATTGTCGCGCTGGGTGCGCAGGTCATTCAGGCTGGGCATCGTGAGGGTTCCGAATGGAGGGTCTGACTCCAGCAGATAAAGCCGCCCCGCCGTCTGGCAACCCCGCCCCGTTCAGCGCCGATCCCCTCCGTCCGCCACGCGCGGCAACGGACGGAGGGCGTAGAACCTTAAAGCTCCGCTTCGGCGTATTCGTAGTTCGCCAGCTTGTCCAACCAGTTCTGCAGGTAGTTCGGACGGACATTGCGGAAGTCGAGGTAATACGCGTGCTCCCACACATCGCAGCCCAGCAGCACCTTGCCCTCGCCGGTGGCGAGCGGGTTCGATCCATTCGGCGTCTTCGTCACCTTCAGCTTGCCGTCGCTGCCCAGTACCAGCCAGGCCCAGCCGGAGCCGAACTGGCTGACGCCGGCGGCCTTGAACTCGTCCTTGAACTTCTGCACGCCGCCCAGGTCGGAGTTGATCTTGGCTTCCAGCTTGGACGGGATCTTGCCGCCGTTCGGGCTCATGCATTCCCAGAAGATGATGTGGTTCCAATGCTGGCCGGCATTATTGAACACCGGACCGCCGGCGCCGGCGGTGGACTTGACGATCTCATCCAGCGACTTGCCCTGCAGCGCCGGGTCCTTCTCCACGAAGCCGTTCAGCGCGGTCACATAGGCCTGATGGTGCTTGCCGTGGTGCAGTTCCAGGGTTTCCTGGCACATGCCCTGGGCCGCCAGGGCGGACGTGGAATACGGCAGGGACGGCAGTTCGAAAGCCATGAAATCCTCCTCGGTACGGTGTGGTGAAGACGGCCGGATGCGCGGCCGGGAACCCTGATGAACTATGGCCAGCCCGGCAGGCCGTCAACCCACCGGACAAGCCGGCGGGCGTACCCACCGGACCGTTGGGCCGTCTTGCCTTGGCCTGCCAACCGCGCCACCAACCATGCCATGAACGAAGCAATTGCCTCTCTGGTTCGCCGCCACGATCCGGATCGGTTCCTGACCGCGCTGTTCGCGCCACCAGACCGGCGGGACGCCCTGCTGACGCTCTACGCGTTCAACCACGAGCTTGCCCGCGCCCGTGAAGTCGCCAGCGAGCCGGCCCTGGCATTCATCCGGCTGCAATGGTGGCGGGAAGTCGTCGAAGGCGCCGCAAAGCGTCACGAAGTCGCCTCCCCGCTGTCCGACGCGATCGCCGCCGGCGCCATCGACCCGCACCATCTCCTGCCGCTGATCGATGCGCGCGAAGCCGAGGCAGATCCCGCATTTGCAACCCTCACCGACTGGCGAGCCTGGCTGCTGCAAGGCGCCGGTGGCTTGGCCGTCGCGGCCGGCGCCGCGCTAGACGCCCCCGACCCCGAAGCACTACGCCCGTTCGGGGCCGCTTACGGCGTTGCCGGCGTAGCGCGCACCTCCGGCCTGCTGGCAGCCCGCGGCATCTGCCTGCTGCCGCACGATCTGTTGAAGCGGCATGGCCTGTCGCCCGAGGCATTCATCGACGCCCCAGGCTCACAGCCCTCCCAGGCGGCGCTGGCGGATGTGGTGCGCGAGGGCCAGGCGCTGCTGGCTCAAGCAAGCCGCCTCTACATCCCCCCCGTCGCTCGAGCCGCCGCCCTGCCTGCACTCCTGGCTCGGCGTGATCTGGCAAGCTGGCCGGCGGTGACGATGCCGCGCCGGTTCGGCGACCGGGCAGCAGTGGTCTTTTCCGCGATGACCGGACGCATTTTACCGCGTGGCTAAGCTCGACTTTCCGCAATTTCGGATTCTGTACCGATCGTGTCGTAGCCCAGAAGATGTCCTGGTAAGCGATGAACTGTAGCGCGTCATTGATGGACAAC
>Ga0302320_10028961_pt1 | contig 10609 bp, 6 predicted proteins | sample Bog_T0_3_FD_202130 | JGI IMG/M metagenome (GOLD analysis project Ga0302320, IMG submission 202130) | Peat permafrost microbial communities from Stordalen Mire near Abisko, Sweden - Bog_T0_3 | ecosystem: Environmental > Terrestrial > Soil > Wetlands > Peat | place: Sweden: Abisko, Stordalen Mire... | reverse complement strand
GCGCCCCGGCCAATACGGCCGCGTGCGTGCGCAAACGCAAACCTTAACCAATGCATTGCTCTTGCCACAACGTGCGGTGGCTGAACTGCAGGGAACTTATCAAGTCACGGTCGTGAGTGAGACGAACACGGTGCATCTGCAATCCGTCACCGTCGGGGAGCAGATTGGCTCGAATTGGATTATTGATAGCGGTCTCAAACCCGGCGACCGGGTGGTGATTGAAGGCACCCAAAAGGTGAAGGAAGGTGCGGTGGTGAACCCAAAACCGTTTGGGGCGGAAACGAATCAAACCAGTCAAATTGGAGCGCAAACGAATTCCGCGACGGCCAGCCAGACAAAATAAAATAATCCATCCGGCGCGTTTGCGATCCAGCCATGTATAAATTCTTCATCAACCGCCCGATTGTCGCGATGGTGATTGCCATTTTGATGGTGATCATCGGGCTGGTATCGATGGTGAGTCTGCCGGTCGCGCAGTTTCCCAACATCGTGCCGCCGGAAATCCGTATTCAAACCACGTTTCTTGGCGGCGATGCGCAAACGCTTGCCCAATCCGTCGCGACGCCCATTGAGGAACAAATGAGCGGCGTGGACAACATGAACTACATGTATTCCATCAGCGCCAACAATGGCGTCATGCGCATGGGCGTGAATTTCGATGTTAAAACCGACCCGAACATTGATCAGGTGCTCGCGCAACTCCGCGAAAACCAGGCCGCGTCTCAATTGCCAGCGTCGGTTCAACAATATGGCGTCACACTGTTGAAATCACCATCGAGTCCGATGATGTTGATCGGTCTTTCGTCGCCCAACAACACGCATGATGCGACGTTCCTCGCCAATTACGCCTATATCAATCTCGTGGATCAGATCACGCAGTTGAAAGGGATTTCAAACATCAATGTTTTCGGCGCTGGGCAATACGCGATGCGTTTTTGGGTCAAGCCCGATCAACTTGCAAAACTGAACCTCACCGTTAATGACATCCTTGCCGCCATCAACGCGCAGAACACCCCCAATCCCGCCGGATTGGTTGGCGCTCCGCCGACACCGCACGGACAGGAATTCACCTACGCCATCACCGCGCAAGGCCGGCTCGTTACGGAAAAGGAATTTGGCGAAATCGTTGTCCGTGAAAATCCAGACGGTTCGGTCGTGCGATTGAAAGATGTCGCGCGCGTGGAACTCGGCGCGCAACTTTATAACGTCGTCGGCCGGTTGAACGGCAAGCCGGCGGCGGTCCTCGCGATTTACCAATTGCCCGATTCGAACGCGCTGGATGACCAAAAGGCCGTGCTCAAACTCATGGCCAAACTCAAGCAGAGTTTTCCAGCCGATTTGGAATACGCCGTGTCGCTTGACACCACGCTCGCCGTCTCTCAGGGAATGCACGACATCGTGCGCACGCTCATCATCGCATTGATTCTGGTCGCCACCGTGGTTTTTATTTTTCTGCAAGGCTGGCGCGCGTCGCTCATTCCACTGCTGGCTGTGCCGGTGGCGCTCATCGGCACATTCGCTTTTTTTCCTATCTTTGGGTTTTCATTGAACACGCTTTCGCTCTTTGGTTTGGTGCTGGCAATCGGCTTGGTCGTGGACGACGCCATTGTGGTGGTGGAAGCCACGGAACGTCACATTGATGAAGGCATGAAACCCAAAGACGCCGCGCTCAAGGCCATGCAGGAAGTGGCCGGACCGGTCGTTTCGCTCGCGCTCATTCTCGCGGCGGTTTTCATACCAACCATTTTCATCGCGGGCATCACCGGGCGGCTTTACCAGCAATTCGCGCTGACGATCGTGATTTCCGTCATGCTGTCCGCGTTCAACGCCCTCTCGTTGAGTCCTGCGCTCGCGGCGTTGCTGTTAAAACCGAAAGACAAAAATCAATCGCGCGGACCGCTTGGAAAGTTTTATGGGTGGTTTAACCGCGTCTTCGACAAGACCCGCGACGGTTACCTCAAAGTCGTCGGCACGTTGATCCGCAAAGGCATGTTTACCATCATCATGCTCGCGACAATCCTGCTCGTTGCGCTCCTGCTGGGCGCGCGGTTGCCAACCGCGTTTTTGCCGGAAGAGGATCAGGGCTACGTCTATGTCTCCGCACAACTGCCCTATGCCGCCTCGCTTGAACGCACCGACGCCGTCTGCAAAAAAATCGAGGACATCTTAAAAAACACGCCCGGTGTAAAATATTACACAACCGTCGAAGGTTTTAGTTTGCTGAGCCAGGTGCAGGCTACCTACAACGCATTCTTTTTTGTGACGCTTCAGCCCTGGAACAAACGGACAAAATCTAACGAACAGCTCATGGCAATTCGCACGCACATCAATAGTGAGCTGGCTAAATTGCCCGAGGCGACGGCAGCCGCATTTTCGCCCCCCTCAATTCCAGGCGTCGGAACCTCCGGCGGTTTCACGATGATGCTGGAAGACCGCTCCGGCAGTCAGGCCCCGGCCTTTCTTACGCAAAATCTGGACAAGTTCATGGCCGCCGCGCGCAAGCGCCCCGAACTGGCCGGTATCATGACGACCTATTTGCCCAGCGTGCCGCAGGTGTTCGTCAAGGTGGACCGCGACAAGGTTTTGAAGCTTGGCGTTCCGCTCAGTGATGTTTACAGAACGCTGCAAACCTTCATGGGCGGCAATTTTGTGAATTATTTCAACCGCTTCGGGCGGCAATGGCAGGTCTATCTGGAAGCCGAAGACCAATATCGCACCCGCGCCGAAAATCTCCTGCAATTTTATGTGCGCAACAAACTAGGACAGGCCGTCCCGCTCTCCGCGTTCACGGAAATTCAACATCGCACCGGCCCTGAATTTGTCATGCACTACAACGAATATACCTGCGCGCAAATCAACGGCTCGGCCGCGCCCGGTTACAGCTCCGGCCAGGCGACGAAAGCGCTCGAAGAAGTCTTCGCGCAAACGATGCCCTCGGGCATCGGCCATGATTATTTCGGCATGTCGTTTCAGGAACAACAGGCGGCGGCCGGTGTTTCCACCACGCTGATTTTCAGCCTTTCCGTCCTGTGCGTTTTTCTGATTCTCGCCGCGCAATTTGAAAGCTGGTCATTGCCGATGAGTGTTTTGCTCGGCACGCCCACGGCTATTTTGGGCGCCTTCCTCGCGTTGACTCTGCGCGGCTTTCAAAACAATGTCTATGTGCAAATCGGCCTGATCATGCTCATCGGCCTCGCGGCCAAAAATGCGATCCTCATAATTTCCTTCGCCAAGACCGAATACGAAAAGGGCAAACCGATCGCGGAAGCTGCGCTGACTGGTGCGCGCATCCGGTTGCGTCCGATTTTAATGACGTCATTTGCGTTCATTCTCGGCTGCCTGCCACTATGGCTCGCGTCCGGTTCTGGCGGCATCTCGCGCCAAACGCTTGGCACCGTCGTCATCGGCGGCATGCTGGGCGCAACCTTGGTGGACATTTTCATTGTGCCGGTCACTTTTTCAGTCGTCGAAAAGGTCGCGGCGCGTTTCAGTAAAAGGAATCGTGAAGAACCTGCGCCACAACCGCCAGAGCCGAACGGATGAAAACGTTAACCCAAAGTCTCATGTTCAAAGTCTCAAAACCGCCAAAGGCGCACGTTTTTGGGCTTTGGATGCTGCCATTTGTAGTATGGAGTCTTTTTCTCACTGGTTGCGCGGTTGGACCCAATTACAAACGTCCGTCCATCAATGCGCCGGAATTATTTCGCGGTGAAACTGAAATTTCCACAAACTCGTTCGCCAATCTTCCGTGGTGGCAGGTTTTTCATGACGAAACGCTGCAAAACCTTATTCGCACTGCACTCACCAATAATTACGATTTGCGGATTGCCGTCACGCGTGTCGAGCAGGCGCGCGCCCTCGCCGCGCAGGCGCGCGCAGGATTTTTCCCGCAGCTGAATTACGCAGCAACTGCCGTCCGCGGACAAAATGTCGGGGGCGGAAACACCCCGTCGCCGACCGGAACTATAGGGAATGTCTTTGCCGCCGACGTGAATGCCTCGTGGGAAATTGATTTGTGGGGACGCATTCGCCGGCTGAATGAATCCGCCCGCGCGCAATTTCTTGCGAGCGAAGAAGTCCGCCGCGATGTGATGATTTCACTCATCGCCCAGGTCGCCCAAGATTATTTTCAATTGCTCGCGCTGGACCAGCAGTTGGTCATCGCCCAGCAAAGCACCAATTCATTTGGCCAGAGCCTGAAAATATTCAAACAGCGGTTGCAAGGTGGCGTGGCGTCGATCTTGGAGACCTCTTCCGCCGAGGCGCTGATGGATGCCTCCGCAGCGACCATTCCCGAGCTCGAACAGCAGATCGCTTTGCAGGAAAATCAATTGAGCGTCTTGCTTGGACAAAATCCGGGCGCAATTTTGCGCGGAAACACTTCGCTCGAAAAACAAATGCCGCCGGAGGTGCCGGCCGGTTTGCCGTCTGTTTTGCTCGAACGGCGGCCGGACATACGCGAAGCCGAACAGCAACTGCGTTCGGCCAACGCCGAAGTCGGCGTGGCGGAAGCCAATTTTTTTCCACAACTGAATCTCACTGGGTTGTTTGGCGAAGTCAGCCCGGAACTTTCCGCGTTCACCTCCGGCGGCGATGTGGCCTGGGGCATTGCCGCCGGTCTAACCGGACCGCTTTTCCATGGTGGTCAGCTTCGCGCGCAATACGCACAAGCCCGCACCGTGCGCGACCAATTTGCGCTACAGTATCAAGCCAGCGTGTTGAATGCCTTTGAGGAAATTTCCGACGCCCTAATTTCGCGTGAAAAATCCGCCAGCGCACACTTGCAACAAAGCCGTGCCGTTGAATCCTATAAAATAGCCGTGAAAATCTCAATGGAACGTTATCGAATGGGCAGCGCGGATTACTATGAAGTGTTGCAAGAACAGCAGCTGCTATTTCCTGCGGAAAATACGCTCGTACAATTTCAGCTCAACCAATTGGTCGCGGTCGTGCAGCTTTACCGCGCACTCGGCGGGGGCTGGCAATTGCCGGCAACGGCCACCAAATAATTCAAATCAAAATGTTGTTTACCGCCAACTGAATTGGTCAAAACGAGGGTGCGATCATTAATACACGGGCGTCACCAAAGTCGTGTCCTTCGACTTTGGCTAGACGAGTGCCGAACAACTAGGCGCGCAGGCCGCCATTGCGACTCAGCAGGAACAACAGGGCAGTGAAAGGGGAAACCTCACGAACCTTCGACCGCAGGAGGGGGCGAGCTAAAGGCTCGAAGCTCCCCCTCCTGCTGCTTCTACCTCGAAGCGAAATCAACTGCTGAAATCAACTGCTTGACGAAAACCTGCAAATCCAGTCTGCTTTGCCCGGAAGGTGCAGCACTTTTCGAGCGCCACCCGCCGCACTTTTCAACCGCCGTTTACAGCAGCCCGGCCGTGAACCGTTTCTTCTTGAGATGCTGGCCCAGGGTCGTAGGCTCCTTGGCGATTGGAAAACTCCGTGTCCAAACAGGTGCAACATCCTTCCGTGCGACGGTTACTCTGCGGTCGCAAAAAGGCAACATCGCGCACGCCGGATGGAAAAATGCCCGATGATTCATAAAAGTTATCGCGCGGGATTCAATAATTATCTTGGCCGGTTTATCGGGTTAAGCATCAAGGGAAGCTCCCGCCAGAACCGTTTGTTTGGCTTGGTTCGACCCAGTTGCCAGTTCTTGAGGGTGCCCATGCTCACGCCAAGTTTTACGGCCAATGCTTCTTGGGAAAGCCTTGTCTTCATACGGTATTCCTTTAGTAATTCCGCAAGCGATTGGGGGTTGTTTTGGCAGGGGTACGAATCCACCCTTATGGCCTTGATCACCAGATGGCAAAAGGGGTTCAGAAACCACCCCTTCCGCCAACGTTTACAATGGTTTTATGAGTTTCCAAAAACTCGACAAACTCGGTTTTCTTCTGACAAGATTCTGACAAATCGAATTTGGGTATAAAAAAGCCCCATTTGGCCATGTAGAGGCTAACCCTGCTTCCTTGGATCAGTTGGTTTAGGTAATTCCGCTCCAAAGTTTTCGGTTCAAATGTGATTTTACCGCTGGTAGTCGCCCAGGCCGGCCCGTACTCTCCGACACGGAATGGTGTGGGAACGTGATCGGCAAAAGGACTTGCAAACAATTGGTGCGGGAAGAAAATCACGATAAATAAGACCAGTATAAAATTTCCGTGTCTGACGATTTTAAAATGAACCCTTCCGCTGACGTCTGGTCCGAGTGGCTGCACCATCACCGGCACGGAGGCGATCCGAACCATGAACGGGTTGTCTGCAATTTGGTTCACCGGATTCTTAACCGTGTTCTTGACGGGGCGAATCTGTCGGCGGGAATGGTTCTGGTTGATGTCGGCTCAGGCGACGGAATCATCACATTCGAAGCGTTTGAACGAATTGGTCACTCCTTGAAGGCGGTGCTCACCGACATATCAGAACCGCTGCTGAACCACGCCAAGGAGCATGCCATCAAACTTGGGGTGCGGGAGCAATGCAGTTTTATTCAGACTAGCGCCGAGCGGCTCGATGGCGTCGCGGACGAATCTGCTGATGTTCTCACCACTCGGGCGGTATTTGCATATGTGGCCGATAAGGCCGCAGCCGCGCGTCAGTTTTACCGTGTCCTCAAGCAGGGAGGCCGCATTTCGATCGGTGAACCCATCTATCAGGATGCTGCCGTGAAACTTGCGGCGCTCACGAATGTTCTGCGATCGCGACCGTCAGATGCTGTCACTGGGCTAGCCCGGCTCATGCAACGCTGCCGGGCGGCCCAGCTTCCCTCCACGATGCAGGAAATTCAAAGCAATCCGCTTACAAACTTTACGGAGCGGGATTTGATCATTCTCTTTCAGTTGGTTGGTTTCACCGATATCCACATGGAGTTGCACATTGACGTCCGGAAAGGAGCCGCAGTCCCTTGGAACACATTCATCGACATTGCCCCCCGTCCGGGTGTGCCCACGCTTCGAGAGGTATTTGCAGCCCACCTCAATGAAGCCGAAAGGCAACAGGTTGAGCAAAACCTCCGTCCTATCGTGGAACGCGGATTGCATAGTGAACGTGATGTCGTCGCTTATCTTACTGCAGTCAAGCCCACGGGAAGAGCAAGCAATGCTGCCAAACAATGCAACACCGAGGATGGATTTGGCATCTTTGAAAGTGACGGACAAACTGGGTTTGTAGCGACTTAAATGTTGCCGTCCATCATTCCGTTTTTAAAAGACGAACCAACCACACTCGAAAATTTACAGTCTCTCTGTGGGCCATGCAATCTGGTAAAGGGAAAGTGTTCTGGTTTCGTCGCCAATAATGTTTGCAACAATGTCGCATGAGAAGTTTGCCCCGTTGCCTTCTCGGCGTGGATTCTCGATTTCAATTTCGGGGTCTTGAGCCAGAAGGTCAATTCCATCTTGCGTAGCCAAAAAATCAGAAAAGTGAGTCTCTTGCTGCCAGAGAGTTCTGATGTTTTTCACTTGAGAGCGTTTGCCAACCGGCAGCTTTGTGGGTTTCGGATTTCCACCCATATTTTTATCGCTCACGGTGATTTAATCTTTAGGCAAACCCTAGTTCAGTGTCAATGAAGTCTTGATGATTGAGGGATAATGGGGTCTGTCCCGTTGCGCCAGACGGTCAGGGGCATGTTTTCCATCCCCAAAAGAGTCTGAATCCACCCAAAACGCCAAAACCCAAGCCAGACCGTCAAAATCCCCATTTCCCCAATTCAGGCCGGTTGTTCTGGTTTCTGTTCTGGTTTTACGGTGATTCCACCCATGTTCGTGACGACGTGACCAAGCCGGATGAAAAATACGGAAGTCTCCAATCCCTTTGATTCCATTGAGGATTTACCAAGGAAATCCCGAAAAAAAGAAGTGGTGCGCGCGACGGGAGTTGAACCCATAACCTTCGGCTTCGGAGACCAACGCTCTATCCAATTGAGCTACGCGCGCGACACAAACCCACGTTACAGGCTGCCGCCGTTTTGCTCAAATGAATTTGCATGCAAAAACAAAAGGGACGGCATCAGGCCGTCCCCCGGTTGACGCATTTGCCCGACAAATCAGTTTGGCGGCGGTGGTGTGCCGGCGGCCGGACCGTTCCGGTGCCCCCGTTTGGACAATTCCAGCCACTTGGCGAATTGGTCCGGCGTCAGCAATGCCTTCAACTGGGTGTTCGTGTCTTCTTGAATCGTCCTGACCTTGGCCTTTCTTTCTTCCGGTGTCAGGCTGGCATCTGCGCGCAACGCCTTGCGCTTCTCCTGCGCGCCTTTGAGGATCTCCTGAAACTTGGGTTTCTGATCTTCGGTCAGGTTGAGTTCCTTGATGAGATTTGAACGGCCTTTCATGCCGGGGCCGTTTGTGCTGGCGGGCGGGGTGTTGGTGGAATTTTGGGCGGACAGGGACAAACTGCCGGCGAGCAACGCGCCCGCCGCCAGCGCGGCCATTAACATTGTCTTCGTTGATTTCATAAACTTCGTTCTGTTGTTGTGGTTGAATCCTGCCGGACATTTCAGCGCAGCAGGATACAAGGTGAGACGCGAGGAGCCGCGGAAGGTTACAGCCCGCGCAAAATTTTTGCCGCCGCCGCGATCGTTTTCTCAAGGTCCGCCGCCGTGTGTGCCGCCGAAATAAATCCCGCCTCGAACTGCGACGGCGCAAAATAAAATCCTGTGTCCAGCATCCCGTGGAAAAATTTCTTGAACCGCAAGCGGTCGCTCTTCATCGCGTCGGCAAGATTATGAACCGGTTCGCCCGTGAAATACGTGCAGAACATCGAGCCGCAGAAATTGAACTGCACCGGTACACCGGCGGATTTTGCGGCATCCTTCATACCCGCCGCGAGCTGTTCCGCGCTCGCTTCCAGCCGGTCATGCGCGCCGCTGGCCTGCAGTTCCTCCAGATTTGCGATGCCCGCCGCCATGGCGATCGGATTGCCGCTCAACGTTCCCGCCTGATAGACCGGGCCAAGCGGCGCCAGATAATCCATGATGTCCGCGCGTCCGCCAAACGCGCCAACCGGCAGGCCGCCGCCGATGATCTTGCCGAGGCACGTCAAATCCGGCTTGATGCCAAAACGCTGCTGCGCGCCGCCGGGCGCGAGCCGGAAACCCGTCATCACTTCGTCGAAAATCAGCAGCGCGTCGTTCGCCAGCGTGATTTCGCGCAGAAATTCCAGATACCCCGGCTGCGGCAGATACAATCCTGCGTTGCCCGGCACCGGCTCGACGATGATGGCGGCGATCTCATTTTGATTCGCCGCGAACGCCGCCTTCACCGCCTCCACGTCATTGAACGGCAGCACCAAGGTGAGCTTGGCAAAATCCGCCGGCACCCCCGCGCTGTCGGGATTGCCAAACGTCAGCGCGCCGCTGCCTGCCCGCACCAGCAGCGAATCCGCGTGGCCGTGGTAGCAGCCGTCGAACTTGATGATCTTGTCGCGCCGCGTGAACCCGCGCGCCAGCCGGACCGCGCTCATGCACGCCTCCGTGCCGCTGCTGGTCATGCGGACTTTTTGCACGCTCGGCACCAGCCCGCAAATCAATTTTGCCATGGTGACTTCGAGCGGATTGGGAATGCCGAAGCTCGTGCCGCAATCGGCGGCGGCCTTGATGGCGGCGATGATTTTTGGATGTGCATGACCGAGGATCGCCGGCCCCCAAGTGCCGACGTAATCAATCAATTCATTGCCGTCCACGTCCCAGATGCGCGCGCCCTTGGCCTTGCTGACAAAAAACGGCTGGCCGCCCACGGCGCGGAACGCGCGCACCGGCGAGTTAACACCGCCGGGAATATATTTCAACGCCTCCGCAAAAAGTTTTTCTGATTGGGCGAGCACAATAAATTATCTCTGCAAAAATGTTTCCGCCAGCGAACCTCTTTCGGTGCGAATGACCATTCCGGTATTGACGTTGTGCCGCGTGAACCAGCCGTCGCTCGTCTCCAAAACGAACTGGATGTCCGCCGTCGCGGCGAGCACGGCGTTTGTGTCGTTCTTTTCGAGATGATGGATTTCGCGGATCACGCCGTCAGTGGAGATGTAGGCCGCGGAAATGGATTCGGGGCAATTTTTCATCCAGAACGAAGCCCGTTGCGGCACCGGCAGGACAAACAGCATGGAATCCGTATCCTGAATGTTGGTGCGATACATCATGCCGGTCATTTCCTGCCGCGCGGTTAGCGCCAGCTCGGCATCCAAGGTCTCCGCGCCGAGATAAAGCTTCATCGTCGGCAATTTTGCCTGCGCTTGCTTGGGCAAAATGTCATCTATGGAAGCTGGCGCGGCGGTGGTTTCCGCTTTTTTGCAGCCGACCAGCAAGCCGGCACCCAGCAGCAAGACAAGAAGGTTTGTCAGTTTCATGTCCGCAGTCTGACGGACGCGGCGGAATTTTTCAACAAAACTGCGCAACCACGGATTCCAGCCGGCAAAGCCATATTAAGCACCGCAATTCACCGACAGAAAAACGCAAGCCACCGGCAGCCTGGCGGGTCATCACTTGCTATCTTTGGACGGGGCAATGTTCCGTCCGGTTTGCGTCAACCAGCCAGCGAGCCTGGGTTGACTTACGAGGCGGACAACCTATTGTGCCTGCGCTGTGACAAATGCCATTCAAACCGCACCC
>Ga0302320_10028957_pt1 | contig 10611 bp, 12 predicted proteins | sample Bog_T0_3_FD_202130 | JGI IMG/M metagenome (GOLD analysis project Ga0302320, IMG submission 202130) | Peat permafrost microbial communities from Stordalen Mire near Abisko, Sweden - Bog_T0_3 | ecosystem: Environmental > Terrestrial > Soil > Wetlands > Peat | place: Sweden: Abisko, Stordalen Mire... | reverse complement strand
CCTTGCGCACCTTCAGCTGGCCCAGGGCGCAGGCCAGGATCTGGTTGTCGGCCTTGTGCTTGTCCAGGGCCGCCAGGCCCAGGTCCAGGGGATGGGGCACCACGTCCACGGTGAGCACCCCGCCCCCCTCCATGACCACACCCTGGCTCAGGGAGCCGGTGAGCCTCAGCTTGTCCAGCTGGCGGGAGACGGCGCGGGCGTTGCGGCCGATCTCGGTCTGGTCTTTCTTGAAGGTGTCGATCTCCTCGATCACCACGATGGGAATGACGATGTCGTGTTCCTGGAAGTGACAGATGGACATGGGGTCATGGAGCAGGACATTGGTGTCCAGGACGAACACCTTTTTGCTGGATGCTGACATCGGATCGCTCCCTGGAAAAGATTTGACGTAATGAAGCCTATCATCAGAAGGAAGACAATTCCGGCCTTGAACAACCGCCCCCGCCCTTGTTAGTCTTGGGTTTCCTGCTTGACAGGTCCGGCCGGTGTAGCTCAGGGGTAGAGCAACGGTTTCGTAAACCGTAGGTCGGGGGTTCAAATCCCTCCACCGGCTCCAGAGAAGAAGCGGCCCGCCACCTGATCGTGGCGGGCCAATTCCTTTCCGTGCGGAAACCATGGCCGGGGAAACGGCATGGAGAGGCAGGGGCATTCCGCTCCGCACCGGGAGAACATAGCCATGACCCTGCATCCGAGGCCCCTCCTCCGCCTGGCGGCCGCCGTCCTGACCGCCTCCGCCCTGACCGCGACGGAGACTGACGAGCGCATCGTCACCGCGGCCCAGGGCACCTACAACTTCAAGACCTACCTGAAGGGCGACCAGATCATGGTCATATCCAGGAATGGAGCAGTCACCCTGACCGGCAAGGTCCAGGACGTGTTCCACCGGGACCTGGCCGCGGAGACCCTGGCCGGGCTGCCGGGCGTCAAGAGCGTCAACAACCAGCTGAGCCTGGTGGGCGAACCCAGCGTCATCGGCCCGGACGCCAAGCTGCGGGCCAGGGTGCAGGCGGCCCTGCTGCTCCACCGCGGGCTCAGCGGGATCGGGGCCAAGGTGCTGGTGAAGGAAGGCCAGGTGACCCTCCAGGGCGAGGCCCATAGCGCGGTCCAGAAGGTCCTGGCCACCGAATACGTCAAGGGCCTGGACGGGGTGGCCGGGGTCAGCAACGAGATGACCGTGGCCAAAGGGCCCCACCCGAAGCGGAAGGCGATCCGCAAGAAGATCGACGACGCTTCCGTGACCGCCCAGGTCAAGCTGGCCCTGCTGTTCAACCGGTCCACCAGCGCCATCCACACCAAGGTGCGCACCGACAATGGCGTGGTCACGCTGGCCGGCACCGCCGGCAGCCAGGCGGAGAAGGACCTGGTCACGCGGATCGTGGGCAACCTCGAGGGCATCCAGAAGGTGCGCAACCGGATGACCGTGGGTAATATATTGCACACTCCCTGATTGGGCACTATACTGCTCAGCATTCGACCCCCAACCCGTCGCCGGGGTCTCTCCTCGAGGACACCATGCCCAGAAAAATCGCCCTCATCGCCATCGGCGGCAACGCCCTGCTGCAGCAGAACCAGCGCGGGCTGCAGGAGGAGCAGCTGGAAAACGCGAGGCAGACGGCGGAGATGTTCGGCAACGTGATCCAGGGCGGGTATTCCCTCTGCGTGGTCCACGGCAACGGCCCCCAGGTGGGCAACATCCTCATCCAGCAGGAGACCGCCTCCAACCGCATCCCCCCGTACACCCTGGACATCTGTGACGCCATGACCCAGGGCTCCATGGGCTACATGATCGAGCGGACCCTGATCAACCGCTTGGCCTTCCTGAACCTGCGGGTGCCGGTGAGCACCATCCTCACCGAGGTGGTGGTGGACAAGGACGATCCGGGCTTCGAGCACCCCACCAAGCCGGTGGGCCCCTTCTACAACCGGTTCCGCGCCGAGGAGCTGCAGAAGCAGAAGCGCTGGAACATGAAGGAGGACGCGGGCCGGGGCTACCGCAAGGTGGTGCCCTCGCCCAGGCCGCTGGAGATCATCCAGCTTGACGCCATCAAGCTGCTGCTGGAGGCCGGCCACTGCGTCATCGCCGGCGGCGGCGGCGGGATCCCGGTGGTCCGCGACGCCTCGGGCCTCCTGGTGGGGGTAGAGGCGGTCATCGACAAGGACAGGCTCTCCTCCCTGCTGGCCGAGCAGCTGGGCGCCGACACCTACGTCATCCTCACCGGCGTGCCCAAGGTGGCCCTGGATTTCGGCAAGCCCACCCAGCGCTGGGTGGACCGGCTCACCGCCACAGAGGCCGCCCGGCACCTGGCCGAAGGCCAATTCCCCGCCGGGTCCATGGGACCGAAGGTGGAATCGGCCCTGGCGTTCATCCGCAGCGGCGGCCGGGAGGTGCTGATCACCAGCCCCGAGGCCCTGGAAACAGAGCACTATGAAACCGTGGGAACCCGCATCGTCAGGGATTGATTTTTGGGAGCATTCATGGCGGAGATACGACTCTCGGTGTTTTCCGAAATCGGACGGCTGCGCCAGGTGGTGGTCCACCGGCCCGGCCCCGAGGTTGATCTCATGGTTCCCGACATGATGGAACGGCTCCTGTTCGACGATATCCTCTGCGGCGACCTGGCGCGCCTGGAGCATGATGTCTTCTGCCGGGTGCTGGGCCGGGTGGCCGAGGAGGTCCTGGACATCCAGGACCTGTTCGTGGAGTCCCTGGCGGACGAAGGGGTGAAGCTGGCCTTCATCGCCGACCTGCACCGGCTGGTGGGCCTGAAGGAGGAGTCCTGCGACCTGCTGCGGGCCATGCCTTCCACCCAGATGGCCCGCAGCCTCATCACCGGAATCCCCTGGGACGACAATCTGCAGCACGCCACCTGGCCGAGCACCACCTTCGACTACCGGGTGCGGCCCATCCCCAACCTCCTGTTCATGCGCGATCCCGCGGCGGTGGTGGGCCACGGCTTCAATCTCAGTTTCATGGCCACCCACGCCCGCGCCCGGGAGCCCCTGATCCTGAGCTACGTGTTCAGGCACCATCCCAGGCTGCGGCACCTGAAAGAGACCGACCGGCTGTTCGACCAGCTCACGCCCCTGCTCCAGGGCAGCATCCGCATGCCCCAGAGCCTGGAAGGGGGCGACATCCTGGTGCTGTCCGACAAGGTCCTCGCGGTGGGCTGCAGCGAACGCACCTCGGCCGACGCCGTCCACCTCCTGGCCGAAAGCCTGAGGCAGGATCTCCGCCGGGGCGAAGGCACCTTCGAGACCCTGCTCATGGTGCTGATGCCCCAGAGCCGCAGCGCCATGCACCTGGACACCATCTTCACCCGCATCAGCCAGGACGAGTGTCTCATCTACCCCCCCTTCTTCACCGAGGAGAGCCGGGAACTCCTGAATGTGGTCAAGTTCGATCTGCGGCACACGCACCTGCACACCGATGTGCAGCCCAGCTTCCTGCGGGTGCTCAAGGCCAAGGGCATCGACCTCAAGCCGGTCTATTGCGGAGGCGCCAACCCCATCCTGCAGCAGCGGGAGCAGTGGACCGACGGGGCCAACGCCTTCGCCCTGGCCCCCGGGGTGATCATGCTCTACAGCCGCAACCGGGCCACGTCCCAGGAGCTCGCTTCCGCCGGCTACCGGATCCTCATGGCGCACGAACTGGGCGCCGACCCGTCCATCGACCTGCTGGACGGCGGCAAGTACGCGATCCTCCTGGACAGCGCGGAACTGAGCCGGGCCCGGGGCGGTCCCCGCTGCATGACCATGCCCCTTTCCCGCCACAGGGAGCCGGGTGAAGGCTGATGGAAAGGGTTGAAACGTCAGAAGGCCACTTGGATACTTCCTACAGGAGAAAACCATGTCCCTGATCCAGGAGTTCAAGGCCTTCGTGGCCAAAGGCAATGTGGCGGAACTCGCCGTCGCGGTGGTGGTGGGCGGCGCCTTCAGCGACATTGTGAAGACCTTCGTCAACGCCGTGGTCATGCCTCTGGTCAGCTACGTGCTGCCGCCCAAGATGCAGTGGGAGGAATGGACCCTGGGCAAGGTGCGGATCGGCCTGGTGCTGGGCGCGACCCTGCACTTCTTCATCATCGCCCTGGTGGTGTTCCTCCTGCTGGTCAAGCTGCTGGGAATGCTCACCAGGCGCCAGGAAGAGGCCGCCGGGGAACCCGCGGCCACCCGGCCCTGCCCCGAGTGCCTGGAACCGGTGCCCCAGGCCGCCACCCGGTGCAAGTTCTGCACAAGCAAGCTGGAGCCGGTCCAATAGCCGCCGAATGATTATTCCTCCGGTTCTTCCGGCGGACGTTTCAGGAGCCGGGCGAGGATGACCAGCAGCCCGGCGGAAGGCGTTGAGCGTTTTTACTTCCCGGCCCTTGAGGGCCCGCTGGGAATGGTAGAATGATCAATCCCTCTTCCGGAGCTCCGGTGACCCATTCCCCAGAAGCCATCCATGAACCCTTGACCCTGGGCGACGCCCGGCTGTACCTGGCCACGGCCGCCATGGTCGCAGGCAATCTCGCGCTGCCCTTCGCGCTGCACCAGATCCCGGACGCGGGCAGGATGTTCCTGCCGATCTTCTTCTTCACCCTGGTGGCCGGCTGGCGCTTCGGGGCCCAGGCCGCGGTGCTCACCGCCGTGCTGTCGCCCCTGGCCAACCACTTCCTCACCGGCATGCCGCCCACCCCGGCGCTCCAGGAGATCATCCTGCAGTCCGCCCTGCTGGGCGTCCTGGCCGCCCTGGCCGCCGCCCGCTGGGGCAAGCCGACCCTGGCCCTCCTGGCCCTGGTGGTGCTGGCGCATCAGGTGCTGGTGCTGGTCCCGACCCTGCTGCACGCCGGCTGGCATCTCTGCCTGACCGCGTTCCGGTTCCGCCTGCCCGGCCTGCTGTTCCAGGTGCTGGGCGGCTTCGCGGTGCTCTGGCTGATGGGGCGCTTCCTGCCCCGGCCCAAGGGCGCCACCCGTGAGGGGTGACCCCCTCGGGCTCCTGGAACTGCCGGCGCCCCTGACGCTGCGCCTGTACCAGGACGGCAAGGTGGCGTTCTCCAGCGAAAAGCATTGGCTGCATCCCCTGTTCGACCTGGAAACCTTCTTCGCCCAGAGTGGCCTGGACCCGGCCTCTACCTGCCTGGTGGACCGGATCACCGGCCGCGCCGCGGCCTTCCTGGTGGTGCGCCTGGGCATCAGGGATCTGCGCACCCTGGTCCTCAGCCGGCGCGCCACCCCGGTGCTGGAGCGGTACGGCGTGCGGTACCAGTGCCTTGAAACCGTCGACCGGGTGCCGTGCGGCACCGAGGATCTGCTGGCCGACATCCAGGACCCGGAGGCGGCCTGGACCCTGCTGCAGAAACGCCGCTAGGGCGTGTCCTCGGTGATGAAGAAAAATGCGTAGGCCGCCACCACCGTCAACACCGCCAGGGTATAGGCCAGGGTCCGACCGTGCCACAGCCCGGTCAGCCAGTCGGTGATGTCGCTGGCCACCAGGTTGGCGGTGCCCCCCACCATCTCCATGGTGCGGCGGTAGATCTTGGAATCGTCCTGGGGGTTGCCCAGGGGACCCGCCGCGGGATCCACGGCAGTGAAGAAGACCGCCACGGCGCTGGTCAATCCCACCATCAGGATTCCCCGGACGAGGTCCAACCGTGTGCTCCGCTTCATCATAGACTCCGAGAAACCCCGTCGTTTACGGCGGTGGGGGAGAGGAGGCCAAGGGGGCCTTGTGCCTCCTCGGCAAAGGGTGTAATCTTCGTTTTGAGTTCTTTTTTAATTGCCATTATTTACGCCTATGAAACGAGCATTTCGATACGGCTTCTACCCCACCCGCGAGCAGGCGCACCTGCTTAACCGGACCTTTGGGTGCGTGCGGATGGTCTGGAACGAGACCCTTCGCACGAGCGACGCGCGCTGGAAAAACGGCGGCAGTCGTCTCACCTACCGTTTGGCCAGTTCGCATCTGACCGACCTCAAGAAGAGACTCGAATTCCAGTTTCTCAACGAAGTGAGCAGCGTTCCCCTCCAGCAGTGCCTTCGCCATCAGGAGGCGGCGTTCTCCGCCTTCTTCGCGAAGCGGGCCCGACACCCTCGGTTCAAGGGACGCCGGGGACGGCAATCGGCCGAATTCACGTCCAGCGCTTTCCGCTGGAAGGATGGCCAGCTTGCACTGGCGAAGATGAAAGAGCCCCTTGCCATCCGTTGGAGCCGCCCGCTTCCGCTGGAAGCCGTGCCCTCGACGGTCACCGTTTCCCGGGATGCTTCGGGGCGGTGGCACGTGAGCCTCCTCGTCGAGGACCCGACGGTGGTCCCCCTTCCTGCCGTCGCGGAAACGGTTGGCGTGGACCTGGGCCTGAAGGATTTTGCCGTCCTCTCGACGGGGGAACGTATTGCGCACCCCAAGCACTATCAGCGCAAGCTCGCTACCCTCACCCGCCGCCAGCGAAGGCTCAGCCGAAAGAAGAAGGGGGGAGCCAACCGCAGGAAAGCACAAGCCAAGGTGGCCAGGGCCCACGCCCATGTGGTGGACGCTAGGCGAGATTTCCTCCATAAGCTCAGCACGAACCTGGTTCGACGTTTCAAGCGCATCAGCGTGGAGGACCTGAATGTGGCGGGCATGGTCCGGAACCGATTCCTGGCCCAGAGCATCGCCACCTCGGGGTGGGCCGAATTCCGGATGCAACTGTTCTACAAATGCCAATGGTACGGACGGACCTTCGTGCAGGTTAATCGTTTTTTTCCGTCCAGCAAGACCTGTTCGACCTGTGGGCATGTTCTGGATCTCCTGGATCTTGGTACCCGGGCCTGGACCTGCCCCGAGTGCGGCACCCGGCATGATCGGGATATCAATGCCGCCATCAACATCGATTTGGCCGCTGGACGAGCGGTAAGAGTCTGTGGAGCTGATGTGAGACCAAGGCATGGAGCAATCCATATCGGGCAATCGGCGTTGAAGCAGAAAACCTCGGTTGCGAAACCGGGAATCCCCTTCGTTTAGGAAGGGGAGGACGTCAAGACTCTCCAACTCATAAGATCCCCAATGCCACCACCAGGATGCCATCCTTTTTTCGATCCTTCCTGTTACGATTTCGCCGGGAACGAGGAGAGCCCTATGAAGATTCGGGAAAACCTGGACGCCCTGATGGAAAGGCATCCGGAAATCTATGAGGCATACACCCAGTTCGGCAAGGCCGTCCACGAGCAGGGCGGCCCCCTGGACGCGCGGACCCGGTGGCTGATCAAGGTGGCCACCTCTTCGGCCCTGGGCTTCCCCAAGGCCCAGCTCACCCACATGATCAAGGCCCTGGATGCGGGCTGCACCCCGGAGGAACTGGAGCACACCATCCTGCTGCTGGCCCCCACCGCCGGCTTTCCCCGCATGATGGAGGCCATGGAGCGGCTGCGGGAATTCCTCCAGGAGGCCCGTCCCTGATGCCGCCGGCTGCCACCGGGCTGTCCCGCTGCGCCTGGTGCGGGACGGACCCCCTCTACATCGCCTACCACGACGAGGAGTGGGGCGTGCCCGCCCACGACGACCGGCGCCTGTTCGAAATGCTGGTCCTGGAGGGCGCCCAGGCCGGTCTGAGCTGGATCACCGTGCTGCGCAAGCGCGAGGCCTACCACCGGGCCTTCGCCGGATTCGATCCGGCGGCGGTGGCGGCCTTCGGCCCCGAGCGCGTGGAGGCGCTGCTCCTGGATCCCGGCATCGTGCGCAACCGGCTCAAGGTGGCCTCGGCGGTGGCCAACGCCCGGGCCTTCCTGGCGGTCCAGGACGCCTTCGGCAGCTTCGACGCCTACCTGTGGCGCGGCAATCCGCCCCGGGCGAACCATTGGCGCTCCCGGGGCGAGGTCCCTGCGGAGACCCCCGAAGCCCGGGCGCTCAGCCAGGACCTGCGCAAGCGCGGGTTCAAGTTCGTGGGACCGACCATCATGTACGCCTTCATGCAGGCCGTGGGCATGGTCGACGACCATGTGCTCGACTGCTGGAAGCGACGGTAGATGCTGCTCCCCCTCCTGATCGGGTTCGCCTTCGGATTCCTCGGCTCCATGCCCGTGGCCGGGCCGATCTCGCTGCTGGTGCTGCACCTCGGCCTGGCCCACGACTCGCGCCGCGCCATGTACGTGGCGGTCGGCGGGGCGCTGGCGGAGGGCCTGTACGCGCTCATGGCGTTCTGGGGTCTGAGCGCGGTGCTGACCCGTTACCCGATGGTCCTGCCGGCCTCCAGGATGTTGGGATCCGGCCTGCTCATGGCCCTGGGCCTGGTCATGCTGCTGACCCCCGCGCGCGAAGCGGCACCCCAGGCCCAGTCCCGGGGCAAGGGCCGCAAGCGCAGCTTCACCCTGGGCTTCCTGGTCACGGCCGTCAACCCGACCCTCATCGTCACCTGGACCGCCGCGGTGGCGGGGCTCCACGCCACCGGCCTGCTGGCCATGGACCGGGCCCAGGCTTTGCCGTTCGCGGCGGCGGCCTGCTGCGGGATCATCGCCTGGTTCCTCACCCTGCTTGCCCTGGTGCGCAGATGGCAGGACCGGGTGAGCGTTCAGGCCCTGGGGCGGTTCAAGCGGAGCATGGGGGCCGTGCTGGTGGCCGTGGGAGGGTGGATGGCGCTCCGGGCGGTGCTGAACGCCTTCCACCGCTGAGTTCCCCTGCTCATCTGCCCCTCCCCGAGCCCCCCCCTCGTTCGCCATGCCCGCCACCCCCAGGCCCTTTGTCCCCATCCCCATTCCATGTGGCGGAGTAGGGCCCGGACGTGGGCTGATAGGAACCAGGCCGCTGACAGCCAAGGGCCAAAAGGAGCAGAAATGGGATGACCACGAGACGATTGAGCTTTCCCATAAGAACCTCCTCTTGTGACACGCATTTATTATAAAGAAAAAAAACGAAATAGCGACACCGTCTCAATCAATTCGAGGCGCTGCCCAGTTCATCCCAAAGCCGGTCCGACAGCACCTGGTCCACCCGGCCCTCCCGCACCACCCGGCCGTCCTTCATCACCAGCACCCGGTGGGCCATGGCCCGCACCACGTCGATGTCGTGGGTCACCAGCACGTAGGACAGGCCGTGGCGGCGCTGCAGCTGCGCCAGGAGCTGCAGCACCTGCTTCTGGATGGTGACGTCCAGGGAGCTCGTGGGCTCGTCCAGGATCACGATGCGCGGGTTCACGATCAGGGCCCGGGCGATGGCGATGCGCTGGCGCTGGCCGCCGGAGAACTCGTGGGGATAGCGGCCCAGGAGCGCCTGCGCGCTGCCGTCCTCGGCCAGGCCCACGTCGTCCAGGGCCGAGAGGATGCGCGCGCGGCGCTGGGCCTGGGTGAGGTCCGGCTCGTGGATGCTCAGGCCCTCGCCGACGATCTGCTCGATGGTCAGGCGCGGCGAGAGGGAGGAGAAGGGGTCCTGGAACACCACCTGGATCTGCCGGCGCAGGGCGCGTTTCTGCTGGCGGCCGAGGCTGGACCAGGCCTGTCCGGCCACCGAGATCTCCCCGGAGGCGGGCGTCAGGTCCAGCAGGGCCAGGGCCAGGGAGGTCTTGCCGGAACCGGATTCGCCGATCACCCCCAGGGTCTCCCCGGGGGCCAGGGTGAAGCTGGCGCCGCTCACGGCGGTGAACTCGCCCCTGCTGAACCAGCCGCGGATGCCGGGCCGGGGCACCGGATAGACCACCCCCACCGCGCGTCCTTCCAGCACACAGCCCGCCTGGGGCTCGGCCACCTCCCGCGCACATAAGCTGTCGATCAGCTTCAGGGTGTAGGGGTGCCGGGGCGTCTCCATCACCTGGCGCATGGGCCCCTGCTCCACCAGCACCCCGCGCTCCATCACCGCCACCCGGTCGGCGAAGCGGCGCACCAGGTTGAGGTCGTGGGTGATCATCAGCACCGCCAGGTTGCGCTCGACGCGGATCCGCTCCAGCAGGTCCAGGATCTGGTGGCGGATGCTCACGTCCAGGGCGGTGGTCGGCTCGTCGGCGATAAGCAGCTTGGGGTCGCAGGCCAGGGCCATGGCGATCATGGCGCGCTGGCGCTGGCCGCCGGAGAGCTGGTGCGGATAGCTGTCCACCCGCCGCTCCGGTTCGGCCACCTCCACCCGCATCAGCGCCGCGATGGCCTGGGCGCGGGCCTCGGCGCGGCCCAGCCCCTTGTGCAGCTGCAGCGCCTCCATGATCTGGGCGCCGACGGTCATGACCGGGTTGAGGGCGGTCATGGGCTCCTGGAAGATCACGGCGATGTCGTTGCCGCGCAGGGCCTGCAGTTCGTTCGGCCTCATGGCCAGCACTTCGCGCCCCTGGAAGCGGATGCTCCCCTGCAGCCGGGCCGCGTCGAACAGGCGCAGGGTGGACAGCGCGGTGACGGTCTTGCCGGAGCCGGACTCGCCCACCAGGGCCAGCTTCTCGCCCGCATCCAGGGTGAACGAGACGCTGTCCACCACCTTGCGGGCACCGAAACTGATGCTCAGGTCCTGCACCTCGAGCATCATGGCGCGTCCTCCGCGATCTCCTTGCGCGGGTCCAGCGCGTCGCGCAGGGCGTCCCCCACCAGGATCAGCAGCACCAGGGTGAACACCAGCACCGTGAAGGTGGCCAGGGAGATCCACCAGGCGTCCAGGTTGTTCTTGCCCTGGGCCAGCAGCTCGCCCAGGCT
>Ga0302320_10028956_pt1 | contig 10611 bp, 8 predicted proteins | sample Bog_T0_3_FD_202130 | JGI IMG/M metagenome (GOLD analysis project Ga0302320, IMG submission 202130) | Peat permafrost microbial communities from Stordalen Mire near Abisko, Sweden - Bog_T0_3 | ecosystem: Environmental > Terrestrial > Soil > Wetlands > Peat | place: Sweden: Abisko, Stordalen Mire... | reverse complement strand
GATGTCCAGACCTCATCGCACAGCAGCAGCCACACCACCACCACCGGCGGCGAAATCTTCCAGTCCTCCACCGGCCAGGTCCACACCACCCCCGTCCAAAGCTGGACCACCGTCATCAACAAACGCGAAACCCTCATCTGGGTCCGCACCCCCGATAACCGTGAGGCGCCCTGGACGCTGATGAATAGCAATTTCCAATGCCGTGTCGGACAAATCATCAGCATCCTCGTCCGCCCCGTCCGCGACGGAGGCGAAATCCTCCTCGCCTACAATCACACCACCGGCGTCCTCGAACGCAACGAAGCCATCAGGAAATCCCACGAACCGCGCGGCAACGAGCTCGGGCAATGGGCCGCCAACATTGCGGGCGGCTTCGTCGCCGCCAAAGTCCTCTCCTACTTCCTTCCCATGTACGGCGGGGGGCGAACTCGACATGGGCTTCGTCGTCTCCTGGATCGTCGCCACCCTCATGCTCATCACCGTCTCCTTCTTCATCATCACCCCCCTGGTCAAGACCTTCATCTCGCGGCGTCGCAACGGCCGCTTCAACACACGCTATCTTCCCGGCTTTCGCCAATTCTTCGAGCAAGGCACTGGCCTCCTCTTCAAAACTTACCGCGTCTGAAGTAGCCGTCCTGCCTCCAAATCTTCCTGTTAAAAAATTCCGTTAATTCCGTAATTCCGTCAAAAACTTCCCCAACCTCTTTACCCTCCTCTTCAGCCCTCCGTGCGAAACTTCATTTTGCTTTGCATTCGATAATTTACTGCCCTCCGCAGGAGTTTGGTTATGGTTCCCTGCGGGATGTCCTCCTCGCGCGCTCCGCTCTTCTCCGTCAGCCTCGCCTTTGCCATCGGCTGCCTCCTCGGCCTCGACGCCCTAACCACGCTCCCCGTCGCCATCGGTCTCGTCTCGCTCTCGGGTCTCATCTGGCTCCTCCTCGCCCGCCGCGAAAAAGCCTCGCTCGCCGCCTTCTACGCCTTCACCGCCTGCGCCGGACTCGTCCACACCCTCCTCATCGCCGGCACCATTTTCCCTGACGACCTCCGCCGTCTCCCCGATGAAAAGACCCTCGACACCACGCAGTGGCGCGGCCTCATCATCGAGGAACCCGCTTCGCAATTCACCGCCCACGCCTCGCGCCGCACGCTCGACCGCACCTCCTTCGTGCTCCGCATCGAGGCCTGGCGACCCACCGGCGGACGTCTCTTCGGCGCGGCCATCGACACCCCCTGGCAACCCGCCCGCGGCGACGTCCGCTGCACCGTCGTCGGCCCCGCGAAGGAACTCCTCTGCGGCGACCGCCTCGAACTCGCCACCGCCATCGTCCCCGTCGATCCTCCGCTCTGTCCCGGCGAACTCGACTACCGCGCTTTCGAGGCCCGTCAGGGCATCTATTATCACGCCACCATTCCCGCGCTCAACTGGCGCCGCATCGAAACCGGCGACGGCGACTGGTGGCAAAATCTCTCCTTCCGCGCGCGCGACTGGGCCTACGACCGCCTCCAGCTCGGCCTCGAGGACGACCCGCGCATGGCCGACTTTCTCGCCGGAATGCTCATCGGTTATCGCCAGGAAATCCCCGTCGACATCGAGCAGAATTTCCGCCGCACCGGCACCATGCACGTCTTCGCCGTCAGCGGCCAGAACATCGCCGAGATGTTTGTCGTCGCGCTCATCCTCCTCCAGCTTTGCGGCCTCGTCCGCTGGCGCTGGGCCTGGATGATCGCGCCCATCGTCCTTCTCTATTGCCTGCTCACCGGCTCTCCCGCCAGCGCCGTCCGCGCCACCGTCATGGCCCTCACCATCCTTCTCGCCTGGCGGCTGGGCCGTCCGCTCCACTCACTCGGCTGCTGGTCGCTCGCCTTTCTTGCCATGCTCATCTGGAATCCTACCGTCCTCCTCGATTTCGGTGCGCAACTCTCCTTCGCCATCGTGCTCGGCCTCATCCTCCTCGCGCCGCCGCTCATGCGCTATTTATCGCGACCCTTCGCCCTCGATCCCTTTCTTCCCTGGGACTTGCACACCACCGCGCAAAAAATCGAGCGCCGCTTTTGGCTCGGCGTGACGGCCCTGCTCGCCACCGGCATCGCCGCCGCCCTCATCACCGAACCGATCACCGCCGTCGATTTCCATCAGGTCACCCCCATCGCCATCCTCGCCAATCTCGTCGTCATCCCCGCCGCGGGAATCATCACCGTCGTCGGTACCATGAGCGTCGCCGTCTCGCTCGTCAGCACGACGCTCGCCGCCCTGCTCAACAACGCCAACTGGCTCCTCGCCTGGCTTCTGATCCACTTCGTCGGCTTCTTCGCCTACAAACCCGGCGCGGCCATCAACGTTCCCGACCTCGAGGCGCTTTCCTCGCCGACGCCCTCCTTCATCGTCGCGCCGCTGCAGGATAGCGCGTGCCTCCTCGTCCGTGCGCCCGGCCAGTCGTGGCTCGTCAACGCCGGACGCGAAAGCCCCACACCCTCGACCACCTGGCATCTCCTCCAATACTACGGCATCAACCGGCTCGACGGCCTCGTCCTCGCGCAAATGAGCGGCCCCGACAACAGCGGTGCGGAAGCCATCGTCCGCGATTTCCAGCCGCAACACCTCATCGTGCCGGTCCTGCGCAGCCGCTCTCCGCTCGAAAAAATACTGCCCGAGATCGCCGCGCTCACCGGTCGCAACCCCGAAACCTGGGCACAGGGCCAGGCCCTCCCGCTCGGTCCCGGCCTTCGTGTCGATGTCCTCCATCCCGCCGGAAACAGCCCCGACAGCCGCGCCGAGGACCGCGCGCTCGTGCTCCTTTTTCACGACGGTGACCAGACCCTGCTCTGGGCGGGACGCATCGGCGCCGCCGCGCAGCAGGAACTCCTCGCCACTTATCCCGGTCTCCGCGCCGACGTGCTCGTCATGGGCACCGAACCGCCCCCCGCCGCCGCATGGCTTCAGGCACTCCAGGTCCGCGACTGGCTCCAGATTCCTCCCCGCGATCCCTTCCTCAACTCCACGGCCCATACCACCATTCCCGGCTTCTGCCACATCTGGCCCCTCCACCAGACCGGCGCGGTTGATCTCCACTTTGAGCCCGGAAAGCAAAATCAGCCTCCCGAAATTCACCTCCGCCCCTGGCTCGCCCTCCCTTAGCCCGTAGTTGTCGCACCTTCAGTGGTAGCCGCCGCTGTCCCAGCGGCGGTGCCTTTTCCCCCCTCGTTCCCTAGTTTCACTTGGGAACGCTACTGCCCTCCGCAGGAGTTGCTCCTCGCGAAATTTCATTTCGCGCTGGTAAAAATCCCCTTCTTTCTGACCCAACTTCTTCCCCCCTCTGCAGTCCTCTGTGCGAAAACCTTCCCCCTCAAAAATTCCGTTATTCCGTCAAACATCCCCTGGCTTCTCCGTACCCCAAAAATTTGGTCATTTGGTCAATTTGGAAATTTGGTCATGGTTCCTCCTACTGCCCCCAACCTCTTACCCCTCTCTGCAGTCCTCCGTGCGAAAACCTTCCCCCTCTTTCCGAGACTTTTAAGCTCGTCACGGGTTTGAACCTCGACAGAATTCCTTATGGTCTCCCCACACTTCTCCCGGTTGTTTTTCATGGCCGCTCTCCTCTTCACCGGACTCGCCGCCCGCGCCGCCGCCGAGCCGCCCACCGAATGGATCGACCCCGACACCGGCCATCGCGTCATCCGTCTCTCCCGCGAGCCCGGCAGCGCCTCGCTCTACTTCAACCAGAACGCCTACACCGCGCAGGGCGACAAACTCATCATCACCACGCCCGAAGGCATCTCCACCATCGACCTCAAAACGCGCGCCATCGATCCCGTCGTGCAGGGCAACGTCAAAGTCATCGTCGCGGGCCGCAAAAGCCGCCAGGTCTATTATCTTAAGGATGGCGCCGTCTACGCCGCCAATCTCGACACCCACGCCTCGCGCTTCATCGCCAAACTCCCGCCCAACGGTTCCGTCTCCACCTTGAACGCCGACGAAACCCTCCTCGCCGGGACCACCACGGCGACCCCCCGGCCCTCCTGGGAAACCAGCGGCGTCACCGCCAACGGCCCCGGCACGTCGATGAACCAAACCCAGTACGACGCGCAGCAAACCACCAAGGGCCCCAATGGCGAGCCGCTCACCTTCGCCGAAAAAAAAGAAATCACCCTCGATGCGCGGCTCGATAAGCGGCTGCCCATGACCCTCTTCACCCTCAACACCAAAACCGGCGAGGTAAAAACCTTTTACCACAGCACCGACTGGCTCAACCACCTCCAGTTCTCCCCGGCCGATCCCACCCTCCTCATGTTCTGCCACGAAGGCCCGTGGCACAAAGTCGACCGCATCTGGACCATCCGCACCGACGGCACCGGCCTGACCAAAGTCCATGCCCGCACCATGAACATGGAAATCGCCGGTCACGAATTCTGGAGCGCCGACGGCAAAACCATCTGGTACGACCTCCAGACCCCGCGCGGCGAGGACTTCTGGGTCGCCGGATACGACGTCGCCACCGGCGCGCGCACCCGCTACCACCTCCAGCGCAACGAATGGTCCGTCCACTACAACGTCTCGCCCGACGGCACCCTCTTCGCCGGCGACGGCGGCGACAGCGAAATGGTCGCCCACGCGCCCGACGGCAAATGGATTTACCTCTTCCGGCCCCAGCCCATCCCCGATGTCGCGGGCATCTCCGCCGCCGACTCGAAGAACCTCATCAACCCCGGCTACTTCCAGTCCGAACGCCTCGTCAACATGTCGAAACACCAGTACCACCTCGAACCCAACGTCAGCTTCACCCCCGACATGAAATGGATCGTCTTTCGCTCCAACATGTTTGGCCCTATCCAGGTCTTCGCCGTCGAAATCGCCAAAGCCAAGTAGCCGCGAACTTTTCCTGGAGGGTCGACGACAGGCGAGCCTGCCGTCCTGACCCACTTCCTGCCTCCGCCCTACTGCCCTCCGCAGGAGCTACTCCAGCTTCTTCCCGCGCGCCGCCCGGAGAATCCGGTACCAGTTGTCCCGGTCGAGTTCGATCCCGTCGGCCTGCGTCACTTCCTTGATCGCCTCGGGCCGGGTCGAGCCGAGGATCGGGATGATCCTGCTCGGGTGCCGCATCAGCCACGCGATGGAAATCACCAGCGGCGACACGCCATAAGCCTTCGCCACCTCAGCCAGCACCGGACGCAGCCGCGCCACGGCGGCGAGGTCGTGCTCGGTCATCGGCAACGCCGCCTTGTCGTCGAAGGCCGCCGCGAGCCGTCCCTGCGCCAGCGGACTCCACGCCAGCGGCGTCATCTTCTTTTCCAGGCATTGGTCGAGCGTGCCGTCGCCAAAAGTTTCCAGTTGCAGCAGGTTGATCTGAACTTGATTCGAGACGAGCGGGAAGGGGAGCGCGCTCTGCACCGCCGCGACCAGCGAAGGCCGGAAGTTGCTCACCCCGAAGTAGCGCACCTTGCCCGCCCGGTGGATGTCGATCAGCGCTGACGCGATGTCCTCCGGGTCGGCCAGCCAGTCGGGACGATGCAACTGGTAAAGATCGACCCGCTCCAGCTTCAGGCGCTTGAGCGATTCGTTGATGGACCAGCGGATATGCGCGCCGCTGAAATCGTAGCGATGCGGCGTGCCGGGCGGCTCGTCCTCGAAACGGATGCCGCACTTGGTCGCGACGATCAGCTTATCGCGCCACTCGGGATGCCGGTCGAGCGCAATTCCGTGGATCGCCTCGCTCATCGTGTCGCCATAAATGTCGGCGTGATCGATGAAGTTGTAGCCCGCCTGGACCGCGCTTTCGAGCGAGCGAATGCCCCGCTCGATCGCCGCCGCGTCAACCTTGTCCCTGTCCCAGCCACCAGCGATGCGCATCGCGCCATAGCACAGCCGGGTAACTTGTATATCTGTCGTGCCGAGAGGTTGCGTTTTCATGGCGTAGATTACAAATGCAGTGACCCGTTTGACAGCTCACGCGTCTTGGTTAGTTTGCGGAGAAACGATTTAACCTGAGGTTTAAGGATGGACGTTGTTTTGAAAAGTGAAAATATCACGGTCGAGCGCAAGAATTTCATCTTTGACCTGCGCGAGAATCCCCGCGGCCGTTTTCTTCGCATCACGGAGGACGCCAATGGGCGCCGCGACTCCATCGTCATTCCCGCGCCCGGCCTCGAAGACTTTCGCCGGGTGATCGATGAGATCATCGCCGCGCATCGGGCTGCGGGCGGACCATCGTCCTGATCGCGGCGCCTACGGACTGTTCGCTGCGGGTGATTGGCCCGTGATATTATTTACCGCCGCCGCCGCCGCTGCCCGGATTGAGTCGGGTTGAGTATCATCGGAGACCAGGGCCTGCAAATCGGCAAGCGAACCCTGATCTTTCAGTTTGCCCAGTCCGATGATGCTCCATCCCCGCATGTTCACGTCCGAATCCTTCAGCGTCTGGCGTAGGGTCGGAATCACCGAAGGATCACCCGTTTCGCCCAGTCCCTTGACCGCATCCAGCCGCGTCGTCTGGTCGGTCGAGCTGATCAATTTCGTCAGAACCGGGATCGCCCTCGCATCCTTCAGCAGCGAGAGACAAACTGCCGAAACCAGCACGATCTTCTGGTTCGGATCGTTCAAGCGGCTGACAAAATCATCGGGAGAGGCGGTGCTGGGTGGTTTACAAAGAAAAAGCAGCGACGTTTCCGCCGAGCCGGCCACCGTGCTGTCGGTATCAAGGACGGTGTCAATGAGCGGCTTGACCGCGCGGGCGTCGTGCTGCAGGCCGAGGGCATTGGCCGACTCGGACCGGGCGAACCAGTCTGGATCCTTCAGGGCCTCGATCAAGAGCGGGACGGCCTTCGGGTCTTTGATGGATCCTAGAGCGGAAATGGCGGCGCGGCGCACATCCTGGTCCGGGTCCTTCGTCGCACCGGCCAACGCATCTATCGCCTCCGGTTTTCCAGCGAGGCCGAGGACCCTTACCGCTCCCGTGCGGAGCAGCGGGTCGCTGTCGTGGAGGGTGTCATAGACGATGGTGTCCCCGGGATGGCCCGCCAGGATGTCGTTGTAAACGGCGGAGGCCATGTCGGCCCGCTCCATGTGGAGATAGAGAGGAATTTGCGCGCGCTCCAGCTTGAGGATTTCGGAATCGGACTGCACTTTTTTGGTCAACGCATCGACAGCAGTCGGGTCTGTGGGTGGCGGCCCGGCGTCGGCGCGAATCTTTTCCTCGCGTGCTTGCAAGGCTTCCACCAGGACCTCATTGGCATCGGTGTACTCCTTTTGACTTTGCAGGGCGGTTGCCTTATCGAGCGCTTCTTTGGTTTCCTTATTGCCGCACCCGGTCAGGATCACCGCGATGCCCATCACGACTACAACACGCCAAACACACTTATTCATGAACACGGTCATTAAGGAGCACGTTGCCATCCGGCGCAAGGAAAAGCGCCGCTTTGTATCAAAGTCCGGATTGAAATTTGCTTCTATGTAGTCGGGAAAAGTTTATCGTGATCTCATAGATCGGAATGACGAAACGCTCGAAAAAAAGCAAAAAGCGGCCTGAGGTTAAAGTGGGCGGGCTCAAGTTGATAGTGCTGAAGGAAAAGGTTAAAACTGAGGCTTCGCCCCCGAACGGCCCCATACCTCAAGCGACCGTCGACTTCGCAACGGCGCGACCTTGGTGGAAGTGTGAGGTCACTTTGGCGTTTTTTTTGGTCTTTGCCATTATACTGGCCTACCAACCGGTTTGGCATGCGGGGTTCATTTGGGATGACGACGATCACTTGACGGCGAATCCCTGCATTGTGGGACCGCTTGGCTTAAAGGAAATTTGGACGACAAGTGAAGCTCGGTACTATCCATTGGTTCTAACCACCTTTTGGGTAGAGCATGCTTTGTGGGGACTGGAACCGCTGCCATACCACCTAGCGAATGTTTTGACGCACGGCGTGTGCGCAATATTACTGTGGCGCGTTTTGCTAATTTTGCAGGTGCGGGGTGCTTGGCTGGGTGCTGCACTCTGGGCTCTGCATCCTGTTCAGGTTGAAACGGTGGCATGGATCACGGAATTGAAGAACACGCAGTCGTGTTTTTTCTATTTGCTTTCGATCTTTTTTTTCGTGAGATGGCTTAAGACCAAGAGCGCTAAGATTACCGAAGCAAATGTCCTAAATTACACCCTTTGCTTGGTCTGTGCGGCGTTGGCGATGGCCAGTAAGTCTTCCACGGTCACATTACCACCGGTTCTTTACTTGTCTACTTGGTGGGTAGAGCGTCGATGTGATTGGCGCACTTTGGCGAGAGTGGGCCCAATCCTACTCATGTCCGTCGCCGCCGCCGCGCTGGCAATTTTAACGGTCGAACGACAAGGGGTCAGCGAACCGCTATGGACACGAAGTTGGCCGGAAAGATTGATAACCTCAGGATATGTTGTCTTCTTTTATCTCGGCAAATTGCTTTGGCCGTATCCCTTAATTTTCATTTATCCACGCTGGAAAATTGATTCAGGGGCTTGGCTGTCGTACCTACCGTTTATCAGCGTCCTGACGATTTTTCTTGTGTTATGGCTCAAACGTGATTCGTGGTCTCGTCCTTATTTTTTTGCATTTGCCTATTTTCTGATCGCTCTACTTCCAGTAATGGGCTTAGTCAACCACTACTTTCTGCGCTATTCTTTTGTCGCAGATCATTTTCAATATCTCGCCAGCATGGGGCCCCTGGCCCTGGCCGGGGCGGGCTTGGCCCGGTTGAGGGATTTTGTTTTACCGAAAAAAATCGTGCTGAAGGCAGGCTTTGTTGGCGGATTGCTCCTGATCCTCGGCGCGTTAAGTTGGCGACAAGCTTGGGTTTTCGAGAGCCTGGGTTCGCTCTGGAAGGATACCTTGGCCAAAAACCCGAACTGCTGGCTTGCTTATAATAATCTCGGCAATCTCCTAGTGAAAAAAGGGCAGATGAATGAAGCTATAGGAGAATATCAAATAGCCTTGGCAATCGATCCCAACCTTTCCGAGGCACACAACGACTTTGGCAATGCGCTCTTCCATAAGGGAGAATTAGACGCCGCGAAAATTGAGTTACAAAAAGCCTTGGAAATTAACCCCGAAGATGCAAACGCTCATTACAACCTTGGTAATGTTTTCTTACAAAAGGGGCAATTGAATGAGGCCATGAGCCAATATCAAAAAGCCCTGGAAATCAAACCGAACTTTCCCGATGTCCATAACGACCTCGGCTTTGCGCTCGCACAGAAGGGCCAACTAGATGAGGCTATCGCAGAGTTTCAAAAGGCCCTCGAAATTGATCCTAAAATTGCTCAGGCGCATAATAATTTGGGTAATGCACTTTTACAACAGGGTCGGGTTAATGATGCCATTGCCCAGTTTCAAGAGGCATTGAACTTGGAACCTGATTACGCCACTGCACAAAATAACCTAGCTAAAGCGCAGGCGATGGCCGGGCAAAAGCCAGCGCAGGGTGACTGATTCAGTCGACCGAATAAAATATAAATGTAACACCGGACGGTGAGGGCGCTTCTTTGGTTTCCTTATTGCCGCACCCGGTCAGGATCACCGCGATGCCCATCACGACTACAACACGCCAAACACACTTATTCATGAACACGGTCATTAAGGAGCACGTTGCCATTCGGCGCAAGGAAAAGCTCCTGAAAACCCTGAGGAAGCAAAGGCATTTGGATGACAAGCAGGGGGGTAAAATAAACCAGCATGAGCGTTGCAAATAAGCCGATTGCGCCTCCATACTGCGCTTTAGGTAAAAGCGCATGCTTCATCTTCTAATCCGCCGCGGAAAGCAAAAACGCTTGCGCGGGGATGATGTGGTTTTTTTGCGATAGATTTTGCTATGTGCGGCATTTGCGGTATCGCGTTCCAGGGGCAACTCTTCGATCGGAAGCGGTCGATAGCCCGGGTCAAGAACATGCTCGACGCACTTGTTCACCGGGGGCCGAACGCTTCAGGGATGGCGATGAGTGCGCAAGCGGCGGTGGGGGCGTCCCGGCTGGCGATACGCGGGTTGGATTCCGGCCAGCAGCCGCTTCGCGATGAAAAGAGCGGTCTGATGGTGGTCTGCAACGGTGAGATTGACAATCACCGCGAACTGCGTCGCTGGCTCGCAAGTCGGGGCCGAACCGTGGATCAGCAAACCGACATAGCGGTCATCCCCGAACTTTATCTGGAGTTGGGGGAGAATTTTGTTGAGAAGCTGATTGGGGTCTTTGCGATTGCGATTTGGGACCCTGGAAAAGAAGAGCTACTTTTAACGCGGGACCGGGCGGGCGAACGCCCCCTTTTTTTTACGATCCGTGACGGCGTGGCGCAATTTGCCACGGAGGTGGCCGCGCTCGTGGGAGAAAGCGGCGCGACATTCACGCGGTCCAAGGAAGCGATTCACGAATACCTGGCGACCGGGTGTCTGGCCGCGCCAGCATCGCCATATCTGGAAGTTCAGAAGGTGCGCCCGGGCGAGATGGTGACGATCCGTGCCAGCGGCATCCGCCGCCGCCGCTATTGGACATGGGCCATCGGGCGGGTCGTGAAAACGAGTCCATCGGTGGGCTCGTTCGACCCTATTTTCCGCGAAGCGGTGCGAAGTCAGACCGACATCGACGTGCCTTTCGGCCTTTTTCTCAGCGGCGG
>Ga0302320_10028955_pt1 | contig 10611 bp, 10 predicted proteins | sample Bog_T0_3_FD_202130 | JGI IMG/M metagenome (GOLD analysis project Ga0302320, IMG submission 202130) | Peat permafrost microbial communities from Stordalen Mire near Abisko, Sweden - Bog_T0_3 | ecosystem: Environmental > Terrestrial > Soil > Wetlands > Peat | place: Sweden: Abisko, Stordalen Mire... | reverse complement strand
CGCGACCGCGCGGTTGGCGTCGAGGTTGAAGCCGACGATCTGCACGTCGATCGGTGCGGGCAGGCCGAAGTTCAGGATCTGGCTGACGATGTCGGCCGGCAGGAAGGCGAAGTCGGTCGAGGGGAACTGCGCGACCAGCTGCGGGCGCAGCGCCTGAATCAGCGCGGATGTCGGCCGGTGACTCTCGTTCAGGTTGATGAAGATGTCGGCATCGCCGGGACCCACCGGTGCGGAGGTCGTGTATGCGAGGTTGATGCCGCTGTAGGGCAGGCCGACGTTGTCGACCAGGTTGCTGATCTGGTCAGCCGGCACGATCCTGCGGATGCTCTCCTCGATCCGGTCGCACAGCGCAGCCGTCTCCTCGATGCGCGTGCCGGTGCGCGCGCGGATATGCAGCTTGATCTGCGTTCCGTCCACAGACGGGAAGAAATCCTGGCCCAGGCCGGGCAGCGGCCCCAGCGGGAAGGCGAGCAGCGCGGTGGCGGCCATCGCGGCCAGGAAGATCGCGGCGAACTTCATCCCGCTGAGCAGCGCCATTTCCAGCAGCTTGTGGTACACGTCGCGCAGCCGCTGGAAACCCTGTTCGAAGCGGAACTGGATCGTGCCGAAGAAGCCGCGCCTGGCGAAGTGGGCGGCAGGGTCATGCGCCTTGAGCCAGTACTTCGCCAGCGTCGGCACCAGCGTCCGCGACAGCAGGTAGGAGGCCAGCATCGCGAATACGACCGCCTCGGCGAGCGGGATGAACAGGTACTTGGCGATGCCGGCGAGCAGGAACATCGGGATGAACACGATGCAGATCGACAGCGTCGAGACCAGCGCCGGCAACGCGATCTGGTGGGCGCCATCGAGGATCGCGGTCTGCACGTCCTTGCCGTGTTCCAGGTGCCAGTTGATGTTCTCGATCGTCACGGTCGCATCGTCGACAAGGATGCCGACCGCGAGCGCGAGGCCGCCCAGCGTCATGATGTTGATGGTCTCGCCGAGCGCCGAGAGGCAGGCGATCGAGGCCAGGATCGACAGCGGGATCGACACGGTGATGATCAGCGTGCTGCGCCAGCTGCCGAGGAACAGCAGGATCAGCAGCCCGGTCAGCGCCGCGGCGATCGCCGCCTCGCGTATCACGCTGGTGATCGCCGCGCGCACGAACACCGACTGGTCGCTGAGCGTCTTGATCTGCATTTCATCGGGCAGTGCGGCACGCACCCCGGGCATCTTCTGGTAGATCGACTTGATGATGTCGATCGTCGAGGATTTGCCGGTCTTCAGCACATTCATCAGCACGGCCCGCTTGCCCTCGAGGCGCACGATGTTCGTCTGCGGCGAAAAGCCGTCGCGCACGTGCGCGACATCGCGCACATAGACCACCGTGTTGCCGCGCGTCACCACCGGCACGTTGTTCAGCTCGTCGATCTGCGTCGGGCTGGCATTGAGCTTGACGTAGTATTCCAGCGGCCCGATCTTCTCGGTGCCGGCAGGCAGGATCAGGTTCTGGGCGCTGATCGCAGCCACGACATCGTTGGCCGACAGGCCATTGGCCCGCAGCGCACCCTCGTCGAGGTCCACCTGTACCTGGCGCTGCTTGCCGCCGTAGGGATAGGGCATCGAGGCGCCCTTGACGGTCGCGAGCTGCGTGCGTACGACGTTGTTCGCAAGGTCGAAGATCTGCGATTCGGGGAGCGTCGCGCTCGACAGCGCGAGCTGCAGGATCGGCACGCTGGACGCGTTGTATGACAGGATGAACGGCGGCGTCGTGCCGGGCGGCGAAGTGGCCAGCTGTGACTGCGATACGGCAGTGATCTGCGCAAAGGAGAGGTCGGGATCGGCATCGGGCTGGAAGAAGTACTTGACGACTGCGGTGCCGTTGACCGACTGCGATTCGGTATGTTCGACGTCGTTGACGACGGTCTGGGCGATGCGTTCGGAGAACAGCACGATGCGGTTCGCGATTTCCTCGGGCTGGATGCCGTTGTAGCGCCAGATCACGGCTGCGATCGGAATGCGGATGTTCGGGAAGATATCCGTCGCGGTGTTCAGGATCGAGTAGATGCCCATCAGCACGATGAGCACCGCCATCATGATGAAGGTGTAGGGCCGGCGCAGCGCAAGACTGACGATCCACATCAGGCACCTCCCAGCGCCGGGTTGGTGGCGATCCCGTGCAGGACCGCGCGCAGCTGCGCCGCCGGCTGCCTGCCGAACACGCGCTCGAAACGCCGCTCGGCGTCGCGCCACAGCTCCCGCGCCTCGCGGCAGGCGGCCTTGCCCTTCGGCGTCAGGACCAGGTGGCGCTTGCGCCGATCCTCGACATCGGGACGCACGACCACCAGTCGGTCGCGCTGCAGCGGGCGCAGGTTGTGTCCCAGCGTGGAGCGATCCATGACCATCGCGGCGGCCAGTTCGCTCAGGGTCAGGGGATGGGCGGCCCCGGCCTTGTCGATCTCGGCCAGGATCCCGAACTGGGTGCACTTGAGCCCCGAGGGTGCGAGTGCCTGGTCGTACAGGTGCGACATGCGCCGCGAAGCCTTGCGCAGCGTTCCGCAGTTGCAGGCGCCGCGCGGCGGCGTGCCGGATTGAAACGGGTTCATCATGGGTATATGCCCATAATACCCGATTGGCGGTTCGCGCCGGGAGCGTGTTGACGGATAAGTTTTGTTAATGCCCGAGGAGGCGGGCCTTGAGGTCGAGCCCCACCCGGTGGTTTACAAACTGCAGGGTCGCGACCCGGGACAGATCGACGTCGCCGGAATGATAGAGGCCCGCCCTGACCATCTGTGCGTAGAAGTCCCGGATCCGCGCGTCGCCCATCGCGCCGATGCCATTGACCAGCGAATCGCCGGAATCGACGATGCCGTTGGCCTTCATCAGCGCGACCGAGGCCTCGATCTCGGCGTCGCTGATCTCGGGATTGTCGCGCCGCATGGCGGTATTCGCGGCGCGCCGGTCGCCGTAGAGGTAATTGACCCAGCCGATGATGGAGGCATCGACGAAGCGCTGTACCAGCGCGGGGTTCTCCGCCACGGTCTTCGTCCGTGCCTCGATCAGCGTCGAGTAGGTGGAGAAGCCGTGGTCGGCCAGCAGGTGCACGACGGGCCTGAAGCCTCCCTCCTTCTCGACGTAGATCGGCTCCACCACGGCATACCCCTGCTGGATCGCGCGCGGATTGGCGAGAAACGGACCCAGGTTGTAGTTGTAGGGTTTCAGCGCCTCGTCACTGAAGCCGTAGGCGCTCTTGAGCCATTGCCACCACGTGAACTGCGCATCCTTGGCGATCAGCACCACCGGTGCGCGGCGCAGGTCCTCGAAGCGCTCATAGCCCTGGCCCGGGTGCGCGATCAGCGCCTGCGGGTCCTTCTGGAAGATCGCGGCGACGACCACCGTGGGGATCCCGTTCTTCAGGTTGTCGAAGCTGTGCAACAGGTTTCCGGTCATCAGGAAATCGATCCGGCCGGCCGGCAGCAGCGGCCGGTTGTTGACCGAGGGCCCGCCCTGCAGGATCGTCACGTCGAGACCGTACTTCGCATAGGTCCCGTCGGCCTGGGCCTGGTAGAACCCGCCATGTGCCGCCTGCGCCTTCCAGTTGGTGGCGAAGCTGACCTTGTCGGGCGCGGTGGCGCCCGCGCGGGCGACGAGGACCAGCAGGGCAAGACCGGCGGCAAGGGACATGAGCGGGCGCATTCGATTCTCCGGTTCGGGATTTCAGCGTGTTTCGGAAGTATGCCATCGACCGAGCAGCTGCCGGGACAGCCAGTTGCAGCCGATGAAGATCGCGACGCCGGTAAAGACCAGCAGCGTCAGCGCGGCGAACATCTTTGGCGTCTCGGTGCGGAAACTCGCCTCGAGGATACGCGACGCGAGACCCGTCTCGCGCCCCGCAGCGCCCGCCACCATTTCGGCGGTCACCGCGCCGATCAGCGACAGGCCGCCGGAGATCTTCAGCCCGGCCAGAAAATAGGGCAGGGCGCCCGGCGTCAGCAACAGCCGCAACCGCTGCAGCGGCGTCGCCCGGTACAGGCGGAACAGGTCCTTGAGGTTAGGCTCCGCCGCGCGCAGGCCGAGCAGCGTGTTGGAGAGGACCGGGAAGAAGGCGACGATCCACGCGCACAGCAGCAGCGCCGCCGTCGTGCTCTCGACATAGATCAGGATCAGCGGCGCGATCGCGACGATCGGGGTCACCTGCAGCACCACTGCGACCGGAAACAGTGCGACCTCGAGCGCCGGCAGCAGCGCGAACGCCGCTGCGATCAGGATCCCGCCGGCGCAGGCGAGCGCCAGTGCGCCGAAGGTGATTTTTACCGTGAACCACCAGCTCTGGCTGAGCGAGGCCAGGTTATCCCATAGCGTTGCGGCCACGAGGCTGGGGGCCGGCAGCGTGTAGGCCGGAATATGCGCCAGGCGCACCAGCGCCTCCCAGGCTGCCAACAGCCCGACGAGCGTTGCGATCGGCAGCAGACGTCGCATCATGCGGAGCGCTCCAGCGCCGCGGACAGCTCGCGGCAGAATTCCTGGTAACGCGGGGTGAGGCGGAACGCGGCTGATCGCGGCAGTGGCTCCTCGAGCGTGAAGCTTGCGGTGACGCGGCCCGGGCGCGCGCTCATCACGACGACGCGCTGGCTCAGGAAGGCGGCCTCGAACACGCTGTGGGTCACGAACACGACGGCCATCTGCTCCTCCTGCCACCACTGCGAGAGGTCGGCGCCGAGTCGCGTGCGGGTCATTTCATCGAGCGCGGCGAACGGCTCGTCCATCAGCAGCAGCCGCGGCCGCGTCACCAGCGCACGCGCGATCGAGGCGCGCATCTTCATGCCGCCGGACAGTTCCGCCGGCACCGCGTCGCGAAAGTCATCGAGCCCGACGTGCCGCAGCATAGCCTCGACCCGCGCGTCGGCCTCATGCCGCGAGGCGCCAGCGAGGCGCAGCGGCAGCCAGACGTTGTCGAACACGCTCGCCCAGGGCATCAGCGTCGGCTCCTGGAAAACGAAGGCCGTATCGGCCGCTGCGTGCGCGAGTGCCGGTGCCCGCACGGTTCCGCTGGTCGGTGCGTCGAGGCCCGCGAGCAGCCGGAGGATTGTGCTCTTGCCGCAACCGGAGGGACCGAGCAGCGAGACGAACTCGCGCGGGCCGACCTCCAGTGACACGTCGTCGAGCGCGACCACGCCACTCGCAAAGCGCTTCGAGACATGATCGAGGTGGATCGGGGCAGGGGCTTGGGTCATTCCCGGCGATTATGCCGAGTTTCGGGCGCTCAGCCTTGAAAAATTGCCAAGCCCTGGCGCATCCCGCGACATGCCGCAAAGCCATGAAATCCGTATTCATCAGTTACGCCTCTGCCGACTCAGCCGTTGCTGCGGAGGTTTGCCGGGCCCTGGAATCGGCCGGGATCGGCTGCTGGATCGCGCAGGCGATCGGATCGCCGCATGTCCTGCGTGAAGTGGAACGGGCGAGCTCGAAGAAGCGCACGGTCCTGTCGGTCAGGCTCGATGTCGCGACGCTGCCGCCGGAGCTCGAGCATTTCCTCAGTGCGAATCATTGGCTGGATGCCACAGGCGGCCCCGTTGAGCGGGTGCTCCCCGCCCTCGTCGAGGCGGTGCGGCTGGATCCGAAGTTCGCGCTCGCCTGGGCGAGCCTTGCGCATCTGCTGGCGCAGGACAATGCCAACCGGGGTCTTGTGTTCCGGCGCGGCGACCTGGCCGCGAAAAACGCTGACGACCGGCACGCGGCAATGGACTGGGAGTACGCCTGGCAGCAGGCGCGCAATGCCGAGCGCGCGGCGAGCCTCGATCCGCTGGGACATGCCTGGACGGATATGGGATTTGCCCAATGCTATGGCGGCAATCTGGATGCGTCCCGGCAGGCCATGCAGCATGCGCTGGAGCTTTATCCCACCGAGTCCAACGCGCATTTCCGTTATGCGAATGTGCTGCTGCTGGCGGGCCACGCCGATGACGCTGCGGCGGTTGCCAGGCAGGAAACCCTGGAGCCGATGCGCGACTTCGGCGTGGCGCTGGCCCTGGATGCGCAGGGTCACCATGCTGAGGCGGAACAGGCAATCGGGCGGATACAGCACGCCTGGGGTGCGGCGCTCGCGTACCAGATCGCTTATTTTTATGCCGCACGCAATGATCGGGAACAGACCTTCTCATGGCTGCAGAGAGCCTCGAGGCAGCATGATGGCGGGCTGACCAGCTTGAAGGTGGATCCGCGCTTCAGCAGGCTGAACCTGCCGCCAGGGCTGGTTCAGCTGCGGATGCTGATCGCGATCACGAGGTAGATCCACATCGCGAGCAACACCAGCAGGCTGGCGAAGAAGGCCGGCATGCGCTTGCTGAGCCGGTTGCCTCCGATGTGCACGAACGCATGGATGAAGCGCGCCGCGAAGTAGGCCCAGGCGAGCAGCTGCATCGGCAGGCCATCGATGTGCGTGACCATCGCGGCGAGGCAGGCCACGTAGAACAGCACCGGGGTCTCGAACAGGTTGGCGAGGTGGCGCGCCGGCTTCTTGATCGACTCCGGCTCCTCCTGGCCCTGGTACAGGCGGAAGTACACCAGCGAGACGCGGCCGTCGCGCACGGCGGCGACCCGCGAGCGGAACAGGATCACCAGCACGGCGAGGGTCAGCAGCACCAGCGCGAACATCGGGTAGATCATCGCAATCTCCTCCACTGGCGTCGCCGGATGGCGACAGGTGAGCGTGGGTGCAGAAGTCCCCACGTCCCCGATGCTAGCCAATGCGTGACGCGTTTAACACCGCCGTCGCGTCCGGCTACATAACCTATGCGCCGTCTCCTGTCCCCGGGGTGGAATATGCGAATCGATCTTGCCATGCTGCTCCCGGGCGCCTTGCTGCTGACACTGTCCGCCTGTACCCCCGGCTCCACCAACACGGCGGGCACGACGACGGATGCCACGGTGGCCCCGCCGGGCAACCCGACGACGGGAGGATCCGGCACGACCGGCGGCGCGAAGAGCGGGGTCGGCCAGCAGGGGGGCGATGGCGCCGTGGCCGCCGGGACCCACGATTCCGTCGTGGCGACGCCCTCAGCAGGCGGGACCCTGCAGGTGGCCGTGGGCGCCTCCCAGACCGTCAGTATTGCCTTCGATTCCAGCGACGCACAGCTGATCACCGGCTTTGCGATCTCCAATCCCACACTGCCGGCAGGCTGGAGCGGACCTGCAGCGCTCGGCTGCAATGCCGTGAGTACCGGCAGCGGCTGCGTGCTCAACATGACCTATGCACCTACCGCTGCGGCCAGCGGTTCGCTGACGCTGAACTACGTCTACATCGACAATGCCATGGTGCCGGTGGCGCCGGGCGGCTCCGTGATCATTCCCTACGCCGGCATCGCGCAGAACAGCATTGCTGCCACTGTCGCGCCCCTCGGGCAGGTCACCGCGCCGGCCGCGGGCGGGCGGCAGTCGGTCATCGTCAGCTTCGCCACGGACGACGGCCAGGCGGCAACGAACTTCAGCATCGCGGCAGCGGCTTCGCCGCCGGGGTGGAGCGGGGGCGAGGCAGGACTGTCCTGCAGCGTCGTCAGCACCGGCAACGGCTGCCAGATGGTACTGCAGTTTGCGCCGACCGCAGCCGGCGGCGGCACCCTGACGCTGCCGTATACCTATCAGGATGACTCCGGCGCGGCGCGCAGCGGCACGGTCAACATCCCCTATCTGGCGAGCGGCAGCGGCAGCGTCGCCGCGATGCCGACTCCGGCCGGCGAAGTGGCCGCGACCGTCGGCGGTGCCGGCCAGCAGGTTGCGGTCAGCTTCACGACCAACGACGGCAGCACGGCAACCCGGCTGCAGGTGTCGACAGATCTCACCCGGCTGCCGCCCGGCTGGACCAGCAAGGCCGGCACGTTCTCCTGTGCCAGCGTTGCCGGCGCCGCGGGCTGCCGGATGCAGCTTGCGTATGCCCCGACGGCCATTGCGAGCGGGACGCTGACGCTCAACTACTTCTACCAGGACGGTGCCGGTGCCGAACAGGGCGGCGCGGTGAACATTCCGTATGCCGCGACGACCAACGACAGCGTCATCGGCAGCGTCGCACCGGCCGGCCCGATCGTGGCGGCCGTCGGCGGCGGCGGGCAGGCGGTGACCGTCACGTTTGCGACGGACGACAATCAGCCGGCCACGGGATTCCAGCTGACATACGACCTCGCTGCGCTGCCGGCGGGCTGGACCAGTGCCGCGAACGGCCTGGCCTGCAACGCGGTCAGTACTGCGGGCAGTTGCCAGCTGTCGCTGCTGTACGATCCGGGCGCGGCGGGAAGCGGGACCTTGAGCCTCGGCTACAGTTACCTCAACAATGCGCTGGCGGCAAAGACCGGTAGCGTCGATATCGACTATCGCGGCACCAGCGACGATGTCGTGATCGCTCGTGCGGATCCATCGCCACTGGTCGTTGTTGACGGCACATCGCGCGCGGTCGTCGTCAGCTTCACGACCGACGATGGCGCGCCGGCCAGCGCGCTGGCCTTCACGTCGGCGGCGACTTCGCTGCCGCCAGGGTGGAGCGTGGTATCCGGGGGCGGGGGCTGCGCGAGCATCAGCGGCGGCGTGCCCTGCGAGCTGGTACTGGCATACGCCCCGCAGGCCACCGGGGTGGCGACGCTCACGTTCGGTTACAGCTACATCAACGATGCGGGTTTCGCGCGCACCGGCACGGCGTCGCTGCTCTACGCGGCCGTCGCCGCCCACCCCTGACATCGCCCGCTGCCGCGGGCATTTGACAGTCATTTACAGTCTCCCGGCGCTTTCCTGACATAATGTTCGGGTGCGAAAGGTGCCGTGCACATCAAGTCTGGGCGGCGCCGGACGACCGCCTCAGTCCGACAGCGGACCCCCAACACTATTCTCAGGAGTACCGCATGGATTTCAGGATCCGCATGATTGCCGTGAGCGCTGCGCTCATGTTCGCAGCCGCCGTGAGCGCCCAGGTGCCCGCCGCGGCACCCGCCGGATCGACCGGGCTGTGCAAGGACGGTAGCTACTGGACCGGAGCCACGAAGAAGGGTGCATGCCACGGCCACAAGGGCGTCAAGGACTGGTACGCTGCGCCCGCCGCTGCCGCTGCACCCGCCGCGGCCGCCGCACCGGCTCCTGCCGCGACGCCCGCTGCTGCACCCACGACCCGGGCCGCGGCGTCCGCGGCGACGGCGGCGCCGGGCGGCGGCGCGGGCCAGGTCTGGGTCAACACGGCGAGCAAGGTCTATCACTGCTCCGGCGATCGCTGGTACGGCAAGACCAAGGCGGGCTCCTACATGAGCGAGTCTGAAGCGCTCGCGCAGGGCAATCGCCCCGACCATGGCAAGAGCTGCCATTAAGATCAGCCGGGAACCGGCTATTTCAAGGAAGTTACGATGAACAAGCGATTGATGATTCTGGGTATTGCCAGCCTGGTCCCGGTGGCGGGCATGTGCGACGACGCGCCGCCTCCGCCGCAGGACACCTGGACCGGCAAGGGCCAGGCGGGCTATGTCTCCTCCCATGGCAATACCGATTCGACGGCCGCCAATGCGGCACTCGATACGGCCTACTACGATGGAGCCTGGAAGCACGCGCTGCATCTCGGCGGTCTGTACGGGGTCAGCGGCGGCATCACCTCCGCGGAGCGCTGGGACGTGATGTGGCAGACGAACTATGACGTGACCAAGGACCTGTACACGTTCGGCAATGCGCACTACACGCACGACATGTTCAGCGGCTTCGAGTACCAGGCAACCGCATCGGCGGGTCTGGGGTACAAGTTCATCAACACCAAGGCCACGCAGCTGGATGCGCAGCTCGGCGTCGGCTTCACCGACCTGCGCCCCGAGGACATCACCAAGGACTCGGCAGGCGCCGTCACCTCGCGCACGCTGGAGCCCGGCAAGTCGGGCCTGGCGATCACCGCGGGGCTCAACTATTCGCAGGCGCTGACCGACACGACGACGCTGTCCGACAAGCTCGCGGTCGCCTATTCATCGTTCGATACATTGACGACGAATACGCTGGCGCTCGGCGTCAAGGTCTCGACCAAGCTCGCCCTGAGCCTCGGGTACACGGTGCAGAACAACAGCAATCCGCCGGGAACGCTGAAAAAGCTCGACACACTGACGACGGTCAACCTCGTCTACGCATTCTGATCAGATAAAAAAAGGGGAAACACATGGGATTACTCGACGGTGTGCTCGGCGGAATCGTCGGCGCCGAAATGGTCTCGGTCGTCAACGGACTCATCGAGAAGCATGGCGGCGTGCAGGGTATCGTGGCGCAGATGGAGCAGCAGGGGCTGGGCCCGACGGTGCGCTCCTGGGTGGGTCCGGGCGCGAATGCTGCAATCTCGCCGGAACAGGTGCACCAGGCGTTCGGTGCGGACACGATCCAGGCCCTGGCCGCCAGGGCAGGGCTCAATCCGCAGGACGTGGCACAGAAACTGGCGCAGCTTCTGCCCCAGGCCGTCAGCAAGCTGGCGCCCGGCAGCGCCGCCTGAATCGCCGCAAACCATAACGACAGGGAAGTAAAGAAATATGAGCATCGGCAGCGAGTTCAAGGAATTTGCGATGAAGGGCAATGTCGTCGACCTCGCGGTCGGCGTCATCGTCGGCGCAGCGTTCGGCAAGATCGTCTCCTCAT
>Ga0302320_10028954_pt1 | contig 10611 bp, 7 predicted proteins | sample Bog_T0_3_FD_202130 | JGI IMG/M metagenome (GOLD analysis project Ga0302320, IMG submission 202130) | Peat permafrost microbial communities from Stordalen Mire near Abisko, Sweden - Bog_T0_3 | ecosystem: Environmental > Terrestrial > Soil > Wetlands > Peat | place: Sweden: Abisko, Stordalen Mire... | reverse complement strand
TATCCATCGACACCGGGCTGCCGGAACGCGCAACAAACAAGTACGGACTTCTGCCTGAAACCCTTCCCAGAGGACGCGGATAAGTCAGATACGCGCGGATGGCGGTCAGCAGGTTACGCGAGGCCGGAATCACTCGCTCGGCGGTCTTGACCGCGGGTTCCTTGGACCGTGAATCATGCGGATCGTCCGGACGCCGGAGTACGCGAATGCCATCGTCGCCTCCCCTTGGCAGAGAATCCAGCCGCAACTTGAGAAGCTCGCCCCGGCGTATGCCCAATTCCAGGGCCACCTCAAACATCAGCCAGTTCCGTAGCCGAGTATGAGCTGAGAAGACTTCCGGAAAACTCAGTATGCCTTGTGCATCGCACCGTGGGCCAATGCTGTTGCGGATCGCCCGAATCTCCGTCTCTTCCAGGGGCTCAATGCGGTCCGATGCGTGCGCACCGGACCGCAGCGAACGAAGAATCAGCCCAATCCTAGTCCGTTCCTGAGCGAGTTGCGCGAGATCGAGAGACCTGCGGCCACCACGGTTTTCGCTATCCAGAGACCACTTCAGGAAATCTTCAACAATCGCCAGATGCTGGTCAAAAGCTCCCGTATCCAGTTCCTGAGCGCCGCCTGTACTTCGAAAGCTTCGCGCCAGCGATTCGATCTCGCGGTTCTGAAGCGTTCGCCCCTCGGTCAGGCGATCGTCGAGATCGAAGCCTGCTGTCTCTTGCGTCCACCGGTACGCCTTCCCCAAGACCCGAAGGTTGGCTGCCAGAGTGGACGACTGAACCCTGTATCGTCGGTATCGCATGGCCCAGCGCAGGGCAACACGTGCTGGAATCCAACTCGCCGCATCGACCAGGCACGGAAGGCGCTCTCCGGTATCGAGAACAATGTGAAGAACTGAGAATGTCTTCCCCGTGTCCGCCATCGCTCACCCCGTTTCGAGGACCAGTGTCCACGAAATGCGTTAATGGGCAATGATGTTCCAGTTAAAACTGGACACCGGCTGCGACCCCGTTCTACTCACGCCGGATCGGCGGAAACTGGACACTGGATCACATGCGGCGCTGGGAAGGAACGAGGCCCCTACGGCGGACTCTGGTTCGGTGCGCAAGCCGCTCCGGCCTACGGCCTACGCGCCTTGCGCACCGAACCAGACAAGAGACCGAACGCTCTGATCCATAGAGGAGAGGAAGGAAACTGAACACTTCCTCAAAACCCCGTTTTAGAAGGGTATGTCGTCGTCGGAGATTTCAGCAGAATGGGAGTATTCGTCCTGGCCGGCTGCTGCTGCGGGAGGCCGCTGGTCGAAGCTGGCCGCCGAACTTGAGGAACTTGCCGGGCGACTGTAGCCGCCCGCACCTGCGCCGCCACCCGAGCCTTCTTCGCGGCCGGTGAGCAGGACCAGTTCATTCACCAGGATCTCGGTGCGATATTTCTTCACGCCGGTCTCCTTGTCATCCCAACTGTTCGTCGTGATCTTGCCCTCGATGTAGAGCTTGGAACCCTTTTTCACGTAGTCGCGGACGATCTCGGCGGTGCGGTTGAAGGCTTTCAGATTGTGCCATTCGGTGCGGTCCTGCCAGTTACCCTGCGCGTCCTTCTGGCGGTCGCTGGTGGCCAGGGTGAGGCTAGCCACCATGGTGCCCCCGGCGGTGGAACGAATCTCAGGGTCTTTCCCCACATTGCCCAAAAGGGTGACTTTGTTAACGCTTCTTGCCATGTCTTGCGCTCCTGTCCATTGCCAATACTTGCTGTCGCTGAACTAGATCTGGCACCCCCGAATGGAACCTGGCGCCTCTGGACAAAACCTCTTGCAGCAGGAACCAACCGGGCGACCGGCGGCTTCAAACGCCGGCCTTTCCCAAGCCATTTTTGACTGCCGGCGCCGCCTGCCGATGCAGCCACTGGCTCTGGGCGAACGGGTACAAGAAACCAGTATGCAAGCAAAATCATACTATAGCGGCGCCATCGGCCTGGTGGCGTGGAATTGCGGGAAGGCGCGGCGGCCGGATCAAGCGCTCTCTTCAGACTGCGGCGAACTTATTTGCGGGCCAGAACCTGCGCGCGCCCCAAACCTAGATGCGCCTCAAAGCGTCCAATGGCGCAGAGCCTGAAACTGCCGCATTGGTATACTATCGGAAGGCAAAGCTGGTTTCTAGGGCTCCGGCACATAGGGGGCTTTTTTTCTTGGGTGCCCGGCAATTTTCCGGGGAAAGGGAAGCATGGGAACACTGCTGGAATCCATCCACTCGCCCGCCGATCTGAAGCGTCTTAATTTCGCGCAAATGACGGAGCTGGCCGGGGAGATTCGCGAATTCCTCATTCAGACGCTCTCGAAAACCGGCGGCCATCTGGGACCCAACCTGGGCGTCGTCGAGTTGACTCTGGCCCTGCACGCCGTCTTTTCGACTCCGGACGACAAGCTGCTTTTCGACGTCAGCCACCAGGCCTACATTCACAAGATCCTGACCGGGCGGCTGGACCGGTTTGACACGATTCGGCAGCCGGGTGGGCTGAACGGCTTCATGCTGCGCACCGAGAGCGAGCACGACTGCTACGGAGCCGGGCACGCCGGGACCGCGCTTTCGGCAGCATTGGGCATGGCAGTGGCCCGCGATCTGGCCGGCGGCAAGGAACACGTGATCGCCGTGGCCGGAGACGCCGCCTTCACTAATGGCATCTCCTTCGAGGCCCTGAACAACATCGGCGAGCAGACCAAGCGGCTGATCGTGGTGCTCAACGACAACGAGTGGTCGATCGACCGCAACGTGGGCGCCATCGCCCGCTACTTCCACAGAATCGTCACCAACGAGCACTACAAGAACTTGCACGACTCCGCCCATCGCATCATCGAGAAGCTGGGCGGCAAGACCGCGATTGAAGTGATGCGCCGCGCCGAAGAGGCCGCCAAGAGCATGCTGTGGCCCTCCATCCTCTTCGAGGAGTTCGGCCTGCAGTACTACGGCCCCATCGACGGGCACAATCTGCCTTTGCTGGTGGAGACATTCAAGTTTCTCAAGGCGCAAAACCACCCCGTGCTGCTCCACGTGTTGACGCAGAAGGGGCGGGGCTTCCAGCCGGCGCTGGACGGGCAGAAGAAGTTTCACGGGCTGGGCCCCTACGATCCGGAAACCGGCCAGACCAAGCCCTCCGGCCAGGCCACCTACGCCGAGGTTTTTGCCAACACGCTGGTGGGCCTGGCCAACCAGGACGAGCGCATTGTGGCCATCACGGCCGCCATGCCCAACGGCACCGGCCTGGACCTCTACCGGCCCCATCACCCCAAGCGCTACTTCGATGTGGGCATCGCCGAAGAGCACGCGGTGGTGTTCGCCGCCGGGATGGCGACCCGGGGCTACCGGCCCTTCTGCGCCATCTACTCCACCTTTCTGCAGCGCGCCTTCGACCCTATCGTCCACGATGTAGCCCTGCAAAGGCTGCCGGTAGTCTTCTGCATGGACCGCGCCGGTTTGTCGGGCGACGACGGTCCCACGCATCACGGCCTGTTCGACATCGCCTACCTGCGCGGCATCCCTGAAATGGTGCTGATGGCGCCCAAGGACGAAGACGAACTGGCCGACATGATGAAGACCTCTCTCGAGCTTCCCGGCCCGAGCGCCATCCGCTATCCGCGCGGGGTGGGCACCGGAGTGGCGCGCAAGCCGGAGCCCAAGGCCATCCCGGTGGGCAAGGCGGAGATACTGCAGGACGGCTCGGATGTGGCCATTCTGGGGCTGGGGCCGATGACCACCCTGGCCACCGAACTGGCAGCGCGGCTGGAGCGGGACGGCTATTCGGCGGCCGTCATCAATCCCCGCTTCGTGAAGCCGCTGGACAGGGAGATGCTGGAGGGCTTCAGCCGCCGCGTGGCCGCCTTTGTCACCTTCGAGGACCACGTGAAGATGGGCGGCTTTGGGTCGGCGGTCGTGGAGGCCCTGAGTGAGATGGGCAGCGCGATTCCGGTGGTGCGCATCGGCTGGCCGGACCGCTTCATCGAGCACGGCAAGATCGAGGACCTGCGCGCCAAGCACGGGCTCACCGTGGACGCGGCGCTGGCCCAGGTTCTGCCATTGCTGACCCTCAGGCGGCGTCGCACGCTGGTGGCGAGCTAGAGCGACTCCAAGGCTCAGGCGCCCTGTGTGAAACGTGTGAGTGTGAGTGTGAGTGTGAGTGTGAGGGTGAGGGTGAAACGAGGCGGCTTTTCGGTTCATGTGCCCTTTGTGAAACTGCCCGGAGGCTCTTTTTGAGAAGAGAGCTGCAGGGCATCGCGCCCTCGGTCTACACCGATTTCGGGATAGAGATTATTGAAGCGAAAAGCGGTGTCTTGGCTCAAAACGGGCTCAAAACGGCATAAAAAGAGGCAAAAAATGGCCTTTCATGTTTGCCGATGAGTTAACATGGTGGCAAGAGTAAGTTATTCATTATTATACACTTGACTGCATTTGGAGGGTGGGAAAAAGGGCAAAAAACGGTAGGGGGGGTGGGGTACGGCTCTTTTGAAGCCCGATTCGGCGGCTTGACCTACACCTCATTCCATCTACCAGTGTGCGCCAGGGGAGGGTAATTATCGGCAAGCAGGGCAGGAAAGAGGGGACAAACAACTGCGCCGATGTTCGGCCGGCGGGATCTGGCGCGCTGGACCGAACCGAAATGCCCGCCGGTTTGGGGTCGTGGTTTCCCACCCATCCGCGGTGAAACTGCGGATGGATGGGGCACCCGGCACCTGCGGTGCGGCGGGCGCGCTTCGCGCATGAGGTTCGTGGTTTCCCAGGTCCCCAAAAGCGAGGGACCTGAGGCACCCACATGGGGCACCCGCCCGTGCTGGGGTACCCGTGCTCTGTTGACTGAATCACTGACCCCAGACACCTGATCCCTGGCCCCTAAAACATCTTCAGGCGGATGACCAGGTACTTTTTGGGGTCCTGGCGGATGCTTTTGACCAACTGCTGGGCCTGGTCCAGGGTCTGGTCGGCGTGGTCGTAGAGGGAGCGGTTCTGGACCAGTTGGCCCAGCGAACCCTTGCCCTCGTCGACGGACTTCAGGATGGAGTCCAGGCGGGTTACGGCGTCGTCCAGCTTCTGGGCGAAGGCGGGGTCCTTGGCGATTTTTCCCAGCGAACCCTTGCCGGCGTTGATTTCGGTGACCAGTTGGTTGGCATTGGAGACGGCGGCGTTGAGGTTGTTATAGAGTGAGTCGTCCTTGAGCAGCTTTCCGGCGCTGCCCTTGCCGGCGTCGAGGCCGGCGGTGATCTTGTCGAGCCGGTCGATGGCGGAGTTGGCGCGGGTGTAGAGGGTGTCGTCGTTGACCAGTTTGCCCAGGGTGCCCTTGCCGGAGGCGATGGCGCCGGTGATGGTCTGCAGATCGTCGGCGATGGTGGTGATTTTGCGAGACAGAGCCGGGTCGTTGATCAACTCGCCGGCGGTGCCGCGCCGGGAGTTCAATGTATCGACCAGGGTCTCGATCTTGAGCAACATGGTCTGCACTTCCACGATGGAGTCGTTGCTGGAGCGGATGACGTCCTGGATGCTGGGCGCGCCGGCGGCCTTCAGTTCGGCGTTGTTGTCCGGCACGGGGCCCTTGGCGTGGGCTGAGCTGAGGTCCACGTAGCTGTCGCCCAGCACCCCGGCCTGGGCAATGGAGGCGGTGGTATCGCGATGCAGGTCGTGGAGGTATTCGTAGCCCACGCGCATGGTGACCTCGACGGAGGTCGGATTGCGGTCCGGGACCACGCGAACCTTGACGACATTGCCGATGGTGACGCCCTCCAGGGTCACGGGAGCGCCGTCCTTGAGGCCGGCCGAGTTCTGGAAGTAGGAGCGGAGCACGAGCTTGCGCGCAAACAGCCCGCCGGTGGACCCGGACATGAGAAAGATGAGGGCGATCAGGACGGCGAAGGCCGTCAGGACCAGGGCTCCGACTCTCAGTTGCGACCACTGAATCTCTTTGCGGCTTGGCACGGCACTCCTCGGGTGGAAATTGGGCCGGTAGAGCGTCCTCCGATGGGCCCGAATCAGGACGGTTCCACAATTGACTTGCCCTTTGTGGAGTTGCGAAAGGCGCCAATTTCGTAAGGAAAAGGGCGCTTCAGAACGGTGGTTTCGGGGTACAGCAATTGTGGAACCGTTGTAGCCCACTTCCGCCGCGTGTTCTCTTCCCCAAGAAGAGGCCGCCTTGCCTTCCGCCGCCGGGCCAGCCAGTATTGGAGAACCGCTCTATCGCCTAGAGGATAGCAGAAGGGGCAGTGGGATCAGCCGTCCTCGAGCACCACGCTGGCCATGGCCAGTGCGGAGGTGTGGGTGATGGAGAGGGCGGCGCGAACCGCGCCGATGCGGGCGGCCATTTGAGCGGCGCGCCCGTGGAATTTGAGGGTGGGCCTGCCGCTGGGCAGGCGGACGACTTCGATCTCCAGCCAGTTGACGCCATGGCTGATGCCGGTGCCGAGGGCTTTGGCGCCGGCTTCCTTGGCGGCGAAGCGGGCGGCAAAACTCTCTGCGGCCTTGCGTTTGCGCAGGCAATAGGCCTGCTCGGCCGCGGTGTAGACGCGGTTGAGAAATCGCTGCCCGTAGCGGTCCATGGACTGCTGGATGCGGTCGATCTCAGTCAGGTCGATTCCGGAGCCGACAATCATCGTGATTAAGAGGCTACATCATTCCGCATTTGTTGTGTTTGCGGAAAAGGCGGGGGCGGTGGCCTGGCCAGCGCGGGCGGGGTTGACTGGCGTGCGTGGAGGGGCAGGGCGGCGCGTCCGGGCCAAGGCAGGGCGGCGGGCTCCCAATTACCAGCGCAGGACGGATTCACGACCGGGCAAGGGGGTTTGCCTCAAAGCCGGTCAGATTGCGTTCGAGTTAGGAACACAGGTTAAGCTGTTCTGATCCTCACCGATAAGGGGGATGTGAGATTGACGGTGCCGACACGCGACGCAGGGCGAACGACGAACATTCCATGGGCGATGGAGATGAAGGCCATCTCGGTGGAAGAGCCGTCGCGGCTGGTGCAGACGCTGACCGGGGCCATTCTGGGTTGTGGCGGCTGGGTTCTGAGCCGCGGGGCCAACGACGCCGGCACGGTGACCATGCTGTTCGAGTTCGAGCGCCAGGCGTGCGTCGACATTTACAGCGTGCTGGTTGGGGCCGGTCTGGAGTTGAGCCAGAGCGGGCACATCCGCATTACCGAGCTGTGCCAATGTACGCGCAGCAACCGGCGGGAGTGCGGCGCCGAGATCGCCAGCATCGATCTGGAAATCCAGACTTTCCCGGTGGAGATGGCGCACGGGGCGCAGGTGTCGAGGGCGGCCTGAGGCCTGTTCAGCCGGCCTCGACCAGGCCGTAGCGACGCTGCCAGGAATCCTTGAGCCGGGCCCAGACCCGGGCCCGCTCGGCTTCTGTGACCTCGTGGCCCAGCCCATTGCCGGGAGCCGGTGCGCGATTGCCGGGAGCCGGTGTGTTGGCGAACCGCGCGGCCTCGATTTTGGCCAGTTCCAGCAACTGCCGGTCGCGGACCAGATTGGCCACGCGAAAGTCCGGCAGCCCGGCCTGGCGGGTTCCGAAAAACTCTCCGGGCCCGCGTTGCGAGAGGTCGAGCTCAGCCAGCTCGAAGCCGTCCTGGGTGCGGACCATGGCGTTGAGCCGCTCCTCGCCCAGGGGGGAAACGCGGTCGCCGGTGATGAGGATGCAGTAGCTTTTGGCGGCGCCGCGACCCACCCGGCCGCGCAACTGGTGCAACTGGGCGAGGCCAAAGCGCTCGGCGTGCTCGACCACCATCACCGTTGCGTTGGGCACATCGACGCCCACCTCGACGACCGTGGTGGCCACCAGCACGTCGATTTCGCGGCGCTGAAAACGGCGCATGACGATCTCTTTCTCGTCGGCGTCCAGGCGGCCGTGCAAGAGGCCCACGCGGAGATCGGAGAGCGGTCCGGCGCGCAGCTTTTCGTACATTTCGACGGCCGACTTGAGGCCCGATTTCGCCGCCGGATTGGCTTCTTGCGCGGTCTTGGGAAACAGCTCCGCTGTCTTGCGCTTTCGGGCGGCTTTTTTCGGCGGGGGGAGCGGCTCAAGACCGGCTTGGGCGTCGTCGTGGGAGAAATCCAGCTCTGGCTGGTCGTCCTTGGTTCCCTCGATGACCGGGTAGACGATGTACGCCTGGCGTCCCTTGGCGGCCTGTTTGCGAACAAAATCCCACACTTCTTCGGACCTTTCGCCGGGGACGCGGCGGGTGACAATGGGCGTGCGGCCAGGAGGCAGCTCGTCGAGAACGCTGATGTCGAGATCGCCATAGAGGGAGAGCGCCAGGGTGCGCGGAATGGGCGTGGCGGTCATCACCAGCATGTCCGGTTCGGCCCCCTCGGTTCCGTCGGGGCGGGGCTTCTTCATCAGCTTGAAGCGCTGCATGACGCCGAAGCGGTGCTGCTCGTCCACGACGATGAGGCCGAGGCGGTCGAACTCGACTTTTTCTTCGATGAGGGCGTGGGTCCCGATGACCAGTTGCGCCTCGCCGCGGTTGATCTCGCCGCGCGCGGCCCGCTTGTGAGCCTCGTCGAGCGAGCCGGTGAGGAGCACGATGCGGGGGTTGCGGGAGGATTTTTCAAGCAGCTTGCGGATGGCCAGATAGTGCTGCGTGGCCAGAATCTCGGTGGGCGCCATGAGGGCCGCCTGGTAGCCGTTTTCCAGGGCCACCATCATGGCCTGGAGGGCGACGATGGTCTTGCCCGAGCCCACATCGCCTTGCAGCAGCCGCCGCATCGGGCTGGGGGTGCGCATGTCGGCGACAATTTCGCCCAGAGCCCGCTTCTGCGCCGTGGTGGGATGAAATGGCAAGACTTCGCGGAGGGCCTCGCGCACCTTGTCGTTGGTCAAGAAGCCGATGCCGAGGCGCTCCCTCATGCGGCGGCGCTTGAGTTCGAGGCCGAGTTCGAGGAAGAACAGCTCCTCGAAGATCAGACGCCGGTGGGCGGGCGTGGCCCAGCTTTGCAGTTGGACGAAGGGGGTGCCTTCGGGCGGGAAATGCACCTCGCGCAGGGAGGCTTCGCGGCCGGGCAGCCCGAGACGGGCCAGCATGGCCTGTGGCAGGCACTCGGGGACCGCGCCGCGCATCTGTTCGAGCAGGTTGAAGATGGTTTTGCGCTGCCAGCGGGAGGCCAGCCGCGCGCCGCCCAGCGACTCGTAGACGGGGGTAATGCGCCCTACTTCGAGGAGGCGCGTTTCGGCGTCGTCGGTGGCGTCCGGCAGCAGCTCGAATTGGGGCTGAATCATCTTCAGGTTTTGGGTTGAACGGGACGGCTCGACCTTGCCGTAAACGGCTATCGTCTCGCCGGCGTGGAACTTGCCGTCCAGGTAGGTACCGTTGAACCAGATGCATTTGAGAGCCAGCCGACCCTGGCCCACGGTCAGCTCGAAGATGGGCATGCGCCGCGTTCGCAAGAGGGCCGAGCCGCGCACCTCGGCAATTACGCTGGCGGTCTCGCCGGGCTGGAGTTCGTCGAGACTGCGGGGATTCTGCCGGTCCTCGTAGCGGAAGGGAAGGTGGTAGAGCAGGTCCTCGGCGGTTTGAATGCCTTTGGGCTCGAGCATCTGGGCCACTTTGGGGCCCACGCCGCGTACGTACATCACGGGAGTGTCGAGGCTTGCCACACTCCGGATGCTAAATGGCTCGACCGCGGGGGACAAAGCGGCAGGGAGTCGGCTGCAGGGCCGACGCATCCAAATTCACTCTTGTTAGAGAAAGAGAAACCTCTGCGCAGGGTATTGAATTCATGCGTTTTGTAACAAGGGCACGACTTCAGTCGGGCCGCAAAGTGGCGGGAGAAGCACGGTGGGCTTCAGCCCCTGCACACAGCATTGGCCGCAATCGGGGACGGGAGACGCCGCGGTTGGCAGGGGCTAAAGCCCTTATCGTCTTATGCTTCCGCGGCGGCACGACTGAAGTCGTGCCCTGTTACAAGACGGAAGCTGGAAGGGAATTGTAAAGACCAGGTGCGTTTGTCTTGGAGGCGGATGGGAACCAAGGGAAACCTTCGGGGTTAGCTCGCCGACCGCTTGGCGAGCTATTTTGCGATCGGGCTGGCCTCGGAACCGGCGGGTTTGGCCGCGATCAGGCCGTTGTTCCACAAAGCCAGAACCACGTCGATCTGGCCGCTTTCCTGTTTTCCAGCGTCCAGGGTTGAGGCCTGCCACAGTGCGCTTCTGGACCAGTGCTGTGTCCCTTCGGCGAGCAAAGCAACGGCGCGAACGGCGCAAGCCTTGGCGTCCTTCGACGCGGCGTAGTCGCCGGCGGGAATGCCCTTGACCAGGCCCTCTTCGCAGAGACCAAGAAAGGCCCCGCGTGGGCTGGACTTCAATCGCGCCACCGGGCTGGTGGGATACAACTTCTTGAGAGCACTCTCCCAACGAGAGACTGGATTCATGCCGGAAGCCCCTTCGCGCGCCGCCAGAATCGCGGCTTCCCCATATCGATTTGCCATCGTGGACCTCCTTCTTGCACAGACTGCGATTCTACTCGGATTCCGCACCGGGCACTTCACCCGGTGGCGCACCCGCCTGGAACCGTTGCCGGCGCACCTGCGTATCCCTCTCCCAGACCAGTGTGCGAAAAGCCGCCTTTGCTACACTTCTCCACAGA
>Ga0302320_10028952_pt1 | contig 10612 bp, 13 predicted proteins | sample Bog_T0_3_FD_202130 | JGI IMG/M metagenome (GOLD analysis project Ga0302320, IMG submission 202130) | Peat permafrost microbial communities from Stordalen Mire near Abisko, Sweden - Bog_T0_3 | ecosystem: Environmental > Terrestrial > Soil > Wetlands > Peat | place: Sweden: Abisko, Stordalen Mire... | reverse complement strand
GATATTGCGCAGATCTTTTTTAAATCTCTCTACAATTTTCTTGAAATGAGTAAGGGTGCGGGAAGTAAAAACAAAAACTTCGCTTTGCTGCTGGCTGACAAAAAGCGCACGCTCATCGATCGAAGGCTTTAACGATGCTTTGGGCTTATCATAAGATTCAACGGTGACATGACAATTGATCCCTCCGAACCCGGCTGATGATACACCCGCCCTGGCGATCTTTGTCGACGATAATATCCCGCCGTGAATAAGCGGATATAAATTCCGGGCTTTATCATTAAAAACCTCATTAGGAGCGATACAACTGGCCGTAGGCGGTAAAATACGCTGATTGACAGCCAGCACAGCCTTGATCAGGCCTCCGATGCCGGCAGCTGCCTTGGTATGTCCTACAATGGACTTGAAGGAAGTGATCCCGCAGCTGCGCTTGTTTTCCTGTCCCTTTTGAACTGTTTGCTCAATAGCCGTTGCGATCCCTTCCAGCTCTACCCTGTCACCTTTGGTGGTCCCTGTTCCATGCCCCTCGACAAAATCCACATCTGCAATTTTGTAGTCCAGATCTTTATATGCCCGGCCGATGGCATAGGACTGTCCGAGAGAAGAAGGCTCCATGATCCCTCCCTTGCCGTCCGAAGAGATCCCCCAGCCTTTGATCAGCGCATAAACATAGTTCTTATCGCGCAGCGCATCACTCAGTCTTTTCAAAAGTATAAATCCACATCCCTCGCCCGGCAAAAACCCATTGGCATTCTGGTCATACACTGACATTTTGTCCCGCGCCAAAGCTCCGGCTTTTGCAAAACCCACCAGTTCGAAGGGGTCAAGGCTTACATCCACCCCGCCGGCTAAGGCAAGGTCGACATTGCCCATTTTTAAAGCATCGGCAGCGGTCGCAACAGCCAGCAAAGAAGATGAACAGGCTCCATCCACGATATAGCCGCCGCCCTTTAAATTAAGAAAATTGCAGATACGTCCGGCGATAGTGTTAGCCAACCCCCCGGCCAGGGAATCTTCGGTAATAGGATAAAATGCCGATTTATAGATCTGTTCCATTTCAATGGCAACATTGCGGCGTTCATCCAAACTCATGCCGCGGGCTTGCAGGGTGGCATTCAACACCTTTTGAACATACGGCCAGCGCAGGCGCAAAGATTGGGAACGGGTTTGCTCGCCGGTTAACGTATTGCCGACGATAACACTGGTATTCTGAAGAGGGATGTCATTGGACTTGTAGCCGGCATCCTCAAATGTCCTTAAAGCAGTATCCAAAGCCAGCCAATGCACAATATCCGTTGAGTCCACCGTTTTCTTGGGGATACGCAGCCTTCCCCAGTCAAACACAAAATTCTCCAGGAAGGCGGCTTTGGTCAGATAGGTCTTTTCAGGGGTCTTGGCATCATCGCTGTAGTAATCGACAAGCGGAAGACGCTGATCCAGCATTCTGCGAAATTGAACCCGGCGGGCTAAAATATTCTCCCAAAGCTCTTTGGTATTGGATGCGCCGGGATAGTAGCAGGCCGTTCCGATAACGGCAATTGCACAGGAACGTGAAGACAAATCTTTGACGAGAGCTTGGGGCTGTTCATTCCTGGCTAAAAAATCTTCAATAAGCTTTTTATAAGCACCGATGATCTTTTGTGCTTTTTTCCAACGGTAGTAATTAACACTGTGCGTATCAAGCCTGCGGCATAACTCGACAACGGATAATTGTTCTTTGCTTCTGAATCGCTCCAGTTTCTTAAACAATTCCCGGCTCATGACACCCCCATGAATGCAACAATTGTTATATACAACAATTGTAACAAATCAAATCAAGGGGTCAATTTTTAATTAATAATTCTTATGGGATCAATACGCCGAATCAAAGGCGTTCTTGATGTATTGGATATCGCAAGTCCCGGTCTTGTCCTGCAGGATAGAGATCACATCAAATCTGGACGGTATTTCAAGGGAATGGAATTTATATTTTAAATACACGGCGGCCAGCGCTGAGAGTTTGCGGATCTTCCAGGGATGCACTGCTTCATAAGGACAGCCCTGGACTGTGGATTGACGGGTCTTCACTTCCACAAAGCAGACCGTTTGTCCGTCCTGTGCAACCAGATCGATCTCCCCTATTTTATGACGAAAATTCCCGTCTAATATCTGATAACCCCGGGCCTGTAAATATTCCCGCGCCAGATCTTCACCATACTTGCCAAGCGTTTTATTGGACATGATAAAAGCTTAACATGTATATGTCTATTTGTCAAATAAATAGTTGATTTATAATCAAATTTAGGCAAGGTTACGCTGCAGCACTAATTGCTTTAAACATTCGATCCAAACCGGATCAACGTTAAGACTTTCTACCATCTGCCAATGCTCTCCGCCGTTATCCAAAAATATCTTTTTATAATCGATGCCCAGCTCGATATTAGTCTCCAGACAATCTGCGACAAATGACGGAGCAAAGATCAAAACACTTTTAGTGCCCCTTTGAGCCAATCGTCTGACCGTCTCTTCAGTGTACGGCTTGATCCACAAAGCATTTCCCAGACGTGATTGAAAACAGGCCGTATAATCCCCTTCATTTAGACCTAATTCTCCGGCCAACAAACGCGTGGTCTCAAAGCATTGCGCTCGATAGCCCTTCTCTTGATGCTCAGGAAGACCATGGTAGCTAAACAAATAGTGACCATACGACCGTTGGGCCATATATTTGCGCCCCAGATCAGCAAAGGCCTTGATAAAAAGCAGATGATCGTAAAAATGATCGACTACTTTTAATTCGGGACAGACTTCCCAGGCCTTGATCTCCCTCATCACCGCTTCAATTGTTGACCCGCTTGAAGCTGAAGCATATTGAGGATACAGCGGAATGATGATCAACCGTTCAAGGCTCTTAACATCAAATCTGGACAATGCTTCTTTGATGCCGGGATCCTGGTAACGCATGGCTAATTCGACTTGAAAATCAACCCCCAGCGCCTGCTGTAAAAGCGTTTGAACCTGCCGACCGTAGACTTTCAAAGGATGCCCCTGGGCTTTCCACAATTGACGATAGGCTCGAGCGGATTTAAACACGCGGCAGGGAACAAGGATCAGATTGACCAGTAAGAATCTACGCCAGAAAGGAATATCGATGACTTTCTCGTCCATCAGGAATTCGCGCAAATACTTACGCACATCCCCTACTGCGGGACTGTCGGGGGTGCCTAAATTAATGAGCAAGACGCCACTCTTCATAAAGTTATTTATGCAGCGAATCCAAAGGCGAGGTGACTATATTCAAAGCCCCGGATACAATTTGTTTGGCCATATAAAAACTGCCCTTTAAAAAACCTCCGGCGAGAGCAAACGGGATGAACTTGGCATTAGCGGTTTCCGCCTTCACATTATTGCTGATCTGTAAAGGAGCCATGATCACATCTTTAAATCCGCCTTTAAGTTTTTCGGCAGTATTAGCCCATGACGGGACGGCACAAACCATAACGAAAACTATCCCAAAAAATAACCCCATTCGTTTCATATGAAATACTCCATATAAGCCATATTACGATTACGACGGACTTGAGCGCGTTCTTCCCTATAAAGGATATACCGCCGGGCGACTTCATAATATCCGGCAACGATAATCATTCTTTCCACCATATCCTGCACCTCTTCAATATGGATCGGCCGACCCTGCGGCCAGCGGGAAGTGATCTCGCTCACTACACGATCAGATATTTCACGCGATCTTTCAAAAAGAATGTCATGGTCAACACTCTTATGCTGCGCGATCAAGGCCTTCGCTATGGCCGACGATATCTTTTCCTTTTTGAAGGGCACAACCTTACCGTCACGTTTGATCACCGGGTACAATTCAAATATTTTGCGCAAGCTTTCATGATGACGGCGATAGCTGGCATATCTTTCGGCGACTGATTTATGGCCATTTTCATACAGTTGACGGATAACTTCATCTTGAATTTCTTCTACTGAAAGACAAGGTTTTTGTGCCGCCCGTTCCCTAAAAACGGCCACCACACAGTCCGACACTTGTTGGACATTTTTCATCGCCTGGCGATCAAGCGCTGACTCGCGGGAAACACCGTGGTGAGCTTTAAAAGAATTAGTTATCGCAAGGGTAATGCGTGCGGGATTGAATTCGATGAACTGACCATTGCGCTTCTGGACCTTAATATTCAAATTGGAGGCGACTTCCTCAGGCATTCTAAATCCTTGGAACAAATTTTGCTATTCCCCTCCCCCGCTGATGGGGGAAGGGATAGCCCCTGTTATTTCTTAACAGCGTTGAAGCGTCTTTCCACTTCTGACCAATTCACGACATTCCAGAATGCCGCGACATAATCTGCACGGCGATTCTGGTAATTCAAATAATATGCATGCTCCCAGACATCAATGACTAAAATAGGCGTTTTCCCTTCGGCCAGAGGACTATCCTGATTAGCCGTTGATGAAATCTCCAATTTGCCATCCTTCGTTACCACAACCCAAGCCCATCCGCTGCCAAAACGAGTAACTGCCGCTTGCGCGAATTTTTCTTTGAACGCATCAAAAGAACCAAAGGTCTGAGTAATGGCCGCAGCGACCTCACCCTTAGGCTGACCGCCGGCATTAGGGCCGATCACTGTCCAAAAAAACGTATGATTGGCATGACCGCCGCCATTATTACGCACGGCCGTACGGATATCCTCGGGCACAGCACTAAGATCGGCGATCAAATTTTCGACTGATTTACTTTCCAGCTCCGGCTTTCCTTTGATGGCATTGTTGAGATTATTAACGTAGGTTTGATGATGCTTAGAATGATGGATCTCCATCGTGCGTGCATCAATATGCGGTTCTAAAGCATTATACGGATAGGCCAATGAAGGCAATGTGTATGCCATATTATTCTCCTTGTTAAATAGGGGACAGCGCCCTATTTTTCCTGTTTTACCTATGTGTTAAAATAGGGCGCTGTCCCCTATTTAATTCCCTATTTAACAACATTTCTTTAATGATGTCCGCAGCCGCAGCTTTTACATGTGACAGCTTTTAAGACACCCTCATAATCCGGCTCTTGTGTGACTTCTTTGACTAATTGAGTATAGATGACTTTGCCTTTCTCATCAATTACAAAAATACACCGGGCCAATAGGCTCAACTCCTTGATCAAAACGCCGTAAGTCTCACCGAACTTGCCACGGTAATCCGATAAAGTCTTGACAGCGCTGACCCCTGCAGCTCCGCACCAGCGCTTTTGGGCAAAAGGTAGATCACGGCTGACGGTTAGTACTACAACATCCGGCAATGATGCCGCTTCTTGATTGAACCGCTTCGTTTGCAAGTCGCACACCGGCGTATCCAGCGACGGAACTACCGATAATATGATCTTTTTACCGGCAAAGGAAGACAATTTAACTTCGGATAGATCATTAGCCACTAAAACGGCTTCAGGGGCAAGATCACCCACTTTTATTTCAGGACCAATTAAGGTCAAAGAACTGCCCTTCATAGTGATCACACCTGCACGCTCTATCATAAAAACCCCCTTTATGTTTAAAAAAGCTTCAAATACTTCAAATTTTGACTTATTTAGGATACCACAATTCAAAATATATTACAAGGAGTGAATTTTCGAGGCAGATGTGTTAAAAACCAGATCAGCGATCAGGGGATATTCCCAAAAAATCCTGACGAGAAACCTTAAGCCCCCGGCTGATGAGATCCTGCGGCCAGGGATAAAAGGCCACGGGGATCTTAAAACGCGGTAAATCAACTTGAAGGTATTTAACCAAATGATCCTTGGACAACGGCTCTCCCTCATACTTGATAAATGCAATAGGCCGATGGCCGAATTCTCCGTCAGCTTTGGGGACCACCACCGCCTCAACGATCCCTTTAATGCCAAGAAGGGATTTCTCGATCTCTTCCGGCTGGATATTTTCACCTCCGGAAATAAACATATTGTCACGCCGTCCGGATACGCTCAAGTTTCCCTGAGCATCCAGCCGCCCTGAATCTCCGGTGGCAAACCAGCCGTCTTCGGTTAACGGCAAATTTAACCGCTGACCGGAAACATAACCCTTGAATAAGACTTCTCCTTTAACCAGAATTTCTCCGGCAATAGATATACAAAGCTGCCGGTAAGGCAGCACTTTAACACAAGCCCAGCCGTCCTGAGCAACTTTTCCCGTTGCCACCTGGGAGGACATTTCGGTTAAACCATAACTTAAATAAAGATTTAAACCCAGCTCTACAGACCGCTCGACAAGCCCCCGAGGAATAGTACTGCCACCAAGCAAAATACATTTAAGCGAACGAAGCCTGTCAAGATTTTCAGGGCAGGATAATAACCGATGCAGTTGCGTACTGACCAAAGAGACATGGGTCACTGCTGAACGCTCCAGGGATTGAGCCAGATCATCATCAGTGCCAACCACTATACCCGCTCCTGAATATAAACAACGCGCCAAAACAGCCATACCGGAAACATGGTATAACGGCAACGATAACAGCCAGCGGTCAGCAGCCGTTAAAGGGATGACCTCATTCGACCCGCGGGCACTATAATAATGGTTTCCCCACGTATGCACCGCCGCTTTGGCTTCACCGCCGGAACCTGAAGTAGCAATGACGGTCGCTTCCTGCTCTGGATCCAGATCCTGCATGTGTTGGGGCGCAGTCTGTTGGCGCGCATCAAAACAAACAGCACGTTTGATATCAACAGATCGAAATAGATGCCTGGCATTGATCTTAGCCACATAGGAGCTTATCGTTTTATCCGGCCAGCGAGGGCTGACTGGGGCAGCTACCACCTTTATAAACAAAAGCGCCAGCAATAAAATAATGTACTCTACACTGTTCTCATCACAAATGGCCACCCGGTCACCCGGCTTAAGGCCCATGCCTTTTAACTGCTTGATCGCAGAGGTCAAATAGCAGGACAATTGCGGCTCCTTGATCAGCCGCCGGCCCCATATAATGGAGAAATTATTGTTCATTAAATGAAATATTCCTTTTTGATAATACCATGCTCATCCGTGATCGGCTTGCTGCACTTCAACCACCGCTCAGTGCCCAAACCGGCCGTTTGCCCGGTCAGACAGGATAAACTGGCCAGCACCTTTAAGCCCACCGTTGATTCAAAGCAAGAACTGATGATAGCTTTCTTTTGCAATCGCGAAGCCTCCCGGATCCAATCCAGGGTCGGAATAATTCCCCCTAAAATTGTCGGCTTCAGCACATATGCACGAACAGCCTCATGTTCAACCAAAATGGGCGAACAGCGCCCGGGCGCACTAATGCCGCAGCTTAACACTGACAACGTCTCATCTAAAGCGACCGGCATATGTGTCTTCTGATAAAATTCGTCCAATTGGCTGATATCACATAACGGCTCTTCAAGAAATTCGATCTTCAGCCAACCGACCAATTCCGAAAAAATACAAGCATCCTTTAAACTCCAACGACGATTGGCATCTAGCCGTAACCGGGCTTCCATAGGGATCAGTTCACGAATATCCATGACCTTCTTAACGTCTAAAGCAATATTGCGGTCCCCCACTTTTAATTTAAAAAACAAAAATCCTTGTTCCATGAACCTTTTTACATCCTTCATCACCCCGTCGTGCGTCCCTTGCAAAAGTGCCGCCGTGGGTATATCTGCCGGATCTCCTCCCAGGAATTGGACTAAACTTTGCCCCTGAGCCTGTGCGGCCAGCATCATCAACGCCGACTCAACGCCAAACTTGACTGACGGGCATAAATTCAAAATATGCGGCTCATGCCGTAAAAGAGCTATTAAAGCATCCCGATCCGACGGCAGATGCAATTCCATCAGGTAGGAGCGGATCTCCGTTAATTCATGACGTACGCGCCGGGTAGTTTCCTGACTTAAGCCGGCTAAGGGTGCAATTTCTCCTTTGGCCTCCAAACCATTAGCGGTCTTGAGCGTCAAATAAAAACCGCTGCGTTCACTGACCGGATCATCGCCGAATATAAAAGGCTGAAGAAAAGAGGTCTTATATGGGAAAAAATCAGAATTGCAGATCACTAGCGGCTGCACAGCACCCATCCTATAGAAAATATGACGCTATAGATCAAAAGCAGACGACCGGTGTGGACTAAAACCCGATTGAGCGTTTGGCCGTCCGTGCTTGTTAAGGCTTTCTTAATGCATGGGATCGCAAAGAATCCGACTAAAGAAGCCAAGGCAACACCCTGATGATCATCAGTTACCAGGACCACGGCAAAGGGGATCAAAGAAGCGGCAATGATACAAAAAAGATATTCGCTCATGGCAAAGGACCGGCCAAGACGCACAGCCAGCGTTCGTTTGTTAGCTTTCCGATCAGCATCGATGTCGCGCAGATTATTGATCGCTAAAATAGCCATTGATAGAAACCCGGGAGCCAACCCAGCCACGATCACCGCCCAGTCGATATCTAAAGCCTGTACAAAATAGGTCCCTCCTACGGCTACCGGTCCGAAAAAGATCAACACAAACAGATCCCCCAGCCCCAAATAGCCCAAAGGCCGCGGTCCTGCCGTATACAAGATCCCGGAAAGAATAGAGACTGCAGCAATAATAACGATACACATTCCGGCGCGATGGATAAGAAAGGCGGAAAATAACGCAGACAATAGGAAGAAAAAGATCGCTCCCCATAAAACCTTTTGCGGTTTGATCAATCCCGACTGGGTCACGCGTTGGGGCCCGATGCGTTGGGCCGTATCCGCCCCATTTTTAAAATCAAAATAATCATTGGCCAGATTGGTCCCGATCTGGATAGACAAGGCCGCTAACAAAGCTGTCAGGGCTGAAGGCCAGTGGAAAGCCCCATTGCCAAAGGCCATAGCCGTACCGATGAGAACAGGCGCTATGGCGGCGGGCAGGGTGTTAGGCCGGATAGCTATAATCCAATTTTTCAGCATACGCTAAGCTCCCTGTTCCTCTTTGAGAAAGGATTTTACGGTCTTTTGGGAAATTTGGAAAAATCGGGTTTACGTTTTTGCACAAAGGCATCCCGGCCTTCTTGAGCCTCCGGAGTCATATAATATAACAGGGTGGCATTACCGGCCAATTCCTGCAAACCAGCCTGACCATCACAATCCGCATTCAAGGCAGATTTGAGACAACGGATGGCCATCGGCGAATGCTGCAAAATTTCTTTGCACCACTGTACGGTCTCTTCTTCCAGTTTTTTATAAGGGACAACAGCATTCACCAATCCCATATCCAATGCCTGCAGCGCACTGTACTGACGGCAAAGGAACCATATCTCGCGGGCTTTCTTCTGACCAACGATGCGGGCCATATAGCTTGAACCAAAACCCCCGTCGAAAGAGCCCACCTTGGGTCCGGTCTGCCCGAATACGGCATTGTCCGCCGCGATAGACAGATCACAAAGCATCTGCAGGATCTGCCCTCCGCCGACCGCATAGCCGGCCACCATGGCAATGACCGGTTTGGGACAGGAGCGGATCTGCCGCTGAAAATCCAACACGTTCAGGCGATCGGTACCATCCTTGTCCTTATACCCGGCATCTCCGCGGATCTTCTGATCTCCTCCGGAACAAAAAGCCTCTTTGCCTTCCCCGGTTAGAATGACCACCCCTATCTTTTCATCATCACTGGCATCCCTCAGTGCATGGATCATCTCTTTGACCGTTACCGGGGTAAAAGCATTGCGCCGTTCGGGCCGGTTGATCGTGATCCTGGCGATCCCATCCATTTTATGATATTTGATCTCTTCATACGGCCTAACTTCTACCCAGGAAAACTTCAAAATGGCACCCTCCTTAAAGGCTGACCTTCATATCGAGGAAGCAAATGCACGTGGGCGTGCATCACAATTTGGCCGGCCGCAGAGCCGCAGTTGGCCACGACATTAAAACCATCCGGCTTATGCTCTTTTGACAACAATTCACGCCCTTTTTGGATCAGATCAAAAACCGCCTTTATTTCATCAGGAGTGGCTTCAAAAAGCGTCAAGAAATGACGCTTAGGAATGAACAACATATGGCCTTGAGTTATAGGCTTAATATCGTATAAAGCAAAAGCAAGTTCGTTTTCCATCACCTTCGGTAAATTTTTACAAAATATACAATCAGGCATGAGAAAACTTTTCCCTATACTTTAAGGCTGCGCTCAAGTTCTTCGACATCCTTCTTGGCTTTAGCTGGGACGGTGTGAAATATCTCACAATAAACCTGTATCGCCATCTCCTTCTGGCCTTCCATCAATAAATGCCGCACATCGAACATGGTGGGCCGGCCTTTTCCCGGAGACTTCACCCGACGACCGGCATCCGTAAATATCCCGGAAGGCCCCACGTTTAAAAAGACTAGAAGACAAACCAACACAATAAGAGTTATATATAAAAAAAGCATATGATCTATCCGTTTTCCGATTCTTTGGCAAAATCTTCGACGACTTGTTTGACTTCCATTTCAGCCTTGTCGATCTTGGATTTGCACAGTTTAATTAAACTCACCGCTTCCTTGACCCTAAGGGAAAGCTCATCGACGTCAATATCATCACTCTCGATATTCGTGATGATCTCATCAAGTCGCTCAACAGCCTTTTTGTATTTTACATCCGCCATATTACCCCTCTATCTGCTTAACATCACTGTGA
>Ga0302320_10028950_pt1 | contig 10612 bp, 9 predicted proteins | sample Bog_T0_3_FD_202130 | JGI IMG/M metagenome (GOLD analysis project Ga0302320, IMG submission 202130) | Peat permafrost microbial communities from Stordalen Mire near Abisko, Sweden - Bog_T0_3 | ecosystem: Environmental > Terrestrial > Soil > Wetlands > Peat | place: Sweden: Abisko, Stordalen Mire... | reverse complement strand
GCAGATGATCGAACTGATCATTGAGATTTTCCAGGGCAAGGGGGGTGAGGCGTTTCTGAACTCGAATGACCATCTCTTCCTTCACCCAACGGTAAGAGTGGAAGTTTTTATAGAAATGTTTGATCTCATTCACCGCGCGATCGATGTCGTGCGTGATGGTGAAAAGGTGAAAATCCGAGCGCGAAATGAGCCCCAGTTCCAGAAGGTCATTATCGAGGAAGCGCCGCCAGGTTTCCCAATAGAAACCATTCGGACGATCTATCAGTATGATCGGCACGAGCGGTGCCTTGCCGGTCTGGAGGAGCGTGAGAACTTCAAATCCCTCGTCCATCGTGCCAAATCCCCCGGGGAAAAGGACAAAGGCCGAGGTCTCCTTCACAAAGCTGAGTTTGCGGGCAAAGAAATAGTTGAAAGGAATCAGCTTGGGATCACCCTGAATAACCGGATTGGCCTTCTGCTCAAACGGCAGTCGGATATTGAGGCCGAAGCTTTTTTCCGCACCGGCCCCCTGCTGAGCCGCCCCCATGATACCGTTGCCACCACCGGTGATGATCATGAAATTCTCCGCCACGATGCGCCGCGCAAATTCACGGGCGAGTTGGAAATCGGGATCTTCCGCGTGCGTTCTGGCTGAGCCAAAAACGGCCACCTTGCGAACTCCGGCATATTGTTGAAAGATCGCGGCCGCCCGTTGAATTTCATGCATGGAACGGCTGATAAGCTTGAGATCGAGCAGGGATGCCTGATCGCGGCCCAACTGAAGCGCCGTTTGCACCATGTCGGTGAGATAATCGGCGGAGCGCCCCGTCGCGACCGACGCGACAAGCTCCCTGATCACCTCTTCGGAAGAATTCTCAGAAGCAGGTTCCGCTGGGTCGGGGGGAGTCATGGGGGGCAAAAAATTAACGCCGGGCGAGTCGCGTGAAGAGGTAGATGCCAAGCCCTGTGAAAACGAGATTGGGCAACCAGATCAGCACGACGGGAAAAACATGGGCGTTGTTCCTAAATGTATCGGCAATAATGATGAAAAAGAAATAGCCGAAGGCGATCATCAGACTCAGCGCAAATCCGACTGAGGTCTCCTTGCGATGCGCCGTGATGCCAAGCGGGACGGCAATCAGGGCAAAAGAAAGGGCCGCGAGCGAGAGAGAAAAGCGCTTACTCACCTCCACCTCATAGGAGAGTCTTTTCGGATTATCGGGCTTGGCCAGTGCCGCCAGCAGTTCGGAAAGGGTGCAAGCGCTCAAAGGCTTATCCCGCTTTTTTTGATCAAATAGCTTTTGAAGTGAAATGGGGAATGTTCCCTCGCCCATGGTAATCCCTTCGCGAATGAGATCGACATTATCGGGCTGGCGCTCATCGCGCTGCTCGAAATGGGCATTCTCAACCCTCAGGAGCAGACGGCTATTCTCCAAATCGGAAGTGAGCGAGCCGGCCTTGGCAAAAATCACCTGGGAGGGAATCCATCCTTTGCCTCCCTTGTCATCCATTTTGAAAACGACCAGATTTTTCATCACATTCCCATCGCGGCCACCGACAAAAATCCGATAATCGGGAAACTGATCGACCACCTCGTCCGCCTGAAACATCGCTGTGGGATTGCTCGTCGCGATGCGGAAAAGCGAGTTGAGCATGGCATACTGCGCTCGCGGGGCGATCTCGGTATTGATCCAGAGACAGAGACCGACAAGGAGAATGGCCGTGGCAAGCACGGGATAAAAAATCCTCGTGAAGCTGACGCCGTTGGACCGCAGTGCGACGATTTCATTGTCCGCTGAAAGACGACCAAAAACGAGCAGGACCGCAGTCAGAAATCCCCACGGGATCGTGAAGGTCATCGAGAACGGAAGCACAAAGGCGACGAAGGAAAATACCGTCTCCAGAGGCACATTGTGATTGATCAGGAGATCAAGCATCTCCTTGAAAACATTGCCCAATACCAGGACGAGGCTCAGGAGGGCCACACCCATGGCGGTGGCCACGCCCAAAGCGGTCAGGAGATATCGATCAAGAATCTTCATTCGCTTGGGTAGAATTGGGAAATCTTGGTGCCTTGAACTCCCAGGCCCGCCATGAGTCCCTTGGCACCGAAGAAGAAGGCGCAGATTCCCTTTTGAAGCGTTGTCGTGGAGATGCCGGCATTGCCTCCATCTTTCATCACCACGAGGGAGGGAGCGCCACCGAGTTCGAATCCGTTGCTATTCTTGAGATAATGCAGAGATTCCCTATCCATGAAGAAGAGGGCATAGGAGAATTCCTGAATGCCGGCCTGATAGCCGTAGGAAGCAGCGGTTGTGTTGTAGTATCCAGCGACAGCTCCATCCTTGTAGAGCACACCGTCACCCCGTTGGAGGCCGACCATGAAGCCTCCCTTGACGACTTTCGGAAAGACGAGGACTGCGACGGCATGTTCAGCGATGGCCTCGGCCTTGGGATTGGTGGTCAGCAGCTTGTGTAGGGCCCTGCGGGACATTGCATCAAGCCGATGGGCCGAGTAAGCGTGAGCCTGTGGAGCAAGGCAGAGAAAGCCGAGAGCCAGAAGCAGGGGAACTCTTAGAAAATTCATCGATGAGGGTTTAGTTTTTTAGGCTGTTCGTTATTTAGGTGACTGACGGATACGGCATTGATTCCAGCACCCATCCTCTCACTCCTTCATTCTTCTCTGCGTCATTGCGTCTCTGCGCGAGATTTTTTGATTGTTACCGCCGGAGCAACTGCTGCATCTCGGCGTTGTTCATCACGAGGTCGAGGAGGCGGTAGCCGGGGATTGGCTTGGTGCTGATGCAGTCGAGATTGCCATCCCGACCGATCACGGCGATGGCAAAGCCTCGCACATCGTAGGCCGAGGCCGTGGCAACCGGATCATCCACGATGATGAAGGGGACATTGGAGGGAACGCGTCCCCCCTCCACGGTAAAGGCAGCAAAAGCGATGCTCCCCTGAGCGGCAAGGCGCTCGTAGTAGCCGCGAAATTCCTTCAGCTGTTTGCGGAAAGCTCGATCTCTGGGTGAAGGAGCAATCACGAGAAAGACCGGCTTGCCGCGCAGCGAGGCGAGCGTGATTTTCTTCCCGACAGAGGCTCCGCCTGCGAAGGCAGGAGCGGCATTGATCAGCGTGGAGGCTGTTCTATCAGGTGACGCAGGTGCAGCCACCGCCCCTCCTGCGAGGAGGAGGGCGCTAAGGGCGCTAAAGGCGGGAAGAAGGGCTCGGATGAATTTCATGATGAATCAACTCGGTTTTTAGATTGTCTCAGACCTTCATCAATTCGGCGTCCTTACTGGCGACATGCTTGTCGATTTCGGCGACGCTTTTGTCCGTGAGTTTCTGAATCTCTTTTTCGGCGCGCTCCAGATCGTCCTCGGTGATTTTGCCATCTTTTTCAAGCTTCTTGGATCCTTCCATCGCTTCGCGGCGGCAGGCACGGATGCGGACACGGGCTTCCTCGGCCAGTTTATTGACGGTGCGCACGAGGTCCTTGCGACGCTCTTCGGAAAGCTCTGGAATGCGCAGGCGGATCAGCTTGCCATCGACGGCTGGCGTGATCCCGACTTTGCTCTCCAAAATCGCTTTCTGGATGTCCTGGACGGTTCCGGCGTCAAAGGGCTGGATGACGAGCAGTCGGGCTTCCGGTGCGGTGATCAGCGCCAGCTGCTTGAGCTTCATGCTGCTACCGTAGGTTGTGACATCGATGTTTTCGACCAGGGCTGGGGAGGCTTTGCCCGTACGGATGGTCGCGAATTCATGGATCATGAATTCGACGGCTTTTTCCATGTCGGCTTCGGCTTCAAATAGGACTTCTTCGGCACTCATAGGTATTTTTTATTTGGCTGGTTTATCGTCGATCACGAGGGTTCCGACTTTTTCGCCGCAGACGGCGCGCAGGATATTCTCGGGATTAGACATGTCAAAAACGATGATCGGCATGGCATTGTCCATGCAGAGGGAAAAGGCTGTGGAATCCATCACATCAAGGCGCTGGGTCAGGGCATCGGTGTAGGTCAGGGTGTCGTAGCGGACAGCGTCGGGATTTTTTTTCGGATCGCTATCGTAGATCCCATCGACCTTGGTCGCCTTCAGGATAATCTCGGCGCCGATTTCATTGGCGCGCAGGGCGGCGGTGGTATCGGTGGAGAAGAAGGGATTTCCCGTTCCGGCGACAAAAATCACGATATGACCATTCTCCAGGTGGCTGATGGCTTTACGAACGATGAATGGCTCGGCGACATTGTTCATCTGGATCGCCGTTTGAACGCGCGTGGAATATCCGAGATCCTCCAGGGCGCTCATGAGAGCCATGCCGTTGATCACGGTGGCAAGCATTCCCATGTAGTCGGCGGTGGCACGGTTCATGCCGCGATGGCTGGCTGCCAGGCCTCTCCAGATGTTGCCACCACCCACGACCACAGCAATTTCGACGCCCATTCTACGGACTTCCGCGATGGCTGCTGCCATGCGCTGAACGATCTGCGGGGAGACACTGTCGGAGCTACCGGGTTCCTTGAGGGCTTCGCCACTGATCTTGAGAACGATCCGGCTGTATTTGGGCTTGGATACTGTATCTGGCATGGCCTCTGATGAAACCGCAGGAAGCCTTTCTATGGAAGCACCGATTTAACCCAGATTTTGCAATGGCAGCGCTGAAAACAGAGGAAACTCGCGCAAAGGCGCAAAGACGCAAAGTAAATGAATGAACCTGAAGGGAGAAAAGGAGAATTGCTGATTGCGGAATGCCCGGAAGTCTGGAGTTCCATTAATCAATCTACAACTTTTTTCACACTCCCCTCCTTGGCGTCTTAGCGTCTTGGCGCGAGAATGTCCCCTCCTTATACAGCTCTAGCTCTTCAACTTTTCCACTTTTTACTTTTCACTTTTTACTCCCCCCCTCTTTATCCCGCAATGGCGAGAGCCGTCCCTCTGGCAAAGGCACTGGAATGCATCCGGCCCCTCCCCTCGGGCTGGATCATGCCGAGCAGCAGAGCTCCTTCTCCACAGGCGACGAGCAGACCTCGGACATCGGATCGCAGGATGGCTCCCGGTGCCCCCTCGGCACGCCGCACCAGGATGGCTGAATGGATCTTGAGCAGGGCATGCTCACCCGACGACAGGGGAAGTGTCGCAATGGCTGCCGGACGCGGCTGGAGGGCTCGGATCCTGCGTTCCAATTCGACGGCGGGACGCGTCCAATCAAGCAGGCAATCTTCGCGAGTGATCTTGCCCGTGATGGTGGCCAATGCGTGATTTTGCTCGATGCGCGGGGCATTGCCCTGGCCTTTCTGCTCACGAGCAAGAAGATCGAGCGATTCGCCGAGGGCGATCGGAGCAAGCTCAGCAAGGCGATCGGAAAGTGAACCACCGGTTTCGCGCCTGCGCAGCGGGATGGCTTTTTCAAGCAAGATGTCACCGGTATCCAATCCCTCTGCCATATACATGATGGTGATGCCACTTTCACGATCCCCGGAGGAGATGGCGGCCTGGAGAGGCGCAGCACCGCGATGTCGGGGCAGAAGGGAGGCGTGGATATTTAGACAGGCAATCAAGGGGGCAACAAGCAATGCACGCGGCAGGATGCGTCCGTAGGCCATGGTCACCATGACTTCGGGGGCGAGATCAAGCACCCACTCGGTAACTTCGGGCGTGCGTGGCGACTCGGGCTGAAGCAGCGGCAGCGCGGGTGCAAGACGCAGGAGTTCCTCCTTGATGGCGGGGGCTTTGAGTTCCCGATGGCGTCCAGCAGGGCGATCTGGCTGGGTAAGCACTCCGATCAAATCATGCTTCTGAGCAAGAAAACGGAGTGTGGGGATTCCGATGTCCCCGGTACCTACAAAAAGAATGCGCATGACGGGATGATCTGAGGCCAGCTGTCGCTCGTTGCCGCTAGCCAGCAGAATCTTGTGGATGATTGCTAAGGAGGGTCGAAGGTCGAAGGTCGAGGGTCGAGGGTCGAAGGCTATTGGGGGTCGCTAGCAGCCAGAATCTCGCGGATGATTCCTAAGCCTCCGCGCCGGAAGTAGTTTCTTCCAGCAGCCCCTTGGTGATCTCGTGCATGACTTCCAGAGGAGTCATCGAGGCATCAATGTCATGACGCTGCACAGAGCTATAATACTGAAGCATCGGCTTGGACTCGGCGTCATAGGTGGCGAGGCGATGACGAATCACTTCCTCATTGGCATCATCGAGACGGTTGTCACGAAGCGCGCGCTTTTTCAGCCGCGCCACGAGCTTGTCACGATCAGGGCAGGAAAGATGAAAGATGCGTCTGACCTTGATGTGTTCTTCCATGAGGATCGCCTGGGCGACATTGCGAGGAATGCCATCCAGGATGAGATAATCACGATCAGGTTTGAACTTTCCAGATTCGGCAGTCTTCCGAATCGACTCGTGCCAGAGACGCACCGTCATGGCATCCGGCACAAGCGCTCCCTTGCTCGAATATTCGAGAAAAGCGGCTCCAAGCTCAGTGGCCGTATCAAGTGAACGAAAAACATCCCCGCAGGCGCAGTGATAGAATCCAGGGATCTTGCCGAGGATCTTACCCTGTGTTCCCTTGCCGCTTCCGGGGGCTCCAAAAATCAAAATGGTTCGATATCGTGACATGACAAAGAGGTGGAGGATAGGTTGATACTCAACAAATAGGGAGAAATTAATTAAGATCGCTGCTCACAATCTTCTCCCTCCCTTCAGGCTGCTAGAAAAGAAAACTTGGGGCGGATGACAGCGTACTGTTGACATCCCGAATCAGGATGAGGATATATCAACTCTTTTCCAATCCCTCTTCCCCTTCGGACAATGCCTGCAAACGACGATTATGTGATCGAAATCCTCAAGGATGTCGGTCTCCTCACACCCCAACAAGCCGAGGAACTTCACGAAAAAACCGGCGGGGCGAACATGGTGGAAACCCTGCTCCGTGAAGGAACGCTCACCAGCGAAGACATCTCCCGCACCCTTGCTGCGCAGAACGGCATGGACTTTGTGGATCTCTCGAAGATCACCCCCAATCCCGATCTCATCGATACCATCTCCTCTGAAACAGCTCGCCGTTACAAAACGGTTCCTGTCTATGAGCAGGATGGAACGCTGATGCTCGCCATCGCCGATCCGATGGATTTCGAGGCCTTTGACAGCATCGGTTTCATCCTTAAGTGTCCGGTCGAATTCGTCTGCGCCACGCCGGATCAGATCGCCCAAAAGCTCGACCAGCTCTACCCCATTGAGCCGGAAGTTTCCGTTGAGGAATCTGCCGAGGAAGAGGAGGGGGGGAGCAACGACGACGCCCCGATCATCAAGCTGGTCTCAAGCCTCTTGATTGAGGCTCAGAACAGCCGGGCAAGCGATATTCACATTGAGCCCCTGGAAAGAAGCCTGCGCATCCGGCTTCGCATCGACGGAAGCCTCCAGGAAATCAAGAGCCCGCCCAAGAAACTCCAGGGAGCCATCATCAGCCGTCTCAAAATCATGACCGGCTCCATGAGCATCGCGGAAAAGCGGGTGCCTCAGGATGGCCGCATTCAGATCAAAGTCGGGGAAAAATCAGTCGATCTTCGTGTCTCGACTGTCCCCACCGTCCATGGTGAGAGCATCGTCATGCGCGTGCTCGACAAATCCTCCCTCATGCTCGGACTTCCAGAACTCGGCTTCCTGAGCGATGACCAGGCCACCTTTGAGCGCCTTGTGGCCCTTCCCGACGGCATCATCCTGGTCACCGGACCCACTGGCTCCGGTAAGACAACGACCCTCTACGCCTGCCTCAATTACATGAACAGGCCGGATCGCAAGATCATCACCGTTGAGGAGCCCGTCGAATATCAGATGACAGGCATCAACCAGGTACAGGTCAATAACGAGACCGGCATGACCTTCCCGGCCGCGCTGCGAGCCATGCTGCGACAGGCTCCGAATGTGATCATGTTGGGAGAAATTCGAGACAAGGAGACCGCTTCCATTGCCATTAATGCCTCACTGACCGGACACCTTGTGCTCTCTACCCTGCACACCAACGATGCTCCCGGAGCCGTCGCCCGTCTTGTCGATATCGGCGTGCCTCCCTTCCTGGTTTCCAGCGCAGTGCGCGCCGTCATGGCCCAGCGACTGGTGCGCCGCCTCTGCTCCAACTGCAAACAGCCGACCGAGCTCAGTGAATACGAGGCCCGCTCACTCAATCTCGATGCCGCTCAGCTTACCAAGGCCACCCCGATGCGCTCCGTCGGCTGTGAAAAATGCCGAGGCAAGGGATTCCGGGGACGACTCGGTATTTTCGAAATCATGGTCGCCGATGACGAAATTCGTCAGATGATCAATCACAACGCCACTACACTTCAGCTCCGTCACCGCACCCGCGAACTCGGGATGCGCACCCTCCGTGAGGATGGCATCCGCAAGGTGCTCGCAGGCATGACAACCGCCGAGGAAGTCATCTCCAGCACCATGGGAGACGATCACTAGCCCCTTCAGATCAACCCATGAATCCCCATCAGATCATCGACATTTTCAAGCGGAACGGGCTTCTCGACGAGTCTACCGCAGACGAGCTTCTCAATGAGGCCATCAATAGCGGCCATTCCATTGACGAAATCATGTTCGATCAGGGCGTGGCCACACCCGAAGTCTTTTCGCAGGTTGTGGCGGGCGAACTCGGCGTGGATGCGGTCAATCTCGATCACTTCGAGCCGATCCCTGCGCTCCTCCATCTGCTCCCCTCCGGCATGGCCCGACTGCACGAGGTCTTCCCGGTCACCGCCTCCGGAAATGTCATCACCGTCGCCCTGGCCAATCCCCTCGACACCCAGGCGCTCGACGACCTCCGCTTCACACTCAACCGCGAAATCATCCAGGTCGTCGCTCCGCGCCTCCAGGTCGAAGAGCTCATCAAACAGTATTACGGCGATGAGGACACCTCGATGGAGGATGTGCTCAAGCAACTCGTCGATACTGAGGTCACCGAGGTTCACGAGGAGGACTTGAATTTCGAAGCCGTGGCGGCGGAGGCAAACGCCACACCGATCATCCGCTATGTCGATCTCATCCTCGACCGCGCCGTTCAGGCCCAGGCGAGTGATATTCATTTCGAGCCGTTTGAAAAAGAGTTCAAAATCCGCTACCGCGTTGATGGAGCGCTCTACGAGATGGAGCCACCGCCACGCCATCTCGCCCTCCCGGTCATCTCCCGCATCAAGGTACTGGCCAACCTGAACATCGCCGAACGCCGCGTTCCGCAGGATGGCCGCATCCAGCGCCAGGTGGCCGGCAAGACTATCGATCTTCGTGTCTCCAGCCTGCCCACCCAGTTTGGGGAGAGCGTCGTGCTCCGCGTGCTGGATCGTAGCGCCGTCAAACTTGATCTGGAGACCCTCCAGATGCCCAAGGACATCTACGAATTCATCCTGGAGGTCATTGAGAAGCCAAATGGCATCTTCATCGTCACCGGCCCTACCGGTTCGGGCAAGACGACGACCCTCTACGCCTGCCTCAATAAGATCAATACCATCGATTCCAAGCTTCTGACTGCGGAAGATCCCGTGGAATACGAAATCGACGGGATCATGCAGGTGCCGATCAACGACGCCATTGGCATGTCATTTTCACGAGTGCTCAGAGCCTTCCTCCGTCAAGATCCCGATCGCATCATGATCGGAGAAACGCGTGATCTCGAAACCGCGCAAATCGCCATCCAGGCCTCCCTCACCGGTCACCTTGTTTTCACGACGCTGCACACCAACGACTCCACGGGAGCCGTCTCCCGACTTGTGGATATGGGTGTCGAGCCATTCATGATCTCAGCATCGCTGGAGGGCGTGCTAGCCCAGCGACTTGTGCGCCGCATCTGCTCCAAGTGCAAAACGGCCTACGAACCGGACGAAGCCATCCTCTCTCAACTCGGTCTCTCCCTCTACGACATCGGGGACAAGACCTTCTACTTTGGCAAGGGCTGCCCGGAGTGCAACCACACCGGCTACAAAGGCCGCAAGGGACTCTACGAGCTGCTGAAAATTTCCGATCCGATCCGCATGATGATCAATGAACGCGCCCCAGGCGTGGTTCTGCGTCAGAAGGCGATGGAGCTCGGTATGTCCACCCTGCGTGCAGACGGTCTCCGCTGCATCTTCGACGGCGTCACCACCATCGAGGAAGTGCTGAAATACACCTGAGGAAGGTGGGAAGGTGCCGAGAAGGGGAACGGGGAATTCTCGCGCCAAGACGCAAAGACGCCAAGGGGGGTAGGGAGAAGGTAATTGAGGAACCGAAGCGGAATATGATGGCATAACCGATTCTTCAATCCTCCTTATCCAATATCTTTGCCATCTGAGTTCATTCCCTTTGCGTCTTAGCGTCTTGGCGCGAGTTCTTTCGGTCCTCGGAATCAGCGATGATCAATCTACAATTTCGGCTCTTTCTGCCGTTGACGGCACTTGCCGCGCGAACTGCGGCAGGGCCTTGAGCGTAGCGAAATCCTCGGGAGAAATCGGGCCGTTCACTTCATTTCTTCCACGGATTGGGGTTGCGTTTGTCGAGGATCGCACGCGCCTGATCCAGGCGGCGTCCAGGGGGCGCTCGAGCAGTTCGAGACGATTGGCCGCAATGGTTGTCTCCGTCTTATCCCCCGTCGCAACTCCCG
>Ga0302320_10028949_pt1 | contig 10612 bp, 9 predicted proteins | sample Bog_T0_3_FD_202130 | JGI IMG/M metagenome (GOLD analysis project Ga0302320, IMG submission 202130) | Peat permafrost microbial communities from Stordalen Mire near Abisko, Sweden - Bog_T0_3 | ecosystem: Environmental > Terrestrial > Soil > Wetlands > Peat | place: Sweden: Abisko, Stordalen Mire... | reverse complement strand
CACAAGTCGGACCGCTTCTTGCTTGAACTCAAGCGTGTAACGACCACGCGTTCCCTGCCTCATCTTCGTTTCCCTTTCGCTATTAGAGCAGCTTGCTAAGGGATACGTTTTGCGGGGGCAAGGTCAAGACACATGGAGTAAAGAGGATCTGAATCGGTTAACTCCTAAACAGCTGCCGCCCCAGGGGGGGATTCTTTGGCATAGTAAAATCTATTGCGGCAACGTCTATCATGGCATGGGCAATGCCAACCAGTTTACCGATCAGGAACTTATTGATTGGATATCCACCTGTAATCAGCAAGGCGGCGTCTGCACAGTGGATTGGCCAATCGATCCCCAAACCGGACTGCTTAAGGAATTTGGATGCGAACAATTGAAAAGGATCGCACGAGCCATCAAGCGAGGGCTTAACAGCTGAAAATTTGCCATTGACTGAATCTTTACGCGCCATCTAGCTTGCACAATAGACCTCGTCGAAACCCTCTTGCGGTGGATTTTTTCGGATCATGCGGCGGCTAGATAAAGTCTGTTGCAGCTCCTAGGCTTGGAACCTCCGACGGGCTCGTGAAGGAAGAACGCCGGTTACGTCAGTCTCCGTCGTTCAGTGAAAGATCGTGAAAGCTTTAATCGCGAACCACCGGGAATATGGTGACTCGCAGGTGCGTCGCCCCATAAGGAACGAGAGCAACCCGTTCGACGTTATTGCTCACATTGCTCACGCTTACGACAGGCAAAGGTGGGGTGAATTTTTGATCTGGGTTATCCGGGTTGGACCTCAATTCCCAGCCCTCGATCTTTCGCAAAGGGACCGTCAACGTGGTAGGAGGATTTTGCCAGGGATCGACCACTGGGCCCGGCTCATTCTTGATCTCCACTTCGCTCTTGAGCTTTGTTGTATTCAGGGCGATTCCATAGTTCCATGCACTCGCCGGAGTAACTTCCCAAGCGGGAAAATCGTCGGTAGTAAATTTTTGCTCAACGCGCGAGTTCCATACTTCCTTGATGGGCAAGGAATAGACTAGTGGGCCCCGCTCAATTCCCATGCCGTCGTTTGGCCAACCAGTGATTGCCAATTCCATAGGAAGAGTCAGGGCGATCTCGTCGCCCGGCCTGAACGTGCGCTCTAAAACGAGAAAACCTTTGTCCGATTTTGGCACGGAGACTGCCGCACCGTTGACTGTCAGGCGCGGCGCACGACACCATCCGGGAATTCTCAGCGAGAGTGGAAAATCGACGGGATGCGTGGCATTGATCCTCAGATGGACCCGTTCATTGAACGGGAAATCAGTAGTCTGGATGATCTCAATCTCTTGGTTGTCCGACCCAATGGTTGTGTTTAACCTCGAAGGCCCGTAAAGGACTGCCGCGAGACCTCCATCAATACCCTTCATCCACATGCGGATAACATAGTTGGGAAAAATGCGATGGACATTTCCAGCGCAGCAGGCCACTTTCTGTCCTGGATTCGGCTGGTAGGCCATCTGGCGGCCACCGGCGGATGGATAATTGTGGTCGGAGTTGAGAGTGGCGAGAAACTGGTTGGGGCAAGAGAAGTATTGAAGCGATTTCCAATCGTTCTTGATCGCTCCTGGTGCTGCATTGAAGCAAGCGCGCTCCACCCGGTCTGCCCAGACACAATCACCCGTAGCCATGAGCATATAGCCCCACGACCACGTGTGATCGGAGATATCGCAGGTCTCATGAGAGTCGAGAGAAGTTATGGTGCGATAATACTCCGTTGTGGAAGGGATACCGTCGATCAGCAAATGGTGATCGGTGACACGGCGCATCGCGGCGAGCGCGAACCTGAGATATTCCTCTTTCCCGGTATGGAGATAGAGAATAGCTGGAAGTTTCATGATTTCCGCATAGGTGCAGCCGTGGCAACTTATTGGCGCGTCGGCGTAGACACGAAGGGGCTGCATGTCGCCATGTTCGGGATCTTCTGATACCGTCATGTATTCTCGCCATACATCCTCTGCCAGAGCAAGTAGACGCTGATCGCCGGTGTGCCCATAGCACCAAAGCATTGCTTCAATGTTCGTTACGTTTCTTACTGGAGTCCCGTAGGAAATATTATCCGAGAGATAGTGTTTCCTTATCTGCTCGACGATCTTTCCGGTGGCAGCATCGTGGAGTGAATTCTGGGCATCGGACAATGCCGCCAGGCCTCGGAAGAAGACGTTCTGCGGCCAGCGACTACAGCTCGGATCCTTAGGTTCTTTGAAGAATAGGGGGCCCAGATATCCGTCGGCTCCTGCGTGTGCCAGCGTAAAATCAATCGACGTCAGTGCCTGAGCCAAGAGCTGTTCGTCTTGGAGGACAAGGGCCAGACGAGTCGCTCCATCGAGCCAGTAGGCCTTCTGCTCCCAGGGCCACCATGACTCAGCGTTCTCTTCGCCAGCCCAATAGTCGAAGGTGAACGGCCACGAAACTTGTGGCAGTTTCGACCCCAACTGCGCAGCCTGCTTTTCCATGTATACACGGAGCCATCCTTCAGGCTGTACGGCCCCGGCCGGCAAGGAGTCCAGTGCGGAATAGAGGCGTGGAGTCGAGTGCGGCTCCGTGTCTTCCAGGAGGTGAGGCGTAACCATCAGCATTGCGGAGCTCATCAAGGTAGTGCGAATAAACTCTCGCCGGTCTAATTCATTTGGAGAGGAAATGTATTCAACTTTCAACTTAATGCCCTTCGCTGCGCCTTCGCGCCAAAACTTTCGTTGAACCTAAGACTCGTTAGGTGAACAAATTCAGTCGTATTGCAACTAGCTGCCCCTCTTATTCGCCGTGACAGAAATTGGCCGCTGACAGAATCAGCCCACAGGCCACAGCCTTCAAGAGCCTCTCTTCTCAATTACCACAGAGAGCCCCGATCAAAGAAGCTCCTTCTCCCGCAGGTAGCGGAGACTTCGCGGGATTTGTTCGTCAGCATTAGGGCTTTCATCCTCAATGAAATAGTCCTCGAATTGTTCTTGGCGTGCGATCGAGAGCACCTCTTTCAACGGAACCACACCTTCGCCAAGTGCAACGCTATCGATCGCAGGAGCAGACCCGGAAAGATCCCCGGTCTTGACGCCCTTGCGCAGATCCTTCAAATGGAGCAACCGAAAGCGGGTTGGAAACCGCTTCATCAACGCGGCGCAGTCTTGCCCGGGCCATACGATCCAGAAAGTGTCAAGTTCAAATTTTACAAACATAGGATCCGTAGCTTTGGCCAGCGCATCGAACAGTGTTCCCTCAGGCGAAGGTTGGAACTCATAGCCATGCGGGTGGTACGCGAACTTAGAACCTGACTTGGCAAGGGTCGAGCCCCATATGTTCATGTCTTTGCTTGAACGGTCCACGTCAGATCGCTCGAAGTTCTTGCCATGTGGAATCCACCCGAGGAGAGCCCAGCGCGCCCCCAGTGCGTCAAGGCTTCGCTGCACATTGGGGAGGTCGTTTTGCAGCTCATCATAGGAGGCAACTAAAGCGCTTGCTTTAAGACCTGCTTGGTCAAGGGCGCCGCGATATTCCATTGCGGTAAAACCCAGTAGGCTCGGAACTTCAACGTGGTCGAATCCCATTCGCCGGACACGCGCCAACGTTCTCGGTATGTCGCGCTTCATGGCTTCGCGTAAACTGTAAAGCTCGAGTCCGACGTGTAGCCGGGACTCACGATCCTTCGCAAATAGCGCAGATGTGAGTCCGCCCCCTGCGAGTCCCGCCAGAAGTCTTCTGCGAGTGATCATTTGGTGGCACTCGCCGGACCCTGGTTCATGAAGATGTCAATCCTGGACGAACCATAATTGTATGGTTTGGAGATAATATCAGGACGTCCGTTGCCGTCAAGATCGACGACCTTTCCTTCGTGAAAATCGAGCCCTCCGGCAAAAACCGTCTGTTTGAAATTCCCTTTGCCGTCACCATAGAAGATGTAGGCTTTCGATTGCGGGTTTCCGCCGTCTAACCGCTGCTCCGCGCAGAATATATCGAGGTGTCCGTCACCATCGAAATCAGCGATCTGAAGTGTGTGTCCGAAATGGATGTCGGCGATCTTGTGGGCGAACCACGTACCCTTCTCCCATCCGTACCAGATCAGAGGTCCGTCTCCGTCGCCGACGACGAGCACGATCTGCGGACGTTCACTATCTTTAATCAGCTTGCCAGCCGATGCGCGTGAGAAAGAGTATCGTGGGTCAACCAGGTTTTCGTCAAATTTTAATCCGCCAAGGTTGCGAAACCAACGGCCGCCCCCAACGATATCAAGCTTGCCATCGCCGTCGACGTCAATTACAGCGAGCCCTTCATGTTCGTTGATCCCCTTCCAGGCGGGTGATTCGCCCAGTTGTTCTGGCTGGCTGTCAGTGTTGTAGTTGTAGATTTGCGTGATCGGCCAGGAGTCCGAATGGAGTGCGTCCGCCGGTGCCTTTGCGACGAACAGACCATGCGCGCCTTGATTCCAGAAGACGATCTGCGGTTTGCCACTTCCGTCCAAGTCTGCTTCGATCTGATCGTGATGCTTGTTGGCTCCTAAATGTTTGATGGTGTAGCGCTTCCACGGTTGATCCGAATGCGGATAAGGATTCCGCCACCACCAGATCTCATTGCTCTTGTAATCACCCGCGGCGATGAAATCGAGATTGCCGTCACCGTCAACGTCGATTGCAACTCCTCCAGCCTCAATATGCATAGGCATGGGCTCGATTACCGAACATTTCCAGGTATCCCCTATGCGACGATAGAGAACGACGGAATTTGGCGACGTGCGCTCAGTGACAATGAACCCGGGATGTCCGTCGTGGCCGAAATCTCCTATGGTCAATGACGTTTCCTCGGTTCCATGGTTGCAAAGCGGAATATCTCCCGTTGCCGAAGAAAGATGCTTCCAGGTTACAGGTCGCTGGATCGCGGTCTGAGCGCTCGAGCCAATCGCCGAGATCAACAATGCCGTCGTAAGAAGCTGTTTTAACATAATTCCTCGGTCGAAGGTTCCTGAAGCACGATGTCTCTGACTGCCAAAAACTTGGACATCGTTGCAGCATGTGCATGCACCCAAGGATCTCTAGCCACGTGCGAGCAATGTTACGAGCAGAGCCAGCGTATTGCAAAGTAAACGCACGTAAAGTGCCGAGTAAATACTCCCTCCAATATATGTGTATAGCCTTATTGGTTTTGCAAGCTTGGGGTCAAGCTTATCGGATAGGCTCGGAACTGTCCCATACGGTAAAGCACTTCGCGGCAGAACCACATTTGGAGTCAGGGAGGAAGGTTGTCTGAATACTCGAAATCATTGAGTAGGCGCTAAGTCGACCGGAGGAGACCGGTTTGGCGAAAGCACCAGTCGTATGCATCACATTAGAAAGGCGAAACATCTAGGTTTGTATGGCCGGAATTCGTTCTCGGAGAAACTCAATTGATCTGACCTTGGCCAATTGCGGGGTCGCCAAGCTGTTAACAACAGCGCATGGACGTCCGAATGGATGTCTCATTATTACTCAGACATGCGGTGACTAATATGCTCGACATGAACGATCTCATCGTCAATGTCGATCATCTCAACCGCTAAAAGAACTTGAAATCGATCAGGCAGAGGAGAGCGCTGTCGATCGACTTTCATCATAGAAAGCAGGCGTGACACTTCTCCCTCTGACGTTAAATAGCTAGCTGCACCTTCGATCGCGCGACCGTGGTTGGCAGCAATCATGGTAATCGTCGACCGGTTTTGATTAGTCCCCGGCCTACGTGCAATGAGTACATATTCCCTATAACGTTGCAGCGTGGAATCATTGTATCTCATCCCCTTATACGACGGCGACTCTCCCTCGCGCGGCGATAAATTGCATATCTTATCCTCTGTGAGAAGAAAATCTGTTTTCTCCTGCAGCATGTCCATGAAGGGGTTTGTACGCGTGCACCCAACCATCACCAAATTGGAGTACCGCAATTCGTGCCATGAGGTAATGCGCGCATTTCTTACTCCCACCGGGGCGTTCAAGTCATGGAAGAACTGCATGAATAGAAACATGCTGTTGACTTCGCCAACATCCAAATAATGAAAACTAGGCACTAACTCTCGTGTCCTGAGCTCGGGTATCTTTGTTACTAATTGACGGCACCCTTGGCCTGGATCATTGACTAACACGTTTCTCACATAGGTGTCCCAGCCTTCACGAAAGAATAAGGGCTCTGAATGCACGAGCAGACTTGTTTGGTTGAGTTCTAGATACGGACCCCAGAAGTACTTCAGCGCTTGAGCGTCAGATTGTGGTTCTGCGGCAGGTTTGAAGGTGGTTTCAATGAACTCGGCGTGGTACTGTCCCTTCGGGATGACGAGCCGTAGAGTCTCGCGCTGTCCGGCGTCGTCGAAATACTTATCGAGCCGCTCTCGAATCCCCTTCATACTGACCCGAACGACAGGGTCGAGCTTCGGGTCAAAGGATTGGTCGCGGCGCAAAACCTCGGTTGCAATTTCATGTTCCTTAATGCGATTCTCAGTATCGACCGTGTTTTCGCAAACATAGGCGAGGATTCTTCCGAGCGTCACGGTGTTCACAAAATGCCGACTTGCTTGAATCCTGTCCAAAAGGTCCCGATATAGCGGTTTCAACTTAGGAACTCCTTATAAGTCTTTGATTGCCAAGTGCTTGCGTCTCGTTGTCCACTGATCCTCAGCATTAATGCTTTATCAGCATATCACTCGTGGAGGTGACCTGCCCCCCCGAAAAAATCCGCACAGAAACAAGTATGAATTCGTAATTGGAGATGGCGGATTTATGTCGAGGAGCATGCATACGAACCCGCAGATGATCGCTGCGCTGAAGTAGGTGGATGCCGGCCGGAAGGTCGAGGACGGGCGCGGAAGCATAGGGGTGTCGAATCACACCGTCTCTTCCTGGAAGGCGAAGTGCGGCGGGATGGAGCTAAGCCCAAGAGGCCAACGGCTTCGCGATGAGAACGCACGGCTGCCAAAGCCGGTAGCGAATCTAACCCGCATTTCTCGCACGCATTAAGTTTTAAGGATGGACGACGGTTTTCCCCGGAGTTCCGAGAGTTGGGGCGGCGTGCTGGTCAGAGCGCCGGAGCAGAGCCTTTTTGGCAGCGGGGTGCGGATTGCGGGCATGGCTCCGCCCGCCGGAGAGTTCAGCCAAGGTGCGCGAGCGGTTGTCGAAGCGGCGGGGAGTGTTCAGCAGCGTAGGGCGCGGTAGGAATGAGCGTAAATATTCTTCCAGGAATATGCGGAGTCATCTGGAGCACGATGCGGCGTACGCTGATGCCGACGACGGTGCCGATCGTGAACAACCTGAGACGGATGGTATCGACCTGCGCCTGGGCCATTCGGTGCCCTTCAGAGCCAGGCGGCGCAGGGCCTCGACCAACTATAAGCCAGTGCAGAGAGAGGTACAAGCGTAGTTGATTGCCCTTTATCTCGTTGGTGGAGAGCCGGTCGGCGAACAGGCACATCTGCTCCTTGATGCGGTTCTCGATCTCCCCGCGGGCGCAGTAGAACTTCTCATATAAGTCCTGCGCGGCCCACTGGTCGGCGCTAAGCGAAGCGACCACGAAGCGGGGGTTCTCGCCCTTGTCCGGATATTCGGCCTTGGCCACCACGCGGCGTGCCCGCGACCCGCTCTTGTGAGTCCGGTAGTAGAACTCGGCGAAGACACGCGCCGGCTTGCCGGTGGCTTGGTGCTGCATCTGAGCATCATGCATCTGCTTGCCGATGATGCGGCGCAGGTGCTGATTGCGGGCCAGGCCGAAGACGTAATCGACGCGATGGGCCTCGCACCAGGCCATCAGTTCCTCGCGGCAGAAGCCGGAGTCCGCCCGCAGCACAATGCGCGCCTCGGGCCAGCGCTCCCGCAGCTGCGTTACGATGCGGCTGACCTCTTCCACCGAACCGGCGGCCGCGTCCTGGTTGGCCGGCCGTAGCCGCGCGCACAGCAACTGTTCGCCGGCGAAGATGTACAACGGCAGGTAGCAGTAGCTGTCGTAGTAGCCGTGGAAGACCCGCTCCGGCTAAACGCCGTAGAGCGGGATGTCGGTGGCGTCCAGATCGAGCACGATCTCGGCGGCCGCCCCGTGTGCGACTCGATGAAGAGGTCGCCCAGCAGCCGGTCGATGGCCTCGGCCGAGTAGCCAATCTTGTGATAGCGCCCCGTGCGGCCGGTCAGTTCCAGCCCGTTCAGCTTGCTTTTTTCGGCCAGTGGCTCGTCAAGCTTGCGCTTTCCGCTCAGCACCGCCAACAGCGGATCGCGGCCCAACTGCTCGTGATCGTTCAAGTCTTCGTAGCCGAGCGCCAGTCCATAGATGCGTTGCGCCAGCATCCCGGAGAGTGGATGCGTGACCAGCAGCGGCGAGCGGCCATCGCTAAAACAGCCCCCAGCCACCCCAGCAGGTTGATTTTGCGTTCCACCGCGCGCAGCAGCAACGAGCCGCCCTCGGTCGACACTTGACCAGCCGTGAACCCGGCTTCCACACGGCGCGAAAAGTGACCTGCAGAGGAGAACGTTTCTTGGTTACACTCTGTCAACAAAGGCCGCTCCTTTTCGAGGCGTTCGACTACGTCCGGACAACGCAGTTATGCCATGAAAACAGCGGTCTTTTGCCACTTTTTTTGCTCTCGGGCGTTACTTCTTGCCTACTGCCTGTAAGAAATGCGGGCTAAGCCTGGAAAAGGAAGCCCTGCAGTCGATGTTTCTGAAAAACATATGGTCCGCCGCTAGATTGCAAGCGTGAACTGCGAGTGGAGATTGAGTCTGCGTAAATCTATGCGGCCATTCGGTGGGCGATGCCTTGGCCTGGATGAGAATACCCGCGTACTTGGACTCATAACTGTGACGGCTGCGAGAGCCGGTTGTTTCGTCAGGTTTCAGATACGCCGTTGGACTGTTCAGTCAACTCCATTCCTGCTCGCAAACTCTCGTGGGAAAACCCGTCGTCACCGGGCGGTGGTGAGATCGCTGACGGTCTCTCGGTAGACTTGGTTGCGATTCAGCATTGACCAGGCGGCCCGTCCCAGCTTAGTGGTCAAAGCTACAGTTGCGATGTTACGCGGCTCTCGGGTGCTTTTTCCGGTCTGTGATCCAGTCACCCTATGCATGCCGAGACCGATTCGGTGAGGGAGTGCGCGGCGGCTTGGTGCGGTCCGATTAATTCCCGACATCCTTCCAGCCGGATCATGCCTGAGCGGCTCATTAACGGACATTGCGATTTTCTACTTATCTGACAACGTGCGAAACAGACTGAGTTCCTGTTCGGCACGAGAAGCGTTTCCTGTGAGCCGGTAGAGGCGGGACAATCGATAGTGAATCACTTTATCCGAGGGATAAGATTGCTCAGCGGTTGCAAGTATGGCGATTGCCTGTTCAGGCTTATCCAAGATTTGTGATGTGTCTGCGGCGTCCAGCATAGCCCACAATGGCGGATTTGGCGCCTCGATCCTCTTTGAAAGGAAATCTGATAGTTCCCTCCATCGACCCAGCTGAAACAGAGCCTCACCTATGCGAGCAGCAGTCGGTTCATCGTCTGGATTCCTCGCCAGCTGTCTTCGGAAGGCGTCTAGCGCCTTACCCCACTCCTTCTCCTTCCGAAAGAGCATCCCAAGTTCAAAGAGCAGACCAGGAAGTTCAGGATGTGTCTGCATTAGGCTTTCGTATTGTGCGACCGCCTCATCATCATGGTTTTGGTCAGCTAGCACCTCTGCTTTCAGCTGAACCAAGTACGGCGAATTTGGGTATTTATCGGCGCAGAGTTCCACTTGCCGCATGCTCTGCTCGTTGCTGAGAACCGTTAGGAGATAGAGAAGAGCTGTGTCATGCGGATGCGCACGCCATTCGGCAACTGCGCTTGGAAAATCCAGGTTGGGTTGAAAATAAGCGGAAGACCGCTCAGCAGCTTCGAAGGCTCCCCGCGCATCGGGCGACCCCCTGTCTCGCGCCTCGCTAATGGTGGAGATATACAAGGCATTGTTCGGAGCTCTGGAAAGAAGCCCAAAGAACATCTGCCCTGCTTTGCGATAGGACTTCGCTAGTTGCATTAGCGCAAGGTCAGGCGGAAATGCACGATAAGGGACCAGTTCCTGGTATGCCCTAACGGATCCGAGTGGGTCATCGATCTCGAGATAGCAGGGAGCGACCAAAGCTACAATCATTGGGTCTTGGGAATATTCGTGCTTGATCCTCTCAAGCATTGGTGTAGCGCGATCCAGGTTCCGTGTTTTGCAATTCTCCTCGGCAAGCAAAGCATACGTGCGGGGAATCTGCTTTTTCTTTAACGCCTGCTCAAAACTGTAAATAGCCTCGCTGGATTTCCCCTGCATTTGCAAGGCGACACCGAGGTTGGAAAGTGTCTCGGGCGAGTTCGGAGACTGGGCTAGAAGCCCACGATAGAACGTTTCTGCTGCCTTGTAGTCCCCTTCTTTCAATGCATTCGAACCCGCATCCATTTCAGATTGTCCCTGTCCGCCCATCGTACTCGCGGCGAATATCAGAAATGCAGTGAGAATCCGGAGGATGTCCCGGCTGTAGTTGAAAGTTGAGCGGCGGTCCAGCCTGATTCTGAAAGAATCGGGTTGCGAAACCTTGAAGGGAGAACCGCCGTGAAGAAAAGTTACCACACTATCCGCAAGCAAGGG
>Ga0302320_10028947_pt1 | contig 10613 bp, 7 predicted proteins | sample Bog_T0_3_FD_202130 | JGI IMG/M metagenome (GOLD analysis project Ga0302320, IMG submission 202130) | Peat permafrost microbial communities from Stordalen Mire near Abisko, Sweden - Bog_T0_3 | ecosystem: Environmental > Terrestrial > Soil > Wetlands > Peat | place: Sweden: Abisko, Stordalen Mire... | reverse complement strand
AGGGATTGTCTCCTATACCGGTTGACGAATTCAGAGCCGAACGGTCGTTACCGGCTGATCAAGCATGTCCTGACCGATCCACATCGTTCCGTCCTGTTAATCCACACCAAACTGGAAGTGATGGACGAATCGTTACGCGATAAGTTGCGCCTGTATGCGTTGCTGGCACCGTATGGAGCAGGCAATTCCGGGCAATGCTTTGAAATCGGCGATGTCAAGGCCGTTCGTGCGCAACGGGAAGACGTTTATCTGGTTATGGCCTGCAGCCGGGGATTTTCCCGACGCTCGGTAGGTTATGTCGGCGCGAGTGACGGTTGGCAGGACTTGATGGGCAATTTCAAGATGGATTGGGAATTTTGTTCGGCTGAAAACGGAAACATCGCCTTAACCGGGGAAATTATGCTTAAGGACGGCGACGAGTTTACTGTCGCCCTTGCGTGCGGGAAGACCTGCCAGAGCACGGCGACAAAAGTGCTGCAGTCGCTGTCCGATCCGTTTGATTCGCATCGTGAGGCGTATGTGCGACAGTGGCAGAGGTCGGTTGTGAATCCCAAATTCGATTTCAGCGGGGACACTTTCGATGGGGGCGGCACGTATCGATTGAGCCGTTGCGTGTTGCTGGCCCACGAAGACAAGGATTACCAAGGCGCCCTGGTGGCGTCCATGAGCATTCCCTGGGGCGAAACGAAGAGCGATGGGGACCGCGGTGGTTACCACCTCGTGTGGACGCGGGATTTGGTGCAGAGCGCGACCGCGCTTCTTGCGACCGGGCAGGCCAGTACGCCTCTGCGCGCCCTGATCTGGCTGGCGGCCATTCAGAGGCCAGACGGCAGTTTTCCGCAAAATAGCTGGCTTGACGGGACGGCCTATTGGTCTGGCTTGCAGTTGGACGAAGTTGCTGCTCCGATTCTGCTGGCTTGGCGCTTGTGGAAACGAAGCCGGATGGTGAGACTGTTTAGCCCGAAGGAAATGATCTTGCGGGCTGCGGCGTATCTCATTCTGCAAGGGCCGGTGACTGGACAGGATCGTTGGGAGGAAAATGCCGGCTACTCGCCCTCCACTCTGGCCACAGTCATCGCGGGCCTCGCCTGCGCGGGTGATTTCGCCAGGGAGAAAGGCAGAAAGAGCCTGGCCGATTTCATTCTGGTCTATGCTGATTGGCTGGCGGCGCATCTCGAAGAATGGACAGTCACCACCCGTGGTGAGTTGGTCCCTGAAAAGCCCCGGCACTATATCCGCATCAACCCAACCGACCGTGAAACGCCTGATCCGCACGTCGATCCGAATTTGACGATGATTCAAGTTGCCAATGGCGGGGGATTTCATCCTGCGCGCAACGTCGTGGGCGGCGATTTTCTTCATCTGGTGCGCCTCGGCATCCGCAGCCCTCACGACCCTATTGTAGTGGACTCGATCGAGGTGCTTGACCGGGTCATCAAATACGACCTCCCGCAAGGCCCCGGCTGGCGTCGGTATAATCACGATGGTTATGGGCAGCAGGAAAATGGCGGCGCCTTCGATGGTTCAGGGACTGGGCGGTGTTGGCCTATTTTAACCGGAGAGCGCGGCCATTACGAGCTGGCGGCCGGCCGCGATGCCCGGCCCTTCATCAAGGCGATGGAGGAGTTTTCCAACGCGGGTGGGATGATCAGCGAACAGCTTTGGGACGTTGATGATTTGCCCGATGGACGGATGCGGCGCGGTTGTCCGACCGGGGCGGCCATGCCGCTGTGCTGGTCCCACGCCGAATACGTTTCCCTCGTTCGCAGTCAGCATGACGGTGTGTGTTTCGACCGAATCGAGCCGGCCTTCCAGCGTTATGTCGCCAATCCCGAACAAAGCAGACATGAGATTTGGAGTGTGCGGCACCCGATTCGTCACATGCCTCGCGGAAAAACTTTGCGCATCATCGTGGCCGCGGAGGCCACTGTTATTTGGTCCACTGATGCCTGGGCGATAGTCAAGAATACAGATACCAAGTATGTAAGTGCATTGAATCTTTGGTTCCTGGATTTTTCAACTGCAGATTGGCCGCCCGGTGCGGTTTTCTCATTTACTTTCCAATGGAGACCAGATCAGCGCTGGGCGGGGCGCAACTGGGACGTGAGCATTCTATGAAAGCAACCGAAACAAATGCCGAAACTGCGAATCTGCCGAGGATTTATCTGGCCCGGCATGGCGAAACGGCGTGGAGTCTCAACGGTCGGCACACCGGGCTGACCGACCTCCCGCTGACCGAGCGCGGCGAGGGCAACGGGCGGGCGCTGGGACATAGGCTGCTTGGACTTTCCTTTAAGAGGGTCTTGACGAGTCCGTTGCAACGGGCCTCGCGCACCTGTCAACTGGCTGGTTTCGCGGCGATGGCTGAAGTTGATCCGGACCTGGTGGAATGGAACTATGGGGAATTCGAAGGGCTTCAGACTGACGAGATTCGCAACAAACGCCCTGGCTGGCACTTATTTCGTGACGGTTGTCCGGGCGGCGAATCGCCCGGCGAGGTAGGCGCGCGAGCCGATCGAGTGCTCAAGCGTATTTGCACCGGCGACGGAGACACTTTGCTCTTTTCCAGCGGACATTTTCTCCGGGTGATGGTTGTCCGTTGGCTGGGCCTGGACCCTGCTCTGGGGAGGTTTTTCATGTTGGATACCGCCAGCGTGAGCGTCCTCGGCTACGAACATTGTCCATCCAAACCAGTGATTCAATTGTGGAACGACACCAGCCATTTGATAACTGAACAAATAACGCAACCCAATTATGTCTGAGGATAAATCCATCATAAAACCGGTCGAGGCGCCGCCGCTGACACCGCTGAACATTTCGTCGAAGCTTGCACCGACTCCCAAAGGGCCGCCGAAGTACCTGGTCAAAGTCAAGAACGCCAAAGGCGAAGAGGTCGTTCTCGGCGATCCAGACGCGACGCGCGCGATCGTGGCCCTGATGGACATGGAGGCGGTGAACGGCGGCGCGGCCTGCCATTGGGGCGGCCCGGCAGCATTCGCGGAGATCATGGCATCAATTCACGGCATCATGTTCGCGACGACAGGACGCCCATGGCACGAAGCCTTCAATTTCGTCAATGACGCGGGCCACACCGAGAACGGCATTTACGCGCTCCGCTGCAATTACGGTTTCGACGGCATGACTTTGGAAGATTTGAAGATGTTCCGCAGCATCCACAGCAAATTGACCGGCCACGGCGAATCGCACCTGAACCCGCAGGGGGTTTACCTGAGCAACGGGCCGCTCGGCTCGGCGCTGCCGCAATCACAAGGGCTCGCGCTGGCGGACAAAGTGCGCAAAAACGATCGGGTGACTATTTGCACCGTGTCCGACGCCGCCTCGATGGAAGGGGAAGCGAAGGAGGCGTTTGCCGCGATCCCAGGATTGGCCGCCAAAGATCGGTTAAATCCGTTCGTCCTGGCGGTTTCGGACAACGACACCAAGCTTTCGGGCCGCATCAGCAAGGATGCGTTCAGCATGGAACCCACTTTCCTGGCCATGAAGGACCTCGGCTGGAACGTCATTCGCGTGCCGGAAGGCAACGATTTACAGAAGGTATATCTAGCGGTGGAGCGCGGCATTGCGGAAGCCCGGGCGAATCCGTGCGCGCCGGTGTGTTTGTGGTTCAAAACGGTGAAAGGTTACGGCGTGCGCGAGACCGTAGAAAGCGCCAGCGGCGGTCATGGTTTTCCGCTGCAGAACGCGGAAAAGATCATCCCGTTCATCAACGAGATTTATTTCGGCGGGACGCTTCCGTGGGAGCTGGCGGAGTGGGGAAAGTCCTTGTTCGAGAATTGGCAAAAAAAAGAAGCGGCCAAAAAAATCAAGGTAGCGGAGGCCCCGGCGGCAACCGTCCCGACTGTCAAGAAGGACAAGGTGCAGGCCGGCCTTGCCAAAGGAGCGGTGCGCGCTTCCAAGGACGGTTTTCCGGTTTATTCCATTTCCGCCGATCTCGAAGGCTCGACCGGCATGAGTTATTTCCAGAAAACCTTTCCAGATCGTTGGTTTGAAGTCGGGGTGGCCGAATCGAACATGATCAGCGTGGCGGCCGGATTTTCGAAGGCCGGGTTCGTTCCTGTGGTTGATACGTTCGGCCAGTTCGGCGTGACCAAGGGGAATTTACCGTTAACCATGGCCGCGCTGTCCCAGGCTCCGCTGATCGCAGTCTTCTCCCACGTCGGCTTTCAGGACGCGGCTGACGGCGCTTCGCACGAGGCCACGACTTACTTCGCGGCGACTTCGGCCATTCCGCATACAGAAGTGGTGGCGTGTTCGTGCGCTGACGAGGCCGAGGCGCTCATGTACGAAGCGATCAAACGCATGGCGACGGCCCGTTCCAAGGGGCAGGACGGCGAGACGGTGATTTTTTTCGTTGGGCGCGAACGGTATCCCGTGCATTTGGTTGATAATGCCAAATACGAATGGGGCAAGGCGCAGGTTTTGGCGGACGGCAAGGACGTCGTGATTGTGGCGTGCGGGCCCTTGGTAGGACGGGCCGTCGAGGCCGGGAAACTGCTAAAGGAAAAAGGCGTGGCCGCGACGGTCATTTCCAATCCGTTCATCAATCGGGTGGATCTCGAAACTATCGGCGGGGCAGTCATGGCCTGTTCGGGGCGAATTGTGACCATCGAAGATCATCAAGTCATCTGCGGCATGGGCGCGCAGATCGCCCATGCGCTCTCGCAGGCGGGCATAACGCATCGGATGCGTTCTCTCGGCATGCACGGAGAATTTGGCCGGTCGGCATGGGTCGCGGAGGAATTGTATCAACAGGCCGGGCTGACAGCGACCGGATTGGTGGAAGCGGCCCAGGGGTTGATCAAGCAGGGCTGAGATCGCCCGACGAAACGATCAACGCCACGGGACTTGAGATTACAAGGTGGCCAAATTCGCTCTCGCGAAGAGTGCGTTGCCGGTGATTTTGGCGACACCCTTGGGCAGCCAATCGCCGCCCGATTCAAGAACCACTTCATTAAACCCGCAATTCGCGACTTCCAGTTTTGCCAATAACGATGCGGCCTGAGACCTGACAATGTTCTCACACTTCGCCATTTCCTTTTCGCGCGAACCCACGTTCTGGCGCACAATCGCCTCGAAATCGTCGATGTTGTAGAGGTAAACGTTATCCAACCGTTGAATATCTGGATCAATGTTGCGGGGCACAGAAAGGTCAATCAAAAATAACGGACGATTCCTCCGCGCGGGGATCATTTCCTCCAGATCGGCGCGACGCAGCAAAAACCTCGGGCAGGCTGTAGCCGTGACAACAATATCCATCTCCGCCAGCGCCTGGAGGCACCGATCGAAGGGCAAAGCCCGGCCGCCATATTCCTTGGCCAAATCAATGGCGCAGTGGAAGGAACGATTGGAGATGAGGAATGACCCGACACCCTTTTTAACGAGGTGGCGAAGGCACGCTTCCCCCGTTTGGCCGGCCCCGATGATCATTACTTTTCGACTCGCAAGACTGTGACCGAAGATTTTTTCCACCAACTCCGTGGCCACACTGGCAACCGAGGTCGGGCCGCGGCCAATGTTGGTCCGGGTGCGAATTGCCTTTAGAGTCTGAAACGCCTTTTGAAAGGTCCGGTTCAACACCGGACCGGTTAGGCGCGCCGCACGCGCGGTCTCATAGGCGTTTTTTACCTGGCCGGTTATCTCCGTTTCACCGAGCACCAGTGAGTCCAGTCCGCTGGCGACGCGAAAGAGGTGGCCCGCGGCTTCCAGGTTTTCACGAATGTAAACATACCCTCCGAAGTCGTGTCGCCCGCCGCTGAGCAGCCGGAAAAGTGAACCAATGCGGTCGGTCCCTTGACGTGCAACACCGTAAATCTCGACGCGATTGCAGGTGGAAAGGAGCACGATTTCATCGAGTTCGCCGTGTGATTTCAGACGATATGATGCGCTGACGAGCTGCGACTCATTGACTGCAAGCAGTTCGCGCAATGCGACCGGGCTCGTTCTGTAGTTCACGCCTGCCACGAATAGCGTCCTTGAACCCGCCAGAGTCGCCATTTGGTTTGCCTTCATAGTTCGGAAAACATTCGCACTAGCCTCGCACAATCTGTGCCACCACTTGCCGTCATTCTAACCGTTCTTCCAGGCGGAAATCCCCGTGGGGCTTGTTGCAAGCAGCAATGGTCACACCGAGGAAAACTTTCCTTTTTGAGCGTCGAAGGCTCGACGTGGCGTCGCCCACTCGACGCCATTACCGTGGCCATAGGATTGGCGGGCTTCGCTTGTCGCGGGGATTCCATCCGATTTGCAATTGCAAACCCGGTAGTACTAGACGGTAACTCGCACCGGATCCGGACTTGGCACGGTCCATGCAGAACGGTATGCGGATATGATTTCACATCCAGAACCGTTGGTTGACTCCGAAGTGAGTGGCGGCAGAACCGCCTTGGGAGGCTGCCCCTTGTTCATGGAAAGCGCGGGGGGAAAAGCAAACGGCGTCACTGTCAAGGCGGGATAGCTGCGTTGCATTATGCCCAAGGTTCACCTTTATTGCGAACTCATCAAGCCACGGATATTGACGATGGTTTTGGTGACTACGACTCTCGGGTTTTTCTTGAGCAGCCGGGGGGTTCATTCGCCTGCTCTCCTTTTCGCCACACTGGTGGGGATGGGGTGCGCCACCGGTGGCGCCGCCATGCTGAATAACTACCTGGAGCGAGACTCGGATGCCCACATGAGCCGAACTCGTGGCCGGGCATTGCCCGCGGGGCTGATTGAGCCGTCCCGGGCGTTGATCGGCGGAGTTGGTCTGGTATTGATCGGTGTGCTGGAACTCGTATGCGCGGTGAATCTTCTCTCCGCCTTCCTGGTGTTGCTGGCGGCATTTCTTTACGTCCTGGTTTACACGCCCATGAAGAAGATCACGTGGCTCAATACGTCGTTCGGCGCATTGCCTGGAGCCATCCCGCCCATCGCGGGCTGGGCGGCGGCCACCGGAACAATTGATCCGCGGGCATGGGTGCTCTTTGCCATTCTATTTGCCTGGCAACACCCGCACTTCTTTGCCATTGCCTGGATGTTCCGTGACGATTACCGTGCGGCCGGATTGAAAATGCTGCCGGTCGTTGAGCCGGATGGTAAACGCACTTTTCGGCAAACCATCGCATTTTCGATTTTGTTGATTGGGGTTTCCGCGTTGCCAACTCTGCTCGGCCTGACCGGCCAATTCTACTTTTGGGGAGCGTTGGCGATCGGACTCGGGGTGCTGTTGGTAGCGCTTGATTTCACCCGTAACCAAGCCGTGGCCGACGCGCGCCGTCTTTTGAAAGCTTCGGTTTTGTATCTCCCAGTGCTGCTGCTGCTCATTGTCTTCGACGCGACCTAATTTATGGCAATCGTCTTCCCAATTGCCGATTCTCCGAGGTGTGGGGCTGTGGCCCGGCCTGTCCCAGGTGACTTGTTTCTCGGCGCAATCTCGCGTGTTGGCAAAACGCGTCTCACGACCAAAATTGCAATTTTGTTATTGGCGCGTCAGACCGTTTATGGAGGCGACAAGGTCGATCTCACCCTCGTGCCGAGCATCTTCGCTCCCGAATCCGTCCCGGCTCATTCTATTTTGCATCTCGCCAATTTCGTGCTGGCGATTACGGGTGGAATTTTCGTCTTGGTGACTACACTCCTGGTTTACGCGGTCGTGCGGTTCCGCCGCCGCGCCAACGATGACGGGATTGAACCGGCGCAAATCTACGGCAGCGGGCCGGTTGAATCGGCATGGACAATTGTCCCCGGGCTAATCGTCGTAGTGCTGGCCTTGACTACAGCGCGTGTCATCCACGAAATTCAGGACGCGCGCCAGCCCGCCGGGGCGGTGGAAGTGCAGGTTGTCGGGCACCAATGGTGGTGGGAAATTCGCTATCCCAAGCTCGGGATTGTTGCGGCCAATGAATTGCATGTCCCCGTCAGTCGAGGTGACGTCCGTCGGCCAACTTTCCTCGAATTGCTCTCGGCCGATGTAGTGCATAGTTTTTGGGTGCCGCGTCTGGCCGGCAAGACAGATCTCATCCCCAACAGGACCAACTCCATGTGGATTGAGCCGGAACGGGTCGGGTTGTTTCTCGGCCAATGCGCCAAGTATTGTGGCACTCAACACGCGAAGATGCTGCTGCGGGTGTATGTGGAGACCCCGGAGGATTTTGACCGCTGGGTCAAGGCACAGGAAAAGACCGCTGAGAGTGATCCCGCCGAGGCCACCGGCCGGTTGGTTTTCGAGAAGACAGCCTGCATTAATTGCCATGTCGTCAAAGGCACGGTGGCCAACGGGCGCTTTGGCCCAGACCTGACCCACTTGATGAGTCGCGACACCCTCGCCGCCGGCGCGATGACCAATTCCCCGCAAAACCTGCGGGCCTGGATCAAGGCACCGGATCAGTTCAAACCGGGAGCGTTGATGCCCGCGATGAATCTGAAGGACGCCGATCTGGACCAACTAGTTGCTTACCTCTCCACCCTGAAATGAATGGCACAGCAAAGTTAAACGAGTTGAGCGGTGCCGTGCCATCGAGTCTCGTGGTCGTCCCGAACAACAGCGTGTTGGAGCAGATCCATGCCTGGCTGGTGACTGTGGATCACAAGAAGCTGGGGTTAATGTATATCATCTATGGCTTGTTCTTTTTCGTCGTGGCTGGAATTGAGGCTGCGCTCATTCGCATCCAGTTGGCTGTTCCCAACAATCATTTCCTGACGCCGCAATTCTTCAACCAGCTTTTCACCATGCACGGCACCACGATGGTATTTCTCGTCGGGATGCCCCTGATTTTCGGATTTGCCAATTATCTGGTCCCGCTGGTAATCGGTGCGCGCGACCTGGCCTTTCCCAGGCTCAACGCGTTTGGTTTCTGGCTGAGTGTGTTTGGAGGGTTGCTGCTCTACTTCAGTTTTATTGGCGGCGAAGGCATGTCCGGCGCGGGGAGTGCGCCCGATGTTGGTTGGTTTGCCTATGCTCCACTGACCGGCAAAGCATTCTCCAAGGGACACAGCACCGACTATTGGACTCTCGGGATTCTGGTCGGCGGATTCGGCTCCATCGCCACGGCGACCAACATTATCACGACGATCCTCTGCATGCGCTGTCCGGGCATGACGATGACGAAACTGCCGCTGGTGGCGTGGCTTAACCTGATCATGTGCGGGCAGGTGCTGGTGACGATCAGTCCGCTCACGGCCGCTCAAATCATGCTTTTGCTCGATCGCTTCGTCGGTTCCCATTTCTTTGACACGCAGGCCGGCGGATCGGCGACACTGTGGATGCACTTCTTTTGGATTTTTGGGCATCCCGAGGTTTATATCCTGGTCATACCCGCATTTGCCATCGCCTCGGAGGTCATTCCGGTCTTTTCGCGCAAAGCCATCTTCGGCTACCCGGTGATGGTTGGGGCGACCATCGCCATCGCTTTTGTGAGCATGAGTGTCTGGGCGCACCACATGTTCACGATCGGGATGACTTCCACCGGCAACACCTTCTTCGTCGTCTCCACCATGTTGATCAGCATTCCGACCGGGATCAAAATCTTCAACTGGCTGGGCACGATGTGGGGCGGAAAACTGCGGTTCGATACGCCCATGCTCTTCAGCATCGCCTTCGTTTTTCACCTTCTTATCATGGGGCTGACGGGCGTGATGCTGGCGGCCGCCCCATTTAACTGGCAGCTCAACGATTCCTACTTTGTCGTCGCCCACTTTCACTATGTGCTGGTTGGCGCGATTGTCTTTATGATCTTCGCGGGGGTTTACTATTGGTTCCCCAAAGCCACGGGTCGCCTGCTCAATGATCGCCTCGGTAAATGGCACTTCTGGCTCTTTCTGATCGGGTTCCACCTGACATTCGACACGATGCATCTGCCTGGCGTTTTGGGAATGCCGCGGCGTATCTACACCTATGAAGCCGGGCGGGGCTGGGAAACTTTGAATTTCATTTCCACGGTCGGCGCGGCCGTTCAAGCCGCTGCGGTGCTTACCTTTGTCTGGAACATTCTCATTTCACTCCGTCAAGGCCGCCGCGCCGGGGCTGATCCGTGGGATGCCTGGACGCTGGAGTGGTCCACCAGTTCGCCGCCGCCGGAATATAATTTCGCCGAAATCCCCACTGTGAGAAGCCGCCGCCCGTTGTGGGACATCAAACACCCGACCGACCCGGATTGGAAATACGAATGAACGCTGCCACAGAAACAATTCCTCTTGACGCCGACAGTGGGTGGAATCCATCGAAAGGCGTGGTCGGGATGACCTGCCTGATTATTGCGGAAAGCGCGATATTCACCATCTTTGTCGTGGCCTACCTTTTTTATCTTGGCAAAAGCCTGAGCGGGCCGACACCACGAGAGGTTCTGGAATTGCCGATCGTGAACAGCATCTGCCTTCTCTCCAGCAGCGCGACGATCACCTTTGCCGTGAATTCGTTGAGGAAGGGCGACACGAAGCGATTTGGTATCTGGTGGCTGGCGACAATTGCGCTCGGCGCCTATTTCCTGCTCGGCACCGGCCGCGAATGGCAGCATTTGATCCGCGACAAGGGGCTCACGATTCAAACAAATCTTTTTGGCACGACCTTTTATTCCCTGGTTGGTTTGCACGCTTCCCATGTCGTGGTCGGTTTGCTG
>Ga0302320_10028946_pt1 | contig 10613 bp, 7 predicted proteins | sample Bog_T0_3_FD_202130 | JGI IMG/M metagenome (GOLD analysis project Ga0302320, IMG submission 202130) | Peat permafrost microbial communities from Stordalen Mire near Abisko, Sweden - Bog_T0_3 | ecosystem: Environmental > Terrestrial > Soil > Wetlands > Peat | place: Sweden: Abisko, Stordalen Mire... | reverse complement strand
TGGTGACCTGCTCAAGCACAAGACGCTCTTGACGGCCTTCTACCAGCCGAGCACGAGGACACGGCTTGCCACCGAAGCCGCCATGCACCGCCTCGGTGGCCACGTGCTGGGCTTCTCGGACGCGAAGATGACCCGTGCCGGTGACTTTTACCAAGAGACGATAAAAGACACCGTCCACATGCTCGAGTACTACGGCGATGTCATCGCCATGCGCCACTTCCAGCAAGGCGCACCGCAAGAAGCGGCAAAGTGGGCGTCCGTCCCGGTGATCAACTGTGGCGACGGATGGGGCGAGCACCCGACGCAGGTTCTCACCGACCTCTACACGGTTTGGCAGCAGAAGGGCCATCTCGACGGCCTCAAGTTTCTCTGCGTCGGCGACATGCGCATGCGCACGATGCACTCGATCCTCTACGCGTTCTCGCAGTTCGACGTCGAGGCCTTCGTGGTCGGTCCGCCCGACATGTCCCTTTTGGACGAGTTCAAAACAGAGCTCGACCTGGTCAACGTCCAGTACACCGAGAAGGAGAGCGTCGAGAGCTGCATCGCAGAAGCCGACGTCATCTACATGGAGCCCGTTGTTCAGGCCGACTACACCGTGTCGCGAGACGAGGCGACCGAGGACAAGGGCCTGACGCCCGCCGCCTACCGCGTCACCCGCGATCTGCTCAGGGAGAAGGCCAAGAGCGACGCCATCATCTTGCACTCACTGCCCCGGATGGACGAGCTACCCCCAGACGTCGACAGCACGCGTCACGCCCGTTACTGGGTCGAGGCCTTCAATGGCGTAGTAATGCGCATGGCGCTCTTGTCGCTCATCCTCGGCGCGATCGAATAGGAGAGATCATGCAGACACATCTTCGCGGCAGAGACTGCATCACGCTTCAAGAGTTCACCAAAGGCGAGCTCGACACCATCTTGGACGTCGCCTTCGCGCTTAAGCGGGCCCGGGCCCTCGGCGAACCGCACGCCCACTTGCGCGACAAGGTTCTCGCCATGCTGTTCTTTTTCTCGAGCACACGCACCCGCACCTCTTTCGAGGCCGGCATGGCTCAGCTCGGAGGGCACGCCCAGTTCATCGAGTCCAAGACGACTCAGATCGCCCACGGCGACACGGCCAAGGAGATCGGTGAAATCCTCGGCCGGTACAACGATGGTATTGCCATTCGCCAGTGTGACTGGGGGACGGGTAACAAGTACCTCCGCGACGTGGCCGAGGCCAGCCGCGTGCCAGTGCTGAACATGCAGTGCGACATGTACCACCCGCACCAGGCGCTTGCCGACATCATGACGATCATCGAGCACTTTGGCGATCCTCGTGGGAAGACGGCGACGGTCAGCTGGGCGCGCGCCTCGAGCTACTCCAAGCCCGTCAGTGTTGCCCAGAGCCTGGTCTTGCTCCTTCCCCGCTTTGGCATGAACCTGCGCCTCGTGCACCCGCCCGAGTTCAAGCTCATGCCGGAGATCGTCGAGCAGGGCAAGGAGAACGCCCGCAAGGCGCACGCCAGCTTCGAGATCATGGACGACTTCGATGAAGGCTTCAAAGGCACCGACGTTATCTATGCGAAGAGCTGGGGTGCGTTGCTCACGACCCAGGACCCTGAAGAGGACAAGCGCCTTATCGACAAGTACGACACCTGGATCACCGACGAGAAGCGCATGGCGCTCACCAACGACGACGCCATCTTTATGCACCCTCTGCCGGCAGACCGCAACGTAGAAGTCGCGGACGCAGTCATCGACGGCCCCAAGTCGATCGTCTACGACCAGGCAGAGAACCGCCTTCACGCCCAAAAGGCCGTGATGGCGTTGACGATGAGCTGAGGAAGGTTCGCTAATGGGAAAAGTGTTCGACAAACCGGGAACCGCTGTAGTCGCAATCGGCGGCAACTCCCTCATAAAAGACAAGCAGCATGAGTCGGTTGAGGATCAGTACATCGCTGCTGAGGAGACCTGCCACCACATCGTCGCCATGATCAATGAAGGCTGGAATGTGGCCATCAGTCATGGCAACGGCCCACAGGTGGGCTTCATCCTTCGCCGTTCGGAGCTGGCTGCACACGAGATGCACGAAGTGCCTCTCGACGTTTGTGGCGCAGACAGTCAAGGCGCCATCGGCTACGCGCTGCAGCAGAACCTCTGCAACGAGTTCCGTCGGCTCAACATGAAGCGCGAGGTTGCGACCGTCATCTGCCAGACCGAAGTTGCAGCTGACGATCCGGCGTTCAAGAACCCCACCAAGCCCATCGGCGGGTTCATGGATGAAGAGCAGGCGGACCGACGTCGCAAGGAGGGCTGGGACATCGTAAACGACGCCAACCGGGGATTCCGGCGAGTCGTTGCGTCACCACAGCCCTTGCGAATCGTCGAGCTTCCTGCCATCAAGGCGCTCATCGCAGCGGGCATCGTCGTCGTGACGATCGGCGGCGGTGGTATCCCCGTCGTCGCAGATCCAGACGGTGATCTTCGCGGCGTGGCAGCAGTCATTGACAAGGACCTGGCTTCGGCCCTGTTGGCCAATCAGCTGGGTGCGGACCTGCTCATCATCTCGACTGCGGTCGAAAAGGTGGCGCTGAACTTCGGCACACCACAGGAGACTCAGGTCGATCACATGACCCTTGCCGAGGCCAAGGCTTACCTTGCCGAGGGCGTTCACTTCGCCAAGGGCAGCATGGCGCCGAAGATCCAAGCGGTAGTGAATTACCTCTCCAATGGCGGGACGTCAGCGATCGTCACCGATCCGGAGAACGTCGCACGTGCTTTGCACGGCGAGACGGGGACACTGTTCACCCTGGAGTAGAACACATGCGAGTTCGGCCATAGGTGCCAAGAATTCTTCGGGCACCTATGGCCAAGCCGCTGAGCGGACCCGGTACTGTGGACTCGGGGGGAAATCTCGGTCTGCAATTTATTGGGCCGCCTCGGCGATAAGGGGACGGGCAGCAATGACGCAGTTCACGTTGAACGGACGACCGGTCGAGGTCGGAGAACATCCCAGTCTTCTCGCGGCACTTCGCGAGGAGCTGAACGTAACGTCACCCAAAGACGGCTGCTCCCCTTCAGGTCAGTGCGGTTGTTGCACTGTTCTGATCGACGGTAAAGCGTCGGTGAGCTGCCAGATCTCTTTGGAAAAGATCGCCGGCAAGTCGATCACCACCTTGGAAGGATTCGACCCAGCCGAGCGCGAGCGCTTTGCTGCCGCCTTCGCCGCAGCCGGGGCGCTGCAGTGCGGCTTTTGTACTCCCGGCATCCTTGTCAGGGTGAAGGCGCTCATCGACAAAAAGGGATCGTCGCTCACTCGCGATGAGGCCGCTCGCTTTCTCGGTGCCCATCTGTGCCGATGCACCGGTTACACCAAGATTCTCGACGCCGTGGAAATGCTGGCCGCAGGCGAGTCGCCAGAAGCCGACTTGCCCCGTGGCCTCGGGACGCGAGGCGCAAGGTACCAGGGCCCTGAGCTGGCACTGGGCGATCGTGGCTATGTCGACGACATTCGCATTTCGGGCCTGCTGCACGGGGCGCTTCGCCTTGCCGATCATGCAAGAGCCGATGTGCTCAAGATCGATATTTCCGCGGCACGCGCCGTGCCTGGCGTCGAAGGAGTGTTCACCGCAGCCGACCTTCCCGGGGACTTGCGTGTCGGGATCATCTATACCGACTGGCCGGTGTTCATCCCCGAAGGTGGCCGGACTTCTTATCTGGGCGATGTGCTCGCGATCGTCGTAGCGGACTCCAGGCAGACCGCGAGGGAGGCGGCCAAGCTAATAGACGTCACATACCGGCCGCTGCGACCGTTGACAGATGCAGTAGCGGCCATCGACGATCCTGAGAACGCCGTGTGGGAGCTCGAAGGCAACGTCCTTTCCCGCTCGGCTTACAAACGTGGCGATGTCGATGCAGCGCTTGCCAGCTCGGCCCACACAGTTCACGAGGTGTTTCAGACCCAACGCGTCGAGCACGCCTTCCTCGAGCCCGAGTCGACAGTGGCTGTGCCGGGACCGGAGGGAACGCTGAAGGTTTTCTCAGGCGGCCAGGGAGTTTGGGACGACCGCAATCAGATTGCTGCGGTGCTCAATATCCCCACCGAGAGGATCGTTGTCGAGCTGGTGTCGAACGGAGGAGCCTTCGGAGGCAAAGAGGACATGTCCAACCAGGGGCAGACCGCGCTTGCGGCCTGGTTGCTCAAACGGCCCGTGAAGTGCACCTTGTCGCGCGAAGAGTCTTTTTTCATCCATCCCAAGCGTCATCCGATCCGGATGGAGTACTGGGTCGGCTGTGATGCGGACGGAATGCTCACCGGCCTGCGGGCGCGCATGATCGGTGACTCAGGCCCGTACGCCTCAGTCGGCATGAAGGTTCTCGAGCGCGCCGCCGGCCATGCCTCTGGTCCTTATCGCCTGCCGGCGGTAGACGTGGAAGCAATCGCGGTACGGACGAACAATTCGGTTTGCGGGGCGTTTCGTGGCTTTGGTGCCAACCAGGCACAGTTCGCCATGGAAGGGGCTATCGACCGCCTCGCCTCACAGATCGGTCTCGACTCTTGGGAGATGAGGTATCGCAACGCTGTCACACCCGGCGTCGTCTGGGGCCCGGGGCAGGTGATGGACGACGGTTCGCTCGGTGCGCGTCTATGTCTCGAGGCAGTCAAGCCTGCCTACGAGCAAGCGCTCAAGGACGGTAAGGCCGTCGGATTGGGCTTCGGTCTCAAAAACTCCGGCCTCGGGAACGGTTTTGTCGAGATCGTCAAGGCCGTGGTCAGGTTCTCCGAGCAAGGAGACGTGGAAGTCCGTCATTGTTGGACCGAGATGGGCCAAGGTGTGCACACTGTCGCTCTCCAGGTCGCGGTCGAAGAGCTGGGTATCGACCCGCAGAAAGTGAGCGTCATAGTCGACACGACCCGTGAGCTCGGCGCTGGACAGACAACGGGATCTCGCGGGACGGTCATGGGTGCCGGCGCCGTCTCGGACGCCTGCCGTCGTGCCCTTGCCGACGGCTGCCGCCCTGGCGTGGATTATGAAGGCGAGTACCGCGTCGACTGGACCAACTCGCTTGACGAAGGCCTCGAGAACCCGATCATCCATGCCGTGCTCTCCTACGCGGCTCAGCTCGTGGTCATGGACCGTGACACGGGCAGCATTGAGAAGGTCGTCGCGGTGCACGATGTCGGGCGAGCCGTCAACCCTCTTTTGTGCGAGGGTCAGATCCAAGGTGCCGTGCACATGGGCCTTGGCTACGCTCTTTCCGAGGATTTCCCCTGTGACGACGAGGGCCGACCTATCAACATGACATTGCGCAGCCTCGGGATCATAAGAGCCAAGGATGTGCCACCGATAGAGACGATCCTCGTAGAGGCACCCCAGCCAAGATCCCCCTATGGGATCAAAGGTGTCGGTGAGATCGGCCTTGTACCCACGGCGGGAGCGGTGGCGGGAGCGCTTCAGCAACTCGATGGGCAGTGGCGGACGACTCTCCCGATGCGCACGGCCGTAGGCGCCGCGACAAATGCGACCGAGGAGTGAGATGCGATGAGTTCGGACACGGGTGAACTGTCCGAAGCTGGAGTGACGGCAGGGTTCGTATGTGGCCATCACCATCTTTATTCGGCACTGGCCCGCGGGATGCCGGAGCCACCGCGTACGGCCCGAAACTTCCAAGAGATCCTTGAGCTCGTCTGGTGGCGGCTCGACTGTGCCCTAGACCTCGAGATGATCAGGTGGTCGGCGATGCTCGGGGCGCTCGAGGCGCTCGAGCGGGGCACGACCGCCATTGTCGATCATCACTCCTCGCCGAACGCCATCGAAGGCTCACTGAGTGTCATCGCGGAGGCTTGCGCACAAGTCGGTGTCCGTTCTTCGTTGTGCTACGAGGTCACCGACCGTAACGGGCCAGAGGGGACGCGCGCCGGGCTGGCCGAGAACGAGCGCTTCTTGCGCTCGGGTGGGCGTGGCTTTGTCGGCGCCCACGCCTGTTTCACGCTCTCGGATTCCAGCCTCGAGTCCGTGGCCGGCCTGGCGGCCGACCTCGATGCCGGGGTGCACATTCACGTCTGTGAGGATCGCGTCGACTCCGCGGCAGGGGAGCGACTCGAGTCTTTGACGAGAGACGACTGGTTGATCGCCCACTGCGTGCACCTCGACCGTCCTCTTCGCGGCACGGTGGCGCACAACCCCCGCTCGAACATGAACAACGCCGTCGGCTATGCGCGCCCAGCGCGCCTTGAGAACACTGTCGTGCTCGGGACCGACGGCATTGGGGGGGACATGCTGGAGGAATTCCGGATCGCTTATGTTCGTCACAGGGAGGACGACGTGACAGCGACGCCCGAGGCGGCCTGGTCATGGCTTAAGGCAGGCCGCGTTCTCGTTCCAGAGGCAGCCAACGACCGCGTCCGCTGGAGCTACGAGCCGATCGACCCATGGCATCTGGCTTTCACCCCAGGGGTGCAACCGATCGAGGTCGTAGTCGACGGCGAGGTCGTCCTAAAAGACGGCCGACCGACGCGCGTCGATCCGCTAGAGGTGAGGGCGCGAGCCCACGAGCAGGCAGAACGTCTCTGGGCCAGGCTTTGAGCTCACTGGCTCCGAGCTAGCGCCGCCTCGCCGAGCCCGAAGGCTCTTATGCCGTCCAGTCGGCAAAGGCGTCGATCATCGTGTGCACATCGGCGCCGAGCGGATAGAGGATCGGGCAGGTGCACCCTCTGTGCACGTACTCGGCGACCTTGGCCCTGCACTCGTCTGCAGTGCCTGAGGCGGTGATCATCTGGACGATGTCGTCTGGGACGAGCTTGGAAGCCGCTTCCACCTCGTCGGCGGTCGCAGGCCAGGTCAGCACCTGGCTGATCTCTTCAAGCAAGGACTCGGGGACGCCTGATGCCTTCATGATGTGGGGCTGCTGACCGAGATACTGGGTAACGAGCAGTCGGGCAGCGTCCAAAGCTGCTCCGCGGTCCTCATCAAGGGAACAGACCACTAGCTGTGGCCGATCGAGGTCGGTGGCCGAGCGGCCCGCTTTGTGAGCTCCGCGCTCTAGATGGTCCATCGCCATGTCGTTGTAGATAGGAGAGACCAGGTAATTAAGGACGACGCCGTCGGCGATCTCACCGGCCAGCTCCATCATCTGCATACCCGTAGCCCCAAGGTAGATGGGGACGTCTTTCGGCCGGCGTTCTTGGTGTACGTAGTCAAGCTCGACGCCGTCGAGGTGGACGAACTCACCGTCGTAAGTGACCGTCTCGTCAGCAAGAAGAGCGCGGACGGCCTCGATGGTCTCTCGCATTGCCAAGAGGGGCTTGGTGCGGTTTATGCCCACCTTTCTCGCGAGTGGGTCCCACCAGGCTCCGATGCCGAGGATGACCCTGCCGGGGGCCAGGTCGTCCAAGGTCGAGAAGGTCGAAGCCAACAGGGCTGGGTTGCGGGTCCAGTTGTTCACGACGCCCGAGCCCACCTTGATCTGGTCGGTGACGGCCAGGAAGGCAGACATCGGGACGGTGGCCTCCCGCACGAGCCGGCTCTCGGCTTGCCAGATGGCATGGAATCCCTTGGATTCGGCGTACTTGGCTATCTCCATGCCCTCTCGGATGGCGTGAGCGTCCTGTAGATAGATTGCGACCTCTGTGCTCATGGCAACACCTCCGCTATGTCCTTATGAGATGGGCGCCCGGAGGACCCGTTCGTGCCCGAAAGAGCGATGTCTTGGGGTCGGACCGGTGCTCGGGGCAGTTCCAGGCCGGTGGCGGCCCGGATGGCGGCTACGACGGCGCAGTGCGAGGAGACCAAGGGCGGTTCGCCCGCCCCTTTGGCGCCCATAGGCGAGCCGGGTTCCGGTTGCTCGATGAATGCCGCGATGTGCACTGGCGGCATGTCCAGAGCAGTCGGTATGACGTAGTCGGTGAAGGAGGGATTTCGCACCCGTCCATGATCTAGGACTATCTCCTCCATCACGGCGAGGCCTACTCCCTGGGCGATCCCCCCCTCCAGCTGGCCGACTAACTGGCGCGGGTTGAGGACTCGGCCGACGTCTTGGGAAGTGGTGATTTCGACCACACGCACGAGCCCAAGGTCGACGTCGACGTCGACGACGGCCCTGTGGGCGGCGAAGGCGTACGAGACGTTGTTATTGCCCTGACCGTTCTCGTCAAGCTCGAAGGTCTGCGGGTGGCGATATAGCACTGTCTCCTCGAACACCTCGCCAGAAGCGGCTTCGAGAACAGCCACATCCACCTCGCCTCCGAGAGAGACGACGCGGCCGTCCACAACTTCTAGGACCAAAGCAGCGATGCCGTATTTGGCGGCGATCGATTCGAACAGCCGATCGCGCACGGCGAGACAGGCGGCTTGGACAGCCCCGCCCGACATCCAGGTTTGCCGGCTAGCCGAGGTCGACCCTGCCGAAGCGATCCCGATTGTCGTCGCAGGCGCGAGGATCACGTCGTCGACTCCGAGCACCTCTCGGGTGATCTGCTGGGCAAGGGTGACAAATCCCTGGCCAACTTCCACAGCGGCACAGGTGACGGTTGCGACCCCGTTTTCCAAGCGGCAACGGGCCTCGGAGAAGTCGTCGTAGCCGCCGGAGAACATCAGGTTCTTGATCCCGACGGCGAAACCAACGCCCCTTTTGATCCTGGCGCGGTCTGCGGTCCTACCGGCGCCACCCGGCAGTGCGAGCTCGGCCATAGTTCCCGGATCGTCTTCCGGCAGGGGGGCGGCCGCGCAGGTCTTGATGACCTCAGCGACCGGTGCAGTTCCTTTCAGCACCTGGCCGGTGATAAGGGTGTCGCCATGCTTGAGGGCGTTTCGCAGCCGCAGCTCAATCGGGTCGATGCCGAGCGCGGCGGCGAGCTTGTCCATTTGTGCCTCGTAGGCAAAACACGTCTGTGTCGCACCGAAGCCCCGCATTGCACCGCAGGGCGGATTGTTCGTGCGGACCGATACCGCCTCGATGACGGCGTTCGCGACCTTGTAGGGCCCGGGGGCAAAGCAGGCCGCGTTCACCGTGACTGCGAACGAGGACGACTGATAGGCACCGCCGTCCAAGACGATGCGCGCCTCGACCTTGACGAGGTTGCCTTCGGCATCGGCGTGGTGGCGATACCACATGTAAGCGGGATGGCGGTGGACGTGGCCGAGGAAGGACTCTTCGCGGTCGTAGACGATCTTCACGGGGCGCCCGGTCTGAAGGGCAAGGAGGGAGATCGGGACCTGGATGCTCAGGTCCTCGCGTGCCCCGAAAGCTCCGCCGACCCCGGCCAGGTGCACCCTGACCTTGTCGAGGGGCAGTGCCAAGCAGGCCGAGATCTGCTCCTGATCGACATGCAGCCACTGCGTGGCGACGTAAAGATCGATGCCACCGTCCTCGGCGGGAATCGCTAGGCCTGACTCGGGCCCCAGCTGGGCCTGATCTTGCATCCCGGTCTCGTAGTAGCCCTCGACGACGACCGCTCCGGTTGCTTCGGGGTCGCCCCGACGAACCCTTTGGCGGTGAAACACGTTGCCGAGAGGGTGAATCGGCCCGGCCTCTAAGGCCTCCACCGGGTCAGTGAGAGGCTCTGTCGGCTCGTACTCGACGACTATTGCGGCCGCGGCGCGCCGGGCCGTCTCTGGATGGTCGGCCGCTACCGCCGCAATGGCCTCTCCCAGGTAGCGAACCACTTCCCACGCGAAGACGGGCTGGTCGGGATAATCGAGCCCAAAGGACTTGCGCCCGGGGACGTCATCGCTCGTGATCACGGCCCGCACCCCGGGAATGCGCAGGGCAGCCGACACATCGATGCTGCGAATGATCGCAGAGGGATGCGGTGAGCGGACGATGTGGGCCCAGAGCATGCCTTCGGCGAACAAGTCCGAAGAGAAGGCGAACTGGCCTCGTACCTTGGGTATGCCGTCGGGCCTCGCCACAGATTCGCCGAGGCGTCCTTGTCTAGAACGCAGAGAGGTGCTCATCTTTGGCGTGACTCCTGAACGGCCTGTACAGCCGCCAGGATTCGGCCGTAGCCGGTGCAGCGGCACAAGTTGCCCGAAATGGCTTCCCGGACCTCGAGCTCGGTCGGGTCTGGGTTGTGCTCGAGCAGGTCGTGAACGCTAACTATCAGGCCAGGCGTGCAGAAACCGCACTGGACCCCACCTTCAGTGAGGAACGAGTCCTGGATGTCGGAGAGCTCGTTCTCCCCAGGCGTTAGTCCCTCGACGGTCACGATCTCGGACCCGACAGCGCTTGCGGCGAGCACCATGCAGGCGCACACCAATTTGCCGTCCATCAGGACCGAACATGAGCCGCACTCGCCCTGCAGACAGGCGTTCTTGGATCCGGGCAGGCCGAGTCTTTCGCGCAGCACGTACAGGAGGCTTTCGCCGAGCCAGGCTTCGGCGACGTCGCGTTCCACGCCGTTGACGCGCAGTCGGTAATCGATCAGCTCGCCCATGACTGGCGCTCCAAACCTGTGTTCTCATCATTCGCGAAGGCCCGTTGCAGAGCCCGGGTGGCACATATACCAACTGCGTGGCGACGGTAGTCCGCTGTCGAGCGGTGGTCGTCGATGGGTCGCGCTGCTGATCGTACGAGAGCGGCGAACTCAGCGACGGCGTTCTCGTCGTTGAGCGCTCGTTCCTCCCAGTCGA
>Ga0302320_10028945_pt1 | contig 10613 bp, 9 predicted proteins | sample Bog_T0_3_FD_202130 | JGI IMG/M metagenome (GOLD analysis project Ga0302320, IMG submission 202130) | Peat permafrost microbial communities from Stordalen Mire near Abisko, Sweden - Bog_T0_3 | ecosystem: Environmental > Terrestrial > Soil > Wetlands > Peat | place: Sweden: Abisko, Stordalen Mire... | reverse complement strand
GCAACCGGCGCGAGTGCCCATCAGCGATTCCCGCTGCAAAAAGTGGCTTACGGTGCGTCTCGTTCAAATCCAAATACTACCGTGGATTGGAGCAACTTCGAGCCGCTGGTGGGCATTCCAGCGGTTGACCCGCGTGATGTAACGCCTTATGCCGAGCACTGGATGCTCAGCATTGAACGGCAATTTGGCACGGATACGTTGGCAAATCTCAGCTACATCGGCGCAGAATCGCACCATCTGCTGGTGCTGGAAGAGGAAAATCCAGCCGACCCCACTTTGTGCCTCAGCCTGGGATTGGCGGTCTGCGGTCCGTTCAACGAACAGGCCGCCCGGAAGGGCTTTGCACAGCCCGACGGCAGCTACCCCTTCGGCAGCGTCGAGTTGCAGCGCACCATCGCCAACGCCAATTACAACGCCCTGGAAGCCACGCTGAACCACCGCACCCACGGCCTCGAATTGTTGGCTAGTTACACCTTCAGTAAATCCATCGATCAGTCCGCTGGTTTGCCCGAGCCTGTAAATCCAGTAAACCCCTCACTCAGCCGTGGACTCTCAGCATTTGATCTCCGTCATAATCTGGTTACCAGCTTTCATTACGAGATGCCTGAAACAAGGTTGAAAGGACTGCCCCACGCAATGGCTTCCGGATGGGCGCTCAGCGGTATTACACGCTTCACCTCGGGATTGCCTGTGACGCTGCTGAATAACAACGACACATCTCTGCTCGGCACCATCCCCAACGGCATCAACAACAACGGTGTCGATACACCGCAATGGAGCGGAAAATCGCTCAGCATCAACCGGAATCCCAGAAGAAACACTCCGGTCTTCGACTCAACTCAACTCACACTGCCCGCCTTGGGAACCCTCGGCAACGCACGCCGCCGTTTCTTCTCCGGCCCCGGCATCGAAAATCTGGATGCTACGCTCAGCCGGACTATTGCGATGCATCGGGGTCAATCATTGGAAATGCGCATCGATGCCTTCAATCTCTTGAACCATGCGCAATTCTTTGGCGCGGCTAGTGTTCAAGGAAATGTCTCCAGCAGCAACTTTGGTCAAGTCGTCAGCGCCATGCAGCCGCGCCTGATGCAGTTGGCATTGCGCTACCGATTTTGAAATCATCCTCGACTCGAAGTTAACCTGTCCAAGTACTCATCCATCTGAACTTATCAGCGATAGATTTCAAATCGAGATTTCGCGGCCAGCCATCCTTGCCGCGCCTCCGGCAATCGCATAAAATTAGCCGCAACCGCCGTGCAGAAAAAATACCATCGCGCGGCGGAGAATGATTGTATGTCGAGCCTTAGCCAGATCGTTTTGAGAAGGTAATTCGGCCTTGAAGAGCGGTCTGGCTACTCCCCGTTCTCGCAAAGGCCATGCCGGAACGGAAGACTGTGGAAGTCAACTCTGCTCTTCCGCGCCAGGATCGAGAACAGGTGAACTGGAGAATTGCGCCAGTTGCTTGGGCGCTGGTTTGGGGGTGAAGAGGCTCTCGACGATCATCAACGCGACGGCGGCGAAGCGTTTCTTGCTAAAATTGACCAGATGTTGCCCTGATGACGGCCGGGAAGAATACGGCAGCCCGGCTGATGGCAGAGATTCACCATTTCCAGTACGTCGCTTCTGAGGCAGGGGCGTCGTGGAGGCACGAAGATCATGCAACCGACGTCGTCCAAGCCGTTCTCTTATGAGACTTTTCCGGCCTCGGGACTGGTCGCGTACTTCTCGATGGAGATCGCGATCAACCCGGCCATGCCGACCTACTCAGGCGGGTTGGGCGTACTTGCCGGAGACACGCTGCGCTCGACGGCCGACCTGGGCGTTCCGCTGGTGGCCTTCTCGCTGGCGCATCGCAAGGGATACTTTCAGCAGCATTTGGACGCGAATGGTGTGCAGAGCGAGGATATTCAGCCGTGGAATCCGGCGGACTTCTGCACGGAAGAGAAGGCGCGGGTTACGGTTTCAGTAGAAGAGCGCGTGGTGACGGTGCGCTGTTGGCGCTACGACATGGTGGGCCGCTACGGGCATGTGGTGCCGATCTACCTGCTGGATACGGATCTGGAGGAGAACTCGGGGTGGGACCGTGGGCTGACCGATCACCTGTATGGCGGGGACACAAACTATCGCTTGCAGCAGGAGATTGTGCTGGGCATGGGCGGTGTGCGTATGGTTCATGCGCTGGGTCACCGGGTGAATGTCTACCATATGAATGAAGGTCATGCGGCACTGCTGACGCTGGGGCTGCTGGAGCGCCAGTTAGGCGGCGGCCCGCTGGGCGCGGCTACAGAGACAGACATGGAGCAGGTGCGGAAGAAGTGCGTCTTCACGACACATACGCCGGTGCCAGCCGGGCATGATCGCTTTTATACCGAACAGGCGATTCGCATTCTAGGCAGCGACAGGACGGCGCGTCTGGAAAGGCTAGGCTGCTTTCGCGATGGAATGCTGAATATGACGCTGCTAGCGCTGCGCTTTTCGCGCTATGCCAACGGCGTGGCGATGCAACATGCCAGTGTCTCGCGGGCGATGTTCCCGGAGTTTGCGCTCGATTCGATTACCAACGGCGTTCATGCGCCGACGTGGGTCTCAGAACCTTTTCAACAGATGATGGATGCGCATTTCTCCGCCTGGCGGCGCGACACGCTTTATCTGCGCAACGCCATCGATCTGCCAGAGCAGGAGATTCTGGAGGCTCATGCGAAGAACAAGGCGGCGCTGCTGGCCGAGGTTTCAAAGCGTACGAAACTGACCTTCGATCCCAAGGTATTGACGCTGGGCTTTGCGCGGCGCGTGGCCACCTACAAGCGAGCGACGCTGCTGTTTACCGATCCGAAGCGATTGGTGGAGATTGCCGAGGCGGCAGGCGGGTTGCAGATTCTTTATGCCGGCAAAGCTCATCCGCAGGACGAGCCGGGCAAGGCGCTGATTCATCAGGTGGTGGAGGATGCCGCGCGGTTGTCAAACGATAAGCTGCGCATTGTTTATCTGGAAAACTACGATTGGAACTTGGGCGCAATGATGACGGCGGGCGTCGATGTCTGGGTGAATACGCCCAAACGGCCTTATGAGGCCTCAGGCACCAGCGGCATGAAGGCCGCGCTGAACGGCGTACCGAGTTTGTCTATTCTGGACGGATGGTGGATTGAGGGCTGTATTGAAAACGTGACTGGCTGGGCGATCGAGGACGGCGCCGATGATACAGCCGAGGCTGACTCTCTTTACCACAAGTTGGAGAGCGCCGTGGTTCCGCTTTACCGGGATTCGCCAGAAGGCTGGGCTCGTTTAATGCGCACTACGCTTGGGTTCAACGGTTCGTACTTCAATACCAATCGCATGGTGAAGCAGTACACGCGGAACTCGTACTATCCCGTCAAGTTAATTGAGCAAGTGAAAACGCGGTAAAAGCGCAGGCCGGCTATGCTTTTTCCCCGTGAGCGATTCCCCAATTGTCAATTTCCGAAACTGCCAAGTAATCTCTGAAGCAGGGCCCATTCTATGCAGCCTACGAATTCTGTCCCCGTGGCCGAAGCCGCTCCCGAAGTTGATCTCGATGGAGTTCCGGGCGGCAGCCGCTTTCTGCGCGCGTGTCTGCGCCAGCCGGTTGACCGTACCCCTGTCTGGTTTCTGCGCCAGGCCGGGCGTTACATGCTGGAGTACCGCGAAATTCGCAAGCACCACTCACTGGTGGAGATTTGCAAGCAGCCCGAGATTGCCGCCGAGGTGACGATTACAGCGGCCGAGAAGCTGGGCGTGGATGCGGCGATCATCTTTGCCGATCTATTGCTGCCACTTGAGCCGATGGGGTTGGACTTTGAATTTCAGGCGGGCGAAGGGCCGGTGGTGCATTATCCGGTGCGTACGGCGGACGATGTGCGGGCGTTGCAGATTGACCGTGCTGGCGAGCTGGCCTACGTGGCTAAGGCTATCGAGAAGGTGGCTGCGCACTTCCAGAATCGGCTGGGTATTATTGGCTTCTGCGGCGCGCCGTATACACTGGCTAGCTACATGATTGAGGGCGGCGGGTCAAAGAATTACATTCACACCAAAAAAATGATGTACGGCGATAGCTCTGCGTGGCGCAGTCTTTTAGACAAGATTGTGGTGGTGCTGACGGAGTATTGCCGGATGCAGGTCGAAGCTGGGGCCGATGTGATTCAGATTTTCGATAGTTGGGTGGGCTCACTAGGTCTGGCCGATTATCGCGAGTATGCATTTGAGGCCAGCCAGCAACTGGTGCGCGCGGTGCAGCAGATGGGCGTACCGGTGATATATTTTGGCGTGGAGACGGCGGGGTTGCTAAAGCAGATGGCGGCGACTGGCGCGGATGTGATCGGCCTGGACTGGCGGCAACCGCTCGATGAAGGCTGGCGCGCGGTGGGATACGGGCACGCGGTGCAGGGGAATCTTGATCCGATCACGCTCTTTGCTCCGCCGGAGATTCTTGAGCAGCGAGTGCATGAGATTCTGCGCGCGGCAGATGGGCGGGTTGGCCATATATTCAACCTTGGCCACGGCATTGTGCCCAATACGCCGGTGGAAAGTGTGCAGGCGGTGGTGCGGATGGTGAAGGAGTTCCGGCTCAGGCCGGCGAATCTAGTCTTGGCGAATCTGGAGCCTGCGCATGAGTAGGCAGGCTGTGCTGCTTCTGGCTCACGGCACACCGGAGACGATCGCGCAGATTCCAGAGTATCTGCGCAATGTGACCGGTGGACGCCCGTTGCCGCATGAGATAGTCGAAGAGATTCAGCGCCGCTACGCGCTCATCGGCCACAGCCCGCTCACCGAAATTACGCAGCAGCAGGGGCGGCTGGTCGAAGCCGAGTTGGCGGTTGCCGGTTCGCCAATTTCCGTCTATGTCGCGATGCGCAACTGGCATCCTTACATTAACGATGTCGTCCGGCAGATGCGCGCCGATGGCGTGGAAGAGGCAGCGGTGCTATGTCTAGCCCCGCAGAACTCGCGCACCAGCGTCGGGCTCTATCACCGGGCGCTTGAGACCGCAATCGCCGCTGAGGCTGCGCGTTTGCGCATCGACTTTACCGAGGGATGGGCGCGGCATCCGCTGCTGATCGAGGCTTTTGCCGAGCGGCTTCGGCCGGCTTGGAACCGCTTGAGCGCCGAGGTGGGCGCGCCGGTTCCGGTGCTCTTTACCGCGCACAGCGTGCCTTGCCGGACGGTGCAAAGCGCCGAGGGCCAAAGCGCCGACCCATACGCCGAGGAAGCAAAGCGGACCGCGGCTCTGGTTGCCTCTCGTGTGCCGGAGATTCCGCAGTGGTTCTTCGCCTTTCAAAGCCAGGGGGCAAGCGGCGCACCCGGCTCCAACGTGACTTGGATTGGACCCACCGTTGAAGCCACTTTGGAAGCCATCGCCGCCTCGGGCGTACGAACACTGCTGCTGCAACCTATCGGCTTTCTCTGCGATCACGTCGAAATTCTCTACGACGTTGATATTCTCTTCCGCGAGGTTGCCGCCAAGCTGAATTTGCGGCTGGAGCGGCCGGAGTCGCTGAATGCATCGGGGACGCTGGCCAAAGCGGTTGCGGATCTGGCGCGACAGGGGCTGGAGCGGCTGAAGTGCTTGTGATGATTTGAACTTGGTCTACCGGCAGGAGGATGCGAGGAGCGCGGCCAAAGCTTCTTCCGGCTCGGGGCGGACGCGGAAGTCGGCGTGTGCTTCGGCGAAGACTACGCGCCGGTCTTTGCCGATAACGTAGGTCGCAGGCAAGGGCAACCGCCAGCTCGACTCGCCGTTGATGAAGGGCACATTGACCAGAATCGAGAGGTAGTAGTTGCGCAGGTACTCAGGGACGGTGTAGGCCAGACCGAATTTCTCGGCCAGCCCGCAGCCGGGGTCGCTGAGAATAGGGAAGGGCAGTTTGTGCTGGCCGGCCATGAAGTCGCTCTGCCGCTCGGTTTGCGGGCTGATGGCGACCAGCAGCGCACCGCGTTCACGGAGTTGGCCGTAGTGGCCGCGCCAGGCTTCCAACTCGGTGACGCAATAAGGGCACCAGCGACCGCGAAAGAATTTTATAACTAAAGGTCCAAGCGCCAACATATCTTGGGAGCGGACGAGGCGGCCCGCGGCGTCGCGCAAGGCAAACTCCGGAGCCAGCGCACCGACAGGGAGAATTCGCTCCTCAATACCGGTGGCGAAGAGATCCTCGCCCGCCCGCTCGCCCACAGCCAGCCGCTCGGCCTGGACAAGCTGGCGGGTGTTGGCCGTGATCTCATCGAGTTGGTCTTGAAGGGCGCTCATTCCCCTCTATTTTCGCAGATCGGCAGAGCGCGTAGAATAGCCGCATGGCGGGCATCGACTACACCCCTCTCGGAAAGGCGATCCAACGGCTCAAAGAGGGCCTGGAGGCGTTGACGCGCGAGCCGGAGAACTCGCTCTACCGCGACGCCGTCATCCAGCGCTTCGAATTCACGTATGGACTCTGTGCGAGTATGATGAAACGGCACTTGGCTCAGACCGCGGCAGTCGAGCCTGAAAGGGAGATCACCTTCCCATCCCTGATTCGAACCGCAAGTGAAAACGGTTTACTGCGGTCGGGCTGGGATGTCTGGTATGAGTTCCGAAAAGCCAGGAATCTCACCAGTCATGTTTACAATGAAGACACCGCCCGGCTAGTGGTTAAACAGATTCCAGCGTTTGCCGAGGAGGCCGATTATCTCTATCGAGAACTCGAAAGGACGGTGGCATCCGATGGCAACTGAAACGGCAATCTCATCGAAACCGACCATCCTGATCGAGCCTCACCAGTGGGCGGAATTGAGTTCAATCCTTTCGGCTTACCTGTCGGGGCGCAGGGTTTGGGCCTTTGGTTCGCGGGCAACGGGACGACGCGTCAAGCGCTTTTCCGATCTGGATTTGTTGATCGAAGGCGACAGCCTATCCTTCCGCGAGGCAGCCTTGCTGGAAGAAGAACTGGACGAATCGCGCCTGCCCTTCAAAGTAGATATTGTTGACTCATCCAATATCACGCCCGAATTCCGCGCCCGCATCGAGCCAGAGATGGTATTGGTGCAGGGGTAACGAGTGAACAGGATGGCACTGTCGATTGCCTGTTGGCGGTAATCTCGTCGAATTGATCCTGGAGGCTAGTCGGCATCGTTCTTCCTGAGGAAATCATTGAATCGGAACTGCTCCATGCCGCTTTCACGCACCCAAAGCAGGGTTTTGTTCTTGCGTAAGAACTCCCTCTCCACGGATTCTCTCAGCGAGTTCATACGAGGTGTCCTTCCTGCCTTCTTTTTCTTGCCCTCAATGCGCCCGAAGACGATGAGACATACGATCTTTGGGAAACGGATAGGATTGAATCGCCATGCTTCGAGTGTGCTCTCAACCTGGGCGCTGGCGTGTTTCAGATCTGAACCCTTTAGTTCGACAATCACATCCACAACTTCTGGCATTCCGACGATATAGTCTGCCTTCAAGACTTTGGGGGATTTATTGTAGCAATCGTCATAATGGATTTTTCGAATTGGCTTGCGCCGCGGATTCAGGAAGGTAGCACTGACTCCGTGTTCCACAACATAGACGGAGGTTGCATCGCAGGACTCGACGCACTCATCAATCCATTCGCACCCTGGCTGGCTAAGGGGCTTCTGTGTGGTCATATTCAAGCCTCAAGAGGGAGTCGAATTCGTTGCCAATCGTGTCGGAGACGCTGTCCAGGTACTCGCCATCGATCAGACCGGATTCCGAAAGAATGGATTTGAGCACACTATCGTGAATGCAGTAAGCCCTGAAGCTGCCATCTTCAATCCAGAAATGCTCGGGAACGAGCATTGTGATTTCGTCCTTCAATTCAGGTTTTTCGTTGGCCAACTGGCCAGCGTAGATCAGATTGTTGAATGAAGAGAGTGTGTAAGGGCTGTGGGTTGTGATTGCCAACGAAATATTGAGGGTTGGTTCTTTCGCAAGCCACGCAAAAAGGCGAACCAGATTATATTGGGTCTTAGGGAAAACGCTGGATTCCGGCTCTTCCACGAAAATGGTGCCAAATCGAGGTTCTGGGACTGTCGGAATGGGGGGATATTTGGCGTGCGAAACCCTATTGCTTAGAGGATTGAGAAGCGGCAATAGCTCTAGTGTTCCAGCGGAAAGCAATTCAAATGGCAAAACACGTCCATCTGAAGTCTGTTGAAAGCGCGGAGTTCCATTCGAAAGCCTGACATTGCCCCCAAGGATACTTTCTACTTCTTTGCCGAAGGCATAAAGCAATCCGAAGTGATAAAGCAGCTTATCGCTTGGGCCGGAAGATTCGATCATTGCCGCATAATCAAAATCCATTTCTGTCGAGAATCGCTGTGTGATCCAATCCAGGTTCTTCCCGGAGAAAGACGCGAATCCTTTATTGGGCGTTGAGAAAAAGGCCCTCCCTGTGGGGATGTAAATCGAATCTTCTAGGCGAAGTGGGCCATAGACCACCCTTTCATCGATCCAACTCGGATCAATTACATTCATCCTTGTGTAGCCTTTCGGGGCCGGCTCAATAAATTGGTTGTACCTCTGTGAAAAATCGCTACTAAACTCGACCATGAAAGGAGAGTCTTCACCTATCTGTTCCACTGTAATGTCGAATTGAACGGATTCGTATGTTATACGAAATGCTTGCCCTTTCCATGCATCATATGGGAAACGTTCAATAAACTCCTGATGCAGCTTTTCCCGAAACTCGTCGAAAGACTTCCTGCGCGTGAGCATATCGTTTTCGATCTCAGGCAGAACCTGCGCAAAAAAGAAGGCCAGTTTGCAAAGTAGACTCTTCCCGCTGGACTGTGGCCCGATGAGGACGGTGATTTTGCCGAACTCCAACTCGGCTTCTTTGATGACCGAGAAGTTCTTGACTATCAGCTTGCGCATCGCGTCCTCCTTTAACCAATCATTCTACCGCCCGAAGCGCTGCTTGCCGCCCAGGCCCATGGCGCCCATGCCGCCGCGCATCATGTTCTGCATCATGCCGCCTTTGCCCATCTGCTTGAACATTTTAGCCATTTGCGCGTATTGACGGAGGAGATTGTTGACGTCCTGTACCTGCGTCCCGCTGCCGGCGGCGATGCGCTTGCGGCGCGTACCGCTGATGATCTCGTGATTGCGGCGCTCCTTGGGAGTCATCGAGTTGATGATCGCCTCCAGGCGCGTGAATTGCTTTTCGTCGACGTTTTTCGCGGCCTGCTGCATTCCTGCAAAGGGGCCGACCGAGGGGAGCATTTTGAGGATGCTCTCCATGGAGCCGAGCTTGCGGATCTGGCCGAGTTGGTCGCGGAAGTCTTCAAGCGTGAAGCCGTCGCCAAGCAAGGCTTTCTTGGCAAAGTCTTCGGATTTCTTGCGGTCCAGAGTGGATTCGGCCTTCTCGATCAGCGACATCATGTCACCCATGCCGAGGATGCGGCCGACGATTCTATCTGGGTGGAAGGGCTCGAAGGCGTCCGGCTTTTCACCAACTCCGATGAATTTGATGGGCTGCCCGGTGACGTGGCGGATGGAGAGAGCAGCGCCACCGCGTGCGTCGCCGTCCATCTTGGTCAAGATGACGCCGGTCAGCCCCAGCCGCTTGTGGAAGTCGGCAGCTGAGTTGACCGCGTCCTGGCCGGTCATGGCGTCGGCGATAAACAGAATCTCGCTTGGGTTGAGGAGTTTTTTGAGGCGCTCCATCTCGCCCATCAGCTCTTCGTCGATGTGCAGGCGTCCGGCGGTATCGACAATCAGCGTGTCGCAGCCCATGTTGCGGGCCTCGCGGCGGGCTTCGCCTGCAAGCCGCTCGACCAGGGCCGAGCCAGGCTTCTCGCTCTTCTGATCGCCTTCATAAAGCTTGGCCTCAATGGACTTGGCGACGACTTTAAGCTGCTCACGGGCGGCAGGGCGGTATACGTCCACCGAGACGAGCATGGGTCGATGGCCGCCCTTCTTCAGCCAAGCGGCCAATTTGCCGGCGGTAGTCGTCTTGCCGGAGCCTTGCAGGCCGGCCATCAGAATCACCGAGGGCGGCTGCGAGGCAAATTTGAAGCGGGCCGTGTCTTTGCCCAGCATCGCGATCAGCTCGTCGCGGACAATCTTGATGACTTGCTCGGAGGGCGAGAGCGCGGTGAGGACTTCCGAGCCGACGGCTTTGATGCGAATCTGCTCGATCAGGTCGCGGACGACGTTAAGGTTGACGTCGGCCTCGAGCAGGGCGACGCGAATCTCGCGCAAGGCTTCAGCGATGTTCTCTTCGGTGAGTGTTCCCTGGCCGCGAAGAGACTTGAAGGCGCGCTGGAGTTTGTCAGTAAGGTTTTCAAACATAGGTCATTTTCAAGTGTATCTCCTCACCACCTGCGGTGCGGCAGCCACCTGCGGTGGGGTGGACGCTGGCGATCCGCTTGCATGAGAGTTGTGACCGACCATACTAATGATCCGGCCCATTAATTGTGTTAAGGTACCCCCACCCATTTCACAAAGAACGTGAAATGGATGGGGCACGAAGATTCCTTACACGATCAGTAAAAATGCTCTAATGTCTTTCCAGAGCCGGTTCAGACGAGTTGCGCTCTGCTGGAAGAGCTGCCGGATTCAGGCGGGCAATGCGCCCGTCGGGGCCTACGACGAAGGGCAGCGAAAGGGCATT
>Ga0302320_10028944_pt1 | contig 10613 bp, 11 predicted proteins | sample Bog_T0_3_FD_202130 | JGI IMG/M metagenome (GOLD analysis project Ga0302320, IMG submission 202130) | Peat permafrost microbial communities from Stordalen Mire near Abisko, Sweden - Bog_T0_3 | ecosystem: Environmental > Terrestrial > Soil > Wetlands > Peat | place: Sweden: Abisko, Stordalen Mire... | reverse complement strand
CGAAAACTCTGGATCAGCAACGCGGCCGAAGCCGGACTGTTCGTGCTCTTCGCCAACGCCAATCCCGCCGCCGGATATCGCGGCATCACGGCGTTCCTGATCGAACGCGGCTTTCCCGGATTTCAGGTGGGCAAGAAGGAAGACAAGCTCGGCATTCGCGCGTCCTCCACCTGCGAACTGATCCTCGATAACTGCCAGGTTCCCCGGGAAAACGTGCTCGGCGAGGTGGGCAAAGGTTATAAAATCGCTATAGAGACTCTCAATGAAGGGCGCATCGCGATCGGTGCGCAGATGGTCGGCCTGGCGCAGGGCGCGCTCGACCATGCGGTGAAATATGCGAAGCAACGCAAACAGTTCGGGCAGACCATTGGCAGCTTCCAGGCCATCCAGTTCGATCTGGCCCGTATGGCCACGGAGCTTGAAGCCGCCCGCCTGCTGGTGTACAATTCCGCACGCATGCGCGATGCGGGTATCCCGTTTGTGAAGGAGGCGGCCATGGCCAAGTATTTCGCCGCCGAGGCTGCCGAGAAAATTGCATCGAGGGCTATTGAAATCCATGGCGGTGTTGGGGTAACAAAGGATTATCCGGTGGAAAAGCTGTGGCGCGATTCCAAGATCGGCCGGATTTACGAAGGCACTGGCAACATCCAGTTGTTGACCATCGCCAAGAAACTATTGGGCTGAGCGAAACGTCGTTTAGAGGAGTTGTATCAGATGAGATTCAAACAAGTATTGATGGTTTGTTCCGTAGTCGCAGCCGGTCTGGCGAGCGCGGCGCCTCCCCCTCCACCTGCCGACGCCAACCCGGATGAGATCATCCGGAAATTCGCTGCCAAGGAAGCCGAATTCCGCAAGGCGCGCGAGAACTATACCTATCGCCAGTCGGTCAAGATGGAAGAGCTGGATGCCGACGGCAATCCCGAAGGGAAATGGGAGATCACGTCAGACATTATCTTCGGGCCCAATAAGCAGCGTATCGAGAAGGTGATCTATGCGCCCATGATCACGCTGCGCAACCTGACTCTGACCCCGCAGGACGAGCAGGACCTCCGCAACGTCCAGCCCTTCGTGCTGACCACGGAGGATGTCGATAAATACGCCATCGAATACACCGGGAAACAGAACGCCGACGAAATCCCCTGCTACACATTCGAGGTCAAGCCCAAAAAAATGCTGAAAGGCGAGCGCTATTTTCAGGGCAAGATCTGGGTGGACGATCGCGATTTCCAGATCGTGAAGACTTACGGTAAAGGCGTTGGGCTGCTGAAGAAGAACGAGGATAACCAGTTCCCGAATTTCGAAACCTACCGCCAGCAGGTGGATGGCAAATACTGGTTCCCGGTCTACACGCACGCCGACGACGTGCTGCATTTCCAGAACAGTTCGCAGCGCATCCGCATGGTCGTGAAGTACCAGGATTATAAGCGCTTCGGAGCCGATACTTCAGTTACGTTCGGCGAAGAAGTGAAGTAGCCGTGTTAGCATCGGCAATTCATGCCCAATACAAAAATTACCGTTAACAACGACGGCTCTGTCCGCATTGAGGGGGACTTCGAGATTTTCGATCCGCAGGGTCAGAAGTTTGGACTTGGCGGACGCACCGTGATCGGCCTGTGCCGATGCGGCCAGTCGCAGAACAAGCCGTTTTGCGATGGCTCCCATGCCCGCACCGGCTTTCAGGATAAAGTTGTCGCCCGCGACCTGCCCGCTCCCAAACCAAAGATCTAGCTGCCCAATGTGGGACAGGCTTGACCCGGTGCAACGACGCATGGACCGGTCTTATCCAGGATAAGTTGCTCTGGTCGTGGATGCACCGGGTCAACGCCTGTCCACGGTCGGTATGATTACCTAGTGTCTTTCGATTTTGCTCCCAGCGCCCGTATCCATCCTGAGGCCGTTATCGGGCCGCGCACGCGCATCGGGGAGTTTTGTGTCATCGAGCAGGACGTGGTTATCGGCTCGGATTGCCTGATCGAGCCTTACTGCTTTATTAAGCGATGGACGACTCTGGGCGATCGCAATGAGATCTCCGCGGGTACGGTGCTAGGTACCGATCCCCTGGACAAGAATTTCAAGGGCGACCGGAGTTATCTCAGGATTGGGTCGGATAACAAGATTCGCGAGCACTACACGATTTCGCGGGGAACTAAGCCGGAGTCGGTCACCACCATCGGCGATGGGAATTACATTATGACTTCGGGTCATATCGCGCATAACTGCACGATCGGGGACAACACAGTGATTGCCAGCTGCGCCCTGGTGGCGGGGTATGTCGAAGTGGAGGATCAGGCCTTTATTTCGGGCGGCGTGGTGATTCATCAGTTCTCGAAGATCGGGCGGTTGGCGATGATTGGCGGCAATACGCGGGTCAACAGCGATGTTCCCCCTTTCTTTCTTTGCTCAGGCTTCGACGTGGTCGCGAAGGGACTCAACACTGTGGGACTGAAGCGGGCGGGTTTTAATCTGGCTCAGGTGTCACGCCTGAAGAAGGCCTATCAACTGCTTTACCGCTCGGGACTCAAACTGGACGACGCTCTGACTCGGATTGAGACCGAGTTAGCGGATGAGAATACCTTGCACCTGGTCGGTTTCATTCGGCGCAGCGAGCGGGGTATTTGCCGGGAGTAGCCAGGCTGGCTAGATGCGGCGGCGCCGGTAGTAGCCGGCTCCTCCGGTGTGAGAACCCATATCGAGGACGACGGCCACGATCAGGATTACCAGGTTGACTCCCGCGATCGGCAGGTTGGAGGTAACCATCCAGGCGTAGACTATGGTTGTGATCGGCAGGAAGATGAAGCCGAGCAGCGGGATCAACAGGCCGTGATAGGCGCGGTCCAGTGTATTCGTGAACAGCCACATGAGAAACAGGACGACTCGGGGCGCTAACAGAATCAGGAATACCAGCAGACACGGCATGATCCGAGCATACTGCATAGCCGTAGCAGGAATGTGAGATGCGATACATATGTCTCTTTTTGATTGGGTTGTTGTTAACGTTGGCTGCGACGGTGGGGGCGCAGCAAGAGCCACCCAAGTCGTGGATGGATCCCGATACGGGCCACCGCATCGTCCGGTTGACAGATGAACCGGGCAGCGCGAGCCTCTACTTCGATCAGAACGGCTACACGGCCGATGGCAAGCAGATGGTGTTCACTACGGCGAACGGCATCTCCGTGCTGGATCTGACGACGCATGCCGCCAGGCCCGTAGTGCAGGGGCAAGTTCGCATTATCGTGACCGGGCGTAAGACGCAGAACGTCTATTACGGTTGGGGTAGCGAAGGCTCAGTACGTTGGCTTGAATCGATGATTTGTTGCGCTTGAGCGAGTTGAGCTGAAGTACCTCGGACGACGATAGTCGGCGGCGAAGTTTTCCAGAAAGATCTCCGGGTTTCCGTCGCCGCCTGGATCTTCGCAAACAGTGCATTCATTTCTTTCCGTGTGGCAGCGTGAGACAGGTACAAGACTCGCACGATGTCTTCGATGCCAGCCGGGGTGCCGGGGAGTTTGAGCATGTCGGCATCGGCGTTTCCTTTTTGGCGAGCGAAAGTTCCGTCGCCAGCTGGGACGTCCAGTTTTCGCAAAAGCCACTCGCCGAGGTCCACATCGGTCGCGGTTCCCCGAAATGCAATAATGTGCGGCGCCGTGCAGTTAAAAACTTTCTGAATTTCCCCAACTGCCCTGAGCACGGTAAGGGTCTCCTGCATACCCTGCGGGGTTGTTGTGTTGATGAGGTAGTAGATCCGGGCGACAGGCCCCCACTCGGCTTCCGGATCGGGGAAAGGGCCTTTTGACAAATGGTATTCGCGGAGTGCGACGCTTTCGGATTCCCCGGCGGTGGCTTGCCACCCGGCGGGCTTGTCCGTGGCCCGAAGCAGCCACTCAGCAAGCCCGAGCAGGTTCGCCTGTCCGCGCAAAGTGAATGTTAGCCGGGCTTCATCGAAAGACACATCAGTCACGTCGGCTACGGTCCTGACGGTTGTCAACATCTCCTGCGCCGTTTGCGCGGTTGGGCGATTGGCCAGAACCACGGCTGCGTTCTGATCGAGCGGCCTTTGTCCAAATCCCGCAGCTGCGCACAGAAAGAGCGCTGTAAACTTCGTACTGACACCCACGAGGTCATTGTACAGGCGAAAGTGCCTGTCCCACATTAACTGCCAGCCAGGGCTTTCGCTACGGCTCCGCGCGCGATCTTGCCTGTGGCCGTGCGGGGTATGGTGTCCACAATATAGAACTTCTTCGGGCGTTTGAAATCGGCCAGCCGCTCTTTGCAAAACGCCGTCAACTCCGCTTCCGACGCCGGGTGATTTTCCTTGAGCACGATCGCCGCGGCCACTTCCTCGCCCCACGCGGCATGCGGCACTCCGAACGCCAGGGCTTCCGCTACGGCTGGATGAGTCAAGAGAATTTCGTCGATCTCGCGCGGGCCGATTTTCTCTCCACCTCGATTGATCAGTTCCTTGATACGGCCGGTGAGAATCAGGTAGCCGTCGGCATCGAGGTAGCCCTGGTCGCCGGTACGGAACCAGCCATTCGTGAACGATTTCGCATTCGCCTCAGGGTTATTCTCGTAGCCCGAGACGACGTTGGGACCCTGAATCACCACTTCGCCGCGCTGATCGGTGCCGAGCAGATTGCCCGCATCGTCCATGATGCCGACTTTGACTCCCGTACCGGGCCCAACCGACCCAGGCTTGCGTGCGGCCGGAGGCTGGGGATTCGACGCCATCTGATGCGACGCTTCCGTCATCCCATAAGCTTCGAGGACAGGGGCGCCGAAAACCTTCTCCATCTTTTCCATCATCTCGGCGGGCAGAGCGGAACTGCACGAACGGATGAAGCGCAGACCTTCGGCGCCGGAGGGCCTTTCGTCACCGGCACGCGAGAGCAGCAGATTGTGAATGGTGGGGACGGCCGAGTACCACGTGGATCCGGTATCGCGCACCGTGCGCCAGAAAGAGAGCGGATTGAATTTCGCAGGCACGACGACCGTTCCGCCCGAGAGGAGTGTGGAGAGCGTAGAGGCCACCAGTCCGTGAACGTGGAACAGCGGCATGACGCAGAGCGAGACGTCGGCGGGAGTGAGTCCGTAATGGGCGACGATGTTGTGGGTGGACGCAGTGATGTTGCGATGGAGGATGGGCACGCGCTTGGGACGCCCGGTGCTGCCGCTGGTGTGGAGGACCAGAGCGACATCGTCACCGGACGGGGCGGCCGCAGTTTTCCCCTGCGGGGCATCGAGTATGCGGACAAATCCCTTATCGTCCATGGCGAGCGAGTAGACAGGAACTCCGCGGCGTTCGGCAGCTTTGCGCGCGTCGGCGGCTCCATCGGCGGGGACCAGCAGGACCTTCGCGTTGGTGTCTTCCAGATAGAAATTAATCTCGTCTTCGCGGTAGCCGGGATTGAGCGGCGCGGCAGTTCCGGCCACGGAGGCGGCGATGAAACTCACGATGGCGGGGAGGCCGTTGGGTAGCACCGTGGCGACCCGGTCGCCGCGCCCGACGCCGATGGTGGCGAGCGCGTCCGCCATTGCCGACACCTGATCGCAGAGCGATTTGTAGGTGACCTTGATATCCGTTTCGGGAAGGACAATGGCTGTGGTGTCCGCAGCAGGTACGTGGATCAATTCGAGCAGGGTGTGGGGTGTCGGCATGGGTCAGGCTCCGCGCCTCTTCGAGGCAGCTTTTTTAGCCGCCCACCGTGCGCGCATAGCTTCGGCGAGGCGGGCGCGGCCTTCCGCCGTGATCCCGGTCTTGCGTTTTGCCTTACGCGTTGCCCGTGTTTTCGCGGTTACGGGCGCCGGTCCCGCGGCGGATTCCGACACTGGGCCGCCGATTTCGCGCAATGCCGCCAGGGCGCGCTCGATGGCTGCCTTCTGGCGCTCCAGTTGCGCAACTATATCCATGAATGCGTTCGCCAATTCTTATGACTCTCCTTATGATGAGGCTTCGCTGACGCGATGATATCGCATAATACGAAGATGGTGCCTCTAATGAAAACAACACTGCGCCTGATAGTATTTGCGATGGTGCTTGCCGGACTGGCGGCGGCGCAAACCTCGAAGAAGCCGATTCGGTTTGCGGGTCACGTCGAGAGCGTGGACGTAGCGGGGAAGACAGTAACCATCATACATGGGGACATTCCCGGGTTCATGGCCGCGATGACGATGGGTTATGGCGTCGACGACGAAGCCATTCTGAAGAAGCTGAAGCCCGGGGACGATATCGTGGCCACGGTTTACGCGGGCGATGGGAAGTTATATAAGGTGCGCGTGGTGGGGCATTCGGCCGAGAAGAAAGGGCCTTGAGGACGGCGGCGGTGAGCCTGGCTGGCGCGTAAGAAGCGGAACATGATCGCGCCAGGTTGCCTCGGACATCATAGTGCAAGTTATCGTGATGTGTACCTGTTGACTCTCGATGCTCTGGCCGCCCCATTTAGACTGCCAGACATTCCGGGACGCCATTTCAAATATTTTTGTGCGTTGAATGCGGAGGCTTTGCCGGCGGACCAACTTGGCAGGTTTTGTTCGCATCTGCTCCAGCTTGGGTGTGCCTATCTATGCGCATGGGGGCCGGATGGTGAACGAATCCACGACATCATGGACGAAGAGATCGTCGGCGATAATCCGCCGCAGTCATATACAGGTTGCGTCATGACGACCTTGGCTGCAACGCGGCGTTGATCATCACGCGTACGGGGAACGACTGGATAACGACCATCGAGAATTCGTAACTGCCGAGATTGCCTCTTCACCGTAAAAAGGCGGATCGCGCTGGGTCACTCCGCCGTTACAGGCACTTTGGCTAAGCGCAGGGCATTCCGCATCAGCCTCAGCCCCATGCCATCCTGGGCGGACAGAATCGATTCGGGGTGGAACTGCACGGCCTCGATCGGCAGTTCGCGGTGTCGTACTCCCATGATGATTCCGTCGTCAGTGCGGGCGGTTACCTCGAGTATTTCGGGAAGGCGTTCCGGAATCGCGTAGAGGGAATGGTAGCGGCCCACTTCGAATTCCGCGGGCAATCCTTCGAAAACGCCCAATCCATAATTGTGAACTTTCGAGGGTTTGCCGTGCATGGGATACGGGAGCACGCCCAACTCGCCGCCGAAAGCTTCCACGATCCCCTGCAGCCCCAGGCATACGCCAAATACCGAAATCCCCGCCCTTGCCGCGTGGCGGACCAGTTGCGGCACGCCGAAATCTTCCGGGCGGCCCGGCCCCGGTGAGATCAGGATCAGATCCGGCCTGACGCGATCGACGATTTCGAGCGGCATCCCGGCCCGGTAGGTGACCACTTCCGCGCCCGCCTGCCTGGCGTAGTTGGCCAGGGTGTGGATGAAGCAATCGTCGTTATCGACCAACAGCAGCTTTACGCGCAATGGCTCAGGCTGTGCGGGCGCGGCTTCGGGCGCTGCCGGTTTGGCGCCCAGCAGGCGGAAAAAGCCGGTCGCCTTAAGACGCGTCTCACGCTCTTCCGAAGCCGGATCGGAATCGTAGAGCAGGGTGGCGCCGGCCGGATAGGTGGCATAGCCGTCCCGCAGATAAGTGGTGCGTATGGCGATCCCGGTGTTGATATCGCCATTGAGCGAGAGCATACCGATGGCCCCGCCGTACCAGTCGCGCGCCGATTTTTCCAGGCTCTCGATGGCCATCGACGCGGCCTTCTTCGGGGCGCCGATCAGGGTCACGGCCCACATGTGGCTGAGGAACGCGTCGAGCGAATCGAAGCCCTCTTCAAGGACCCCCTCCACATGATCCACCGTGTGGAACAGGCCGGCGTAGGATTCAATCAGCTTGCGGCCGATCACGTTGACGGTGCCGGGAACGCAGACGCGGCTTTTATCGTTGCGGTCGACATCGGTACACATGGTCAATTCCGACTCTTCTTTCGTGGAATTGAGCAGGTCGCGGATATTCTTGGCGTCCTGCAGGGGATCGCCGGTGCGCCGCGCAGTGCCGGAGATGGGGCAGGTCTCGACCCGCGGCCCCTCCACGCGCACGAACATCTCCGGGGATGCGCCGATCAGTTGCTCGTCGGCGAACTGGATCAGAAATTCGTACGGGCTGGGATTGGCGCCCTGCATTTTGCGAAACAGGTCTGAGGCTTTGCCCGCATAGGGAGTCTGGAAAGTCTGGCGCAGCACCACTTCGTAATAGTCGCCGCGTTTCATGCCCTCGCGCACGGTTTCCACATTGGCCATGTACTCTTCCACGGTGTGGTCGGAAGTGATGGGGCCGGGCTTGCGTTTCGGCGGTTTGGGGACGGCATCGGCCGTATGTTCGAGGCCTCGCGTGGAAACTCCCTCGCGTTCGAAATCGTACGTGAAACGCTCAATTACTTCACGCTTGCGATCCATGTAAATGATGTCGTCGCAAAGAAAGAGCTGGAGGTCCTTGCGCATGCGGCGCTCGAGGCGCAGCGGGATGGGCTCGAACTGATAGAGCAGATCGAAACCGAAGGCGCCGGCGAGCGCCAGTTTGTCGTCGTTCTCGTTGCGGAATTCAGCCGTAAGTGCGCGCAGAATGGAGAAGACCGAGGGCTGTTTGCTGCGCTCCTCTTCGGGGAAAAGCTTCGGCATGGGCTTGAGTCTGCCGTGCAGCGTGCCGTTCTCTTCGCGGAAATCGTCCCAGTGCGGATGGTCGCGCAGGACGCCGGCCAGCATCCGGTTAATAGCGGCGCCACGCTCGTTCAAAGGCCGGAAAGTGACATCGCGCTGGAAGCTCACCAATTCGAGCGGAGGCTTCACAGAAACGATGTCCCAGCGCGAATAGCGCCCCGGATATTCGTATCCCGAAGACAGATAGATGCCGCGAAAACGGTCGAGCTCGCGCAGAAAGCGACTCAAACCCTGGCGGTAATGGAGCCTTGATGTAATACGCGACACGTGGATGCCGTGCGGCGTCTGGTATTGCAATTCCCGCATGATAATGGGTGCGTGCCTCTTATTATCGCCCACCGCTGCGTGGCATGAAATACGCGTAACGGTACTTCCGTGGATGATGGATACGGCGTTTGCATGTTACGCTGAAATTGCCCATGTACAAGGCGTTTTTTGGCCTCACCAGTAATCCCTTCAATCTGAGTCCGGACCCTTCGTTCCTGTATCGGAGCGCACAACATGAAGAGGCCTTGGCGAACCTGATTTACGGCGTGCAAAGCCGTAAAGGATTCATTGTTCTGACCGGCGAAGTGGGGACCGGGAAGACCACCATGCTCGAATGTCTGCGCGACCACCTGTCCGCGCATCGCATTCCTTTTGGCTTTGTCTTTAATTCGCGGCTGACCCCGGAGCAATTCTTCGAGACTATTGCGTACGATTTCGATCTCAAGTGCTCGCGCCATTCGAAGACCGAGGTCTTGTTCGCGATGAACGAAATGCTGGTGGAGCGCGCCAATCAGAATCGCACCACCGTTTTGATCGTCGACGAAGCGCAGAATCTGGATTGGGATGTGCTCGAGGAAGTGCGTCTGCTCGGCAATCTGGAGAACCGGCGCGGCAAGATGCTGCAGATCATTCTGGCCGGCCAGCCGGAACTGGACGCCAAGCTCGAGGAGCGCAATTATCGTCAGCTGAAACAGCGTATCGCGCTGCGCTGCCAGCTGCGGCCATTTTCGTCGGCGGAGACCGCGCAATATATTGCCTCGCGTCTGGCCCGTGCCGGCATGCGCGAGCAGAGGGTAATGCCGCCCTCGCTGCTGATTGAGATTCACCGGCGCACGCAGGGCATTCCGCGCCTGATCAACTCAGTGTGCGACAACCTCCTGCTGACGTGTTTCGCGATGGAGAGCCGTGTGGCGACCATCGACATGTTGGACGAGGTAACGGCGGACCTGCGGCTGGATTGGCCGGGCCGGAAATCGCGCTTTGCGGAGACGGAGCGCCTGGCTTCGCGCGGGTGAACTGCAGGAACTGAATCGCCGCCGAGTGGAAATCTGGCGCTGATGCCCCAAATCCCGCATACAGCGGAATAGATGAACGGGCATGGATACTAAAACGTAGTTTGAGCCGAGTAGCTGTCCAGCAGTAGTGTTCCTTCAACGATCTGCCATCTAAAGGATTCAATAATTGGGCCGCGCTCGCACGTTCGTTGAGACGTCAAAGTCACGAATGAACCAGCAGTGTTCCGGATGTACACCTCGCGTCCGATCTTCGGGCTTCCGCAGTTCCCAAGCCGATTCGATATCCGTTTAGATAGCGCGTCAAAGTCTTCCCTTGATCGCCTCGCATTGAACCGTTCGGTCGCGGAATCATAGTAGCGGAGTGACTGACCTTTAGAAACGCTCCGCTGAAAGGCAATCACCTGCTCCCTCGCCACGGCTAACTCGCGGGAAGCAGAGCAGGACATGAGCGCCAGGGAGATCCCGGCTAGCCCTCCCAATAAAGATATCGCCACTGCCGGAATTCTTCGGCTCATTACCTCACCGCCGCTGAGAGAATTCATCCCAAAAATCGGCGCGAGGCGTCAACCCGGTACCGCTGCATGTTAGCGATCATCTGAAAACGTATTTTTCTGGACCGGCAAAGCGGGCGGTGCAGCAATGCGGTTCAGCTTGAGACGCAGGTACTCCAGGTAGTTGGCGGGCATCGGATGGACAAGAAGTTCGTCAA
>Ga0302320_10028937_pt1 | contig 10614 bp, 14 predicted proteins | sample Bog_T0_3_FD_202130 | JGI IMG/M metagenome (GOLD analysis project Ga0302320, IMG submission 202130) | Peat permafrost microbial communities from Stordalen Mire near Abisko, Sweden - Bog_T0_3 | ecosystem: Environmental > Terrestrial > Soil > Wetlands > Peat | place: Sweden: Abisko, Stordalen Mire... | reverse complement strand
AAGATTGTGAAGGACGGCCGTACCTCATCGATGGTGGATCTAGCCGGAGGGCATCCCGATCGCATCACCAGCGAGATGGTAGGGCGAGCCTATGCTTCGGGCGACTTGCTCGCCAAAGAAGTCCTGCGGGAAACGGCGCTGCTGCTTACGATCTGGTTGGGGAACATCGTGGACTTGCTGGAGCCCGACGTGATGATTATCGGCGGTGGCGCCGGCGCTATGTTGCGGCCGTTTTTTTCTGAAATGCAGGAGCGGCTTCCAAGCTGGTGCGTGAATTCTCATTGCCAGGAAGTCCCGTTGTTGTTGGCTCACTACGGCGGCGATGCCGGAATTGCCGGCGGCGCGGCGCTTTGTCGTTGAGATGAATGTGCGAGGATCAGCGGTCGTCAGGCACGCGCTTTGTCGATCATCGCTGCCCAGATTCCCTTGGACTTTAGAATAAGTTCCACGGCTTCGCGGATCGCGCCGTGGCCGGCGACGGCTTTCGTCGTATAGTGAGCGGCATTTTTTACTTCGGGCACGGCATCGCCAACCGCGACTGCAAGGCCAACGCGACGCAGCAAAGGAAGATCGGGCAAATCATCGCCAACATAGGCGACCGCCGCATCTGTCACGCCGGCTTTCTTAAGGATTTCTTCATAGGCCGGCATTTTTAGCGGCTGCTTCATATAGATAAACTCCATTTTCATCTCTTGAGCGCGGCGCAGCAGCGCGGCGCTCTCGCGGCCGGTAATGCAGCCGGTGCGCAGACCGGCGGTACGCGCCAGGGTCAGACCCTGGCCGTCATGCGCGTCAAATGTCTTAATCTCCAGGGCCGAGCCATCGGCCTGCGAAAGCAAAGTCACACCGCCGTCGGTCATGGTGCCGTCGACGTCCATCAAGAGCAGGCTGATTTTCGCGCTGCGTTTCTTGAGCGCAGCCGATATTTTGAAGGCAGTCATGAATTCCGTCGCTCTTGAAAAAACGCCTTGCCAGCCGTCCTCTCAAAATCTGTTAGAACAGAACTAGAACGGAATATCTTCATCCGTGATCGGTCCGGACGGCGCGCCTGCGTGTTCGGGTTCGGGCGTGCGCTGGTCGAAATTATTTCCGCCATTACCGGATGCACTGCGCGAACTTCCGCTAAACTCTCCACCACCGGCGCCTGCGCCTTCGCCGCGTCCGCCGAGAAGCACGAGGTCATTGACAATGATCTCGGTCATATATTTCTTCTGGCCGCTAGTTTTGTCGTCCCAGGAGTGGGTTCGCAGGCTGCCCTCGATATAAACTTTGCTGCCTTTCTTCACGTACTCTCCCACGATCTCGGCGGTGCGCGCCCATGCCGTAATGTTGTGCCACTCGGTGCGGTCCTGCCAGTTGCCGTCTTTATCCTTGAAACGCTCATTCGTAGCCAGGCTGAACTTCGCCACCGGGGTGCCTTGCGGTGTGTACTTCAGCTCCGGATCTTTCCCGAGATTGCCGAGCAGAATGACTTTGTTGACACTTTTTCCTGCCATGATGTGCTCCTTTGCAGGGGTTCACTATAGCAGAATTGGCGGCGTGGAAATGGTGCTCGCGATCACAACCGCGCGAGAAAGTGTCAATTCGGGGCGACCGAGGAGTGGCCGAAAGCACAGCCAACAGCGTTTTCTTGATGTATAATCGCGGCCATGCCCGCTGCACCCGGCGCGACCAAAGCTGTGGGGATGGTTCCCGACGAAATGAAGGCCGAGCCCAAGTCCAAGGGCTTGACCACGCCTCGCAAGAAGAAGCCCAAGGAACTCGCCGTGATCACCGAATGCTGCACCGGATGCGCCGGATCGCCGGCGTGCGTGGAATATTGTCCGGTGGAAGATTGCATGTTCTGGGTGGCCGACGAAGACAGCACTCCGTTCGGGCGCATCGCCGTCGATCCCATCCTCTGCATCGGCTGCAAGAAGTGCTTAAGCAAAGGACCCGATGGATGCTTCCTTGATGGCTGTCCGTGGGACGCCATCGTCATGGTGGACATCGCGGAGGTTGAAAAAGAAGTGGGAGCGATGGCGATTTGAAAATAGCTGCTAGCTGCTAGCTCCTAGCCAAACCGCTCGCTCTCCAGCGTTTCCGCGGCTACGAACACTATCGACAAGGGCAAATCTAAAGTTCACTTGGATCTTTCCCGTATTGCCTTCTCCGTCTCTGCCGCCTGCCGCCGCACATCATCTGAAACATCCGGCACATCGCGCTCGTAAGGAAGAATCGCAGGAATATCTTCCTCCTGTCCGATGAGATATAGTGCGCGCAACGCTTCCCACACTTGTTCGGTGGAGGGATCAATCACAGCAATCTCCGATCCGGCTGCCAGGTTTGCACCTTTGCCCGCCACCGATCGAATCCTTCCCGGAATCGGCGAGCGAATTTCCTCCGTTGCCCGGTCGCCATATTCCAACTTGGCGATCAATCCACCCTGATGGATGGATGTGCCCGGACGGTCGGAATCGCCAATGCGGCCTGCGGCCGGCGCGAGGATTTGCGCCGGCCGCAACAGCGCTACAATCTGCGGACGACCGGTAGCATCTCCGAAGCGCACTAGAGAAAGCGCCGCGTTCCCTCGCACCATCGGTGAAGGATCGGAGAGCATCTTCAACAATGCTTCATGAAATTCCGCCGGGGAAGCGTCTTGTCCCATCACCCATGCGTCGGTGTTGCGGACCTCTTCCACGGGATCGGCCGCCAGTTGCACCAGTGCGGGATACCAGCGCCTGACGGAGTCGTCGTGCCGCGTGATGCGCTCGCCTACTTGAACAAGGGCCTGCTGAATATGCCGCGGCTTTTTCGCATCGTGTAGATATTCTTCCAACTGCTGGTCGGAAAGTTTTCGGCCAAACCATGTATTCCACCAGAACAGAAATGGCATCAGGCAGATCAGCCACGCGACCACGAAGAAAAGAAGCTTCTGGGTGCGGGACATGGTGGGCTTGCGCGGCTGCGGAAGTTCAGCTTGTGGTCTGATTTGCGGATTAGCGACCATGGATAATATTCGAATGTCTCAAGAAACTATTCCACGACATCGGCGTCCAGCACGCGCTCCTGCTCCAGATAATGCGAAACCGCGTATTGCGCCAGAAGCGGCGTGGCCAGCCGGATCTCAGCGCCGATCCATTCGCCCTTGGCGTGCGGCGTGCTTGGCGAGTGATTGCAGCGACCGCCGCTGCCGAACTGGGGACCAAAGTCCGCGCTCTGTATCTGGTCAAACTGCCGGATCTCGCTCCAGGCTTCGTCGCCAAGTGTGCCGGCTACATCAATCTTCAATCGCACGATGGTCATAAAAGCAATTGTTGATTGTTGATTTCTGATTCGAGTCAAAAGCTGGGGTTTGTTTTCAATCAGCAATCAACAATCAAAAATCAACAATGATTCTAGCTGTGCGGGAACCATTGATACAGCATGAAGTATACGAGTACGCCGGTGACGCTGACGTACATCCACAGTGGCCAGGTCCAGCGCGCGATGGCGCGATGCTTGTCATAACGAGCCCGCAGTCCGCGGCTTAGCGTGATGAGGACCATGGGGACAATGATAATCGCGAGCGTCACGTGAGGAATCAGCACGATCAGATAAACGACGTGCCAGAAGTGGCTGCCCAGGAAACGAATATCGCCCACCTCGTAGTGAAAGAAAAGATAGCAGGCCAGAAACAGAGCGGAAGCAACCACAGCGGCAATCATGCAAGCGCGGTGGGCGGCGATTTTTCCACGCAGGATCAGGCTGCGGCCAATGAACAGGAGCACGGCGCTGGCTCCGTTCAAACTTGCAATCAGGGCAGGGAAGTAGGCGTATTGTTCTGGGATCATTTCGGTCAATCGTGTTTCAGTCGATCATTTTGAGGCAATCATTTTGAGGCAATCAATTTGAGGCAATCAAGCGGCTGGCTTGGTGGTGCGGCGATTTGCCATCAGGAATGCAAGTCCAAACATCACCAGAGAAAACAGTAACAAGGTCGCCATGGAGGAGGGTAAAGGAAATGCGGCCTCCATTCCAGGATAGAGCAACGCGCGTAACGCTTCGACTCCATAGGTGAGCGGATTCATATACATCAGGGCGCGAATCCAACCGGAAGCGAGGCTGATGGGAAACATCGCGCCCGACAGCAGCCATAGAGGAATCAGAAACAGATTGATGATGCCGTGAAAGGCCTGCGTGGAATCCATGGGCCATGCGATGGCGAAGCCCAGCGCCGTAAGCGCGAATGAGACCAGGAACACGACCACAGCTACGAGTAGCACCTGCGGCAGATTGAGGTGCACGCCGGCGAAGGGCGCGAACAGTAAGAAAATCAGACCCTGCAACGCGGCCAGCGTGGTGCCGCCCAAAACTTTACCCAACACAATTGCGGAGCGCGGCACCGGGGCCACCAGCACCGACAACAAGAATCCCGCCTTGCGATCTTCGATCACCGACATCATGGTGAAGATGGAAGTGAACAGGACGATCATGATCAGCGCGCCGGGATAGAAATAATCCAGATAATTCTGCTGCCCCTGGCCACCGCCGGAGCGAAATGAGCTTCCGAAGCCCGAGCCGATCACCACCCAAAAAACCAGCGGCGACGCCAGCACGCCCACAACGCGGGACTTCTGGCGATAGAAGCGCACAATCTCACGCCACCATAAAGTGAAAGCGGGAAGCCACACGCCCGCGGAAGCGGGAGCAACCGGTCTCGACAAAGCGGCAGTCTGAGTGGCCAAAATTAGCTCGCTTTCACTGCCGGCGATTTGGCGGCTGCAGCGGATTTTTTCTTGCCCAGTATTCCCAGGTCTCGCATTTCCCAATAAGCGTTCAACAGGAATACCGCCGACAGAGTGAGCAGGATCAGGCTCAGAAACATCCCATCCACGGTGGAAATCAAACCGTTCATCAGCGTCCAAACTACGCCCAACAGCGGCAGGATAGCCAACACCAGAGAGACCGCCAGCATCATGGAAATCAATTTACCTCCTGTGATTCTTTGAAATCTTTGAAGAGGTGCTTGAACGAGTTTCTGACCCGGGTTCTGTGGCGTTATTCTGGCTCCAGAATTTATGTCCGGTGCGGCGGATAAAAACGTCCTCCAGCGCCGGCCTGCTTACCGAAAGCGCCTCAATCTCTCCCGGAAAGGCTTCCACCACTTCCGTCACAAAACGATGCGCGCCTTCCCGTTCGATGCGCACCTGGTTTTCCAGAACCGTGGTGTCCACGTGGAATCGCGCGCGTATGCGCTCGGCAAGGACATCCGCGTCGTGGGCCGCATCGAAGAGGACAATATCGCCACCAATCTCACTTTTCAACTCAGCGGGCGTGCCCAGCGCGACCAGGTTGCCTTCGTTAATAATCGCCAACCGGTCACAGCGTTCGGCCTCTTCCATCAGATGTGTTGTGACCAAGACGGAAACCTGCTCTTCATCCCGCAGCATAGCAAGATATTGCCATAAGTCGCGACGCGCGCCGGGATCGAGGCCGGTAGTTGGCTCATCCAGCAACAGCACGCCGGGATGATGTAACAGTCCTTTGGCCAACTCGATTCGCCGCTGCATGCCGCCGGAAAAAGTTTCTACCAGTTCTGTAGCTCGATCCGCAAGGCCGACGCGCGAAAGTATTTCGTCGATCCGATTTTTCAGCGCGGCCCCGCGCAGACCATAAAGATGTCCCTGGTGCCAAAGGTTTTCATAGGCCGTGAGTTTCAGATCGACGCTCTGGGCCTGGAACACCACTCCAATTTGTCGCCGCACACGCGCGGGCTCCTGTGCAGCGTCGCAGCCCATGATGGTCGCCCGGCCGGCGCTCGGAACCATCAACGTGGAAAGAATCCGAAACAGCGTAGTCTTCCCGCTGCCGTTGGGTCCCAACAGTCCAAACAGTTCCGCGGGACGCACGTCAAACGAAACTCCGTTCAGCGCCGTGCGGTTCTCGTATCGATGCACCAGGTTTTGTACAGAAATCACCGCGGCAGCGGAAGGCTGAGTGATAACGGCGATGGTAGCTTCGAAGGCAGCGCTTTTTACCGGCAAAGGGATCCCTGAAACGAGTTCGATGAGTTCAATCTATAGTTTACGACGTTCCTTGATTGAACGGGCGGAAATGAGTCGCATGACTCATCGAAATAATCGCGCACCGAAGACAGAGCGCGCCGATGTAATCAAAACACAGATCGATTTTGTGATCCTCATTCAAGCGGGTTCTAAATCACGCGGCGGTCGCATCTTGTTGCGGCTGCGGCACACGCTCTTCAAAAGCGACGGGGACATGCCGCCACACCTGGATCGCAAGAACCACCGTGGTCGCCAGCAACAGCGCCCCAACCGCAACGTGCGCTACCGTCGAGGCCACCATCGGGAGCTCCGGTTGAGCGGCGTCCCTACCCCAGGCGACGCGGGTGAGAAACGCAGCGAAGCCAAGACAAAGTTGCGTGATTAAGAGCGAGAGCATCAGGATCGCCGGGCGCCGCACCGCTTCGATTTGAGAATAAACGGAGAGCGCCCGAACCGCAGTCCACGCAAGAACGAATGCCACAATCGCTGCGTTCGCCACGTGCGGCCACCAGCTCATGCCGTGATGGCGGAACATTCCCCCGAGGATCAGCTGAACATAAAGAACAAAAATAGAAAGCAGAGTGAGCGTGGACAAGCTGGGACGGCGGGAGTCAAATTCTACGCGCGGTACTTCTTCCACCCACTTCCGCCCAGTAAACAGAGCGATCGCAACGGCGATGCAGAAGAAGGTCTGGGCGACCGTGGCGTGCGCAGTAGAAACCGCCGGAGGCTGGAACAGCCTAACAGTTAACCCGCCCAGAATCGCCTGCACTATTACAGTGCAGAACGCGCCCACCGCCAGCCAGCGCAGCCAGCGGCGCTTTTCCACCAGCAAGGTCCAGAGCGCAATGGCCAGAGTCAGCGAGACCAACGTGCCCGCCACCATGCGATGGCTCCACTCATAGCGGATGCCGCCCACGAAGTGTGGAACCTTTACCAGATAGCCAAACGAAGTCGGCCAGTCCGGCACCGATAGACCCGCGTCATTGCTGGTGACCAGCGCGCCGGCTGTAATTACAACGAAGGTAGCGCAGGCGACGAACACAGCAAACGTATGATGCGCGGCGTTGTATTTTGCAGGAACGGACTTCACAGTCTTTGCCCCCGGGCAACGGAAGATTATAGCGCTCGGAAACGTGCTGCGCCAGACGGCGACTGTTCCGTGTTTTAGCTCCATAATTCTGTCACCCCGTAACGGCAACGTGAAAATGTCACCCCATGAGAGGAAGGACATTCGCGTTGAGTCAGAAGGAACTTTTCCCCGTACAATTGCGTATTGTCCAGTAGGGCCTGGAGGAGAAAATGTACTGCAACTATTGCGGTAAAGTGATACAGGATGATGCGGCGGTCTGTGCCTATTGCGGCACTCGCATGGGTGCGCCGATCTCGCGCAAACGGCTGGTGCGTCCCCGGCAAGGCCGCAAAATCGCTGGCGTGTGCCTTGGTTTCGCTGAGTATTTCGACGTAGACGTAACTGTAGTCCGCCTGGTGTGGCTGATCGCGTCGGTGATGACTGGAATTGGCCTGGTCTCCTACCCCATCGCTTGGATCGTCATGCCGGAAGAGCCTCTGCTGCTGAGCGCCCCGCTGGCTGCGCAGCGGGTCTCGAATCCGTAGAAGATTTCGGCGGTTCGATTTCAGAGCGTAAAGTTGTCCCGGCGTAGCTCAATCGCCTCATGCAACCCCTTGCAACACAGCGCATCAAGAGCGGCGACGCCGAAGTCGTGTATCGTGTCTTGGGCGAAGGCCCTCCCGTAATCCTTCTGCATCCCTTCCCCGTGAATCACGAATTCTGGCTTCCGGCCGCCAATGCTGTGACCGCGCGGTATCGCGTGATTCTTCCCGATCTGCGCGGACACGGCGATTCCGAGGTTGGCGAAGGTCCGGCCACGATGGAAAAACATGCCGCCGATCTCGCCCGCGTGATGGACGACGCCGAAGTTGGCCGCGCTCCGCTGATCGGTATCTCGATCGGCGGATATGTGCTGTTCGAGTTCTGGCGTCGGCATCGCGGCCGGGTCGCAGCCCTCGGACTATGGGACACGAAAGCAACCGCCGACTCGGCGGAAGGGAAAGCGGCGCGACTGCAAGCGGCAAACGAAGTCATGGAGCGCGGCACTGAACCGTTTTTCGCGAGTATGATTCCCCGGCTGCTCGGAAAGAGCACCCGCGAAATGCGGCCGGACCTGGTCGACGGAGCTCTGCGCATGATGCGCAAGATGTCGCCACAAGATGTGGCGCTGGTACAGCGCGGTATGGCCGACCGTCCGGACTCGGTGGATACATTGAAGGCCATCAATGTACCCACTGTTCTGGTAATCGGAGAGGAAGATACGCTGACCGGAACAGCCGATGCGGAACTGATGCGACGCCATATCCCGAATGCCCAACTACACGTGATATCGAAAGCTGGCCATTACTCTCCGTGGGAACGTCCTGAGGAAGCCGGCAAGTTACTGCGTCAATTCTTGGACAAAATTTCGTGGCACTTTTCTGAGGCCCGGTAACTTTGTCCGAATTTTTGTTAACCCGTTGCCCGGAAATGCATGAGTCGCTTCTTGCTCCCAACCCGGTCATGGAACTGAATCATGCGCGGCCGGTCAATCGCTGGCTGCATTGTGAAGGCTCTCCTGAATCCCAAGCGGGTGGCGCAGCTGCAGCGAGCGCAAGCTGTGCTGAATCTGCCTGCCGGGTTGCCTCAAGCATCGAAGACTGAGGTTGCAAGCGGCTACACACTTGGCCGGCGACGCAGGAGGCTCAAAGCAGGAGGCTCAAAGAAGGATAGACGGCCTTCCACTCGCTTCTTAAATATGAAAAGGGCTAAAGATATGTTCTTAATATCCCAAAAAAACCCGGCGTTCATGACTACGCTTCTGGCCACTCGTCCCTCCTTGCGGTTGGGTCCCCGAGAGCCCTTATAAGCCCATCCAACGTGGTCGTCGTGACATCTGGCAAGACACCCAGCTCCTCTTCAGGAAGCTTGCCCCGGTTCACCCAGCAGGTCCAGAACCCAAAGCTCTTCGCGCCCGCAATGTCCCAGAAATTCGACGAGACAAACGCCACGGCACTGTCGGCGACGCCCAAGTGCTGCGATACCAGTCCGTACACGCGTGGGCTCGGCTTGAAGATCTTCACTTCGTCCACGCTGATCACATCAGTGAAAGCACTGTTAAGACCAGCACTCTCCATGGCGGCAGCCAGCATCCTGGGAGAACCGTTCGACAAGATGGCTAACTTATAATGCGATAGTTTGGTCAGCGCTGGCCTCACATCGGACAAGACTTTGAGTTGCAGATAAGATTCCATCAACTCTTCGTGCATCTGGGGAGAGCACACAAGGTTCAGGCTCCGGCACGCAAACGCCAGCGCTGATTCCGTCACCATCCAGAAGTCTTGGTACTGCCCGCTTAGGCTGCGCAGCCACGTGTACTCTAGTTGCTTTGCGCGCCACAGATTGCTCAGTTCTGCGCCTCGGCCCGAAAACATCCGGTTGCACACTGCAATTACCGAATCTACATCAAACAACGTACCGTAAGCGTCGAAAGCAATTGCTCGGATATCGCGTTTCATGAGTGAGTTCCCAGACGAATATCTCGCCGAAGTGAAGTGAGTGTGGCTTCTCATAGGAGAGATGCAACTTGTACTCTTCGAGCCTAGCAAACAACGTAGAGTCGTACCAGGAGTCCTCCTTGATGAAGTGCGGTTCCCGTTGCGAGAGGTGGCTGGGTCGGAGCCTGTACCAACTTGAATTGCCTCTGCTACAATTCACCACAGAGCATGGACAGATGCTCGGCGTCGCGACAGCCCGCGGACGGTGTTTGGCGGTCTTTCCGACGGTTGATAAACTGGTTATATTCGGTGGAAGGGATTGACGCGGGCGAAGCGGTTGCCAATGGACAGTAAACATGCGGGTTTGGCCCTAACCGTATGAAAAGCGAGTGGGGACGTAGTTCAGTTGGTTAGAACGCTGCCCTGTCACGGCAGAGGCCGCGGGTTCGAGTCCCGTCGTCCCCGCCATTCTTTCCAAAAGACTTAGCTCGCTTTTGGAAAATCGGCGCAATACACAAGAAAATACACATTAAGCGACGCCCGCCGACACTGGTGTCGCTCTTTCCGCTGGCAGAATCATTTCCACCACTTTGCTCTGCGCCCGCCGCTTCTTACTGCTGACCGCGTGGGTGTAGATGTTCATGGTGATGTTGCTGTTGGCGTGGCGCATCAGCGATTGCACCGTCTTCACATCCTCATCATTCTCGGCAAGAAGCGTAGAAAATGTGTGACGAAATACGTGCCAACTGATGTGCTTGGTGATCTTTGCCCGTTCCGCTGCCGGTCGGATGTAATTCCGCTCGATGGCTTCCGGCCAAAGTGGTTGACGACCCTTCATACGTCCGCTGGCGAAGATCCAATCCTGGTCTCCCGCGTAAGGCGTTTCGGAACGCCATCGCAAAAGATCAGTAATCATTTCATCGTCCAGCGGCATGACCTTTTCGCTCTCTTCTGTTTTCACCGGCCCCAGGTGCTGTTGCCAAATCGACTTTCGGATGTTCAGCGTCTTCTTTCCGAAGTCAATATCACACCACTGTGT
>Ga0302320_10028936_pt1 | contig 10614 bp, 6 predicted proteins | sample Bog_T0_3_FD_202130 | JGI IMG/M metagenome (GOLD analysis project Ga0302320, IMG submission 202130) | Peat permafrost microbial communities from Stordalen Mire near Abisko, Sweden - Bog_T0_3 | ecosystem: Environmental > Terrestrial > Soil > Wetlands > Peat | place: Sweden: Abisko, Stordalen Mire... | reverse complement strand
GCAAACTCAATGATGGTGAGCGTGTTGTCGAAGCGGTCAAGCGCACCGAAGGCAAGCGGCTGACGTATGATCAATGCGTATGCCGGGAATAAAATCCCAGCCAATTTGCGTTATCTACATACTCCCGCCAAACAGGGTAATACCACTGCCGATTATGAGGTTGGTCAGTCCAGTGCAGTCATAAAACGCATACATATCGATATTCGTGACGCTGTTGGGGATTGTGATGTTGGTCAGGTTGGTGCAGCCACGGAATGTATACTCTGCGATGTAGCCGACGTTGTTGCCTATGATAATGTTGGTCAGACTGGTGCATCCTTGGAACGCTCCGAGAGGAATCAATCCAGGGTTAGAAAGTCCAATGCTGTTGACGCTGTCGGGAATTGAGACACTGGTCAGATTGGAGCAGTTGTAAAACGCCCCCGCAAAAACGATGGTGACCGGAAAGCCATTGGTCGTGCTCGGGATTACCACCGCACCACCGGAACCGGTATAGCCGTCAATGGTGATCGCGCCGTTGTTGGTCGTAAACGTGAATTGGGCTTGCGCCATCGTGGGCAGCATCGCGGCACACACCAGCCAGATTTGAATCAGATTCCGTCTGGCTTTCATGGTTTTAAACCTATTCCCGTCCAAGCGGGGTTTCAACTGTTATTTGTTGTTCCCAAAGAATCCGGTTCTGGTCGGGAACGGTAAATCACTGCTTCGGAGGGGTGAAAAACCGAATGAGAGCAGTAAATCACCGAGTCGGAGTGCTGGAAACCGAATCAGAGGGGTAATTTACCGAGTCAGAGCGGTGAAATACCACATCGGAGGGCTGAAAAACAGCACCGGAGCACTGGAAAACCCAATGAGAACGGTGATTTACCGTTCTGGAGTGGTAAAAGACCGAATGAAAGTGGGTTTTTACCCCTTCCATCCAGCCTGACAAGTGTCCAACGGCCAAAATCATCCGTTTTTAGCGGTTTTACGAAGTTTTCGTCGTAGTTGCCTTGGCTTTGGCTGGCTTTCTGAAAGGTCAGAGACTCCCCATCGTCTTGTAAAACGCCATTTTTCGCTGGCAAAAAAGGACGGCCCCGGGTTAACTATGCAAAAGTTGGCAATTCCTTATTTATGAAAAAATATCTCGTTGAATTCATCGGCACGTTCTTTCTCGTCCTCACCGTCGGCATGACGGTCATTGACCCGGGCGCGGGCGCGCTCGCGCCGCTGGCCATCGGCTCGGCGCTCATGATCATGGTCTATGCGGGCGGCCACGTCTCCGGCGGCCATTACAACCCGGCGGTGACGCTCGCCGTGTGGCTGCGCGGACGCTGTCCCGGCAGCGACGTGCCGAGCTATTGGATTGCGCAAATCATGGGCGCATTTGCCGCCGCCTCGGTCACGCTTTATCTCAAGGGCAACCCAGCGGTGACGCCCGCTGACATCAAAGTTTTCCCGGCACTGGCGGCGGAATTGATCGGCACGTTCGCGCTCGCCTATGTCGTGTTGAACGTGGCCACCGCCAAGGGCACGGCGGGCAACTCCAATTACGGCCTCGCCATCGGCTTCACCGTGATGGTGATGGCGTTCGCGCTCGGCGGCGTTTCCGGCGGCGCGTTCAACCCCGCCGTCGCCACCGGCATCACCGACATGAACATCGAGAAGACGGCGAACTTCTGGGTTTATCTCGTGGGCGACTTGGCCGGCGGCGCGCTGGCCGCGTGCGCGTTCAAATTCATCAATCCGGAAGACAAATGAAATGGGTTGATGGATGAATGGATTGTTGGATAAATGAAGGGCGTTCTGGCCAACAATCCAATAATCCGGCAATCCAGCAATCCGGCCCTTTCGACACCGCTTTCAAATTTCCTCCGCGCGCACCCGGATGGCACGCTTCTGTCCGTGAAACTCCAACCACGCGCCTCCAAGAACGAAATCGGCGCGCCGCTCGGCGATGAATTGAAAATCAAAGTCACCGCGCCGCCCGTGGATGCGGCAGCGAATCAGGCTTTGATTGAATTGCTAGCCGAGAAACTGGATTGCCCGCGCGGCCGGGTTGAATTGATTCGCGGCCAGACCTCGCGGCACAAGACCCTCAAACTCCACGGCTTCACGCCGGAGGAAGTCCTTCAAGCGATTGCAGAGAAATAGTAAATGTGTTGTCACCTCTTCGCGCTTTCCTGCCACTGATGCGACGATATGATGACAACCAAAATGATGTCCGTCGCGGCAAACAATGATGCGGAATTGGTCGGCGCCAGCCTCTCCGGTGACCGCGATGCCTTCGGGCAGATCGTTGCGCGCTACCAATCGCTCGTCTGCTCGCTGGCTTACAGCGCCACCGGCAGCTTGAGCCAGAGCGAGGATTTGGCGCAGGAAACCTTCGTGGCCGCCTGGAAACAGCTGTCCGGGTTGCGCGAGCCGGAAAAATTGCGCGCGTGGCTGTGCGGCATCGCGCGCAACCTCATCAACAATTCGCTGCGCAAACAGGGACGCGAACCGAGCCACCGCGCCGAATCGCTGGAGGAAATTTCCGAATCCCATTCACCCGAACCGTTGCCGGTTGAACAGACCATCAGCAACGAGGAACAGGCCATCCTCTGGCGCTCGCTCGGACGCATCCCGGAAATCTACCGCGAACCGCTCGTTTTGTTCTACCGCGAACATCAATCCGTCGAAGCCGTCGCGCAAAATCTGGAACTGACCGAGGACGCCGTGAAACAACGGCTGTCGCGTGGACGAAAACTGTTGCACGAACAGGTACTCGCGTTTGTCGAAGGCGCGCTGGAACGGACGAACCCCGGAAAAGTTTTCACCCTCGGGGTTCTGGCTGCACTGCCCGCGCTCACGATTTCCACCAAGGCCGCCACGATCGGCGCAGCAGCAGCCAAAGGGAGCGCAACGGCCAAAGCGGCAGGCGCAATGGGTCTGTTCGGCGCGACCTTAAGTCCGCTGGTCGTCATTTTCAGCAATTACTCCAGCTATCGCATGAGCATGGACGAAGCCCGATCGGATGAAGAGCGCGTCCACATCAAGGCTCTTTTCCGAAATTCACTGTTGGTCGCGCTGGTGCTTTCCATCGTGCTGGCGGTGCCGTTATTCTGGGCGTGCCGGAACCTGGGCGACAATTCGTTATTTTGGGGCTTATGGTTCAGCCTGACCATCGTCGTTTACTTCCTGACGATTGCTGTCTTCGGCTTTGGCTCGCTTGCGGGGCGGCGCCGGTATCTGGCCAGAATTTTGACGAACGAATATGCCGGTAATTTTCCACCAGCCGCGTATGAATATCGCAGTTCGGCAAGTTTGTTCGGATTGCCGCTCGTCCATGTCCGTCTTGGCGACCGGTTTGACGTGCTGCGCGGACCGGTGAAAGCCTGGATCGCAATCGGCAGCAGCCACGCGGTCGGCGTGATTTTTGCATCTGGTGGAATTGCCGTCGCGCCCGTAAGCTTTGGCGGCATTGCCATCGGCCTGCTGCCGTTTGGCGCAATTGGAATCGGCCTGGTTTCACTGGGTGCAATCAGCCTCGGCGTCTGGTCCTTTGGCGCAGTAGCCGTCGGCTGGCAGGTCTTTTGCGGAGCCGGCTTCGCGTGGAATGCGGCGATGGGTGGAATGGCGTTCGCGCATGATTTTGCGGACGGTGGCATCGCGCACGCCGCGCAGGCCAATACGGAAATCGCCATGCAGTTCTTCCGGCAAAGCTGGTTTTTCCGTTGCTCACAATTCATTTCCAATCACGGTCTCTGGATGATTTTTGTGGTTCCAGTGTTTTTGCAGGCACGGATTGCGGCGCGGGCACGTCGCCAGCGGGAACAGGAGAATACTTCAACAGGAGGCAACGGAGGAAACAGAGATTAAATACGTCTCCGCTATCTCTGTTTGCTCCTGTTCAATATCTGCTCCGCCAGTTCCTCCGCCGGATAGGTCCAGATTTCCGCAAGCGTCGGATGATAATGCGGCATCGCCGCGAGTTCGTGGACGGTCATCCGCTTCGCCATCGCCGCGACGATTTCGTGGATGAGTTCGCCGCCGGCCGGTCCGACACAACTGCCGCCCAGAATTTCGCCGGACTTCGGATTCGCCAGCAATTTCACGAAACCGTCCTTCGCCTCCATGATGAGCGACTTGCCGTGGTCGTTGAACGGATAGCTCGCCGCGAGAAATGGAATCTTGCGCGCTGTCGCCACCTTCTCGGTCAAGCCGACGTATGCAACTTGCGGCTCGGTGAACACGATGGAAATCAGCAGGCGATAATCCATCCGGCGCGGGGATTTTGGTTTCACGATGTTATGAACTGCCGTTTCGCCCTGTTGGATCGCGATATGGACGATTTCATGAGGCCCGGCGCAGTCGCCTGCCGCGTAAATGTGCGGCGCGCTCGTCCGCATGAGCTCGTTGGCGACAATCCTCCCCTGCTCCGTTTTCACGCCGGCGTTTTCCAAGGCCAATGACGCCGTGTTCGGCACGCGGCCCAGCGCGAACAGGATTTCGGTGGCGGAAACGGAAACCGCTTTGCCATTCTGCTCGAATGAGACGGTTTTCAATTTCCCCTTGCGTTTCGCGCCCAGAAGTTTTGTGCCGGTGAAAACCTGGATGCCTTCGCGGCGGAAAACCTTCTCGATTTCAATTCCAGCATCGGCATCGAACTCCTTCAAAATATGCTCGCTGCGCTGGATGAGCGTGACTTTGACGCCGAAACGGGCGAAGAATTGGGCGAACTCGCAGGCAATCGCGCCGCCGCCGAGAATGATGAGCGATTTGGGCAATCGCTTCAACGCCAGCGCGTCGTCGCTGGTCAGATAACCGGCTTCATCCAGTTGCGGCAATGGTGACGGCGCAACGCTTGAGCCGGTGGCGATGACGAAATGCTTTGCGGTGACACGTTGTAGAGTCGAGCCTGCGGCTCGATCCGGTTCGGCCACAGGCCGAACGCTACAATTTAATTCCACCGTATGCGCGTCGAGAAAATTCGCGCTGGCGCGGATGAACTCGAATTTCCCGGCATTGAGCTGCTGGACGCGATATTCCGCAAAATCCTTGATGAGCGCATTTTTCCGCGCCATGACTTTTTTGAAATCGAACCCAACTTTTCCCACACGGATGCCCCACGGTTTCGAATGGCTGGCCATGTGCATCACTTCGGCGGCATAGAGCAACGCCTTCGTCGGCATGCAGCCGCGCAGGATGCAGAGTCCGCCGACTTCCTCGCCGCCCTCGATGACGACGGTTTTCAGCCCCGCGCCCGCTGCCGTCCGCGCCCCCGCGTAACCACCGCTGCCGCCGCCGATGACCGCCACGTCGAAATCAAATCGTTTCATGGCAGAGAAGATGGAAGCGCGCGCCGGAAATGCAAATTTCAAATTTGAAATTATCCTCCGCTTGTTGGAACATCAGCACATGAGCGAACTCATTTATCCGCGCAGCCCGCGCGAAACGATGGACGGCTGGAGCTACCTGCCGCGTTACATTGACAAAATCCGCCTGCACCTCGCCGGCAAACTGCATTCCGATTATCAGGAAAATTTCGGCAAGGGCTTTGATGGCTTCTGGCTCAAGGCCGCCGGCGTCACGCACGAACAGATGATTGGCGTCGTAAAAAATTCCATCACCGACGGTGAGGTATGCGACTGGGTGCGCCAGAATGTCAAGAAATCCCCCGCGGAAAAGGCCGCGCATTGGCAGGATGTCTTGAGCCGTCCGCTGGCCAACGACGCCGGCGCCGTTGCACGGCTGAAGATGCGCAAGGAACAGGCCGGTATCGGCCACCGTGACGACATCCAGTGTTTTGTGGACATGCTCGACGCCGACGAAAAGCGGATTTAGTTCACGCAGCAGTCCGATGGAAGTCTTGCCTCATGCGATTGCTATTTCGCGGAGTCTGCCCGAAGAACTTCATGCAGTATATTCAGCACGGCTTCGGCAGTGTAGGGCTTGGCGATAAAATATTTGGCGGCGTCCTCCGCCTTATTGCCGGGATCAAAACCGCTCGAGGCGATGATCTTGGCATCGGGTTTGATGGCTTTAAGGGCGGCGATGGTTGCCGCCCCATCCATCACCGGCATAGCCATGTCGGTAATGACGGCGGCAATTTCGTCATGGCAGGCAGCATAAAACTCCACGGCTTCGGCGCCATTGGCGGCGAGCAGGACACGATAGCCGAAGCGCTCCAAGATTTGTTTTACAATGTTGCGGATGGGTTCCTCGTCGTCCACGACCATCACCATTTCGTTGTGTCCGCGCAACGAACCGGGTTTCTTCGCCGGCGCAGCTTCAACATCAGGCGCGTCACCTACCGGAAAATAAACCCTGAAGGTGCTGCCTTTGCCGGGTTCGCTATAACAATGGATGAAGCCGCCATGGCTTTTGACAATGTTCAGGGTGGTGGACAAACCCAAACCGGTTCCCTTGCCATGCTCCTTGGTGGTGAAAAAAGGCTCGAATATCCGGTCCTGAACTTCCCGGGTCATCCCCGCCCCGGTGTCCATTACACTGACGACCACAAAGCGTCCGGGCTTAGCTTCAAAATTCGCGACGGCATAGGTTTCATCGAGCACCGTATTTTCCAGACGGATGGTTAGTTTGCCGCCTGCGGGCATGGCGTCGCGTGCGTTGACGCATAGATTTAGCAAGACTTGTTGGATTTGCGTCGAGTCGCCGAAAATCTTCCAGACGTCTGGTGCGACATCCATTTTCAATTGGATCGTCTTTGGAAAAGTTTCCTGTATCATCTGCTTGATTTCCCGGACAACGTGCTTGATCTGAATCATGATGCGTTCGCCCTTGATGCCGCGTCCAAAAGTCAACACCTGTTTGACCAGATCCGCGCCGCGTTTGATGTTGCCCTCAAGAATGGCGATTAATTTCCGCCCTTCGGCATCTGTGATTTTTTCACTCAACAAATGGACCGAGATGAGGAGTGGCGCCAGCACATTGTTGAGGTCGTGCGCGATGCCGCCGGCCAGCGTCCCGATGCTTTCCATCCGCTGGGCGCGGAGGAACTGGGTTTCCAGCCTTTTCTTTTCGGTGACATCGTTGAAAACGAGCAGCAGGTGTGGCTCGCCGTTCTGGACGAAGGGACTGAAGTGGCAGACCAGGGAGACTTCCTTGCCAAACGTGGTCACGATGTTTGACTCGCATTGACGCGGTTCTTTCGTGGCCAGGGCTTCCTCCGCCAATGCAAGCATGCCCGTGGTGCGCCATGATGCAATCTGGCGGAAATCCTGCTCCATAATCTGTGATACTGTGGCGTTGAGTGTCCGCGCGGCGTTTTCATTCGCCAGCACGCAACGGCCGGACGCCTTAAAGACGACAATCCCCACTGGTGCGTCCGAAATGATTTTCCGGTTGAAATTGAACGATTCCGTCAATTGCTGCTCCGCCCGTTTGCGTTCGCTGACATCTCGGGCATAACCCGTGGTGCCAATCACACGCCCCTGATCATCGCGAACAGCGGTTTTGAAGGTCTCATGCCAGATGTTTTTGTTTCCGACAAAAATCATCTCTTCCACCACGCTGGGGTTGCCGCTGGAAATCACCCACTGATCTTCATCGCGATACTTTTCCGCAAGTTCTTTTGGCCAGATATCCAAGTCGGTCAGACCGCGAACCTGTTCCGGATCACTGCGGCCGCACGCTGTCGCAAAGGCTTTGTTGACCGTTAGGAAACGGCCTTTGGTATCCTTGAGCCACAACAAGCCGGGTTGATTTTCAGTGATAGCCGAGAGAAATGACTCGCGCAGCCGCAATTTCTCCCGTGCCTGTTTGACTTCGGTGATATCCTCCTTGACTGCCACAAAGTGGGCAATTTTGCCGGAGTCGTCAAAGATGGTCGAAATGGAGGCCGATTCCCAAAAAAACTCGCCATTTTTCTTACGGTTGTGAAATTCCCCCCGCCATTCTACGCCAGAGGTGATTAACTGCCACAGGTGCTGGTATTCCTCTGGAGGCGTGTCGCCTGATTTTAAAATGCGGGCGGTTTTGCCGATGGCTTCCCCGGGTGAATAGCCCGTCACTGCCGTGAACTTGGGATTGACGTACTCGATCTTACCGTCCGGATCGGTGATGACGATGGAGACTGGACTGTGTTCGACGGCGCTGGACAACTGCCTCAATCGTTTTTCGGCGGACTTTTGCACTGTGATGTCAATGACAATCCCCTGGGTGCCGATTATTCCCCCTTCCGGCCCGAACACCGGTGATTTGACGAGACGCAAAAACTGAGGCTGGCCGTCCGGACCGGTATAGCTCTCCTCCAGTTCGATCGGCTGGCCGGTTTGCATGATTTGGTCGTGGTGGAGATTCCCCTGACTGGCCAGGTCCATCCGCCACATCGCTCTCTGGTTTTGTGATTCCCGGGTGGCAATCTCCACGGCCGTCCATCCCAGTATCTGATCAGCCGGCATATGCTTTAGCTTGCAATACCAGGGATTGACGAAAACGAAACGCCCGGCGGCATCCTTGCGGAAAACACCGGCATGCATCTGCTCGACGAGTGAATGATAAAGTGCCTGCAATTCTTGAACCTTAGCCTCCGTCTGCTTGCGTTGGGTGATGTCCTCCGAGATGCCCATGAGGTAGACCAACTGCCCGGTGTTGTCGAAGATCGGGATTTTCTTGGTATGCACGATGCGCTCACCTTTGTCGCGGGTTAGCACGGACTCTTCAGGAATGTCCACAACATCCCTCCCGCTCAAAACTCTCCGGTCATTCTCCGTAAAATGGTCGGCCAGCTTCTTTGGAAAGAAATCGTAATCGTTCTTCCCGGCCAACTCCGCCAGCGAATAGCCCAGCAACTCCCGTCCCGCCTTGTTGAACTTCAAAAACCGCAGTTCCTTCGCATCCTTTACGAAAATCATGTGCGGAATGCTTTCGATCACGGTGTTCAGGAACGTCTCGCTATCCCGCAGCGCCAGCTCCGCCTGCAGGCGCGCGGTGACGTCCCGGAGGGCGACCAGCGCCGTCTGGCGCCCACGGTACATGATCTGGTTTGCGGTGATTTCCACAGCGAACCGCCCGCCATTTTTTTTGCGATGCCAGCGGAGCGGGACGTAAGCATCACCCAAATTGATATGTTCACTGGTTTTATCCGGTTCGGCGGAGACATCCTCAGGCGTCATCCGGAGAAACTCCTCCCGGGTGTAGCCGTAAAGCCTCTGCGCGGCCTGGTTAACATCCATGTACCGATGGGTCTCGCTGTCCACCAGGACAATGGCATCGGACGCCAGATCAAAAAGCTGGCGGTAACGTTTCTCGCTTTCATACAAGGCCAGCTCCGCCTGCTTGCGGTCGGTGATGTCGCGTGAAATCCCGATGATGCCGATGATTTTACCGGCGCTATCAAGCCACGGCACCTTCGTGCTCGACACCCATGTCACACACCCATCCTTCCACTCTTCCCGCTCTTCGTTGTCAATCATCGGCCGGCCCGTACGGATGATTTCCCGTTCATCCTCATACGCTGGGCGGGCATGCGACTCATCGAAGTAGTCAAAATCCGTCTTGCCCACCAATTCATCGGGGGATTCCACCCCAAATTGGATGGCCAAGGCTTTACTGCATTTGACAAAGCGGGATTGGGAGTCCTTGAAATAAATCTTGTCCGGCGAATTATCCAGCAGAGTCCGCCACAAATCCCGCTCCCGGTTCAGTTCGGCCTCCGCCCGCTTGCGCGCGGTGATGTCCTGAATGCCCGCGCGCATGCCAATAATCGCGCCATCTTGCCGTTTGAGCACTTGGTCGTTGATCCACACCGGAAAAGCGGAGCCGTCTTTCCGGCGTAACATCCGCTCGAAGCCTCCCGACGGCGGCGGTATCTCCCCGGCCAGTTTCGCCAGCGAAGCCCGGCGGGACAATTCCTCATCCGCCGACAGCTTCCAGACAAATTGTCCCAGCAATTCTTCGGCGGAGTATCCCATCATCTTCAATTCGGTATTGTTGATGCGGACCAACCGTCCCTCGCCATTGATTTCATGAAAGCCTACAGGAGCATTGTCGAACAAGTCCTTAAATTCCTCCCGGCTCAAGCGCACCGCCTCCTCGGCAATCTTGCGCCCGGTGATGACATCGAAAACAACCACAAAGGATTCCTTTTCCGGGCTATAAACGGAAAAGGCAAGCCATTGCTGCAACGCCTGCACAAACATCTCAAACTGTTCAGATTTCCTGGTCAGGGACACCCGGGCGTAAATCTTGAACAATTCTGGGTCTTTTTCGGCGATGCCCGGGATTACCTCGGAAGCCCGTTTTCCGACCACGTCCTTCAAACCCGTCAGTTTCTCGAAGTTCTGGTTGACCGAGAGATAAATCCAATCCTTCGGTTCACCGTCTTCGAAGATCATCCGGCAATGGGCGAATCCCTCGACCATGTGCTCGAAGAGGCCGCGATAGCGCTCCTCGCTCTCGCGCAGCTTCGCCTCCGCCTGCCTGCGCTCGGTGATGTCCCAGAAGATTCCTAGCACGCCTGTGATCTTTCCATCCTCATTCCGGACCGGAGTCTTGGCAGTGTGAATCCAAATCTCGCGGCCATCCTGAATGTATTTCTCATCGAACTCCTCGGTCTGCCCATTCCGCATGATGCGCCGGTCATCCGCGCGGTATTTATCCGCCAGTTCCCGGGGAAAGAAATCGTAGTGG